>Ga0335397_10000574_pt1 | contig 48024 bp, 30 predicted proteins | sample MAT04_FD_205740 | JGI IMG/M metagenome (GOLD analysis project Ga0335397, IMG submission 205740) | Freshwater microbial communities from Lake Fryxell liftoff mats and glacier meltwater in Antarctica - MAT-04 (spades assembly) (version 2) ...
CATTTAGGGAAGTGACACGATCAAAGCTTTCTCCGAGTAACTGCGACAGTTTTCGAATGGCTGCGATGGGTTCGAATTCATCGCCGTGTACGCCACCGGTGATGAGCAAGTGCGGCCCGGTCGAGGTGCCTGAGAATTCCACCAGCTTCAGTTTACCGGCCGTCATCAGTCAGCGTCCTTCAGCTTCGGACCCTTCGCCGCCACGCAGTGTCTGAATCGAAACAGGCCGTCCACGGGCAACACGACGCCAGTGATATAGTCCGCGTCCGATGAAGCCAGAAACGCCGCCGCCAGGCCGATGTCCTGCGGCTGCCCAAGGCGTTTCCACGGCAGCTTCTGCGCTTCCTGAGCCATCGTTTCTTCGCTGAATGTCACGTGTTCGCCGGGCGTGTCGATCCAGCCTGGCTCAATGGAATTGACATTGATACGGTAGTCGACCAATTCCACGGCGATCGTCTGCGTCATATGATTCAGTCCGGCCTTGGCAGCACCGTATGGAGCACACAACGCCATTGGTTCCTCTGCCTGCACGCTGGAGATGAATACAATCTTGCCGCCGGCATTGCGTTCCACCATATGCCGCGCCACAAGCTGACTCAGGTGAAATCCGCTGATCAACGTGCCCTGAATTGTCTTTTCAAACAGTTCCGGCGAATAATCCAGAAACGCACCTCGACGACTGAACGCCGGATTGCTGATGAGAATATCAATCTTCGATGTGGCCTCAAGAGCGGCACTCACAAGCTGTTCGCAGCCGGATCGAGAGAACACGTCGGCGGTGATGACATGACATTTCCGACCCAACGCCCGGATTTCGTTTGCCGTGATTTCAACGTCCGGACTGTCGGGCCGATCATTCAGGATGATGTCCGCACCAGCACGAGCCAGTTCGATCGCACAGCCTTTTCCGATACCTCGACCTGCGCCAGTCACCAGGGCAATTTTGCCTGCAAGTTTCATCAGTCATCCTTTTCGTGGTGTGTCTGCAAATGTCTGAGAGCTGGTCTTGAGATTGTTCAGTATTCCGCCAAAATCGCTGCCGTGATTCAACAACTGCGCACCCTGAGCCTGGCGTTTTACCAGATCTTCCTGTGTTCCCGTCGGCAATCCCCATGCAATCCCGTGACGCGCACAGGCGGCTGCGACTTTTTCGATCGCGGACTCCAGAGTCAGGTCGGTTTTAGTACGGCGAATGCGAAGCCCAAGGTCACCGGGGCCAACAAAGATTCCATCCAGTCCCGGCGTTGCGGCAATCTTGTCGATGTTGGCAATTGCCTCCGGTGTTTCCACCTGCACGACCAGAAACGTTTCCTGATTGGCGGCTTCCACAAACGGATCAATCCCGTCCATGCCATTTACGAAGTAATCGGCATCCAGCCCAGCACCGTCCAGACCGCGATCTCCGAGCGGCGGATATTTAACCGCATCGACCAGCGTCGCCGTTCGTTCGGCAGTGTTCACGTGGGGAATCATCAGGCCCGCCGCACCGTCTTCCAGATAGCGGTACAGTCGTGTTTTCTCCAGGGTCGGTGGTCGCACCATGATGTCAATGTCATGCAGATGCGAATGCACCAGCAGAGTCTGAATGTCTCGGTCGCTGAAGTTTCGATGCTCCATATCCAGCCAGATACAATCAAAATCGAAGTGAGCTGCGAACTTCACAAAGGCTGGGACAAAGTGACCCAGACAACACATACGCACGGTCTCGTTATTTCGGATACGAGCAAGAGTTTTACTTTTTCTCATGGTTCTATTGCAGTTCCAGACTGAATGAGGACAGGTTTGCTTATGTCGCCCGATCTGTCCTCAGGTCGGGAGCCTTGAAATTCTGAACGGTTCGAAACAGCTGATCAAGCGAGTACACCTGTAGTGTCTGAACTGTGAGAGTGATTTTCAATTCGCCCTTGCGGGGATTCGGGAATCTCGGAAAGATACGTTGTTGACCGGTTGAGGTTGAGGTAAGTTGTAGAGCCAAGCGGAGTGGCGGGGTAATGAAACAGCAAGGATACGGCAGTGCGAACACGCAACACGCCATCGGCCTGCCCTGGACTTTGACGATTGCCGTCACGTGCCTGGTCGCCGTGATCGGATCGCCGCACCCGATGAGCGCCAGCGAAATCTCCCTTGTCGATCCTGCGGATCCGGACAGTCCCACGCAAGTGGATTATTCGCTGAAGATCGAAGGAACGTTGGTGACGCCATCGCAGAATGGCGGGACTCAATGGAATCTGATCAGTACTGCAAAGTTTGTGTTTGAGCAGCGACGATTCCCTACTGATGACACCGGGCCAGTTGCGCTGCGAGCGATCCGACGATTTGCGACTGCCAAAACGGATTCGGTCGTTGGGAAAGATCATCAGACCTCAGCCTTGCTGCCGCAGCAGGCGAATCTGATTCATCTGTACGGTGCGGAAAATCAGCTTCTACAACTCAGTCCCCAGGTGCGACTCACACGACAGCAGGTGGATCTGCTGCAGATTCCCTGCGACCCGATTGTGGCGACAGGATTGCTGCCAGCAAGAGATCTCAAAGACCAAAGTGAAAAATGGAACGCCGATTCATGGGTGATCCCGATGCTGGCGGGCGTTGATGCCGCAGTTTCGCAATCGGCGATATGCCAGATCAAATCGCTGACAGAAAATGAAGCCGTGATCGCATTTGAAGGGGCAACCGAAGGTGCCGTGACGGGGTCAGCGACGAAGATCACTTTGAAGGGTGAGTTTGTGTTTGATCGTGTCGGTAAACGGATTCGCTCATTCGACGCAGTGCAGTCGGAAAAACGGGAGCCTGGTCCGTTCAGTCCGGGGCTGGATGTCGAAGCGACCATTGGGTGGACTCAGGGTCTTTCGAAGATGTCTGACGATTTGCCGGAGACCATGCCGGATGCAATACCCGATGAGCGTGAGTTGTTGCTGACACTGGCGACCCCGGATCGAATCATGTTGCTGCACAATCGCGACTGGCACGTCTTCCATGAAACTGCCGAAATGGTGATGCTGCGGATGGTCCACAATGGGTCGCTTGTCGCGCAGTGCAACATTTCACCGTCTCCAGCCGTACCGGCGGGAGATTCTACGCCCGAACAGGAATATCTCGACGAAGTTAAAGCGGCCCTGGCGGAACGGAAGGGTCTGGTGCATTCTTCGAAAATTCATCGCGACGTGAACGGCTGGCGAATTCATCATGTCCGTGCTCTGGGGAAGGCCAATGATAAGGCTCTGATCTGGGATTATTTTCTCTGCACGGCAAAGTCCGGCCAGCAGTTGTCACTTATTTTTTCGTATGCTGAAGAGGACGCAAAGGTCGTCGCTGGTTCTCCCGAGCAAATGCTGGGGACGCTGACGATTCCGACGAAACGTCCGAAAGTCATCTTGCCGCGTTGAAATCTCTGTCTGCCTCTCGCCTGAAAACTCGCTGTCAGGCCCGAGACGATCTTGCCCGAAAGCGTGTACCTGGTCTACGATTGGATTGCGTGTTCCTTCGGGATCGTGAAGAATCACTTTCCAGCCGGAAGTTCTTGTCTAATATCATTATGATCCTGCGGGCCGGAATTTTCTGGTACCGTCCGTTTGACTGTCGAAGGAAGTTAGAATGTCAAAGCTCAGTTCCGTCAGTCGCTGCACACTGCTGCTGGCGTGTGTGACACTTGTTCCCGGTTTTCTGTGCGCGGCGGACAAGATTGTCCTGACGGCTGAAGATGGCAAGACGGCTCAGATTGTGGCATCGATGGTGTCCAGTCGGCATATCAATCATCCGGAGATTAACGACGCCCTGTCGGAACGACTGCTGAAGCGCTACATCGAAATCTGGGATCCGCAGAAATTGTATTTTCTGCAGGCGGACATCGATGAGTTCTCAAGAGAAAAAACGTCGCTGGACGACAAAATCCTGAAAGGTGACGTCCAGTTCGCGGCCCTTGTCTTCGATCGATTCCGATCTCGGATGGATGTCCGCGCCGGGAAGCTGGATGCGTTGATTGACCACGACTATGACTTCACCGTCGCCGAAGAAATGATTCGCGATGCCAAGGCGATTCCGTGGGCGGCCAACGAAGAAGAACTCGATGAACGCTGGCGTAAGCGAATCAAATTCGACCTGCTGATGCTCAAAATGGACGATACCGATCTGGAAGAAGCACGCAAACGTCTGCACAAACGTTATCACACCAATCAGGTGTTCCTCGATCAGACCGAAGCACACGAAGTGCTGGAACTCTATCTGTCATCAATGACACACTGTCTGGATCCGCACTCAACGTATATGTCTCCACAAACTCTGGAAGATTTTCGGATCGATATGGAACTGAAACTCGACGGAATCGGCGCGCGACTGAAATACGAAGATGGTTATACGATCGTCGAGGAAGTTATCGAAGGCGGGGCGGCCTCGATGGATGGTCGCCTTAAAAAGGGAGACAAGATCATCGGCGTTTCATTCGATGCCTCGGACAATTTTGTGGATGTCATCGAAATGAAGCTGACCAAAGTTGTGGAAATGATTCGTGGAAAAAAGGGTACGAAGGTCAAACTGAAAGTGCTTGTGCCGAAAGAAGAGAACGAAGAAGAAGCCGATGGCCACGAACGCCGCACCAAGATTTACGAAATGACGCGAACCGAAGTGAAAATTACGGAAGACGAAGTCAAAGGCAAGATTCTGGAGTCCTCTGAATGGATTGACGGTCGCAAAGCAAAGGTTGGCATTCTTCGCATTCCGGCATTCTATCGCGATTTTCGGGGTGCTTCTCAGGGCGGGGATTTCAAGAGTACCGCTCGTGACGTGAAAGTTGTGCTGGCCGAATTCAATCGGCAGGATGTTCAGGTTCTTATCGTGGATCTCCGCTGGAATGGTGGCGGTGCTCTCCAGGAAGCGATTGAGGTCTCCGGCTTGTTCATTCCAAAAGGCTCAATTGTGCAGGTCAAAGAACCAGACACTGGCGTGCAGGCATTTGATGACGAGGACCCAGATATGTACTGGCGACGACCGATGGTGGTTGTGTGCAATCGGTTCTCTGCGTCAGCGTCTGAGATTTTTGCAGGAGCGATCAAGGATTACCGTCGCGGGATTGTTGTCGGCGATCGGACCACGCATGGTAAAGGCACTGTTCAGAATGTCGTTGATGTGGTCGACCGACCGTCTCTTTTTAGTTCAAAAAAGAAGGGTGCTCTGAAGCTGACGATCAGCAAGTTCTATCGAGTCAACGGCGATAGTACTCAGACTAAAGGCGTAACATCCGACATTGTTCTCCCATCGCTGCTGAACGTGCGAGAAATCGGTGAAGACTCACTGGACAACGCGTTGGAATTTGACCGCATCACCCGCGCCAGCTACTCACCGTTTTCGGCTCAAGTGACGGATTCCATCGTCTCGACTCTTCAGAAAGACAGTGACACTCGCCTGGCACTCGATAAGGACTTCACGCAAGTCAATAAACTGATCACGAAGTACCTCGAACGCAAGAACGACAAAACGATCTCACTGAATGAAAGTGTCCTGCGCGCCGAAGAAGAGGAGCTGAAGCAGGAAAAGAAGGAAGAAGAAGAGGCTGTTAAACAGGCCAATGGTGGCGACAAAAAGGACATCTTCCCGGACGATTTCTACAACAAGGAACTTGTCAACATCAGCGTCGATTATCTGGAGCTGCTCCGAAGTCTGCAGACTGCCAAAAACTGACCAGTCATGCCGATCACGCGACATTTTCTGAACTGGAACAGGCCAGCGTTACCGGCGGCTGCTGACTATCTGATTAACCGTTACGCAAACGGCAATCAGTTGGATCTGTCGAAAGTGATTCTGGTATTTCCTGGTCGCCGAGCGGCTCGCCGGATGCTGGAACTGCTTGTTCAGCGCGGCGGTGCAAAATGGCCGGCGCTCGTGCCGCCGCGAATGGTGACATTCAATCAGTTTCCAGAACTGCTCTATCCGCAGCAGCAAAAACTGGCCGACGACCTGACTCAATTATTAGTCTGGCGAAAGGCGCTTTATGCCGTACAGCCGCACGAAATCAAAGCGGCGTTGCCCGAACGGCCCGATGAGAACTCCGTCTCGTCGTGGCTCGCCCTTTGCGAATCACTTCGCAAGCAGCACAACGAACTCGCTGCCGAAGGAATGGAATTTGATGAGGTTCATCTCAAACTCGTCGAACTGGGTCATTCCGAAGAAGCCGAACGCTGGAAAGCGCTGCGACGCATTCAGGCAGAGTATCTCGTTCAGATGGACGATCTGAAACTGTGGGACCGTCAGGCAGCCAGACTGGTCGCCGTGCAGCAGAATGAATGTCGTACGGACCGCGATATCATTCTGATCGGCACGGTCGATATGAGCCGCATTATTCGACAGATGCTCGATCAGATTTCTGACCGCGTTACGACGATAATTCATGCACCGGAATCCGAAGCGGACGCATTTGACGAATACGGCTGCGTGCGTCCCGAGCGATGGGAATCTCGGTTGCTGAACATTCCGCTGGAAAACACTCGGATCACAGATTCACCGCTGCAGCAGGCACAGTTGGCGATGGTGGAACTTGCCAGTTTCGACGAACGATTTCGAGCCGACGACATCACAATTGGAGTCGCCGACGATGCCATGGTCCCGACGCTCACTCAGGCAATGGCGGATGCCGGGATTGCCGGGCAATGGCCGATTGGTATGCTGCTCCGTGAATCGCGACCGTTTCAGCTATTGTCGGCGATGGCACTGCACGTGGCGTCGGCTCGCGATGACTTGCCGCCAGATTTTGCCACGCTCGCAGATTTTGTTCGCCATCCGGATGTGTACGAGTGGATCAGCGAGCACCTGAATCAGAACCTGGCAGATGAAGAGGCCTTCACACGGCGTCAAGGCTGGCTCAACGAACTTGATCAATACCGCGCTGAACATTTGCAGCTCACACCCGGTGTCCTGCTGGGCACTGCCCCGCGAAGATCCATCGTTGCGGAAGTCTGTCGTGCCGTAGAATTTCTGCTGCGTTGTTTAATTCCGGCAGCGTCAGATGCAGAAAACGCTCGCTCCGCCGTTGGTCGCGCAACCCCGACTACGAAGGGAAACAAACGCTCGCGACAACGAACGCTCGATGATCTGGAAGATGCCGCCGAAGCCTCGCTCGCACACCAGTTGGAAAAAAAACTGTCGCTGTCCGCATGGGCTGATGGAGCCGTGCGAATTCTGGCCACGATTTATCGTGATCGCGACCTGCATGCTGATTCTGAAGCAGATCGTGGCATCGTAGCCTGCGTGACTCGACTGCAGGAACTTAACGAACAACTGCGACGAATCCCGCAGAGCGTGCTGCCTGCCTGCACGGCCAGTCAGGCTCTGCAGTTATTGCTCCGTCAGATAGGTGAAACTTCCATTCCGCCGGACGCAAATGACCAGGCGGTCGAACTGCTTGGCTGGCTGGAATTACCGCTCGACGACAGCCCTGTGCTGGTGTTGACAGGTTTCAACGAGGGCAAGATTCCGGAATCGATTAATGCCGATGCGTTTATGCCAAACAGTCTTCGCACCCGGCTGGAACTCACCGACAATCGACGCCGCTACGCCCGCGATGCCTACGCACTGACGTCCGTAATGCACAGTCGGCGGCGATTCATCCTGATCGCCGGGCGAACGGATGTTAAGGGGAACCCGGTCGCTCCCAGCCGCTTGTGGTTTGCGGCCGATCCGAAATCGCTTCCCGAGCGAGTTCGACGATTTTACGATCCGGAATCCGCAAGTGAAGTGGTCGCCGAAATACCGGTGCCAACGGAACCGGAATCCACACCGCCACGTCAAAGCGGCTTTCTTGTGCCTTCGCCATTGTCAGTCCCTGCCGCTCCTACGGAAATTCCAGTCACAAGTTTTCGGGATTATCTGAATTGTCCTTATCGGTATTTTCTGAGTCGTGAACTGCGATTGCAGACTGTCGAAGACGATGTCCGTGAACTTGACGCCCGCGCATTCGGCAGTCTGATTCATGAAGTCCTCAATCAGTTTGGGCAGTCTGCCGTTCGTAATGCGTTTGACGACGAAGCGATTCAACACTTTCTGCTGGAGGCTCTGCACAAGGCCGCGCTGGGACGTTTCGGTCGCACTCGTTCAGCGACAGTAAGCGTGCAACTGAAAATGATCGAATCGCGGCTTGCGGCCTTTGCGAAATGGCAGGCTCAGACCTGTAAAGACGGCTGGCGAATTCATCAGACCGAAAAAAAATATGAATGTACGGACTTCACAGATATCCAGGAGCGATCGGTGACTTTGGTTGGTCGAGTTGACAGAATCGACAAGCATGTGCAGACAGGTCAGTATCGGGTACTTGACTATAAGACGAGTGAAACAGCTTCGACGCCAAAAGCCACGCATCGCAGCAAGGACGAATGGATCGACCTGCAACTGCCGCTGTACCGTCGGCTGGTTCGATCAGACGGAATCACGAGCAACGTGGAACTTGGGTACGTCCAGCTTCCCGGTGACCTTTCGAAAATCGGCGAATCCATCGCCGACTGGACGGACGCCGAATTGCTCAACGCCGAAAACCTCGCCCGCACCATCGCCGCAGACATCATTGATCTGAAAATCAACGACGTGGCCCCGATGTCCGACCGCAGATCATCCGAATTCGCCCGCATCTGCCAGGACACCGTCATCGACCGCGGAATGCCATGGTTGCCAGACTGGTCCGGCCGATCGCGGGTTGAGTAGTCCAGTCGCCGTTGCCGGTTCCCGCCACCGTGATAGAATCGAGTCAGCCGAGCCGAAGCTCGTCGATCTCAGGATCGCGGCATTTTTTCAAGAAGCCCGGTGGTTGAACGACGCCGGATGGCGTACGGCAAATATAATCGCAGGACCATGCGATTTCTGTAGATCCTTTCTGCCGGAAAAAACTTCGCAGCGCCGCTGCGACCTGCGACCAGAAGTGTTTCCACTTCAAAATCATGCCGCCGGAGATCACGGCAACGCTTTCTGTTTCGCGCTACGACATCCCGCTCACGCTTCACCCTACGGCGCTTTGGAAAATTCTTTCCGGCAGAAAGGATCTACCTCAGCGCCGGCTGGCCAGCCCAAACGAAATTCTCGCTGCTCAAACGCTGTTCTCCGTTCCAGCGATAGGCACAAAGAAAGCCGTTCTTCGCTACGCTGTAGTCCACGCACGCAACATTGTCAGCCAATAATTCGGGCTGATTGCCAGACAGCCAGTAGTGTCCCACAAACACGGGTTTCGCATCTTGCGGATACGGTGCTGCTGCGCCGATGACGTACTGTTCAAGCGGGTCGTCACAATCAATCGTGTCAGTGAGGGCATAGGTTCGATACGTGTGACCGAGCGGCGACTTGTACCAGCGCGTGCGGGTTGCCGTGCGCAGGTGGCCGTCTTTGTCGGCGAATGATTTTCCATTCGGCAGTTCGGCTTCTTTGCCTTTCAGCACGATTTCGACCGAATCGAACAGCTTATCGCCTGGTTCGACGGCCGAATGCAGAAAATCGCTTGTCAACGATTCGTTGTCAGGACGTGCTGCCTGAATCGTCGCGATGGCCTTGTCGTCCCAGCAGGCATGAACAACTCGCAGCCCCTCGAGATCCAGCCACATAGGCAACCTGGCAAACCATTCGATGTAATCTGCCAGGTGCTTGTCCGTCAGTTGCAGAATTGTTTGTCCGTGCTGACGGATGTTCTTGACGTTTCTGCGGCGAAGATACTCTGTTTTACGATGCACGTGTTCCGTGTGAAATGCGAGGGCGTTGAATTCATGGTTTCCCATGACGGCCAGAGCATTTCCGCTTTCGACCATCGAACGCACGGTGTCCAGCACCTGCAGAATCTGCGGCCCTCGGTCAATGAAATCGCCAAGGAAAATCACTTTGCGTTCGGGGTGTTCATAGACGCCCTGGTTCTTCCGGTAGCCAAGGATTTCAAGGAGTTGCATCAGTTCGTCGGCATGGCCGTGAATATCGCCAATCAGGTCGTACATATCGATTGTCTCAGTGCGTCGTGGATTTCAGCAGGTGCAGCTTTGCGTCACATAAAGTTTACGGCCTGCCTAACTCGGAGAGTGAGGTCTACTTTACGAATGCCCGACTGCTGGTTTTTTCCGCAGTGGGGAAATCAGCGGGGATGGGGAGTGTGACTTTGCCCGTGGCCGCCCATTCGGTGCCGCGCTGGAATGTCGTGATGAAGCCCACGCACTCGATGGAATACTCGGCATGGCCCATCGGCGTGTGGAAGACACGACCTTTGCCATAGTTGACCGTAAAGATCATTGGTTCATTGCGTCCAGTGACCTGAGATTCTGCGGTCGCCAGAATTTGCATTTTCCTCGCCGGCCCGCGCAACTTGTCGTAAAGCTCGTCCTTTGCATGGAGCCATTCAGTGGGCATGCCTTTCGTGATCGGATGCTCGTGATCGCGAACGATGACAGGGAATTCCCACTGAGCCCCATGATTGCCACCGTTGCCGGGTGTTTCATCGCGGACAGTTTCGCCTTTGTCATTTACGTACACATACGGGCCGTCTTTCTCTGTACGGCCACCCCAGCCACCAAGCCCGATCATTTCGTTGTAGGCTGGCCATTCAGGAAACGAATTGTCCGCCGCGTGAACGACGACGAACCCGCCGCCGCTGCTCACGAAAGTTTCGAACGCCTTCTGAGTCGCCTCGGGCCACGGTGCCGCACCATGCCCAAAATTGCTGATCACAACAGCGTACTTGCTGAAATCAGGCTTGAAGTTCAAGTCCGTGCCGACCGGTGCGGCAGTCGCGACATCAACCGTAAACAGTTTTGTCTCTTCCAGGTATTTCTTCATCGTCTTTGTCGTGGTTGGCCAGACTGCGTGATTGTTCTGACCATCCACGATCAATGCCTTGATTGGGTCCGCAGCGAGTGCGGTTCTCGGCAGCAGTGGCAGAGTCGCAGCGACGATCAGAATCCCGAACAACAAACGGGTAAGATTATGAAACATAGTCGGAGACTTTCAAAGATAGTTCTTTTACTTCGAACGGTGCAAACACGGGTCATTCGATATCCACGACATTTCCGTCGTCCCGCTGAATCAGATTCCGCAGAGTTTCGTCATCGATATCGGATTTCAGAAAGCGGACAGCGCCGTCACACTTCACCACGAGAAATTGTTCGCCGAGTGTTCCGAGTGGTTTCTTTGGATCGTCAGCGTTGAATTCCAGGCCGCCAGGTTTGGTCCAGGCTTCAGCGGTTTCTGGTCCAGCAACAATTGCAAGGAGAGTGTTTGATGTGCCATCTGCAATATCCCGGATACCCACTCCTTCGTCAGTTCCGATTGCGGTATTTTCGCCAGTGAAGACATGGATGGACGTGTAACCCGGTTTGTCAATGCCTTCGACTTTGAAGACATCCGGCATTTTCTCGATCAAGGCTTTGTTGTGCGGGCTGTCCCACGCTTCGTCTAGTTTGAACTGCTGATAAAGATCCGCCTGATCGATAAACGGCAGCAGATAAACTCGCCAACTCAGTCCGGTCTGCTGTCCTTGGGCAGCTTCCCCGTTTCCGTTTGAAGCAGGAAAATGGAGGTAGACATCATGGTATTCGTGAAATGCCAGCCCGATCCTTCTAATGGTGTTTTTGCGGGAAGCAGCAACAGAGGCTATGCGGGCCGCGCGAATCGCTTCAGCCATTGATACAGCAACGGGTTTCATCGATTCGACGAATGAATCCATGTTTTCGGGCTTTGGCATGACGTACGACACGGCAGAATCGTGCGTCGTGATTTTGACCGTGTCGAAAAGCGCGGCGAGCAACTCCACCGTTTCAGGACTGAACCGTGAATCCGGCGCATTGGCCATTGCCAGCATTTGTGCCTTCTGCATCTGCAGCATTCCCTGCGCGAGTGCCGATAACGTCATCGCGGAAGTTTTGTTCGCCGTTTGTACTTTCATTTGAGACAGGAATTCTCCCGTGCCGGCAAAATCCGCTGAAAACATCGCTCCCTGAAGTCCCTCAAACAAGCCCGGCATTGGGGTGTTTTTTGCCATCTGGTCCTTCAGATCTTTCAGAAGCTCAAGATCGATCGTGCCCACGATGTCGTTGGCCGGGAAACTGTCGATGAGCTGCTGCTGCACCTTTCCACCGTCCTGGCCAGCCGCTGCTCTCGGAGTCAGCATTTTCTTCAGCAGTGGTTCAGGTCCAACCAGCAATGTCCGGTCGTCCGGAATCGCGACCATACAGCTTTCAAATACCGTCACGTCCTGCAATTCGATTTTCCCAGGTTTGCCTTCCCCCAGACCCACGAGCCACATGTTGAAGACCGTGTCTAGAACGAGAGGATTCGTGGTCCGCAGAATAATTCCCGGCATCGACTGCACTCGCGCAGATCGATTGCCTTCAAGCAGATAGTAATCAATCCCTTCACCTCCGGCATTGGAAATGAGACTTGTCAGCAATACGGGATCGACGTCCGACGAAAGTGAACGAACCGATCCGTCCATCAGGCCGATGAGGAATTCCTTATCGATTTTCCCGAGTGCCTTGATTGGATTTTCTGCATCGAAATCCAGACCGCCGGGCTTTGTCCAGACATCGGCTTTATCCGCGCCAGCCAGTACCGTCATGATCGTATTGCTGGTACCGTCTGTGATGTCCCGGATCCCGGGTGCTTTGTCGCCCGCAAATGGAGCGCCCTCGCCCGTAAAGACGTGGATCGAAGTTTTGCCTTTCTCAGTCACTCCTGGTGATTCGAAGATTGCCGGCATTTGTTCGATCAGCGTCTTGTTGTGATCGCTGTCCCACGGTTCATCGAGATGAAACTGGTTGTACAGCGCTGCCTGTTCCATGTACGGCAAAATCCAGACTCGCCAACTGAGGTTGCCTTTGTTGTCATCATCCAGTCCGTCGTCGTCCGGAAAGTAGTTGTAGGTGTCGTGCATGTTGTGCATTGCCAGCGCAATTTGCTTCAGATTGTTCTTCAGTTGGGCCGACGAACCGGCTTGTGTCTTCATCGGATTGAGCGTGTTGTCGATGGTTTCGCGATCGCATAAAACAGCGGCTTCCTGGATCGTGCGTGGGTCCATGCCCATCTCTTTGGTCGCTGCGGCCATCATTTCTTCGACATCCATCTGAGCCGCTGCCGCTTCCACCATCTTTGTGACAAATCTGGAATTCAACATCCGAGATGGCTGAACGGCCACGATGCCGACGACGTCTTCGGGTGTATAACGCTGCACTGCCGAGGCTTCGGCAGTTCGTGGAATCTGCCCTTTCGTTCTTTGCTGCTGCGGTTGACCGGCACTGGCAGAAACTGTTAGCAAGACAACAAATACACCGATGATCCGCGAGAATTTCATGATTAGGCCTATTCGATTGACCCGTTTAACCCGTGGCCGCAAGGCCAGGATTTTACTGTTGGCTACCGCAACGGCCTGGCCTGTCGGCCACGGGTTAAACGAAAAAACACCACATTCCTGACCGCGCGACGTATACAACAATCCTAACCCGAGACTCACGTCTCCGGCTCACCACGACAGTGCCTTCACGAGTGCCTGGAGTATAGACTTTCGATATAGCGAGTGGAAATCATTGACGTAAGCACCAGGAAAATCGAATTCATGCAGATCTTCAAGATTTGTTCAAAAGCGGTTTGGGAACAGATTCAACACCTCACGTCGTGGCAGGGATCACCGCACGATCTGCGTGACGGTTTCATTCATTTCTCGACAGCCTCCCAGCTTGAAGGAACCATTCAGAAACATTACGCCGGACAGACAGATCTGATGTTGCTTGCCATTGAAGGAGACACGCTTGGAGCGGCACTTCGGTGGGAACCATCGCGAGGCGGAGACTTATTCCCGCATCTGTACGGCGCTTTGCCGATTGCGTCCATCATTTCGGTCGAGAGTCTGGATTGATTCTTCGAGAAGATTTCCTCGAGGATAGGTCCTTTCTGCCGGAAAGGACTTCGCAGCCCCGCTGCGACCTGCGACCAGATTTGCTGCCACGCCAAACTCATGTCGTCGGAGATCACCGCACCGCTTTTTTGTTTCGGACTGTGACATCCCGCTCACGCTTCGCCTTACGGCGGTTACGAAAAATCCAGCCCGGCAGGCAGGACCTACATGAAATCGCATCGTGCTGCAATTGCTTCTCCCATACGCCACCGGGCGTCGTTCAACCACCGGGCTTCTTGAACAATTGCCTTGAGCTTCGGCTCGGCGGGTTCGTACCTTAACAGGCCCACTCCGCTCAACCATCAATCTCCCGCCACGCCATTCGCACGCACTCGCGAAGTCAAAGCCTGGTATCTTGAGACGAGCGGAGTTGAGGTTGGGGGTAAGATTGCACCGACAGATCGAGCACAGCATGGAAGAGTACGGATGATTCCAACTACCCGTCAACCGCTCGCGACTGTTCTCTTTCGACGAACACCAACATACGCCGAGTATAAGTGTAGCATGCCAAACTGGGGCCTAGGCCAGATGAGCGATCTACACCATGCCCCGCTTGTATTGGAACAACGTGGGAGACACGCCAACCTTCGCTTAAAAGAGTTCTTAGTTCGTCAGAGAATGAACCCGAACTGGGAAGGTCACTCGACGAACCGTCATCTGCAGCCGATTCGGTGGATATGTTAAGGATCCTTGTTTCAAGCATACTCTTGTCCGAGTCAAGTTGGGAAACCAGTCCCGTTTCGACAATTGTGCGGCTAGCGATATAAATACCCGCCACTTGACCGATGATACACCGATATGAAACGGAATATGCCGGGTTGGGAATACTTTACCAATGTGCAGGAGAGTTACAACGGTCTATTCCGCAGGAGTTGTTGAGGAAGAAGACAGGAAGATTTGGGACAAGAAGATTTAGAGGACTTCTTGTTCCTGGTCTTCCGGAATGCTATTTTCGTGTCCGCAATCTTCCTGTCTGTTTAACAGTTTGGTGGGCCGGCGCGGCTTAGATGCCGCTCGTCCCACCTACTGGATGTGTTGACGTTCGAAAATCCCTCGCGTCACAGTTTCCGATCTGCGGTCTCCCTGAATCTGCGGGAGTCACCATCAGCCTGTGACCGCACGTTCTTCGGATTGAAATCCGCACGTCTTGTGAGCGCCGTCGCAGAAAGGACGATTTGCGGATTCGCCGCATCGGCACAGAGCAAACGTTTCTTTGCCCTTGAGATCGAACACATTTCCTGCTGCATCGGTTACTGTAATCGGCCCTGTCACGAGAAACGGGCCGTGGTCTCGCACAAGAATCTTAGGATCAGACATGAAACAGCTTTCAGTAAATAGAGAAGTAGAGAGAAACACAGAATCAGAGAGTCTTCAGGACTCCACCGATCCATCGCCTTGACCCGGTTCCGGCAAGAAGTGCGTCAAAATTGCACCCACGACGGCGTAAGCCCCTGCAACACAAGCACCAACAATGGCCATCCGGGCAGGGTCCGGTTTGTCCGATGCAGAGAAAGTAATGGTCAGGAATGCGGCAGCCGTTCCCAGAATGCGACCACCGATGTTTGCCGCGAAACTTTCACCGGTCCCTCGAAGATGCACGGGGAATACCAGCGGAATATAGTTGCCCCAGAAACTGAACTGGCCAACGACCAATGCACCCGCCAGAAAGATTCCGATCTTAATCATCAGCAGTGAATCCGTGTGCATTGCACCGGCGATCCAGACGAACAGCGCCGGCACGACAAACAATGATGGAATCTGGAAGACGCGGAAGAGATTCCGACGACTCACGATTCTGATCGCCAAAATGGCGAGCAACGCACGTCCCAACAAGCCACCCATTTCCTGCCACAACGTCACACCAGCGACGACAGCATCGCTCTCGTTAGCGGCTTCCATTTTTTGTTTCGGAGTGTATTCAGGTTTTCCGGACTTCGCGTTGGTGCCAGCCGGTTCTCCTGCTTTTGCTTTTGCCGCCGCGATCACTTGTTTGTGGCCAGACTCAACTGGTGTTCCCAACGCACGGGCACCGATGATCTGTGGCAGTTGTTGAATGGCCCCGAAAGCCAAACCATAGCTGGCTGCAAAAACCAGTGTCGTGACTATTGTCGTCTTGCGCAGTGCCGGGCTGAAAAGTTCTGCAATCGATGGACGCTTCAGCGTGCCGGCATCTTTCTTCTTTTGCCATTCAGGGGATTCCGGCAGGAACGGGCGAATCAGCAACAGCGGTAGCGCCGGGATCACGCCGGAAATCAACGTATATCGCCATGCTTCATGTCCACCGGCGATCTCAGGCAGACTGGATGCGAGTGTTCCCGCCAGGATGTTCATGCCGGCCACCATCAGCCCGCCGAGCGAAGAGAACGCCTGAGTCCACCCAAGCACTCTTTCTCGCTGGTCATGCACAGGGAATAACTCTGCCAGCCATGCGACTGCGGCTACGAACTCCACACAGACACCGACAAACACGAAACATCGACACACAAGCAGCGCCGGCAGCGAAGTTACGAAACCCGCCGAAAAAGCTCCGAAAGCATACAGCAGAATACTGAACGTCAGCACTCGACGACGTCCCAGGCGGTCAGTCAGCCAGCCTCCCCAGAGTCCGACGATGCCACCCACAAGCGCAGGCACAAAGAACAATGTTTTCGCCCAGTTGACATACTCTGAACCGCCTGGCAGCCAAAGTGCCATGGCTTCAGGCCGAGCCATACCACCTTCAACCAGCTTGTCGATAATCGGCGCGCTAAGTGCCGCCATCGCCGGCTTAATAATCAACGGCAGCATGAGCAATTCGTAGATGTCAAACGCGAAACCAATGGCAGCGATAATGCAGACGAGCCATTGGACACCGGTAAGTCGTGGTGCGGGAAATGTAGACATGAGGAAGGAAGCCTTGCGGATTTCGAGTTATCGTCGGCGAACATGTCGCAGGTAGGGATCGTGGTTCAGCATCGAGCGGTCGATAAGTGTCGTAGTGGACTTCGCCAGAAGTCCTGAAAACGCATGGAATTCTGGCGAATCCCACGACGTCAGGACTGACCGTTGTTTTCCGCTCGTGGTTAAATTGAGACCCATCGTGCCTTGGGAGTTACGGTGGAGGAAAGGAATCTTAACGACCCGTTCCGGGAGATCCAACGCTCGGCCAAAATGAATTCTCAGTCAAGGATCAGGCCGGAATCAAAGATCGTTCGAACATTGGCAGTCGGATTCCTCAACCCCGCCCGCCGAAGGCAGGGAGGGGTCGGGCCGAGCGAAGCAATGGTCCGGGGGGAGGGCGTCCGCGAGCCGTGAATTCTGGATTCGCTTCGGATTCGGCGTCGGGAGTGAATGATTGAACGTTGAGCAGCGAAAGCCCCCCTCCCGAACATCGCTTCGCTGGTTCGACCTCCCCCAGACGCTGCGCGTGGGGGAGGTTGTTTACGAACGCCTTGCCGCAGATACGACCGCTATTGTTCGAGCGATCCGAGCCATCACTCCCGGATCAGCGTCAGCAGTTGATCGGCGGTCAGTTTTCCGGAAACATCAGTGCCTTCGAGCAGGCTGTCGGCGAGGTCACGTTTCGAAGCGTGCAGCGCCGAGATGCGTTCTTCGATTGTGCCTTTTGTAATAAATCGGTAAATCGTGACCGGTCGCTGCTGTCCCATGCGATGGGCGCGGTCGGAGGCCTGATCTTCGACGGCAGGATTCCACCACGGGTCCATATGGAGAACATAATCGGCGGCTGTCAGATTCAGACCCAGCCCGCCGGCCTTCAGGCTGATCAGAAAAACATCACCTTCGCCGGCCTGAAACGCTTCAACCCGTTTCTTTCGCTCGGCGGCGGACGTACTGCCGTCGAGATACTGATACGACACTTTCTTCCGATCCAGTTCTTCACGAAGGATCGTCAAGTGATCCACAAACTGACTGAAGACAAGAGCCTTGTGATGATTGTCCAGCAGTTCGTCGATGGTTTCCGAGAACAGTGCAAGTTTGGCACTTGGCAGACCGCAATCTTCCACAGCCAGTTTCGGATGACAGCAGGCCCGCCGCAGTCGCATAATCTCGGCGAGGATTTTCAAATGCTGGGCTCCACCACTGCCGGACTCCGAAAGTTTTTCGACCGCACGGATTCGGAGCGCTTCGTAGAACGCCGCTTCTTCTTTACTGAGTTCCACCTGAAGCACGGTCTCTGTGCGCGAGGGAAGTTCGGTGAGCACCTGTGTCTTGGTTCGTCGCAGCAGGAACGGCTGAATCAGTTTCTTCAGCCGGCGGCGAGTTTCGGGGCAACGATCGCGTTCAATCGGACCACTGAATCTCTGCTGAAAAGATTCCAGGGAACCCAGCAGACCTGGATTGATGAACTGAAACAAATTCCACAATTCCCCCAGATGATTTTCCAGCGGTGTGCCCGTCATGATCACGCGGAAGTCGGCCTGCAGTCCCATCGCCGCCTGCGAACGCCGCGTGGCCGTGTTCTTGATGGCCTGAGCTTCGTCCAGAATCACGGTGTGCCACGTTTGAGACTGAAAGCGTTCGGCTTCGCTGTACAGTAATCCGTAACTGGAAATGATCACATCACGTGGGCCGAGATTTTCAAAGACAGCATCGCGATCGCCAGATCCAAACAGCCGCGCGTTCAGTGTTGGAGCGAAGCGAATGGCTTCATTCAGCCAGTTAAACGCGACCGACGTAGGCGCAATGACGAGGGCAGGTCCTCCGGTCGCGCGGTCCAGAAGCATGGTCAGCGCCTGGATTGTTTTGCCAAGTCCCATGTCATCAGCCAGGCAACCGCCGACGCCCCAGGCCGCGAGGCGGGCGAGCCATTGAAAGCCTTCCTTCTGGTAGTCACGGAGTTCTGTCTGCAGAGTCGATGGGACGACCGGTTGCACATCGGCAGCCGAACGCATTCGCTCAACACAGGCTTTCCAATGGACATCCGCATTGATTTGAATATCGCCCATGTCTTCGAACGCGGCGGCCCGCACTGCGGGAAATCGGAGTTTTGTTTTTTGACGTTCGCCGAACTGTGAAAGGTCGTCGATACGTTTTCGCAGTTGATCGGTGAGCGCCAGAAAGCGACCGTCATCGAGCTTCACGAATCGCGATGGACTGGTTCCGACAAGATCGATCAGTTTCAGCATATCGATGGACAATGATCGATCGACTTTCAAACTTCCTGATGCAGCGAACCAGTCACGGTCGCGGCGAATCTGTATTTGAAACTGCGATGCCGCGGCGCGACCGGCCAGCGTCAGGCTTTGCCCCTGCGGCCAATGCAACACAAGAGCGTTCTCGTGACTGGAATTGTAATCTTCCAGTTGCAGCAGCATTTCCAGCGACTCTTCCGGGGTTGGAAAATAGTCTGGTTCGTTGTCTTCTGGTTCGTCCAGCAAAGAACACTGATCCAGCAGTTCGGCCAGTCGTTGCTTTTCTTCCTTGAGATCACGATTCGCAGAACGTGGCTTGCCCTCCAGTGTCGCGAACACATTGGTGCCACCCTGTCCGGGTCGGAAAAACGGACCGTCGTCGCCGAACGGACGGACATAATGCTCGACTCGCAAACCGCCCTGATGTGGCAACAGATGAATATGAAGGCGTGAATCCGCCGGCGCAGATTCTGCGGCGGGCATATCACCGCCAATTTCCGAATGCACCGACACAAGTGACGAAACCGCCTGAAGCGTTGCAATCACTTTATCGACGGACTTCGCAGGGACGTCCAGCATCTTGCCGATGATCCGGTGCAGCGTTATATGCTGTGCTGTGAAGAACACAATCTGCAGGCGACGGGGGCCATCTTTTGTGATCACGACTTCGATGTCTTCGCTTGTCGGAGTCGGATCAAGCGTGAGTCGAACGACATTGTTCTTTTGTTTGGCCACAATCAGTCGCAGCGGCTGTTCGACGATCTCGACAGGGTTATCACGGTCCTGCCCAAGGTACACACAGGGATGTCCAAGCAGAGCCTTCGCAGCTCGCGTCTCGTTGATTTCGTACTGTGTATCGCCGTAGCTCGAATGGACATCGATCGCGCGACAGATCGCCTGATCGTGTTCGGTGAGAAACGAATATTGATCTGAAGTAAAATCCTGCCGCAGTCGCCCGAGACCAATTCGGCGACCGCTGCTCCAGCCTTTGGACGTCCACTTTTGATGAAACGGCTGAAGGTGAATGCCATGCGAAATATCAAGTTCCCAGATGAGGCGTTCCTGGCCGGCCGTTTTCTTTTCTGGCGACGAACTTTTCGCAGGTTCATTTCCAAGCTGAGCGATGGCGTTGAGCGATCGCTGCCATGCGGGTTCGGGTTCGATCAGGTTGACAAGACTGACCGTTCCGAGTTGCTGACAACTTCGATCGTACTTAACGGCCGCCTCTTTTGCACCAGCCAGTTTTGTTTGACTCAGAAGCCCGTTGGCTTCTGATGCCAGCCACGTCAGCCCTGCTTGTTCGAAGGATTTGGCCGCCTCGGCCAGTCCGCTGATTTGTCGGCCACCGTCGTCTTCTGTCAGTAACCATTGGTCGAAATAGCCCGCGATGAGCGTCATCAATGCGAGGTGGCTATGGTCATTCAGACTTTTTGCAAATTGCTTCGGTTCAACAGGAGCCGCCTGGAAATCAACCGCCAGACTCGCGATGGAGAATGCCAGAGAATAGTCGTTCTTGTCGCTCTTGATGCCGATGGCAATCAGCGACCGTGCCATGCTGATGGACTCCGCCGAGTTTTCGCGAATCAACAGCAACACATACAATATCGCTGGCAGATGTTCGGTAGCGACTACGCTCTTTTTTTTCCCCTTCCCGCCGTCCAGTGGAATGGCTTTGGCAAATGCGTCTGCTGCTTTCTTGTAGTCTCCCCGCAGAAAGGCTTCGCATCCGGCGATCTCAGGAAATTTTCCGTTCGTGCGAACATCCAGCTTTCGCAACAATTTCAAATCGCCGCGAGCAATCGCAAGATCCAGGCCATGACCAAGTTCCGTCTTTTCAAGCGGATCCAGGTTCTCCACCAGCGAGCCGAAGATTTCAAGCAGCTCGCCCGCTCCGGATGGCGAAATAATTTCCCGTGAGACACTGTCACAAACGAACCTTGCTCGAATGATGGGATTCAGTTGGTCATAAATCGCGCGGTCGAAGGGGTCGAGAAATCGGACATATTTCGCCGCTCTGTTCTTTCGATTCTCGAGGAAGGTGTTAGAGTCGCCGGAATAGAAGGCGATCCGCTGCTTGCGAACGATATGGACATCGCCATAACTATAGAGGTGATAGATGGGGGCTTTTTTGATGGCCTCACAGATTTTTTCGAACGATCCGGATTTGATAGAATCGCGAATTGTGTAGTCCGTGAGTTGTTCAACAATATCACAGTTTGAGTACGCCGCTCCCGTCAACAAATTCCGCTTGATGAGGTGGATCATAGTCAACCGGGCAGTATTCGCATCGACTGGCTTTCGGCCTGAATCTGCCCAACCACTGCCCTTCGAAAGATGTTCGATCGTGGTGTAACTGACGTGCCCGTTCACCAGGGCAATCAGTTGCATGATATGGCGTTCGAGACCGTTTAGCTTTGAATATTCGGCAATCAGTTGTTTCATGAGCACGGACGAATCTCTGCCTCTGGTGTGATGCGGACATGGACCGCTCGATGCTAAGCCATGCGACGCATCATAAGCATCGCCGCTCCGGTCGCAATCATGACTGTCCGGCAGGAATGCCTGTCGATTGCCATCAGAACATAAGGCTCGCGAACAGTCTGATCTCGATTCCACTGTCAATTCTCAGGTCGCGCGGTAAGATTAATTGGCAATTCCTGAACTTCCGCCCGTCTTACGGAACCCAACTATGAAGTGCCCTTTTCCTGGAATGGACCCGTATCTTGAACGATCCGCAATCTGGCCGGATTTTCACGACAGTTTCATCGCGTATTTGCGAGAAGCATTGCAGCCATTCTTGCGGCCTCGGTATGCCGCGTTGACGCAGGATCGGCTGTTTGTCGTCGAGCACGAACGACCTATTCGACCGGATGTCTCAGTCATCGAGAGCAACCGAAACCGTGATTTTCAGGGCGAGGAAGCGGTCGCCACGATGGTCGCTGACGATCCCGTGGTTGTGGAATTATTGCGGGAAGAAATCCGTCAGCCGTTTCTTCAGATTATTGAACCTGCGGAAGGCAATCGAATTGTCACAGCCATTGAAGTGCTGAGTCCCGACAACAAGCAGCTTGGCGAGTTGACCGAAGAAGAGCGTCAATTCTGTCATAAAGTGTTGAAACCCTGATTCTCACCGATGGAGTCTGTTTCCAGGACTCCGGGCGACTCGAACTCCTTCGCCAAACTGCTATGCTCCGCACGTTTGATGGACTGTCGGCAGTCCCAATTTCGTCTCAGCAAGAATCGAAGGAAGTTCAGGCAAGAGAAATGACAGAACGAGTCACGATCATTGGTTCCGGCCCCGCCGGATGGACGGCCGCAATTTACGCAGCGCGCGCGGAACTGAAGCCGGTTGTCTACGAAGGCGCGTTCAACGAAGAAAACCGCCAGAAGGGCACGTTGCCGCTGGGACAATTGTCGCTCACGACGGAAGTCGAAAACTTCCCTGGCTTTCCATTTGGCGATATGACCGGCTATCTGGACACGTCGATTGAGGAATCAAAACGCAAGTACATGGCTCCGCACGGCAAACACGGCGTGAGTGGTCCGGAACTGATGGAACTCATGCGTCAACAGGCCATGAACTTCGGGACCCGCATTGTCACCGATGATATTGTCGATATCGATATGTCAAAACGTCCGTTCGAACTCACAACGCTGAGTGGCGAATCGTTTACATCGCACTCGATCATTATTGCGACCGGTGCCCGAGCGAATTATCTCGGATTGCCCTCGGAGGATCGGCTGAAGAATCTGGGCGTCTCGGCCTGTGCGGTCTGTGACGGAGCCCTTCCGCGATTTCGCAACCATCCGGTTGTTGTCGTGGGTGGTGGTGACAGTGCGATGGAAGAAGCGAGTTTCCTCACTAAGTTTTCGTCGGTTGTGTACATCATTCATCGCCGTGATTCATTTCGCGCCAGCAAGATCATGGCGGAACGGGTGCTTTCTAACCAAAAGATTCAGGTGAAATGGAATTCCACGATTGACGAAATTCTGGGCGACGAGAAAACCGGCGTCACAGGTGTTCGTATTCGAAGCACAGTCGACGAAGCAAAAACCGAGGACCTTGAAGCGACTGGTTATTTCTGTGCGATCGGACACACGCCAAACACGGACTTTCTGAAGGGGCAACTCAAGACAACCGCCAAAGGCTACGTCATCTGGACCACACCGCAGCGAACATACACCAGCGTGGAAGGTATCTTTGCAGCAGGCGACGTCGCCGACGACTACTACCGTCAGGCGATTACCGCAGCAGGAACCGGCTGCTCAGCGGCTCTCGACGCCGAACGCTGGCTGGCGGCTCAGGGAATTGATTAAGGGTTCGCGCTCGCCGGATTCCCGGCGAGCGGAGGGACGTCAGTCCCCCGATTGTGTCTCTTCAGCCGAATAATCAAAATCGACCCCAATCCGTTCAACACCATACTTTCGGACGTCTTCAAATGCTGTGTCCGTGAGTTCCCTCGCGTCCAGAATTTCCGACAATGCCACCGCAGGCATGAGTGAAAGAATTGGCGAGCGGCATGCGTCAGCTTGCCGGTACAAGAATGAAGAACCGGAGGGCTCACGCCGCTCCGCTCACCGGACTCATTTCCGTCCGCGCAAGAAAATGGGCACCGGCATGATACCGGTGCCGCGAGGGGACGCATTTGAACCTGAACCAGAAAGGAGAGAGAGGAGAGGAGAGAGGGGGAAAGGGTCAAGAAAGCGTCGCCGGGGAGACGACGCTTTGTTTCATGTCGTCGCGGTGACTATCGTTCGCGGACTGAATCTGCCATCGAAATGGACGGTTTCGTCAGATCACTTTGTGAAATACTGCGTTCACTCGACTTGCGAGTTGCACGCCATCCGGATGATTTGCTGCTCGACGATCCGTCGATCGCTGCGGCTGTGGATGTCGAACGACGTCGAGCGACAGGGGTCACCTCATGGTTGGCTTCACGACTGGTCGAAGGTAGAAACATTGGCTCGTCCTTCTCGAACGGAGCTTCGTAGGAAGCGCCATCGGCGGGAGTTGTCGGAGTGTTGCGGTCATATGGCTTGTCGGCTTCAAAGTTATCTTTTGTTGCCGTACGTGAAGCTCCGCCACCGACAGGATCCGGTGTTGGTCGTTGAGCCGACTGAGTGGTGGTGTCGATAATCGGGTAGCCGTAGGCCATCTGTGAGCTGCCGAGGTAGCCGCCGTAAGCCATTGAAGATCCGATTGGCACCGAGCGATAGGCAGTTTGCGGCTGCATCACGGTGACTTCCTGTTTTCGCATCACCATTTTCTGTACGGCCACTTGTTGTGTCTGACGTTCAGCGACCATTTTGGTTTCCTGAACGGTCACGCGGCGTGTTCCCTGAACGGCGACTTGTCGCACCGAAGGTACGTTGCAGGTCATCATGCTCGGGACATACTGTCGCGATGTCGTGTATTTCGGAACGAAGGCCGTTCTCATGGAATAGCCTGTGCGATTCATCCATCCCATCACACCTGGTCGCGGATCGACCTGACAAGGAGCACATTTTGAGACGGGATGGTAATTCGTAACCCATCGGCCCATGTCGCGATTGACCGTGCGGTTTTCGACGACGCTCTGATAAGAAACCGTCGGCACTTCAATTTCGCGACTGGTCGTCACTGGCTTGTAGACAGTGACTTCGCGATTTTCCATGGCCGTTTCGTAGTGCGGCACTTCGACTGTCTGCTTGACCTGTGCGTAGGTTGTTACAGGAACAGTCTGATAGCAGGTCGCCTGCATCGGCTGGATGGGAGTGCAGCAACTGGCTGCGGTGACCGGTGCAGCCATTGAAGATGCGCAACACGGGTCACCGAACATTTGAGCCCTTGCGACTCCACATTGGAATGAAACAACCAGCGCTCCAAGCGCGGAACAAATGGCGATTCGTCTGGACAGCATGAGCTTCTTCCCTGAAGACAGGATCACGAGCCTGCACACAATTTGACAATAAACTGTAAGCGGGCGGATGAGACGGGTTTGGGAGTCAGTGCTGCAAAGTTGTTTGATTCAGTGCGGCTGAAGCAGAACAACGATGCAACTGAAACCACTAAGGATGAGATTGGAGAGATGTTTGTTGCTCTGCAAGGTAAGCGGATCAACAAACGGAGTGTGAGGAACAGCAGAATTTGGAAAGGAGCCGCAACAGTTTGGCTGAATCTGCCGGGAAACCCGTTGCGTGCGAAGAGAGATTTATCCCAACTCAAAATTTGGGTCAAGACCTCTTAAAGTTTTGATTGCATTTCTTCGAGAGCTCTGCACCGTAGTTCGTGAAACGCCAAAAAACACGGTCTCAAGTCGGCAGTTTTGGCCGATCAACAGAGCCACCGGCACTTCATGCGCGAATTGCGTCGGCTTCGATGCCTGCCGAATTTCTGCAGCGGCAAAGATGAACGCCTATTTCTTTCCAAGTGCGCGCTGCTGCCGGAAAAACTCCTGGAGAATTGCGCGGCAGTCGTCCTGCATGACGCCGCCCAGCACCGCCGCCTGATGATTCAGACGTATGTCAGAAGTCAGGCTGAACAGGGTATGACAAGCGCCTGCTTTTGGATCAGTGACCCCGTAAACCACGCGAGGAATTCTGGCCTGAATGATCGCACCGGCGCACATGCAACATGGCTCAAGCGTGACGTACAGCGTGCAATCCAGCAATCTCCACGATCGCAGAACTTCAGCGGCCTGCGTGATGGCGATCATTTCTGCGTGCGCCGTCGGATCGTTCAGCATCTCACGCTGGTTGCTGGCCTCAGCAATAACTTTTTCCTGATGCACGATGATCGCACCAACTGGAACCTCTCCCTGGTCAAATGCCAGCACAGCCTGATCAAGTGCTTTCTTCATCCAGAATTCGTGTGGTGCAAAAGGATGAGACGGCAGAGTTTCTGACACGGACAGCGACCTTGGCAAAAGCAGATCGGAAAATTGCAATTTTGTAAACATTACAACGATCCGGCATTGTAAGAAATTCAAAAGCCATCGACGAATGATGGGCGCTTGAACACATGCAGAACGTGGCCCAGGAATGACAAATCATCGAGAAACTCAATGAAACTCAGGCATTGCGGCGATTTTCTGGACGTTGTGAGACCGGGACCCCGTCATCTTCTAAGATCGATTGGCACGGTCGTTGCTTTATGCTTCTGTCGAGAGAGAGACGGGGCTCGGAGTGAGATCCTTGAGCCCCACCGCTGCATTGAGAACGCAGCTTACTGCCCTGAGAGCGCAGTACAGAGAGAGACGAAGGCTCGCCTGAGAAACGAGCCCACGTATTTGAGCGAGAGCCTGAGAAACCTCGCTCCTTGAAAAAGGCCATCGGATTGAATTTGATCCGATCGGCCTTTTTTTATGCGCCGCTTTGGAAAAAACGTTATTCCAAAGGCGTTGGTTTTTTGCGGGTGACGAATACAATAGAATCAGGCGGCTTGGGAACAGTCCCGAACTAATAGGTAATCGGTACAAGTCACGGGAGGGCGCGGCTCCTGCCGATCTGCAAATTCTCCGGCTCAGCAGGAGCCTCGGCTTCCCAAGGAATCGCCATGCGGCGGTATTTCAGTATCACAAAAATCGAAAGTAAAAAGTTATGTCGGATCAGGAAAAAAGGAATGAAATCATCTCGGAACTCTGCGTTGCGTACTGGATGGAGATGGAGACCGTGATGAACTTCATCGCTTGCTCGATCAATCTGGACGGAGTGCGGGCGGAAGAAATCAAATCATCACTTCAGGCGGACATCGTTGCCGAAATGAATCATGCTCAGGTGCTGGCGAAACGCATCAAAACAATTGGCGGAATCGTTCCTGGCAGCGCATCATTTACGGCGCGGCAGTCCAGCCTGCAGCCACCAAAAAAGATGACGGACGTCGTTTCCGTGATCAAGGGCGTTATCGTGGCAGAAGACTCAGCAATCGCTCAGTATTCCAAAATCATCCAATTGTGCGATGGATTTGACTACGTGACGCAGGATCTGTGTATCACCGCGCTTGGCGACGAAGAAGAACATCGTCGCGAGTTCATGGGCTTTTTGTCCGAGTACGAAGGATGAGATGGCCTGCAGCAACCCTGCCCCTTACCTGCTTCGTGCTCGCTGCGGTGAGTTCTTCTCAGGGGTTTGCTGGGGCACCGACTAAGCCGAATGTCGTCGTGATCCTCGCTGACGATCTCGGCTATTCGGACCTGGGTTGCTACGGAAGTGAAATTGACACTCCGAATCTTGACCAGTTGGCTCAGCAAGGCCTGCGGTACACTCAATTCTACAACACCGCGCGGTGCTGGCCGACGCGCGCGGCTTTATTGACGGGTTATTATCCGCAGCAGATCGGGCGAGATGCTTTACCGCAGGTTGCTGGCGGTGGTGGGCCGAAATTCGTCAGACCGGTCTGGGCACCGCTGCTCCCGAAGCTGCTGAAGCCGGCTGGCTATCAGTGTTACTATTCGGGGAAGTGGCACATTGATGGAACTCCTGACACCGGTGGTTTTGATCACAGCTATGAACTGCAGGATCAGGGACGATTCTTCAGACCGGCTCGACATCAGGAAGATGGGCTTCCGCTGCCTGCAGTTAAGGATGGCGATGGCTACTATTCGACCATCGCGATCGCCGATCATGCGGTTCGCTGCCTGAAAGAACATGTGACCGCGAACGCTGCGAATCCGTTTTTTCAATACGTTGCCTTCACGGCACCCCATTTTCCGCTGCAGGCACTGCCGGAAGACATCGCGCGCTATGCCGATCGATATAAAGAGGGCTGGGAAAAAGTTCGACAATCGCGGTTCGAACGAATGGTTGCACAGGGACTCGTCGCTGGACGCATGAGCCAGACAGAACGAACGCTGGGTCCACCCTATGCGTTTCCCGACCAGGTTCGCCAGTTTGGCCCAGCGGAAGTCACTCTGCCGGTACCATGGGACGATTTGGATAACACTCAACGAACATTTCAGGCAGCGAAAATGGCGATTCATGCCGCAATGATCGATCGGATGGATCGCGAGATCGGGAGAATCCTCGAACAGCTTCGGGCAATGAATGCGTTCGACAATACGCTGATCCTGTTTCTGTCCGACAACGGTGCGTCAGCAGAAATGATGGTCCGTGACGATGGCCATGATCCGAACGCCGCGCCAGGATCGGCAGAGACTCACCTGTGTCTGGGACCCGGCTGGTCAACCGTCAGTAACACGCCATTTCGAAGACATAAGACCTGGGTACATGAAGGCGGCATTTCAACGCCATTGATCGCCCATTGGCCAGCCGGGATTCAGACTCGAGGAGAACTGCGACGCACTGTGGGTCATGTCATTGATGTCGTACCAACCGTACTTGAACTGGCTGGTGCCGAGCGTCCTGCAGAAATTGAAGAAACCGGCAGTCCGGCTTCTCTTGGTCGAAGTCTTGTAGAATCCTTCACGCAGGACGACCCTGCCCTGCATGAATCTGTCTGGTGGCTGCACGAAGGCAACCGCGCCATCCGCATGGGGCAGTACAAAGCAGTTGCTGCGAAGGACCAGCCGTGGGAACTGTACGATCTTTCGACTGATCGCAGTGAACAATCAGATCTTGCGAAATCACGACCAGAGGTTCTGTCTCGCCTGACAGATCAATGGGATGCGACGACACAGGAATTTACAGCGTTGATTCGCAACCAAGACAGCAACGGAAATTAGATTGGGGATGACCGGCATTCCAGCGGTGTTATGCACTGCCTGAGACCCACATCGGCAAGACTCCGTTCTGCTCGACTGCCATCATTGCGCGAGTTGTTCAGGATCGGTCGAACAATAACTGTCCGATCTGCGACCAGACGTTCGCAAGCAACCTCCCCCAAAGCGAAGCGTCAGGGGGAGGTCGGACAAGCGAAGCGATGTCCGGGAGGGGGCTGTTGCTGCACAACGTTCTATCACTGACTCCCGACACCAAATCCGAAGCGAATCAGGAATCCACAATTCACCGCAGCCCTCCCCCGGGGCCATTGCTTCGCTGGGCCCGACCCCTCCCTGCCTTCGGTGGGCGGGGTTGTGAAATGCGACAGCTATTTTCCGCTCGATCCCTGGCCGGTTACCATCTGGGTTCCCATGCTGGCAATTCAGTCCGAGCGGTTCGCAGATATTTGCCGATCGTGGCTGCAATTTCCGGATGTTGCTTCGCGACGTCTTCTGTTTCGGCGACGTCTGTCGCTGTATCGAACAGCTTCACTGGTGCGTCGGGACTGCCTGTGCGAATTCCTTTCCAGCGACCACGGTACAGAGCCGCTTGGCGAAAACCGCCTTCGTGAAATTCCCAGTAGAGGATTTCATGCTCAGGTTGTTTGTTCGGTTGGCCCGTCAGTGTCGGGACAAAACTAATTGAGTCAATTTCAGCAGGTGGTTTTGTTCCAGCCAGTTCCGTCGCCGTAGCCATCCAATCACCAAAATACGCCGCGTGAGAGGATACTGTTCCGGCGGCGATGTGGCCCGGCCACCAGGCAATCGCAGGGACTCGGATACCTCCGTCGGTGAGACTGCGCTTGATGCCGGAATACGGCCCGCTGGGATCAAAACGCTTCAGATCGTGATTGCTCTCATTGTGCGGACCATTGTCACTGGTGAAGATCACGATTGTGTTCTCGGCGATGCCCAGTTCCTGCAGTTTGTCGAGCATCCTTCCGACATGTCCATCCATCCGTGTAATCATCGCCGCCTGCCCTTTGTCGGGTTCCGGCCAGTCGGTCGCAGCGTACGGGCCGAAGTCGGGAACCTCAGCGCCATTTTTCAACACTCGGGTGCGTTCGTTGTTCGCATGAGGCACCACCATGCTCCAATAGAGAAAGAACGGACGCGATTTGTTCTCAGCAACAAAGCACAGCGATTCTTCCGCGAAGAGATCATCTGCAAACTGCACCGCTTCCGTGGCGTAACCACCTCCATTGTCGCCTACAGGAATGATCTTGTTCGGCAGGGCGACTTTCTCTTCATTTCGCCAGAGGAAATCGGGAAAGTGATTGTGAGCATGCTGCTGATTCAGATATCCGAAGAACTCATTGAACCCGTGTTTGCGAGGCAGTCCCGACTCAGCCGCGCCAGCATCACCCAATCCCCACTTACCAATCAGAGCCGTGCGATAACCCGTTTTCTGCAGCACGTTGGCGACAGTGACGTCACCATCCTGAAGAGCCTGAGCTGCGGGGTTTTTGCGGCCTGCATTGCCACGAACACGTGTGTGGCCATGGTGCATTCCTGTCATCAGCACACTTCGCGACGGAGCACACACTGTGGCTCCGGCATAGAAATGGGTGAACCGTAATCCGTCTTTCGCCATTTGATCCAGGCGAGGCGTCTGGATTACCGTCTGACCGTAGCAACCCAATTCACCGTAACCGAGATCATCGGCGAGAATGAAAATCATGTTCGGTTGTGACTTCGCGGCATCATCTGCGCGAACAGAAGGCACCAGGCAAAGGCTCACGAGCGCCACGATCACACGGATATGGCCAAGGCAAAGTCTTTCATTGCGGCACAAATTATTTCCCATTGCCATCACTCCTGATTTGGTAAAACCGTCTTCCGTTTTAAGAATTGCCCCAAAATATGATCCGGCCTACCGGTCTTTTAACAGGGTGCGTGAAGCAACGCGGAACGCATCAATGGTAACGTGCGATGGTCTGTTTCGCTCCGCTTCGCACACCTTACAGCATGTTCCATTCGCAGAAACTATTTCGGGACAATTCTTTAACAGGCGACTCAGATTGAATCGCCTGCCGCGAGTTCATGATCCATATCGAGCGATGGACTCTCAGAGCATGGCCGACCGACAACGACGGCAGGGACACCAGCGACGGTACAATGCGGAGCCACGTGCCTCAGCACGACACTGCCTGCACCGATTTTTGCACCTTCTCCGATCTCGACGTTGCCCAGGATTTTTGCACCAGCCCCGATAAGGACTCCGCGCCGGACTTTCGGATGACGGTCGCCAGAAGATTTACCGGTCCCGCCGAGCGTCACTTCATGCAGCAGCGATACGTCGTCTTCAATGACAGCCGTCTCACCGATCACGATCGAGGTGGCATGGTCCATCAGGATGCCGCGACCGATTTTGGCTGCCGGATGAATATCGACAGCGAACATTTCGGACATTCTGTTCTGCAGGTAAAGCGCCAGCAGTTCTCGGCCTTCGTTCCAAAGCCAGTGAGAGATCCGGTAACCAATGAGGGCATGCACGCCTTTTAAGAACAACAGCGGCACGAGGTTGCAGGTCACGGCGGGATCGCGTTCTCGGACGGCGCGAATATCGGCACAAATGGCGTCGGCGATCGTTGAGTCGCGGGACATCGCATCCAGCATGATTTCTCGAAGCTGCATGGCTGACAAAGTGCTGGAAGCCAGTTTGCCCGCCAGATGATAACTGACAGCGTCTTCAAAGCGTTCGTGGTTAATCACCGTCGCATGGAGGAAACTGGCGAGCATGGGTTCCGAGGCGGCACGTTCGATCGCTCGCTCGCGAATGGACGACCAGATGCAGATTTCTTTTTGAGTTTTGGAAGACATGATCAACTGGCCGTGTATTTGCGTGAGTCTGGAGGGTTTGGAAAGGAATAGTGGCGGAACGCGAATCTGCGGACAAGTCTGGACAAGTTCATTTGTTGCCAGTCTGGTTGTTTAGGAGGCGCAAGAGTATGATGATTTCGTGGGGCATCGTCACTTTTCGGATGCTCGGATATCCTGCAAATCGCAAAGGCAAGTCTATGAAAAATCACATTCTGCGTTCCGCAATGATCTTTGCAGCCGGGACATTTGTCATGGGAGCAGCCATGACGCTCTGGCCTCAACCGGCAATGAAAGCGGCTGTTGCCAACGGAAACGACAAATTCACAATGGTCACCGTGCCGATATCTGAGGTCGGTGAAGTCGAAGGTGTGTTCGTCCTGAATCACCTGACCGGCGTCATCACGGGAGGGGTTCTATACAACCAGACAGGGAAGTTCGGATACCGCTTTCTGCACAACGTCGCAGCGGATTTTCAGACATCTGCCAAAACACCGGAACCAAAATTTGCGATCGTTTCCGGTATTGTGAATCTGCGAGATACCGGCGGAATTCAGCCGGCATTCGGGGTGATTTATGTTGCAGAACTATCCTCCGGTGCCGTCATTGCCTATGCGTTCGCGCGTCCGAATACCCGCAATGTCGGTGCTGTGATGCCATTGGTAAAGCTGGACTATTTCAAGTTTTCCGAATCTGTTGGGCAGTAAGGTGTGTGAAGCGGAGCGAAACACTCGATTGAAGTTGCTTTGGTCCGTTGCACATTGGTTCACGCACCCAACTGCAATGCTTGCAGGAAACGAATCTGTGGTCGTTCTGAATCTGTGGGTAGTCACTATTCCCGCAGATTCAGGGCGACCTCAGATAGCAATGGGTGCAGTCGCGGATCATTGTGAAAGTAGGTCCTTTCTGCCGGAAAGGACTTTGCAGCTTGCTGCAAGCTGCGACCAGAACCACGTAGATTAGAGAGCAACACCTGGCCGTTGAGCGGACGTCCGCTCTTGTGGTTCGCCTTCCGGCGAAAATCCCGCTCGGCAAGCGGGACCTGCTTTGGTTCGCCTTGCGGCAATTGGGAAAATCCTCCTCGGCCAGGAGGACCTACCGAAATCGGCGACCGCACCCAGCCGTGAATGCCGTGCCCCTTATACTTGCAGTTTGAGTGCGGCATTGGTACCGTGCCCGCTCGTTTGTCCGCCGCACCGGTCTCCGGTGCCGTGCGCGCTGCGAACGGCCAGTTCTGGCCGTTATATGGGGGCTCTGTGACGAGAATGTCTCGGACAGATTTCGCTCTCCGAATCGTGGAATCGGCAGAAATACCCGCCGAAACAACACGATTCTCCAATCAACGTTGGCTGTGACGATTCACAGCCTTTCCAATCATGGGATCTGAATCGATGGCGAAGAACAAGTACGTTTATACATGGGGTGCTGGTAAGGCAGACGGCAACGGCTCGATGAAAGCGCTGCTCGGCGGCAAAGGCGCGAATCTCGCGGAAATGACCCGCATCAATCTCCCTGTGCCTCCCGGATTCACCATCACGACGGAAGTCTGCACCTACTTCTACGCGAACAAGAAGTCCTACCCGAAGGAACTTCAGGCCCAGATGGAAGCCGGCGTAAAGAACATGGAAAAGATCATGGGTTGCAAGTTCGGCGACGCGAAAGGCATGCCGCTGCTTGTTGCCGTTCGCTCCGGCGCCCGAGACTCCATGCCAGGCATGATGGACACGATTCTGAACCTCGGACTTAATGATCAGACCGTTCTTTCTCTGGCTGAAGCGACCAAGAACGAGCGATTCGCATGGGACTGCTATCGCCGCTTCATTCAGATGTACGGCGACGTCGTTCTCGGCGTCCAGAAACGCGAAGGCGAAGACCATGAGCCCTTCGAAGTCGTGATCGAAGAGTTCAAGCATCACAAATATGGCAAGGATATCGTAGACAGCGATCTGACTGCCGACGATCAGAAGGAAATGGTCAAGCGATTCAAGGCGCTGGTCAAAGAACGCACCGGCAAGGTGTTTCCGAATGATCCGTGGGACCAGCTCCACGGAGCAGCCGGAGCCGTGTTCGGCTCATGGATGAACGACCGTGCAATTGTCTATCGCCGCAAGTACAACATCCCCGCCGAGTGGGGCACCGCCGTCAACGTGCAGGCGATGGTGTATGGAAATACTGGCGACGACTCCGGATCCGGCGTGGCGTTCACACGCAATCCGGCCAACGGTGCCAACGAATTCTACGGTGAGTTCCTCATCAACGCACAGGGCGAAGACGTCGTTGCAGGCGTGCGCACGCCTGAGCCTGTGGCCAAGCTGGAAAAGGTGATGCCAAAAGCATTCGCCGAACTAATGAAAGTCCGCTCCACGCTGGAGAAGCACTTCAAAGACGTGCAGGACGTCGAGTTTACGATCCAGCAGGGCAAGCTGTTCATGCTCCAGACTCGCAATGGCAAGCGTACTGCCGCTGCGGCACTTAAGTTCAGCATGGATATGGTGAAAGAGAAGCTGATTGACTGGGAAACTGCCGTCATGCGCAACCCGGCGGATCAGCTTGAGCAACTTCTCGCTCCGGACTTTGACGCTGCGGAAATCAAGAAGGCCAAGATTCTTGCCACCGGTCTTCCCGCCGGCCCGGGTGCTGCGTCGGGCGTGATCTACCTTAATGCCGATCGCGCGGCAGCCGCAGCAGAGAAGGGTGAAAGCGTTCTGCTCGTCCGCAACGAAACTTCGCCGGAAGACCTGCGCGGCATGATCGCGGCGGTCGGCATTCTGACAGCCAAGGGTGGAGTGTCCTCACACGCCGCGCTTGTCGCCCGCCAGATGGGCAAGGTCTGTATCTGCGGCGCGAGCGCTGTGGAGATCGACTACAACAAGAAGACGGTGAAGATCGCTGGCCAGACTTTCCACGAAGGCAAAGATCACCTCAGCATTGATGGTACTGCTGGCACGATCTATGGCGGCAAGGTCAAGACTGGTCCGTCCAGCATCGTCATGGGAATGCTCTTTGGCGACAAGGCAGCAGCAAAGACGGAGAAGTTCCAAGCCTTCAAACAGCTCATGGACTGGTGCTCCAAGGTGACGCGCATGGCGGTCCGCGCAAACGCTGACAATCCGGAGCAAACAGAACAGGCCATCGCGTTCGGCGCGCAGGGCATCGGCCTGACACGCACCGAGCACATGTTTTTTGAAGGCGATCGCATTGACGCTGTGCGTGAAATGATCCTCGCCGACAACCTTGCCGACCGCAAGAAGGCTCTCGCCAAGCTGTTGCCATATCAGCGCGAAGACTTCACCGGGATCTTCAAGGCACTCAAGGGTCTGCCAGCGACCATCCGTCTGCTTGATCCGCCGTTGCACGAATTCGTTCCGCACGACAGCAAGGCTCAGGCTGACCTGGCGAAGAAGATGGGCGTGAAGCCTGAAAAGGTGAAGGCCCGTGTCGATGCGCTGCATGAGTTCAACCCGATGCTTGGTCACCGCGGTTGCCGACTCGGTATTGCCTATCCGGAGATCACCGAAATGCAGGCCCGAGCCATCTTCGAAGCCGCTGCTGATGTGGCGAAGAAGAAGATCAAGGTGAACCCTGAAGTCATGGTCCCACTCGTCGGCTTCAAGAAGGAACTCGACCTGCAGGTGGAAATCATCCATCGTGTGGCGAAGGAAGTCATGGCCGAAAAGAAGATCACGTTCGACTACATGGTCGGCACCATGATCGAAGTGCCGCGCGGAGCACTGACGGCTGATGAGATCGCAAACACTGCGGAGTTCTTTAGCTTCGGCACGAACGATCTCACTCAGACTGCTCTTGGTATCAGTCGCGACGATATGGGGAACTTCATGCTGCCTTACACCGAGAACGAGATCTTCAAGAAGAACCCGTTCGCCACGCTGGATCAAACCGGCGTCGGCCAGCTCATGCAGATCGCCGTCGATAAAGGCCGCAGCACGCGTCCTAACATCAAGCTCGGCATTTGCGGCGAACACGGCGGTGACCCGGACAGCGTGAAATTCTGTCACAAGCTCGGCCTCGCTTATGTCAGTTGCAGCCCTTACCGCGTCCCCGTCGCCCGTCTGGCCGCAGCGCAGGCAGCGATTGAATCAAAGAAGGCGAATGAATCAGGCAAAGCCAAGAAGTAGCCCTCGTTTGTAGGATGGACATTCCTGTCCGTCCTGAGCTAATCAATCCCGAAGCCCGGCATCTCAAGGTGCCGGGCTTCTTTCGTTGGATCGGTGAAGTTCCAAAGCAGTAAGATCGGGCGACTCACGTCGCACCGCTCGCCGGAGTCTGGCACTGGCGAGCGGCAGGACGTCAGTCCTCCGATGACTGTTTGTGACGCGTCGTATTCAGCCGGATCGATTCGCTGAGATTCTGGCTCATTCCAGAAATACCTGGTAATGTTGCGTGTTCCAAATACGATCTGTGTGAGTCAGATCAGTAGTTGATTCAAGCAACAAGGAATCTTTGTGCCAGCGGGACCAGACTGGGCGGAAATCGTGCGGGCCAACGTGGCAATCGTCACGAACGCCGCATTGCGCGTGCTGGGGTCTGTTTCCGATGCTGAAGACGTCGCACAGGATGTGTTTCTGGAAGCGTTTCGCAAGTTCGAACCCAACAAAGAATACTCATGGGCGGGACTCTTGCGGCGGATGGCGATTTGTCGGTCTTTGGATTTACTGCGGAGCCGGACAACTTCGGCGACGTTGGAGTTTCAGCCGGTTGACTATCGTGAACCCAGCGTTGATTCTGAACTGATTCGACAGGAACGACACGACCGATTGAGAAATGCCGTCCGAGAACTTCCGCCACGTGAGGCCGAAGTTTTTTGTCTCGCGTACTTTGAACAACAGTCACATGAAGAGATTGCAGCAGCAGTGGGCCTTCGGCGAGGTGCCGTTGCGACGCTGCTGTCAAAAGCGAAATCGAGCATCACACAAAGTTTAATTCGTTGTTCGGGAGAAGCGTCATGACTGATACCACGTCACCGCATCATCCGGAGTTTTCACAGATCGAAGCGACAATCAAGGAGGTTGCAGAAATGAGCGTCACTCAGAACACACTCAACGGGGTCACAAGTCGAGTCCTTCAGGCATTGCACGTGGCGACACATGCAAGGCCGGCCCAAAATGCGTCAACTACACAGCGGCGAGCAATCATTGCGATTGCTCTGGCATCACTTTCCGTAGTCGCGGCGATTTTTCTTGGGAGCGTACCAAGTTCCAGCAGCGCCTTCGCCCAGACACAGCGGCAGGTCGAGAAAACTCAGACGGTACAGTATGTGGAATACATGCATGAGGCCGACGTGCGACGCGAAATCGATAGAAGTAAGTCTATGCTTAAGAACAGCGATACGGAACTGGCGGCGATCACGAAGGATAAAGACCGATCTGCTGACGAGATTGCCGCGATACAGAAACAGATTGACGCGGTGAAACAAGAGACAAGCAAAAACATCACGAAACACGAAGCAGCGTTGCAAAGTGGAAAACCCATTGAGCATCGAAAAGTTTTTATCCAGGGACGCTATTTGCAGCGCGCCGAGCAGGACGAAGTTTGGGGTAAGCAAATTTGCATTTCAAATGCCGAAACTGGCGAAGAGGTTATTCTTGATCCGACGGCAAAGACATTCACACGAATGAAAACTCAAGCGGTGGTGACACGGAAAATCGGCGGGAAGACGGTGCTGCAAGAAGCGAAGGTCGGAGAGAAGTCGGTTTCCATGGAAATAAAGCCGCGTCCCGAAGCAAACTTCTACGCCAGGTTTGCAGCAATCTCAACGGAAAAGCTTACCGCAATTCCGGAGAAGCAATTGGACGGAGTCACTGTCGTTGGATTTCAGGAGACCGAAGCCTTCACTTATGTTACGGTGGTTCGTACGTACTGGATCAATAAGTCGACGCGACTTCCGGTTCGAATTGACGCGATGGCAACACACGAAGGCACTGTCGTTGGGGGCGGCAGTTTGACGAATTTCGTGTTCGATGCTCCGCTCGACGAAGCGCTCTTCAGCACGGAACCTCCAGCGGGCTATACAGTTCGCGAAGGTGGTTTCATAAGCATTGGTCCTGCGAATTGACAAGTCCTGCTTTTTATCTTGCTGCTATGTCTGTGAAGCCCGGCACCTCTTAGAAGTGCCGGGCTTTTTTGCTGAATTATCAGAATTAACAATAACGTGCGTTTGTATTGACGCACGTTATGTGTGGTGTGTATTGTTCGCTACAGACGGCTTCATGCCAGATTTTAATGCAGGCAGCAACAGAAAGGACATCAGCCATGGTTAAAGCGAATCCCGGTGGATCGATTGATCCAAAATTCATATTGGGTCGCGACAAACTCATCCGGCAAATCTGGGATGTCCTCGATCGACAGTGCGTATTGCTGAATGCCGAACGTCGTATCGGGAAGACAAGTATCATCCGTAAGATGGCAGCAAATCCACCAGATGGTTGGCTCGCCATTTTTCAGGATCTCGAAAAGATCCATACACCAACTGAATTCTCTGAAGCTGTCTTTCAGCAGGTCCAGGCGTATCTGGGCTGGGTTCAGAAGATTAAAAGCAAAGCTCAAAAAGCCGTCGAAGACCACAAGACAGGCGACTACGGCTTGAACTCAAGAAGCTGGAAAGAGCTGCTTGAAGACACAATTCGAGAACTGATGAAAGCCCAGGAAAGGTCTGGCAAGCGACTGGTAATGCTCTGGGACGAAGTGCCCTACATGATCAACAACATCCGGAAACGGTCGGGCGAGCAGGCGGCTGTTGAAGTTCTTGATCAGCTTCGTAGTCTGCGGCAGGAGAATCCGGCGTTGCGGATGGTTTTCACAGGTTCCGTCGGACTGCACCATGTGCTGGATTCGATACATGCCGCTCAGATCTCAGCAGCTCCGGTGAATGACATGTACGCGATCGAAGTGACGCCGCTGGATCCCGATGATGCGGTTTCCCTTGCCCGTGAACTTCTTACTGGTGAATCCCTGACAGCGACCGACATCAACAAGTCATCCGCAACGATTGCCTCGGAAGCGGACTACTTTCCGTTTTACATCCATCACATCGTCGCCGGACTGCGATTGAATGGAATTGCTGCGGAACCCGAAGACATACGTCGTCTTGTACAGCGGCAGCTCACAGACGCCAACGATCCGTGGGAACTTGGACATTTTCGCAAACGCATTCCCGTGTATTACTCCGCAGAGAAGGACGCGGTTCTCGTAACCACACTGCTGGATCATCTCGCTGGATGCAATGACTTCGTCAGCGTCAGCCAGTTGCTGAGCGCCGTGCAGATGCAGGGAACCAACGCGAATCGGGACGACTTGATTCGAATCCTGCGGCTGATGGAGCGTGACCACTATCTGCGACGCAACGACGAAGGTCTGTACCATTTTCGATTCGAGCTTATCAAACGCTGGTGGAAACTGGATCGGGGGTTGTGATGTCTGACCATAATTTCATCTGGAGATCCGCCCCCGGCCGAACGGCCCCCGAGCTGCTCGAAGCGATCTTTGTCCAGCGTGAATCGCTGCTGCAGGATTTATTGGAGCGCGTCACCGAAAGTGCAACGACCGGCAGCAAACATCACGTGCTGCTCATCGGCCCGAGCGGAATCGGCAAGACGCATCTGATCACGCTGCTCAACTATCGGCTGTCGAAGGAATCGTCACTGGTCGATCATATTCGAGCCGTCTGGCTGCCCGAGGACGAAACCATCACGTCCTTTGCACAACTGTTGAAACGCATTTATGAAATTCTGGCCGAGCTGCACCCGGGCGAGTTTCCGCTTGCCTGGTTGAATGAGTTGCTCGACGAGTCTCCAAAACGCATTCAACGGCAGTTGCAGGACACGCTGATTCAGTCGTTCGTAGAGAAAACGCTGCTGCTGTCCATCGAAAACCTGGACCACTTCTTCAGCGGTCTGGGAGCCGACGGTCAACACGAATGGCGTGCGTTCCTGCAGGAGCATCCTTTCACAACAATCATGGCTTCGACGCAACGGCTGTTTGCAGATGTGAAGATGCGTGACAAACCTTTCTTCGGATTCTTCAGTCCTGTCCATTTGGAACCACTCAATCTGAACGACGCCGTGGAACTCCTGCGATACGTCGCGCGAAACCGCACAGACGATGATCTGGTCACCTATCTGGATTCCGCCGAAGGCCGCGCACGAGTGCAGGCTCTGAATCATCTTGTTGGCGGAAATCATCGAATTTTCATCACGCTGTCCGGCTTCATCACGCGAGAATCGCTCGATGATCTCGAAGGGCCATTCCAGAAAATTGCCGACGACATGACATTGTACTATCAGGAACGTCTCCGCTGGCTGTCACCGCAGCAGCGGCAGATCGTAGAATACCTTTGCTCGCAGGACGGCCCGCGTATGCCAAAACAGATTGCGCGACATCTGCTGGCGGCTGAGAACACTGTCAGCAGTCAGCTCAAGAAACTCCTGGAGACAGGATACCTCATCCGATCCCAGCGAGGTCGCGATTCGCTATATGAACCGGCGGAACCACTGATGCGACTGGCCTGCGATTCCCAGCAACCGCGTCACCCTCTGCAAATGCTGATCAACTTCCTGCGAGCGTGGTATCAACCGGACGCTTTGTTGCTTTCGATGGACGATTCCGTGGCAGAGTCCATTCAGGATTCGAATTACGGGGTGGTTCTACTGACTCGAATTCGGTCGGCATTGCAGAAGGCAGAGACTCTGCCTTGCGAAGTTATTTGTTCCGCAATCGACAGCCTCCGTCAGTCCTTTGGCACCGGAAGCACCAGCACCGTCCGGGAATTTGTCCGACTCTACGCAGAATTCAACGCACTCACGCAATTGGGCACAAGTCTTGTCCGCAGTCTCGCAAAAATTGACATGACAAATACCACGCCTGCCTCACTGCAGAAGTGGCGTGACTATTGGATTGAGTCCGGTTCACCGCACCCCGAGATGCAGATTCCGCTGCGTCTGTTTGGTGCTGGAATAGACTATCTGATCCAACAGAATCGAAAACTGCTGCTCGATCTGGTGTTCACGGAGCGGCAAATCCTGGAGCAGGTTCTTGGTATCGAAGCGTCGCCAGGCGGCTGAATCTCGAGCTGCCTTGTTACTTTAGCCGTTCAAGAACACCTCTTCGCTTCACGATGTTTTTGTAGTCCCACTGGATCACGCGGGATTTTTTGAGCCAGCGAGTCAGGTCTTTCAGCTTGATCTCTTTGACCGACGTAAAGCGAGCGCCGGCGGCTTTGAATTTGCCTTCGTTCTGAAGGCCGTCTTCATTGAACGACTGCCCGCTCCAAAACAAGAGTCGCACGCAGTTCTTGAGCTTGCTGTAGCCGACGATGGGATCGCCGTCATTGTCCAAGTCATGTTTCCATGGTTCAAGCGTGATCTGCGAGAATTGGCCCCGTGGATGGGACTGGTGCAGCACCGCTTTTCAAGGTCGTGGATTCCTGTAGAATTCCACACAGATTGCACGCCGTTTTTTTGTGCGGGCTGCTTCAATCACCGGCGGAATACCAGAAGATCGATTCAAAGCATGGAAGCCAATCCGTTTGCTGTACTTTCCCTGATCGTTGCTCCGGCGATTCTCACGAATGCGTCGTCGGTACTCATTATGAGCACCAGCAATCGCCTCGCTCGAGGTGCCGACAGGGCTCGCGAATTGTCGAAGCAACTTGAAGAAACGAAGGACCTCTCATCTGTCGAGGCTCAGAGACGGCTCAAGGAACTCCGAGCGGCGGAAGATCGGACGTTGTTGTTGCTTCGATCACTCCGCAGCTTTTATGTCGCACTGGGTTCTTTTGCATTGGCGGCATTCGTGTCGTTGCTGGGAGCAGTTACAGCCTCCATCGAGTTTCCCGTGATCGTGTTGCCATTGGAATTCGGAGGTGTCGCGGCCGGGCTGATTGCCGTCGCTGCGCTGGTGTACGGATCGATGCTGTTGTTCCGCGAAACTCAAATCGCGGTTCGGGTCGTCAGCGAACGGGCAGCGAATGTGCGCGAACGATTTGGTTCTTCGCAGAACTTCAAGAACCTTTGACCGGCATGCAACATTTGAACACCTGCCGCAGCCAACAAAAAAGGCTGCCCAGTGTTACCACTGGACAGCCCGGGAGGATTGATCGAGAGATTGCTCCCAACGATCAGCAGTGACTCCCAATCCAGCCATCCGTCCACGAAGCGGACGAACCGTTGCGATTCGGGACGACTGGCTTCGTTCAGATTTTTACAGCTTTTACCGTCCGTATGATTTCCGCCGCAACCTTGTACGGGTCCGCATTGGAGGCTGGACGACGATCTTCCAGCCAGCCCTTCCAGCCATTCTGCACTGTGGCGACCGGAATTCGAATCGACGCACCGCGATCCGATACGCCGAAGCTGAATTTGTCGATCGTTTGCGTTTCGTGTTTGCCGGTCAGACGCAAATGATTATCAGCGCCATACACGGCAATATGTTCTTTAACACGAGGCGCGAATCCCTGGCAGATTTTTTCGTACGTTGCTTTGCTGCCGCAGGTTCGCAGCACCGTATTCGAAAAATTGGCGTGCATCCCTGAGCCGTTCCAGTCGGTATCACCCAGCGGTTTGCAGTGCCAGTTGATCGACAGGTTGTACTTTTCAGCAGTCCGTTCCAGCAGATACCGAGCAACCCAGACTTCGTCTCCGGCGCGCTGAGCGCCTTTCGCGAAGACCTGAAACTCCCACTGGCCTGTTGCAACTTCGGCATTGATACCTTCGATATTGATGCCCGCCTGAATGCACATGTCGAGATGCTCTTCGATCAATTCACGACCGAAGGAATTCTTCGCACCAACCGAGCAGTAATAGGGGCCTTGCGGCGCAGGATAACCGCCGATTGGGAAACCGAGCGGCAAATTGGTTTCGCGGTCCCACAGGAAATACTCCTGTTCGAACCCAAACCAGAAATCGTCGTCGTCATCTTCGATCGTCGCACGACCATTGGATTCATGGACAGAGTTGTCCGGATTAAGAACTTCCGTCATGACAAGGTAAGCATCCATTCGACCCGGATCGGGGAAGATCGCTACCGGCTTGAGCAGGCAGTCCGATGAACCGCCCGGAGCTTGGTTCGTCGAGCTTCCGTCGAAGCACCACACCGGACACTCTTCAAGGGTTCCACCAAAATCCTTCACAACTTTTGTTTTGGCCCGCAGCCCTTGTGTGGGTTTGCTGCCGTCCAGCCAAATATATTCCAACTTTGCTTTCGACATGCTCTAACTATCCTCCCCCTAAAAACCTTTAGAATCGCGGAACATTGGACATTCACTGCAGTCTCATCCCGCATTTGCGAGCTGAGATTTGCTGCCCAACCTGCTCTGCTTCCCGCGATGGAAGCCACATCCTTGCAGGAACTCACCGGGCGTCGCCTAACATTGACGACAAAAATTGACTTTGCCCGTTTCGCCCCACCAGCCGAAAGATCAGGAATCGGCTGCTGTTCTAGTGAGCAGAATTGCCCAACGAATGGGCATGTGGTGATGACTTTTCGTGATAATCACCACCGGGACAGTATTACGCATTCTTTGTGCCAATTGCACGCTCATGGTGGTGGCATATTGAAAAAGGGATCTGAAAAATCCCGGCGATTGGTATCTCGAACGGCCACTGTTTAGACTCCGCAGTAGTTCTGAGTTTTCCACACAAGGCACAACTGGAAATGGTGATTCTTTATTTGTTCCTGGCGATGCTTCTGATTCTGATCAATGGATTCTTTGTCCTTGCGGAATTCGCTGCCGTCAAGATGCGACCATCCAGAATTCGTGAACTGATGGAGAACGGGGTTCGCGGTGCCGCAGCCGCGAAACATGTTCAGGACAAGCTCGACGAGTATCTGTCCGTTTGTCAGGTCGGCATCACATTCACATCGATCGGACTGGGGTTTGTCGCGGAACCGGCGCTTGTCAAGTTGATTGAGCCCATACTGATCCGCACTGGGATCTTTCCCGAAATGAGCGACGTCACATTTCTGACGACGCACGGCATCGCGACAGCACTCGGTCTGCTGCTCGCCAGTTATCTGCACACCCTTATCGGAGAACTGATTCCCAAGTCGATGGCGATTCGGCGCACAGATCGGTCATCGCTCTTGACGGCTGCACCGCTTCGGGTCGTGCGGACGCTTTTTGTCATCCCGCTTTTAGTTTTGAATGGTTCGGCAAATGTTCTGCTCAGATTGATGGGATTGGGTGGTTCAAAGCATCATGAGACGCACAGCGAGGACGAACTTCGCATTCTTCTGAATCAGTCTCAGTCCACTGGCCTGATGACGTTCCGGCGTCTGCTTTTTCTGGAAAACGTCTTCGACCTGGGAGAGCTGGTTGTGCGCGATGCGATGCGGCCACGATCGCAGGTGCGCTGCATGTCGGTTCAGAATACGTGGGAAGAAAATCTTCAGATCGCGCGTCGGTACAGATTCAGTCGCTATCCGCTGATGGATGCCGAAGGTGCAATTCCGATTGGCAGCGTCCATTTGAAAGACGTGCTGTTTTCAGGCGAACACGGAAATGATCTGAAACCCATCCTGCGACCGTTGCTGACCGTTACAGAAACAGCCTTGCTGGAATCTGTCCTCGCCGAAATGCAGAAGAAGCGTATTCACGCAGCCATCGTAAAAGATTCGAAAGGCGTCTGGACCGGTTACCTGACACTGGAAGATGTGATCGAAGAAATCGTCGGCACGATTCGTGACGAATTTGAGGATGAAGAACCGATCCATCTGTCAGACTCGCTGCTGGAAGATCGCGTCCATCTGCAGATTGAAGCCGACAGCACGATTGAAGCCGTACGCATTGCCTTGTCACGCATGAAACGCGAATCGTTGCCGGTTCCAGCCGATCAGATCATTCGCGCGGTCGAAGAGCGTGAGCGACTGATCGAAACCTATCTGGGGCGACATTTGGGAATGCCTCACGCACGTTTACCAGGACTTCAGAAAGCGATTGTGCTGGTGATTCGTTCTGAGCAGGGTATCCCGTATCGCGGAACCATCGAACGTGCTCATCTGTTGTTCGTACTGCTGACGCCGACCGGGCAACCTCGAGTGCATCAGCGACTTCAGGCCATCATCGCAACGCTGCTGGATGAAAGTGAGTTCATTCCTGAGCGCTTGCGCACTGCTCGCACACCTGCTGAAGTTGTGGATATTCTTCGCACAGGCGAACAGGCCACACTGGACTGAATTGCTTGACCCAGTGCTGGCAGCAACACTTTCGGCAAAATCTGCCGCGCGAAGTTATTCCAACTGTAGGGTCCAAAGTCGTTGAAAGTCATCAGATTTTCCTGACCATCCTCACGCTGGAGTGCCAGAGCGACGATCGAACACAACGAGGAATACTTATGCGGTCATTGATTCATCATCAGTGGTCGGATTACGGATGACTTTTAGTGCGGACGGCGAGGATGGCCGTGGAAAATACAATCAAATTTTTGCCTCGCGATGCTGTTGCGTTTCTGCGTGTAGCGGACAGCGACTCGCGATTTCCGATTCGTCCGATTTCTGAGGGCTCGTTCCTCATCGGTCACGGAACAGCCTGCAATCTCAGGCTCGGCGACCAGGAGGTTCCAGCGCTGCATTCGATTCTGCGCGTGACAAGGACATCCGCATCGATCACTCTGATGGCCGATAGTCCCGAACTCATCGTCAACGGTGAATCCGTGCCTCGTGCCGTGCTGCATGATGGCGACATGATGGAAATCGGCGACGTGCGGCTTGTATTTCGCTTCGTCACGGAACATGCAATCTCCGAAACAGCGGGTGCGTCGGAAACGGCACGCGATATTGATGAAACCCTGTTGGAATTGGAATCGCTGACAGAACTTTCGGCCACGGATCTGGTGACAGGTCTGGAAGTGGAATTTCAGTTGCTCAACGATCTCCAAACGACAAGCGCGGACACGATTGATCGGCTGCTCCATGCTGCTCGCCGCTCTGTTGACGGGGCGTTCCTGAAACTGGCCGCTCCACCACTGCGGGTCGTTGGAGTGGAAGAGCGATTTGTCGCGGCTGACCGCGAACAACTTCAGGAAATCGCCGCAAAAGTGAAACAGCAGGAATCCAGACTGAGCGATGTTTGCCACGTTTTGGAACAAATTGTTTCGCAGCAACAGATCATGACATCGGCACTTCAGAGCGTAGCCGATCGGCTGACGGAACTTCGCAGTGGGATTCATAGCGAAGCAACAACAGTGCGTCGAGCCAGTGCCTGAGGAATTGTTCAGCGAGCTATGTTCAGGCAACGTGCGACCCTGGTCCGGCCTGCGAAGTGAATTCGGGACAACTGCTGATTGACCTGAGGCGACTGGAAAAACGCCGCCCGGGGACAGTCTACTTCCTGGCGACTGCAAGTTCGCGTTCAATGGCGCTGCAGAGCGTATTGGTCGAATTGACCTCACCCTGCATCGTCGTTGTGGGGAAGATCAGTTTTGGCACTTGTCCTGAGCCCACTTTCTGATACAGGCTGACGTGACGACTGATATACTGACCGGGAATCCCGGAAGCGAGTTCAGTGGCCAGTAGTTCTTTTCCCACGAGGGTTTCCGCAAACTGTTTTGCCGCCGGAGCAGTTCGATGTCCCTCGAACATCCAGTTGTGGAACGTCTGGAATTTTGCAGGGTTCAGCCGCCACACGGCAATGGCGATCTTTGCCATTTCGCAGGCTCCCGGGTGCCCGCCGCTTGACGCTGAAGGATTGCAGGCACCTTCCAGCGGAACTGGCAACGCAAAAATCGCCAAATCATTGCCGTACTGCTTTTGAGCTCCGAGGACAGCCTGATGCGTATTGCGACAGTGCGGGCACGTGTAGTCAAACATCTCGCAGAACACGTATTTTGCATCCGTTTTGCCCAGCAATGGCCATTGCTTAACATCAAGGGTAAACCGATTTCCGGCGAATGTCAGCAATCGTCGTCCGACGCCTTTTGACGCTTCCGCAACAGGAGCCTCTTTTGACTCAGTTACCGTGGCTTCAGACGCGGTCTCGTCAACTGCGGATTTTCCTTTCGGATGCTCTTCAGCAGCCTCGGATGCGTCTGTGGCCAGTGTGGATTCGGTTGTGGCCTTCGTCGAGGTTTCTGCAACTTCTTCGTCCGCTTCTGAAAACGTTACCAGCAGATTGCCGAACTGGAAAAGTTGCGGTGGCGCAATTAGCAGCAGTGTCGAAACGACTGATGGCTGTTCATCATTCGCTTTAGCGTCCCGGGATTCCCCGGAGTCACGTGCAGCCGAATTCTCAGAAGCCGCAGGCTTCAAGTCCAAAGCCGAATCGCGCAGAACGGGCGGTTCAAGAACCTCGCCGGGCGGTGCGAATGCTTCTCCGGGCGCTTCGAACACATCGACGTCGTTTCCGCCACGGACATCAGCGGCATACTCAGCAGCAGGCGGAACGTCATCGTAATGGACCGTTTCAAATTGATCAGCTTTTGGCGTCAGACCCTGGATTCCCACCAATGCCGTCACGCCCAGTACACTGATTCCCGCAGACTTCAGCTTTAACTTCGCGGGACAAAGGGGAGACGTCAGCATCGTGCAGGCCAGGACAATCCCGCAGGTGTGGACGACCAGACAATACGGGCAGTAGTGTTTCAATACAAAAATCTGCAGTCCGATGAACCACAGTGCCGCCAACCCGGCCATGACACTGCCCAGAGTCATGCCGCTCCACACCAGATTCTGGAATGTCTTTGGGCCACTGCGGCGTGCGAAAACGAGCAGTGCGATCAGACTTGCGTACAATCCGGCTGCCGGAACGCTGACGGGAATGCCCAGAATTTTCGACCAGTGGCTTGTCAAGACATGTCCGCAATCAATGACATCACCGCCGCTGCAGCCGAAAACCTGATTCATGCTGAACGCAGTCCAGGCGAGATACACGGAAATTCCCAGCCCAGCGATGCAGATCACGCGCAGGCTCCATACAAATCGACCTGAAGGCAATTCAGCAGAGACGCAATCAAGAGCCTTGGACGTCCCCACGTCTTTAGTGCCGAAAGCGGGTTGCATTTGACTATTCCCAACGAATTGAAACCAGAACCCATGACCCAAAGTCCATCGAACGCAGACACGATGAAACAATATCCTAAGGTTCGAAGGACAACAGCTCGGCGCGACTCCCCAGTGCGGCGATACCATCAACATACCCCAGTGCTGCCTCGCAGATCACACTAAAATCCTAGCACTAACAGACTTGAAGCCAAATACCTTTTTCGATCACGACACGTTTTCCCAAAATCCCCCGATCCGCATAGAGTGCTTTTCAAGTCTCATCGTTCGAACCCGATTCTACCCGAGAATCGATTATTCTGTATGCGACTGGCACGCAGCAGAGTCACGTTCATTCCCCGGCATTTAAAGATTCTTCGTTCAAAACAGTTATCGATTCCTCGGCGAAACCGACAAATACCGAAGTTTTTCAGCAAAAGTTCGTAAAAATGACCTTTTTGGCCTCGTGACGTTTTCGGCGATCGGCAGCAAAAGTATTCGC
>Ga0335397_10000575_pt1 | contig 48004 bp, 36 predicted proteins | sample MAT04_FD_205740 | JGI IMG/M metagenome (GOLD analysis project Ga0335397, IMG submission 205740) | Freshwater microbial communities from Lake Fryxell liftoff mats and glacier meltwater in Antarctica - MAT-04 (spades assembly) (version 2) ...
ACCTGGTCAGAGACGACAGAAACTTTGTCGGGAGATGATCTCTCTGCGGAGCGGTGAGAAGTCGCGTTCATCGCCGTTGCCTCGCCATGCCTTGAATATCGTGCGCAGAGACTACGCGCGAAAAGAATGCACTTTGAGAAACCAGTGTAGGCGTGCCCTGTATCCGCAGACCGTCCCCGAGACTTTTGTGACGCTCGAGAGTCGCAACTGTCGCTTGGTCGGTGAGACAGAGCTCAAATCTCGAATCTGCATACAGGCCCGCCAATTCTGGGAGCGCCGACCAATTGCTGTCTTGCTGCCAAGCACTGCTGGTCATCAGGTAGTCATGAACTTCTCCGAATTTATTGAATTGTCGCGCGCAGATGGCCAATAGCGCAGCCCTTTTTGCATTTGGGTGGGAGGCGATCGGATAATGCAGATATGCGACCTTGATACCCGCGAGCAACGCCGAGTCGACGGATGGGTTGAGCGCCCGGCAGAACGGGCATTCGTAGTCCGAAAACTCGATAACTTGTGCGCTCGCTTCACCTGCGTAAAGCGGCGTGCTGGTTTGCACTTGCATATTCCACGCATCGTCAATTCTCAGGCGCATGCGAAAGTCACTGATGCGACCTTCGACAGGTGCGCGCAGCGCCGAGTCTGGGCGAGAAACGACGACTATAGCCGCAACGAGGACTGCCACAGTTGCGACGTCCACATACGAGAATTTTCTGGGTTTCATTTCGCGAGTTAACCGAATTGGGCGTGAAGATGCACTGGTGCAGGCTGGGAAACCCAGCCTGCACCGATGGCCTGGTTCACATCAAGTCTCGCAGCGTTCAATGATAACCCACTCGGTCGAGCACGAACAAGAGTACATGCACGCGTGACAGTTGCTCGGAGGACCGATCAGGTGACAGAACCCATACGTGTCATCGTACAAATCGTTCGGACACTGGGTCGTTGCCATCGCGTTCGACGAACTGGAGCAGCAACTGCGGCGAATGCCGCCACGGCAACGAGAAATCTCAACCTGGACCTTTGCATCATCTTCTCCTTGGAATTGTGATGAAACCGTTGAACCACGATTGACACGACACTCCCACGACCAACATTCAACTGCGCTTCTTGCTTGTTCTGTCCGAATGATTGAGGGCGAAAAGTCTTCAGCAATTTCTGGACAAATTTATCTAACACATCTCGGATCTGCTATCAAGACTTCCAGAAGTTTCGCAGTAAAAATCAACAAATGGTCCGATTTCCGGGTAAATGACGCTGATCTTGAACGCGACCGCGATCCTGTGGAACGCCCGTACCGCTGCGCGGATTGGGGCGAGATAGTGGTGGAGCTGCAGCGCTTTGCGCGACCGATAACACACACTCGAATGCGCTTCGCACACTGACTCATCGTCATCGCAACTTATTTGATCACGCAGCGGCGCTTACCCTGTTTCGAATTGTAATAGGACGCGTTCCGCAGCCTGATAGCGGTGATTACTCAGCCGTCAGTAAATTAGAATACAATTAACGAAACGATGTGTGGTGGTCGTGCGTATCGAGAGATAGGAAGACACGCGATGGACGGACGTTGGATCATGCGACGTTGGCGGAGATGCGGCGCTTGGCGGCGGAACGCATGCGCGCCGGCGAGCGCCCTGCGGCGGTGGCGGCGTCGTTCGGCCTGCAACGCGCGTGGGCGTACCGCGTCCAGGCGGCCGTGCGCGGACGGCCGCTCACGGTGTTACCCGCGCGACAAGCCACGGGGCGTCCGCGCACGTTGACGGGCGTCGAGGAGCGACAGGTCTTTCGGTGGGTGCACGGGAAATCGCCGTGGCAATACGGCTTTGATTTCGGATGGTGGACGCGCACGCTGGTTCAAGCCTTGATTGCGGAACGATTCGCGGTGGCGCTCTCGCTCGCGTCGATTGGCGCGCTCTTGGCGCGCGTCGGCCTGACGGTGCAAAAGCCCCTGCAGCGCGCGTATCAGCGGGATCCGGTCGCCATCGCGCGCTGGCAGCGTGAGACGCATCCTGCCCTCGTTAAACAGGCGCGGAAGGAGCGCGCGGACATCGCGTTCTGGGACGAATCCGGCTTCCGCGCCGACGCCGTCCATGGGACGACGTGGAGTGCGCGCGGCACGACGCCCGTGGTGCACCGCCCCGGCCAACACCAACGCATCAGTGCGGCGTCTGCGGTGAGCAGCCACGGTGCGTTTTGGTTTCGGACCTACAAGGGTGGATTGAATGGTCTGCGCTTCGTGACGCTACTTCAGCAATTGCTGCGCGGCCGCAAGCGGCCGCTGCATCTTGTGCTCGATAGTCTCCCCGCCCACAAGACGAAGCTTGTTACGGACTATGTCGCCACGACCAACGGCCGACTGACGCTGCATTTTCTTCCCGGCTACGCGCCCGACCTGAACCCCGATGAACGGGTCTGGAGTCATGCCAAACGGACGGGGACCGCGCGGCGTCCGCTCCAACAGGGCGAACCACTCGAAGCGCGCGTGCATGAACAGCTGGCCGCGATGCAGAAAGACAAACCCTTGATTCGCTCATTCTTTCGACACCGAAGTGTATCCTATATTACTGACTGCTGAGTAAGACCTATGTGAGCCCGTGCACAAATCCTGTGTTGTTGGGCGATGCCGCTGTACCGCCAAGCACCGCGTGACTGAGGCACCGGAGCATCTCCGAACCCTCCAAAATTGTTCACACCTACGGGGCTGTCACACAACCTATGCGCAGGCGAATGCCTCGCGAACGGTGGGCCAAACGAACCGTACGAGCGTTAGAAGCCGCTGACTTCCCGGCGTTTGTCACGTGCTACTTCTCGGCCGCGAGGCACTCGATTTCGACGCGGGCATTCAGCGCGAGCCCTGTGGCGCCCAAGGCTGATCGCGCGGGACGGCGCGCCTCGTTAAAGAACGTCACGTACACCTCATTCATCGTGGCCCACTCCTTCATGTCGGCCATGAACACCGAGCACTTGACGACCTGGTCCATGGACGAGCCGTTCTGCTCCAGCACGCGCTTGATGTTCTCCATGGTTTGACGCGTTTCCGGCACAATGCCACCGGTCACCACGACGCCTGCCGAGTCGGTGCCGATTTGGCCGGAGAGTATGAGAAAACCGTTGGCGCGTACTGCGGGTGAGAAGGGGCGGACCGGCCCCGACGTTGCTTTGATGTAGTCGATTGCGCGCGGGGTGCTGGTGCCGCTCGAAACAGCAACGGCGACGTCAGGTTTACCGGAGGTGTCGGTGGAAGCCGTGCAGGCGGCGGCGAACAGCAGGATGACAGCGGCTGCGGAAGAACGGGTCATCGACACTCCGGTGTGATTGGGTGAGGATTGCGTGAGGCAAGATCGAACGCGATACCCGCGGGCAAAGTATCAACGCGGCGAACTACCGGTAACCAGCCGCCTGCAATTCAAACAATTCCGCGTATCGGCCGTGTTGCGCCAGCAATTCCTCGTGCGTGCCGCTGGCCTCCAGCATTCCGTGATCCATCACCAGAATGCGATCGGCCATGCGCACAGTCGAGAAGCGATGCGAGATGAGCACCGCGCTCTTGCCCTCGCTCAAATCCTTGAAGCGTTGAAACACTTCGTACTCGGCCCGTGCATCAAGGGCGGCTGTTGGTTCGTCGAGGATGAGCACCTGCGCATCACGCATGTACGCACGCGCGATGGCGACCTTTTGCCATTCGCCGCCGGACAAATCGACACCCGTGCGAAAACGTTTGCCGAGTACCTGATCGTATTTGGCGGGAAGTTTCTGAATGACTTCGTCGGCAAAACTGCGGGACGCGGCGGTTTCGATTCGGGCGCGATTTTCGCGTTCTTCGATTCGTCCAACGGAGATGTTCTCAGCCGCTGTGAACGAATACCGCATGAAGTCCTGAAAGATGACGCCCATGCTGCCGCGTAATTCTTCGAGATCGTACTCCCGCAGATCGTGCCCATCCAACAGAATGCGCCCCTCGGCAGGATCGTACAGGCGCGCCAGCAATTTGACCAGCGTAGTCTTGCCTGCGCCATTTTCGCCCACTAACGCCAGAACTTCGCCCGCGCGAAGCGTGAAGGTGAGTCCCCGCACAGCCCAGCGTTCGGCGGCCGCGTATTTGAACCCGACGTTTTCAAACACAAACCCTTCGCGAATGGGATTCGGAAACGGAATCGGATTGGGAGGCGAATGAATGGCTGGCTCGATGCGAAAAAACGAGAACAGGTCTTCGAGGTACAGTGCCTGGCCCGCGATTTGTGTGAACCCGCCCAACAGTCCTTCGATGGAGCTGCGCAGACGACGGAACGACGCCGCCAGGAACGTCAAATCACCGATACTGAATTGCCCGGCGATGGTGCGCCACACGATGTACGCGTAAGCGATGTAATAGCCGATGGTGCCAACACCGGTCAGCGCGGCGCCCCACCACGTGCGTCGATAGGAGAGTGCGCGTTGTGCGGTGTACGCGTCGGTTGCGAGCGTACGAAACCGATTGACGAGAAACGAATTCAATCCAAAGATCTTGACTTCTTTGGCGGTTTCAACACTGGCACCCGTATAGCGAATGTATTCGAGTTCGCGGCGTTGTTGCGACCGGGAAAAATTGAGCGCGTAGTTGAGCGCGTTGAAATGCGCTTCGCTGAGGAATGCCGGAATAAGTGTGACGAGAAGCAACACAATCAACCAGGGCGCCAACACCAGCAACCCAACCGCGAACGTGGCCATCGTGAGTACTTCCTGCGCCTGGCCAAACAGCTGTCCCATCAATCCCATTCCGCCAGACGCCTGCATGCGCGCGCGTTCAATGCGGTCCTGCAGTTCGCTGTCTTCGAAATCTTCAAGATCGAGTGTCGCGGCGTGCTCCATGATACGCACGCTGGTTGAGATTGACGCTTTGGCCGAGAGCAGCCCGTCAACCAACCCCACGATGCGCGACAACACATCGGAGACAATTGCGAGGCCGAATTCGCTGGCGACCAGAAAACCGGTGCGATCGAGCAATCCGCTGTTCACCCAGGCGTCCCACCCCACCAAATTGTGTGGCGTGCCGGCCACCTTCACGACTTCGTCGATGATCAGTTTGCCAACATATAACGTCAGCACGGGCAACACCGAGCGAATAACGCGCAGCAGCAGCGTTGTGATCGTCAGCGCGCGACTCGTGTTCCAAATGAGACCGAGAAACGGCCGAACGTTGCGCAGCGCATGAAAGCGTTCACGCCACGTGCGCACGGGCATCACGCCCTCGCGCATGTCCCGACGGAGGTCTTTGGCGGACGGCCCGCGTGTGCGCGGTGGTGTTTTGGGTGCGATCATAGTGATTCGAAATCCCTACGGCGGTGGCGATGACTTGTGAAGGAACCGAGTGAGCGCCCCAACGGCAAGAGCGGGGTGCTCAGCTTGTGCCGCACTCAACGCTCCCGGATGTTATAACACGCCGCAGACACAATTCGATTGTGCGCTCGCGGCTACCCCCCACAGCCCCCATGACCGCATCTCTCTCAACCAGCAACGCTCCGCCCGTCGCCCCACTAGTCGTCTGGGTGTTCGCTCCGTACCTCCAAACGGACGACCCCAATCTTGCTTACTACAACGACTACAGTCAGAGTCGCGCCGAATATGAGCGCGTGTTTGCCGAGTTAGGACTGGATTGGCGGTGGGAGCTGATCACGATGGACAACTTCGACGCCACCATCACCCGCGTGATACGCGATTCCGAGGGACACACGCCCGTCGTGCTCAACCTCTGCGATGGCGACGAACTTAACGGCGTTCCCGGCGTGAGCGTCATACGACGCATGACGGGTCTGGGACTTTGCTACACGGGTGCGGATGAGCGCTTTTACGATCTGACCACTTCCAAGATCGTCATGAAGAACGCCTTCAACGCCGCTGGCGTTCCAACGCCGGCGTGGGAAGTCATGTCGGCCGACGCCGCCGATGCGACTGGTGTGCTGCAACGACTTGGCGCACCACTCATCGTCAAGCCGGCAGTGTCGGCGGGCAGTATGGGAATCACCACCAGTTCTGTGGTGGCGACGGCCGCCGCGCTCGTGACCGAGGTGCAGAAACTGTACGACGGCTATCGAGGCTGGAACCTCGCCTCCGGTGGTGTGTTTGTCGAATCATTTATCAGGGGGCGGGAGTTCACCACGTTTATTGTTGGTTCGTTTGACAAACCACGCGATCGACGCGTGTATCCGCCGGTCGAGCGCGTCTTCCACGAGCAACTACCCGAGACAGAGCGTTTTCTGTCGTTCGACCGGTTGTGGGAAATCTACGAACGCGAAACGCCGCTTGGTGCTGGTGAGTACTTGTGGGAGTACGCCGCCGTGCCCGACGACTTGGCGCAGAGAATATGCGACGTCAGCTGGGCCGCGTACGTTGCGGTGCACGGTACCGGATACGGTCGCGTGGACCTGCGCTACGATGTGGTCACGTCGCAACTCTTCGTGCTTGAGGTCAACGCGCAGTGCGGTATTTCCGACGACGAGAACTACACGTCGATAGGCGCCATCCTGCGATTTGCCAATGCCTCGTTCAGCCAGGCAATCAGCGACATCATCAACAATGCTCTGTCGGCCGGTTCACCGGGTGTGCCGATCGCGACCGCATGAAAATCTGCGTGTTACTCCCCGACTATTCAACATCCAGCGTTGACTACCAGCACTACGACCCGCCACGCGACCTTTCCGCGCTGTTGCCCCAGCACACCGTGCATCACGTCGCGCTCAACAAACTGACAACGTACCGCCAACTCAAAAAACTGTCGCGCGAAGGTTTCGATATTTTCGTCAACCTGTGCGAAGGATATCTCGACTGGGACGTGCCTTCGATTGATGTGATTCAGTCGCTCGAACTGCTCAAATTGCCGTACACGGGCCCGCCGGCGCATCTGTACGACCCGCCAAAGGCGCTCATGAAATACGTGGCGTACACCGCCAACGTGCGTACGCCAGCGCATGGCCTGATCCGAAACACAAGCGACGCCGAGTCCGTCGCTGAGGGGCTCGCGTTTCCACTCTTCGTCAAGCCATCACACGCCGGCGACAGTCTGGGCATCGACGACGCTTCGTTGGTACACGACAGAAGCGCGCTATTGGCAAAGGTGACTTCCGCGCTCGCCGACTATGACGAGCTCCTCGTGGAAGAATACGTGGATGGACGCGAGTTCACCGTCCTGGTGCTTGCGGGTGCAGACGGATCGGGGTCGTGCGAAGCACTCATGCCGGTGGAGTATCACTTTCCAGAGGGTCAGAAGTTCAAGACGTACGCGCTCAAGACGTCCGACTTGCACCCCGGTGCAAACCGACCGGTTCATGACCCGGAATTGCGCGCGCAGTTGGAGGAGGCGGCGAAACGCATCTTTGCGGCGTTTGGCGGCCTGGGGTACGCGCGTCTCGATTTCCGCATGAATACCGAGGGTGAGCTGTTTTTTCTCGAGATCAACTTCACCTGCTCCGTATTTTATCGCGACGGCCTTGAAGGCTCGGCCGACCACATCCTGGCGCACGATGGTATTGGGCAGGCCGGTTTCGCCGAGCGCATCATCAATGACGGTCTGGCGCGATTTCGAAATCGGCAACGTCCATACGGCATGCAGGGCAATGCCGTTTCCGGCTACGGCATCTTCGCAACCCGGGCGTTGCAGACGCATGACATCGTATTCGCGGGCGAAGGACAGGCGCACCATATTATCACTGGCAATTACGTCCGCACGCAATGGAGTGCCGATGCGCAGCGGGAGTTTCGACGTTACGCATTGCCTCTCAGCGCCGATGTGTACGTGTTGTGGAATCAGGACCCAGGCGACTGGTCGCCGCAGAATCACTCGTGCAATGCGAACACGACTTACGATGGCCTGAACGTTATGGCGCTGCGACCGATCGCTGTTGGCGAGGAGTTGACACTCGACTACGCGTTGTTGATGAACGATCAGAGCGAGCCGTTTCAGTGCCAGTGCGGGGAGGCGTCCTGCCGCGGCGTAATTCGTGGAGTTCGCGAGAATTCTGTGAGCACTCGCGAAGCGATGCGCGAAGCGATGCGCGTTGCGGTTGGCGTACGGAATGATTCGCGCGTGATACCGCGATGAGACTTTCCGGCTCGCCTCAGTTCACGCGCGTGTTGCGCGAGTATCGAGCGCCACTGGCGCTGACATACTCGCTGTTTGCGCTGGAAATGCTGGGCACACTGACCCGCCCGTATTTTCTGGGTGTCGCGGTGGATGACCTGCTGGCGGGACACCACACCGGACTGATCCGGCTGACCGTTGTGCATCTGCTCTGGCTGATAATCGGGACGGGACGCCACATGTACGACACCCGCACGTTCACGGCGATCTACACCGCGTTTGTCACACGCGTGGTACGCCGCGACGCCGACCGCGATGTGTCCAGACTGAGCGCGCATTCGTCGCTGGCGCGACAGGTCGTGGATTTCCTGGAATTTGATTTCAATTACATCATCGAAGCACTCTACAACGTTGTCGGATCCCTGGTCATTCTGTACGTGTACGACGCAACCGTCGTCGCGATTTGCCTGGTGGCGCTGGTCCCGATGCTGGTGCTGAGCTGGTTTTACGGTCGGGTCACCGCGCGACTGAATCTGGGCCGTCACGACGAATTGGAGAAACAGGTCGACGTCATTGCCGGCACCGACGACGCGGCGGTCGACGTGCACTACAACGCGCTGCGCCGGTGGCAGATCAAGCTCTCCGATCAGGAAGCGTGGAACTTCGGCGTCACCGAGGTGCTGGTGTTGCTCGTCATCACTGGCTCGCTGTTGGTCACCACCCAACTGGGACACAGCGCGTTGCAGGTTGGCGGTATCATCATCATCTATAATTACATCCTGAAGTTTGCGTCCGGTCTGGAAACAGTGCCGTACACCATTCAGCGCTTCAGTGCGCTCAAGGACATCATGCGTCGTATGTCACCTGAGGTTTCCACACCATGACCGAAACCGTGTCGGCGATCAGCATCTTCAACGATGTCATCGGCCCCGTGATGCGCGGCGCGTCCAGCTCACACTGCGCCGCGGCGTTGCGTATTGGCCGGCTGGCGCGCGATCTCATGGATGGGCACATCGATCATGTGCTCATGGAATTCGACACAAACGGATCGCTGCCCAACACGCATCAAAGTCAGGGCTCCGACATGGGGTTGTTTGGTGGGCTGCTGGGATGGGACGCTGCCGATGAACGGCTTCCGCTTTCACACATCGCGCTGCGCGACGCGGGAATCACGGTGGACATTCGTTACATCGACAGTCACGACCCACATCCAAACACCTATCGACTCACGCTCTGCAATGCGCAGGAAGCGCACACGATGATCGCCATCTCGACCGGTGGCGGGATGATTCAGGTGCTGACTATCGATGGGCAGCCAGTGTCGCTCGACGGCGGTGCCACCACACTGGTAAACGGCCGAACACTCAGGCAGGTACTGCCCGTCATGTCACAACCGAACGTGAAGCTGCCGTTCCGTACCTGCAACGAGCTGTTGGCGCACGACGGCGGTCGGGAAATTCCGCTCTGGCAGTGGGCGGTGGAATACGAAATGGCGCGCGGCGCCCTCAGCGCCGATGCCGTGCACCAGATGATGGTCGACATCGTGCGCATTCTGCGCCGCTCGATCGCGCAGGGCATCGCCGGTACTACGTATCACGATCGGTTGCTCGGACATCAATCGGGATTGTTCGCCGAGAAGATGCGAACGGGCGGGCTGGTCAATGCTGGCGTGCTGAATCGAATCGTGCTGTACACCACGGCGTTGATGGAAGTGAAGAGTTCGATGGGCGTGATTGTCGCGGCGCCGACGGCCGGCGCGTGCGCCGCGTTGCCAGCGGCGTGTATTGCGGTGGCCGAGGACATGGAGCTCACCGAAGATGACACCGCGCGCGCGATGCTCGCGGCGGGATTGATTGGCGTGTTTATCGCCGGACCGTGGACGTTCGCCGCCGAAATTGGTGGCTGTCAGGCCGAAGGCGGCTCGGCCGCAGCAATGGCGGCGGCCGCACTCGTCACGCTTGCAGGCGGTACCCTTACGCAGGCAACGGGTGCGGCATCCATGGCGCTGCAAAGCATGCTGGGGTTGATCTGCGATCCCGTCGCGGCGCGCGTCGAAATTCCGTGTCTGGGAAAAAACATTATCGCAGCGAGCAACGCAGTATCATGTGCAAACATGGCACTGGCAGGCTTTAACGCGATGATTCCGTTTGACGAAGTGGTGGACGCGGCCAGGCGCGTGGCCGAGCGTATGCCGCGCGAACATCGCTGCACTGCACTTGGTGGGTTAGCGACAACGCCAACCGCGCTCCAATTAAGTGCGGAGCTGGCGGCCCGAGCTGCCGCATCGCGTTAACGGTTCAGGAGTGGTCAGTGAAACAACCGCGTCCGCGCTGCGACGGTAAGCGCGACCACGCCCGGGTGCGCCAACTTCCGCTCCACACTGATGGCGTAGAATCGCTCGGTCACGGTTGGCAATCGACCGACCACCCGAACGCCGTAATGCTTGCGAATGCGCGCTTCCACCACCGTGGGCGCCAGAAATAAGCCCATGCCCTCCTGACCAAATACTTGCAACAACGCTGGGTCTTCCGACTCGCACACAATGTGTGGACGAATGTCGTTGGCAATACACCACGCATCGAAAGCGCGTCGAATTGCCGTGTTCTCCGTTTGCAGGACCAACGGAGCATCATTGAGCGACTGTGGGAATCGTCGCCGGAATTTTGCGGCCAGAGCCGGTATGGCAAAAACGGTCACACCGCACTCACCAAGCAGATGATTGAATACGCGCACGGGCAACGATGGCGACGCCGGAGCATCGGCCAGGACGACGTCGAGCGCGTGCAGGGCAAGATCTGCCAGGAGTTTGTCAAGCTTGTCAATGCGACAAGTGAGACGAAATCCTGGTGAGAGGGCGAGTGCGGGCTGCAACAGCCGCCACGCAGTGAGTTTGGGGAGTGAGTCGGAAATTCCAACGATCAGGCGCGACGGGACTTCGCCGACGCCGCGCGACAGCGCTTCTGTCAGTTCCCGGCCCGTTCGAAACATTTCGTCGGCATAGCGAAATACGAGTTGTCCCGTTTCGGTTAACACCAAACCGCGCCCTTGTCGGGTGAACAGTCGGATCCCAAGCGAAGACTCGAGCGTTTTGAGCTGCGTGCTGATGGTGGGCTGCGTCAAATGCAGCAGCGCGGTAGCCCGCGCAATACTCCCCTCGCGCGCTACGACCCAGAAGTACAGCAGATGTTGATAGTTCAGTGCGTTAAGCGCGAGAATGGGCATCAGGCGAATGTGCTGTGCCGAATCCGGCGCTGGAAGAGGGTGTCGACTGTGCGCGAGGAGCGCATTCGCACTGGAATGCACCAGACGAATGCTGCATCGGCCCATCGTGATGATTCAGAATATCAATGTATCGTCGCTGAGCCTTGAATGCGAAACGGGTTGTCCCGCAGGCCTCGGTCCGATATTCTCCGGCAATGGCCGAAAATGCTGTCGGAGTACGCACCGACCCCACCGCCTTCCAACGACTCGCCCGCTTGCTGCAGGGTGAGCGGCGCGACGTCGTCGTGGTGTTGTTTTATGCGGCGCTGGCAGGCCTGTTTGCGTTGACCTTGCCCGTGAGCGTTGGAGCGATTGTGGGGCTGGTACAAGGGGGACTGCGCCTGCAGCCAGTGCTGTTTCTCATCGCGTACGTCGTTGTGGGAACGCTGGTCAGCGGCGGATTGCAGGTGTTGCAACTGGGAGTGGTGGAACGCATTCAACAGCGCATCTTCACACGCATGGCGCTGGAATTCAGCTATCAGCTCCCGCGGATTCGTTATCGCATTGCGATGAACACCGACTTGCCCGAAGCGATGAACCGGCTGTTCGAAGCGGTGGCAATTCAGAAAAGTCTTTCCAAAGTTCTGCTGGACTCATCGCAGGCGGCACTGACCGTACTCGCTGGCCTGCTGGCATTGACCCTGTACCACCCGTACTTCGCAGTGTTCGGTGTGTTGTTACTGACCATCCTGGGCATAATCTTGTGGGTGTCGGGCACGCCGGGCCTCAAGACGAGCCTGGACGAATCGAAATACAAGTATCGCGCCGTTCACTGGCTTGAGGAGCAGGCTCGAGCCTACCACGCGTTCAAATTTAGTGCGCAGAGCGGGTTGGGCATGCGGCGCATGGACGACATTCTGGTGCAGTATCTCGCATCGCGCCGGGCACATTTTCGCATTCTGGCGCGTCAGTCCGCCAGCGTCGTCGTCTTGCGTGCATTAACCGTTGGCGGCTTTCTCGTGCTGGGAACGCAACTCGTCATATCCCGTCAGATTTCGCTGGGTCAGTTCGTGGCCGCCGAGTTGGTCATCGTGACGGTGTTGCTGGCGGTCGAGAAACTGATGTTCGCAATGAGCAGTGTGTATGACCTGCTCACTTCCGCAGAAAAAGCGGGGTACGTTGCCGACCTGACCATCGATGGAAACGGTAACTTGCAGCTGCCCGACATCAACCAGGGCGTCGCGGTGGAGCTGCGGGGGGTGACCTATCGTTATCTGAGTTCGCACTCCAACGCACTGAGTGCCGTAACCCTGGCGATTGCCAGCGGTGAACGACTGGGGATTAGCGGTTTCGAAGGGTCGGGCAGCACGACGCTGCTCCGATTGCTGGGCGGATTGCTGGATGATGCGGACGGTGTGATTCTCATGGATGGTGTGCCACTGGGAGCATTGGATAAACTGGCGCTGCGGGAACAGACCGGACAGTTTCTGACCAGCTCCGGGCTGTTTGACGGCACGGTGGAAGAAAACATTACGATGGGCCGAGCCAGCATCGACCGTTCCATGGTGCTGCGTGCGATCGCCGATGCAGGACTCGCGCGTGACGTCGAGTCGTTGCCGCAAGGCGTGGCCACCGTTCTCGGCGCGGACGCGCAGCGCCTGCCCAATCGTGTTGTCCTGAAATTGCTCTTCGCGCGGGCCATCGCGGGGAATCCCCGGTTGCTGCTCATCGACGATCTCTTTCAGAATCTTTCTGCCGAAGATCGCGCGCAGTTGACGTCCGTCCTGGTTGATCCGGCGCGGAATTGGACACTGGCCGTCGTATCGCGTGATGCCATGATACTGAGCGCGATGGACCGCGTAATCACTCTGGCACATGGGCGAATCGCGACTGACAGTCGTGCACTGCGCGCTCTGGATTTCACCGAAGCGGCGGCCGCGGCGGTGACTGAAGACGCACCTGCAATTGTGGCTGGTGCGCAATTGCTACGCGAAGACCGCTGAAATGAGTCCGGTCCGAGACGCAACGCAACATGAAGCACGCGCATTAGGCCTGCAGACGGCTTCAACGCTTGACACGCGTCGCTCATATCGCGTCGTATGGTGGTGGATAATCGGCATTCTGCTGGCTTTCATCGTGGTGTTGCTGTTGCCCTGGCAGCAAAACGTACAAGGCACCGGTACTGTTATTGCGTTCAGCCCGCAGGATCGTGCTCAGACACTGCCGTCGCGCATCGATGGCCGCATTGAGCGTTTCCTGGTGGGAGAAGGCGCGTTCGTTACCAAGGGCACTCCCATCGTTGAAATCAGCGAAGTCAAGGACGACTACCTTAACCCACAATTGCTGCAGCGAACACAGGAGGAGCTCGCCGCCAAAGTTCGTGCGAATCGCGAAAAGAGTGAAAAAGCCGCGGCCCTGCAGCGCCTGTTGCAAACGCTTGACGCAGCGCTCGTGATGAAACGCCAACAGGCAAGTACGTACATCGGGCAAAGTCGGGCGCTGCTGGAACAAGTGGTGCTCGACGACTCGCTCGCCCGTGACCAGCTGGCGCGGCGTAGTGAGTTGTATGCGTCGCCGCTGGGACTTGTTTCGCTGAATGATCTGCAGAGCGCGCGCATGCGTTCGCAATCCGCTTCTGCGAAGCGCGCCGAAAAAATTGGGGATCTGCGCAATGCCGAACTGGCACTGTCGATGGCGGACGCCGAGTACGGCGAGAAGATTGAAAAAGCGCGCTCAGACCGATTCTCCGTGCTCTCCGAACTCGCTGAGGGTGCGGGTGAAATTGCAAAACTCGAGAACAAGGTCGGCACGCTGACTGCGCGACAGAAAGCGTATCGTATCGAAGCGCCTTTGGATGGGTACGTGGTGCGCGCCGTTCGCAACGGCATTGGAGAAATGGTCAAAGCGGGAGATCCGGTCGTCACGGTACAGCCGGCGAACGGCAAACGCGCCGTCGAATTGTTTGTACGCGCCATGGACGTGCCGTTGCTTCGTATCAACAACAAAGTGAGACTTGAGTTTAATGGATGGCCGGCGCTGCAGTTTTCTGGTTGGCCCAGCGTGAGTGTCGGAACGTTTGGTGGCGTCATAGCCGTCATCGATCAGAACGTGAGCCCCGATGGTCGCTTTCGCGTGCTCGTGGTGTCAGACAGCGCCGATGACCCATGGCCCACAGAATTGCGGCTGGGGTCGGGCGCGTATGGGTGGGCAGCGCTGCGCAACGTGCGCGTGTGGTTTGAATTGTGGCGCCAGTTGAATGGCTTCCCTCCAGCCCTGCCGAGCGCCGAGAAAGCACCAGTCACCAGGGATCAGCCGGGCTCCGCGGGGAAGAAGTGATGCGGCGTTGGTTTCGGGCGTCGGCGCTGCATGTCGTTTGTTTTGTTGCGTCAGCGACTACCACGCTGGATGCGCAGGGCACCATGGCCAGTGTCGAACGAGACGTCGTTGGTCTTGAAACGTTTCAGCAGCGCGTGCTGGCCAATCATCCTGAGCTGGCGCAAATACGCAATGACCAGGCGCAGGCGCGTCAGCAGGTCACAGTAGCCAAAGGGGCGTTCGATCCGAAACTCTCGGCATCACTTGCGAACAAACGTTTCAAGAGCGAGCCGTATTATGCCTTCACCGACGTCGCACTGTCGGTGCCCACTTACATTGGAGCTGACTTCAAGGTGGGTTTTGAGCGTGGTGTTGGCAGCAGGATCAATCCCGAACGCGAAACGTCGGGCGGCGGATTGCTCACGCTGGGCGTATCGATTCCGTTAGGTCGAAACCTGATCACAGACGAGCGCCGAACACTGCTCACGCGAGCGCGTGCGCTGAGTGCTATTGCGGACGCTGACGCGATCGCAGTGACGAACAAACTGTTGTTGCGCGCAACCAAGGCGTACGCAGACTGGTACCTGGCCCATCGAAAATTCGTTATTGCCGACAGCAGCGTGCGTCTCGCTGAGTTTCGACTCACATCGGTAAGGGCGCGCATTCAGGCCGGGGAAAATGCGCCGATCGACAGTATTGAAGCGCAACTCGAAGTACGACGGCGCCGTGTGATGATACTGGAAGCGCAGAATGAGGCGCGCATCGCGGCGCTGGACGCGGGTGCTTTTCTTTGGGATGCGAACGGATTGCCCGAACGTGTGGCTGAGAGTGCGACGCCAGCGATGCCCGTCTTCGCAGAAACGGCGACGGATACGACGGCCCTTGGGACGTGGTTGGCCGACGCGCGACGTGCGCACCCCGCCGTGCTGAAAGCGGAGGGCAAGATGGCGTTGGAAGCCGCAGATTGGCGGCTGAATGCGCAGGGATTATTGCCGAATGTCGATGTCTCGGTTGCGGCGCTTTCGAGGGGCGACGCAGTGAATCCATTATTGCAACCATCCGAATGGGACAACAATTACAAAAGCGCCGTATCCGGATCGACGTCTCTCCTGCTCCGCAAGGAGCGCGGCAAGTTGCAGGCGAGTGCGCTCAAAGTTGAGTCGGCGCGGCTTGAACGCGACCTTGAGCAACGACGCGTGGCGATCGAAATACAGAATGCGCTCAGCGCGCTGGTAATGCTGGAAATGGCGGTGCAACTGCAGCGAGACAACGTGGCCTCGGCAGCGCTGCTTCGGGACGCAGAAGAAGCGCGCTTTGTATCGGGTGAGTCCACGCTGCTGGCCGTGAACCTGCGGGAGCGTTTTCTGCTGGACGAGGTAATCAAGCTCGAACAGTTCAACGCCAAACTTTTGAGCGCCCGCGTTGCGCTGGCGACCGCGCGCGGAATTTCCAGCTAGGCGCTGAGCAGGCCGTCAATCAGCGCCATTGGGGCGCCCTGTGCGCGAACGTGTGAAGGTGCGCGTTGAATGGCCCACCGATATCCGGCGTACTGCGAAATTCCCAACGGCGTCCACCCCATTTCTTTTGCGGCAACGTCGCCGTACAACACGCCGGCAATTTCAGCGTATCCGCGACGCCGTGAATCGCGTGCCACATCACACGTACGGCTTCAACCGAGGCTTCGCGTGCGATGATGTCTGTTCCGTTTTGTTCGCGCGACCAAAGACTGATTACACCCTGATGTCGCACTCGCTGTTTTGCACTCACGCGTTCATCCACTTCAGTCGCAACGCGATCGGTCCACAACCCCGTTGACCGCACCGCAATCGCGAGCACAATTGCATCGCTGTAGTGACAGACGTCCGCGACGTGCTGCGCGGTCTGTTGCGCCAACGTTTCCGCATCGAGCGCAATGAGCGCGTTCACGGTATCAAGCGCCGCGTCACCCGCCATGGGATTGTACGGGACCAATCCCCAGTTTGTCGGCGTTTGTGCAACGTACGCCGCAAATCGCGGTGACAGCGCTCCGCCTGCGCGCGTTAGCGCGTACACACCGGCCATTGTGTGCAGTGTAGGCGCGATGCGCACGTGTGAACTATCAGGCGCTGCAGGCTGGACGCTACTCATCGCCGGCATATCCTCGTTCAACCAGAAACTTGCGCACGTAGGTTTGATCATCCACAAACTCGACCGACTCCGGCTTGAGTCCCGATCTCACGAGAATGCCTTCGCCGGTGGAACTCGCGACCACAAACGCATCGGTCGTGATGCACACAATCTCGGCGGAGTCGGACAGTGATGTCGACGCGCCACTAAACGTCATCACCGCAGCCAGGCCTAACTCCGCAACCAGATTTGCGTCGGTCGGTTCACTCCAACTGGCGCCGCTGAATGTCACCACTTCGTTATTGCCCCGCGCAAATGACCGCGGTTCGAAGACGGGCTGGGTTGGCCAGTCCTTACGCATATCACCGTCCAGTTCCGCTTCGGTTTTCGGCACTGGGTTCACACTGGCGCTGACACGATACGCGTCAAAGACGCCCTCGACATCAACCGGTTCCATCTCGACGCGAATCGAATCGCCATCGGCCAACCGAACCGTGAATGACAGCACGCCGACAATATATCCCGCCCATGGTGCTCGCAGCCGCCGTAGCGCGTCGAGCGTTGCATCGGTGGCTTCCCAGCGGTAGTCTCGCACTGTTCTGTTGGAAATCTGGTGGCCCAAAAAACCGAGGGCGTTTACGCTGGTGCGCGCGTGTGACGAAACCTACGTTTGGGCGCAGAAAAATATGCGAAGCGTGACGAAAGCACGCCTTCCGGCCGCTGGTGCGAGACTATTTTTCGGGTGGGCTCCGCAAATGCCGGAGCAAACTTGTTGTCCCAGGACAAACGCTAGTCCCGGTCCCGATGAGTATCGATGCCGACTCTTCTCGCCCCACGGTTATGATTCCGACCTTAGGTTTTGCTGCATACGACGCCACGTCGCCACTCCGTTCCTGGAACTTTGAACGGCGTGATATTGGTGCCAACGATGTACATCTTGAAATTCTCTTTTGCGGAGTGTGCCACTCGGACCTGCATACGGTCAAAAGCGAGTGGGGCCCGATCAAGTATCCGCAAATTCCGGGACACGAAATTGTTGGGCGCGTCGTGGCTGTAGGCAACGCGGTCACCAGGCATATAACGGGCGACCTCGTTGGTGTTGGCTGCATGGTCGACAGCTGCCAGAGCTGCCCCTCCTGCGCCGAGAATCTCGAGCAATACTGCGAAAAAGGGATGACGGGCACCTACGGCGGTACCGAAAAGGAGACCGGTCGTCCAACGCAAGGCGGTTATTCGAACGGCATCGTCGTGAACGAGAAGTTCGTATTGCGGGTGCCATCGAATCTCGATCTCGCCGGCGTTGCGCCGTTGTTGTGCGCGGGTATCACGACGTACTCGCCGCTGCGCGAATGGGAAGTTGGTACAAACAGCCGAGTGGGTGTTGTTGGATTGGGCGGGCTTGGACACATGGCCATCAAGCTCGCCAAGGCGATGGGTGCCGAGGTGGTGTTGCTGACCACGTCGGCCAGCAAGGCAGAAGATGCGAAGCGGTTGGGTGCGAGCGACGTGATTGTTTCGCGTGACAGGGCCGGCATGAAGAAGGCCGCCAGTTCACTGAACGTCATTATCGATACCGTGAGCGCGCCGCACGAGATCGGTTCCGAGATGAACTTGCTCAAGCGTGATGGGACGCTCGTGCTGCTGGGCGGCAGCCCCGTGCCGCATCCGCCTGTTCCCGTGTGGCCGTTTATCACGGGCCGTCGTCGTTTGGCGGGCTCGCTGATTGGTGGCATTGCGGAAACGCAGCAAATGCTGGACTTCTGCGGTCAGCACAACATCACGTCAGATGTAGAAGTCATTCGCATGGACGAGATCAACACCGCGTACGAACGCATGCTCAAGAGCGACGTGAAGTACCGGTTCTCGATTGACATGGGCACGCTGGCGTGATGAACGGCTAGCCAAGGAGCCATAGGGCCAAATAGGGAACTGCCACAAAAGCCGGCAGCTGTCAGCTTTCAAGCTGATAGCTGCCGGCTTTTGTTTCTTCAAGAGGACAATGTGATGTCCCTTACTTCCGAAGTGCGTTGACCAGCACTATCCCATCCAGCTTCTCCAGTGGCTTGATCTTTAACACCTCGGCTAACGTCGGCGCCATATCCACGACCCGCACGCGCGCGTCGTACTTGCCCTTCGCAAACGGCGATCCCCAAAACACCACCGGCACCCACGCGTCCTGATCCCACGGGCTGCCGTGCGTCGCATTCTTGAGGCCCGCGTAATAGTTGAACTGTTTGAGCGCCAGCACCGATCGCACCGGGCTGTTCGGATCGAACATGTGCAACCAGCGCCGCGCGAACGGATCATTCACCGTGTCGGCTTTGGCCAAGTCGCGAAGCAGCTCGGCGCGATACACGCCCGGCACTTCCATCAACGCCCTGTCGAGCGCGCGCGCCACTGAATCGACGCTCACCTTTTTCCGTGCAAAGGAAGTCGTGTCACCCACCACAAACAGTCCTTCGTAAAAATCGACCTGATTGGTATCGACACCGAGCGCCTTCATGCGGATGATCGCTTTGCGCCATGCGAGAGCGACATCGACATACTGCGCGCCGGGATTCGGCGTCAACTTGGACAACACGGTTGGGAACGGCGACATGCCGTGATCACCCGTGAGCGTCATGATGATGCGCGTGGAATCGCGCAACACAAACAACGAATCCATGAACGCGCCCAGAAACTTGTCGACCTGCAAAATCTGATCGTGCAATTCCTTCGAGTCGGGCCCGTACCGATGTCCAATCGCGTCCGTCGTGGACAACGAAATATTCAGCAAGTCGGTGCGATTCGGATCGGCGCCTAATTGCAACTGCTGCACGCCTTCCAACGCAAACGTCAGCGTGAGTTCGTCCATCACGGGAAAATTTCCCAGGGCGGCAGCCGCCAACTCATCCGCGTCGTACACGATGTGCGGGAACATGAATTCCTGTCCCTGCGATTCGGCCGGCACACTGTCGGGTTCCGCGTACGCACTATCGGGCAACAGCGGATTCCACACCCACCGACGATACTTCGACGGCAGTTTGCGCTCGTTGAATGCTTGCACCCAGTTGGGCAACGATTTCGCGTAGTACTCGCTGGTGGTGAAGTTGCCCTGCGCAACGTACCAATACACATCACCCTTGGTGCGGCCGATTGGCAGAATCGCGGCGCGATCCTTGCGCGACACCGACAGGAACCTTGTATTGCGATCGCTGGCGCGCATCCAGTCCAACAGCGTGGTGCCGATGAACCGTTTCGGTGAGGCGCCAATATCTGGCGAACCGAGCAAGGCCACCGTGCGATCTTCCACGCCGTTTGAATTGGACGTGATGCCCGTGTGAACCGGGAATCTCCCCGACAAGGTGGCGGCATGCCCGGGCGCCGTTTCGGTGATCGCGTGGTCGTGATACGCCTGTGTGAAGTGCGCACCCGCGGTTTCGAATCGGCGCAATCCGCCGTGCAGCTGCGAACGCCATCGCTGGATGTAATCGCCACGCATCTGATCGATCGTGATGAACACGACGAGTGTGGGCTTGGCGTTTGGCTGCGCGGATGGCTCGACGTTGCCCGTTGGCAGGCGAACCGGCGCCGCGGCAGCTGGGCTGCAGCTTTGGCCCGTGAGGATCAGGAGCGCGCCTCCCGCGCGCCACGCGACTTGCTGGAATCGGTTCATTCTGGATTCTACATCCTGAGCACCACGAAGTCCCGCGGGTCGCTGATATTTCGACTATTGCCGTTTGGTCGCTGCCGTCGCACTTTGGCCGGTCAACTGCCTGGACCCCAAGGAGCCTGATGGCTGAAGCCGCCGCACCCGCTCGACCAATTTTCCGCGTGCTGGTTCGGACGCTGGTGTGGTACGCCGCCACGGCCGCCGTCTGGATACTGGTGCGCGACTATGCCCCCACCACGTGGGGAGATTTGCTCATCAACGCGTTCGCGCCCCTGGCCGAAGGCAGCAAGACGACCGCTCTCGAGTCCGGCAAGTCGCAGGGGCCAGCACTGGTGCCGACCATCATCTCCATGGCCGCCGCACTGGCAACCGCGCTGCCGGTGGCGTGGATCTACACCTACACGCGCCAACGCAAAGGGTATCAGCAGTCGGTGGTGCAGACGTTCATCATCCTGCCGGTGATTGTGGCGGGTGTTGTGGTGCTCGTCAAACACTCCGTGGCGCTCGCGTTTTCGTTGGGCGGTATTGTTGCCGCGATGCGCTTTCGCACGACGCTTGAAGACAGCAAAGATGCCGCCAATATTTTCGTCGTCACAGGCATTGGGTTAGCGGCCGCTGTCGAACCGCCCGTCGCCTTTGCCATTTCCGTCGGCTACAACATGTTGGTGCTGGCACTGTGGCATACCGACTTTGGCCGCGCACCGTCCCTCGAAGGTGCGGAGGCCGAGCAGCGGATGAAGCGCGCGTTGGCAACGGCGAATCGCACTGGGATGTTTGTTGCCAAGCTGGACGACGAAGTGTTGCGCGAGCTGGCGCCCGAGCAACTCGAAGCGTTGGCGGATCGCGCCTGGAAGCGACGCAAACGACACGTGGCGGAAACCGACGCCGCCGCGCGCGCCGAATTCACGCATCTGCTCCGCCTGCGCACTGTGGATGTGGACGCGTGCCGCGCCGCCGCTGAGCCTCAGTTTTCCGGTCTGTTTCTCAAGTGGAAGTACATGGGCAAAACCAAGGAGGCCGAAGGCATGAAAATCCTCGAATACGGCGTCGTGCCATTCGACACTGTGACCATTGGCGTGGTATCGGACGCACTGCGCGCCGTGCCCACGGCCGGTGTCCGGGGCGTGGAGCTCCGCACATGACATCTCCCCTGAAAGCGCGTCTCACGAATGCCGCGATGCTCGCCGCCGCCGTGTGTGCGCTCGGCGTGCACAGCGCGCCGGCCAACGCGCAACGGCTGTTTCGCAGCACGGATCCCCTCGAGGTGACGTTCACGACCGACCTGCGCTCGCTGGTCAAGGATCGCGACAGCACGAAGTTCAAACCGCACGGCGCCGTGTTCGCGTACAAGGAGCCAGCCAGCGGCAAGCTTGTTTCCGTTCCGGTAACCTTGCAAACGCGCGGACACTTTCGCCGACAAGCCAGGAACTGCCAATTCCCACCGATGAGCCTAGCGTTCAGGAACAAGGACGCCAACAACACGTTATTGCAGGGCAACACCAAGCTCAAGGTCGCAGTCAATTGCAAGCCCGGCAACAACATGTACGAGCAGTATGTGCTGCAAGAGTACGCGGTGTACCGCCTGTATCAACGGTTCAGTCCGTACTACTTTCGCACGCGACTTGCCAAAGTAGTGTTCAAGGACTCGCTCGCGAAAGCGGACGACGTTACAACGTGGGCGTTTTTTATTGAAGACGAAAAGGAGGTCGCGAAAGAGTTCAAGACAATGCTTGAGAAGACCAAAGGCGCACTATTCGACCAGCTGGACCAGAGCCAGCTGGCGATCACCATGTTGTTTGAATACATGGTGGGCAACACGGATTATTCGATCTCGCAGCAACACAACATGTCACTGTTGCGTGACTCGACCTCCACCGTTATTCGCACGGTGGCGTACGATTTTGACTGGAGTGGTGTTGTCAATCCTCGGTACGCCACGCCGGACGCGCGATTGGGCATCAAGTTTGTCACCGAACGAATCTATCGCGGGCCGTGCCTCACGCCGACTCAGTGGCGTGAGACCTTGGACACATTCACCAACGGGCGACCCGCCATTGATTCCATCTACAAATCTATTCCGTCACTGGATCCACGTATCGTGAGGGAATCGCTGGAATATTACAACGAGTTTTTCAAAGCGACTGCCGATGCCAAATCGATCAAACGCAGTCTGATCGATCCCTGTCAGCGTGACGGCAACTGACATCCCGGGTGTTTCGGCAACAAACAGGGGCGCCGACAGATGTCGGCGCCCCTGATTTGCTGTTGCCGGATGGCGTTGGTTAGAGTTTCTTGACCAGCAATTCGCTGATTTCGCGGTCGCCGTACATGCCGTCCGTTCCCAGTGCGTAGGCGCAGTGCATTTCGAGCACGCCGTTGTCGAACGAAATGGCCATCGCGCCCTTGTACTTGACGTTCTTGAGCTTGATGAGCTTGAGCCCGTCGCGCACCGCCGACTTGCCCATGTCGTCGCTGCATATGACGCGCAGCGCCATGTTCAACCGGTGGCACGAAAGGTTGTCGATGAAATTGAGTCCCTGCATGTCATCCGCCAGGCTTTCCCAGTCCACTTCGTATGGAATGGCCTTGCCGCAGATGTCCTCAATTTCCTTGACGCGTTCCGGAAAGGTCGTGTCTTGCAATTCCTTCATCCTGCGACGCTCGTTCAATCCCATCGCTTCAGTCTCGCCGTGTAGGTGAAATGCCCAGCGAAGCGCTGGGCACTGTGGAGCGTGTGAACTACTACTGCATTCGCTTGACCTTCGCACCAGTGAGGGTTCCAACTGCACCGAGGGTCGACTGCGCCGCGTTCAATCCCAGCATGAAATCCTTGTCGGAAAACGTACTGTACATGTCGGTGACCTGGTGCCAGTGCGGATCCCAGCCGGCACCAATGTCGCGACCGCGTTCGTTTTCGCGCAAGCTGATGGCCGCGACGACGTCCTTGAAGGGATCGGAGTCGGTGTTGGTCATGTGCGGGCCCACCTGCGCGGGATACACGGTGGCGTACTTCGTATTCGCGCTGTGCACCTGGAATGCAAGTTTCATGGACGCGTCGGCCATCTTTGAATTCATCTGAAATTCAATGTTGACGTCGGCTTCGGGACGTTGTTCGGGATTCAGCGAACCATCGGCGCGTGGCATGCCGTGATCAAACATCATCATGTCGTGTTGGATCATGCCCAACCACTTCGGTTCTGGATATTTACCCGAGCCCTTGGGGTTTTCGATGCCCTGCAACGCCTGCCGCTGCTCGACGTACGCTTTGGCCGCGTTCAATCCGGTTTCTTCGTTGTTCCACAGCGCGAAACGAATCGAGCGTTCGGTTGAAACATCCGGGTTGTTGAAAATGCGTGCCAGTTCCATCACGATCGCGGTGCCGGAACCGTCATCGTTCGCGGCTTCGCCCCAACCATGGCCGTCCATGTGGGCACCAACGATGTACATCTCTTCCGGATGCGTCGTACCGACCTTGGTGCAATACACCATCTCGCGCGGACCCGGCTTGGTCGGTTCCGCATTCAACGCGCGTAATGCGAGATCGGTTTGCTTGAGTGAATCGCTGTTCACGCCGGTACGCGTGACAACACCTCGATACTTTCCGCCACCCGCCACATTACGGATGTTCGTTCCGTCGGGAATTACGCCGCCCACCGGAACGTTACCCTGCGTTCCGCCGCCGCGACCGCCACCGCCTGCGTTTCCTCGACCCCCGGCTGCGTTGCCTCGACCCCCAGCACCCGCGCCTGCCGGCGGTCCGGCTGCACCAGTCGCACCTGCCGCGACGAATGCGGCGGGCGCTGCCTGCGGTGCGTACTCATACTTGAGCCGCTCCGTATTGGTGCAGCCGTAACTCTTGAGTTGCGCTTCAATCCAATCAACCGCATCGCGATTGCGCCTGGTGCCCTGGCGACGATCACCAAACTGCGTGAGGCCTTTGATCGTCGCCTTGTATTTCTCCAGATCGAGACGCCCGACCATCTCTTTCACCGGATCGGGCGTTGAGTCGGCCGCCGCGCCGCGGCCGCCGCCTTGCGCGAATGCTGAAGATCCGAGAAGCGCGAGCAGTCCTGCACTCGCGATGAGGGCGGGCTTTCCGTACATGACGACTCTCCGTGCCGACGATTGGTACCTGGGCTTCCACATGTTACGAAAGCCTGAACGCCGTATTTTGGCGCATTACGCGCCCCACGTCAAAGCACGGAGACGTCGCGTAGCGGCGGTGTAGCTTCCGCCGCCAACGCGCGCCACGTTTCTCAGCTTTTCTTGCCACCCATCACCAGCACGCCCGCGCCAACGACAATAGCGCCGATTCCCGCCCACATGGGAATATTCACCGTCTCCTTGTCTTTCACGGAGATTTCAATGGGCCCGATTTTGGCGGAATCGGTTTTCTTGGTATACGTAAAACCGCCGTACGCCAATGCGAGGACGCCTACGGCGACGAGAACGAGGCCTATGCCTTTCATGCGAGTGTACTCCAGAGCAGGGTGAGGTTCGGCGGCAGCACCGCGCCGCCGAGGTGCTGCGAATGCCAGATACGGTTACGAACAGCCTTCGACGTATTCGACGCCCGGCATCGCGCCCGCACGCATGCGAGTAACAATGCCTTTCGACGTCTCGAAAATGATGAAGTGCAAAGTATCTGTTGGAATTGCAGAACGAATGGTGAGATAGTGCCCGTCTTCGTATTTGTGATCGGTCACCTTCACGCGCGCGCCGTAGATCGTTTTGATGCGCTCCTCGGTATCGCCAACTTTCGCACCCGATTCCGTGGCGATGTTCGTGCTGTCGCCCACGTCCACGCGCGCGATTTTTCCTTCAAGGACCATGATGCCAAGTCCGGCAGGACCACCCTGCCACTTCACGTAATCGCACTCGGACAGGTTGGCGTCTTTCGCAGCTTTGAGAGCGCCTTTGAGTGAATCATTGGCGGCTGTGTACGTCATTCCTGCGACGATCGGGCCATATCCGAATTCGCTGAGCATCCAGGCCGGCGCGTCACCAATACCCACCGGCTGCGCAGACGGCGCCATAACCGCTGACTCGGTTTTCGCCGCGTCCGTTTTCGGTTGACACGCAGCCAGCGCGACGAGTGCCGCTGCTGCACAGGCAACCGATCGAATCACGCGCGAATTACGGCGCACGCGAACAGCGCGTTGCAACAGCCAGGACCTGGTGTTCTGCATCTACTGCTCCACACGAAGTTGAGTGGTCGCGTCAAAGAAATGCACGTGCTCCGATTGTGCAACCAGGGCCGCGCGAGTGCCAGCTTCCGGTAGTGTATTCGGACCAAGGCGGACGGTGATTTCCAACCCATCCTCGCTGCCGTGCAGAATGGCTTCGTTGCCAAGGTGCTCAACGAGATCAACCCGTATGGTGAGATGCGGCAGGTGCACGCCGTTGGTGCTTGTGGCTGCCAGTTCGAGGTGTTCCGGGCGAATACCCAGGATGAGCGGTTGCCCAACGCGAGAGCCAAGCGCGGCGCGCCACGCTTGGGGTACCGGCATTTGTACGGTGTTCGTGTGGTGAAATTGCAGTCCGTTGCCCGTTCCGACAATTTCTCCGGGAATGATGTTCATTGCAGGACTTCCAATAAACCCGGCGACAAACACGTTCTGGGGCGTGTTGTAGAGCACGGATGGCACATCCACTTGTTGCACTCGGCCATCGCGCAGCACCACGATGCGATCGCCCAGCGTCATGGCCTCGACCTGGTCGTGCGTGACATAGATCATCGTGGCGCGCAGTTCGCGATGCAGGCGCGCGATTTCTCGTCGCATCTGCACACGTAACCGTGCATCAAGGTTGGAGAGGGGCTCGTCAAAGAGGAACACTTTCGGCTCGCGCACCAACGCCCGTCCCAGCGCGACACGCTGACGCTCGCCTCCGGACAATGCTTTCGGTCGTCGTGGCAGCAACGCTTCGATGTGCATGGCCGCTGCCGCAGCCTGGACGCGCGTGTGCAGCTCGGCCGACGGCATGCCGCGCAACTTGAGCGAAAACGCGAGATTTTCGTACACCGTCATGTGCGGATACAACGCGTACGTCTGAAACACCATTGCAATATCGCGTTCACCGGGCGGCACGTCGTTCACGCGCAATCCGCCAATGGAGAGATCGCCTTCGGAGATGGCCTCGAGCCCGGCAATCATGCGCAGTATTGTGCTCTTGCCGCAGCCAGATGGGCCAACGAGCACAACAAACTCACCGTCAGCAACATGCAGGTCGATATTGTGTACGGCAATGTGAGCGCCGCGCGCTCCGCCGTATATCTTACGCAAGCCGTTCAGCGTTACATCTGCCATCTCAGCACCTTATTGCCATGCGTGATTCCTTCCGTTTTCCCGAAGGCTTTTTGTGGGGCGCCGCAACCTCGGCGTACCAGATCGAAGGATGTCCCGATGCCGATGGGGCTGGGCACAGCATCTGGCATCGTTTCGCGAACTCGTTTGGTCGTACACTGAACGGCGAAACCGGCGCCGTCGCGTGTGATCACTACAATCGATGGGCGGATGATGTTGCGCTGATGAAGCGCATCGGACTCAACTCGTATCGCTTCAGCATCTCGTGGAGCCGCATCTTTCCAATTGGCACCGGCGCAACCAACGCAAAAGGTATTGCGTTCTACGACAAGCTGATTGACAAACTGCTGGAGAATGGCATCGCGCCCAACGCGACGTTGTTTCACTGGGATTTGCCGGCGGCGCTGGACGATCGCGGCGGTTGGCTCAACCCGGATATCGCCAATTGGTTTGCCGATTACGCACGCGTGATGTTTGACGCGTATGGTGATCGCGTGCCGATGTGGGCGACGCTCAACGAACCGTGGGTAGTGACGGACGGCGGCTACTTGCACGGCGCGCTGGCGCCCGGCCATCGCAATCTGTTTGAAGCGCCGCTCGCGAGCATCAATCTCATGCGTTCGCATGGCGCGGCCGTGAAGGTATTTCGCGAGGGGAACTACAAGGGAAAGATTGGCCTCGTGGTCAATCTCGAACCCAAAGACTCCGCCACTGACAGCGCGGCGGATATCGAAGCTACGGCGCGCGCCGATCACTACATGAATCGGCAGTATCTCGACCCAGTGTTTCTCAACAAATGGCCCGAGAAGATGGTCGATGTGTTTGGACACGCGTGGCCCGAGCAACTCGCGAACGATGCGCTGCCACTCATTGGACAGCCGATCGATTTCCTGGGCATCAATTACTACACGCGTGCGGTCACGCAAAATGATCCCACATCGTGGCCGGTTCGCGCGTCGACCGTCAAGCAACCCATGCATACGTATACCGAAACGGGATGGGAAGTGCATCCCGACTCGCTGCGCCAACTGCTGCACTGGGTACAGGAGCGTTACACGAAGCAGCCATTGTATATCACGGAGAATGGCGCCGCGTTTTACGATGCTCCGCGCGCGCATGACGGTCGTGTGGAAGATCCGCTGCGGGTGCGGTATTTCCACGACCATCTGAAAGCGATTCACGCGGCGATTGCGGGCGGTGTCGATTTGCGCGGGTACTTCGCGTGGTCGCTGCTGGACAACTACGAGTGGAGCCTTGGCTTCAGCAAACGTTTCGGCATCGTGCACGTCGATTACGAAACACTCGAGCGCACGCCCAAGTCGAGTGCGCTGTTTTATGGCCAAGTGATTCGCAGTCATGGCGAGGTGCTCGCTGACCCCGTGCCGACGGCGGGGTCGCTCACCGGAATGTGAGGACAACGGTGCGGGCCTGCTGTCGCAGAAAGAATTCGTTGCCGGCATTCTGCGCAGTCCCAAACGCATCCGAAGCGTATTGGATACGTTGGGTGGCGGGCGGTAGCGATTCGCTGGTACCGTCAACCATGGCCGACGTGATACGAATTGGCAATGTCGCCGAGGGCAACAGGATTCGAATTCCTGCGCCTGGCATCGGTATCACGCCGTCAAATCGCACCGTGAATGTGCTGTCGCGCATTGTCATTGTGTAGTTGAGCACACCCGCCGGTGTGCTCAATCCGCGCACCACAACCGAGTCTCCACCAGCGAGCCACGAACGCTGAATGCCGGCACCGATGGTCATCGCGCAGTCAGACGTGTAAGCGGCAAAGTACGTACCGTTTGTGGCCGCGTTTTGCCTTTCCGACAAGCAGTCGCCACCGTACGCCAGCATGTCGAGTGCCGAGCGAATGAAGTCGCTGCCAACCCACGTGTGTGGCATGTCCCCAATGAATTTCGGGTTGCGCGCGTCGCGCCACACGACTTCGGCCCACTGTTGCCAGTTTACTGGACGGCGATCACTCATGAATTGCTCGACCATCGTTGCCGCTTCGTTGCGCGCACCGAGGCGCAACAACGCGCCGACCGTCCGCCATTCGTAAGGCGTATAGTTCTCCCATATTGAATCAGGGCGAATGCGTCGGCTCGACGAGCGGAAATAGCGATCAAACGTATTTTTGGCGGCCATGAGCGTCACAGCGTTGCTATGGCCTGGTGACAGCAGCGTGGTAGTGCTGGTAGCATCAAAATCGGCGAGTTCGATGCTGCCCGGAATGTACGAGATGCCGTTGCGCCGCATCGATCCGGTAATTGCGGCTGTAAAGTCCGCACTGAATGCCGCTAACGACCGTGCCATTGACTCGGACGTTGGATCATCGAGTATCGTGGCCAATGCCAGTGCATCCTGATAACCCAGCAACGCAAACCCATCGTCCCACACGGAGTGCATCGGCTTTGCCGAATACCCTTCGTGACTGATGGACGCTGGCAGCAATCCGCGAAACGCTTTAAGTGAATCCGCTTGATACGCTGCGGTCAGATGCGTTGCACGCAACGAGTCCATGAATTGCACCGCAAGTTTCACATGCGGCCACATACGTTTCGCAAACGCAGTGTCCCCCGTGAACTTGAACACTTCGTATACGAGATGAATGAACTCGCCGTGACTATCATGTTCGTCGACGGGATCGGCACCACGCGCATCAACACAACACGGCACCTTCCCACTCGGATACTGAAACGGCGCGTACCACTCGGCGAACTGCTTCGCTTCCGCCGAGCGGCCAAGTCGCAGCAACGCCTCTGCGGTCAGTGTTCCATCGCGAATCCAGGAACGTTCGTAGCTGCGTGAACCCGGTTGAATACCCGGACCATCGCGGTTGATCAGAATCCACGCGAGATTGGCTTTGATGGCCGCAACAATTGGCGGCGCCGCTTTCGGCAAATGAATGCTGACGGCGTCCTGGTCGCGCGCCCACGTGGCCGCCACTTGTTTGAGTCGCGTTGTGGTCGCGGTGCGCACTGCCGTTGCAGTGCCGGCCGTGACCAGTTGTGGATCGCCCGTACCGTCGAGACGCGATGCTACGACTATGTCGGTCGAGTCACCCGGGGCAATGCTCACCGGCCACTGCAGGACGCCCGATCCCATCGCCCGTTCGTCAATGACAGAACGCGCCGACGGCACACGATTCGTGCGTATCCACGATACCGCTTCGCCGGCGTCCAGTGTCGTGACACCAACACGGACGGGCAGCGTGAGCGGTTGCACGCGCAATGCTGCGTTGACGCGTAGGGTTGTGCCGTTCCACGACAATGAATCAACGCGGGCTGCACCACCGGGTGTGTTCAGGAATTGCCAGGGTGGGTTGACCTGAATTGGGCGCAGTGCCAGCGAGAATGTACCGCTGAGACGCGCACGACCCGTGTTCACAATCCGATATCGCGCGTACGTGCTGGAGTTGGCCACACTCCCCGCGACAAACGCCGTCACTATCAGTTTCGCACCGGCTGTATTCCACGTGACCGACGGAATGGGCCGAACACTGTCGAGTAACGATTGAGCAGGCGTGACGTCGGCCCACGTGATCAGTTTGTTGTTCACTCGCAAAAACGGCTCCAGCGATGGTCCACGTTTGGCGAGTTCCAGTTGACCATCTTCGGAGAGCAGGGCTTCGCTTTTTCCGCCGCTGACGCCAATCACTGACCAGTAAATCTGCTCGTCATGCAACGCTCGCGGAAAATCGCCGCGTGGTGAAGCAGCGGCGAGGCTGTGCAGCAAGGCCGTTCGGGTTGCGGCAAACTCCAACGGGCGTACGGACACATTTCGAATTGCGTAATTCCCGCTCGCGGGCGTTCCTCCGCTGAGTCGCAGTCGCAGGTACCGCGAACTGCCGTCGGTAATAGGCAGATAGCTCAGGGCACCTTGTATGCCGCTCAAGCGGCCTGCTTCGTTCCAGGAGTTGCCGTCGTTGGACGAATCAACCACCACGTAACGCGCGTGTTGATCAGGCGCCCACTGCACCACCAGTCCTCCGTACGTGCGAACGCCACCCAAATCCAAACGCAGCATAGGTTGCGTGGCGAGTTCGCGCGCGGTTGGTGTGATAGCCGGTGGCGTTGGCGATGGGACCGCGGTCGCGCTCCACGCTGTTGCCGAGTCGGAGTCGATGGCGAAAGCGGCGTTGGAACCGTCGCGTGTGTGCGAAGCGGTTGCACTCGCGACGCGACCAACCGGAACATCCGTTGGCAAGGGCGTGAACACGAGATCGTCGATGGTCAGGGTACCGTTGCCACCAGTTCCTGCGGTCACCACGATTTCTATCGCCGCGATGTCGCGCGGTGCACCACCGCCCTTTGGCCCCCACGCAAATGTTACTTGTCGCTGGCGAATCGCGATGGTCTCAAACGTGCCGGTTGGTTGGTACTCCGGAATCGTGTACCACCACACATTCTCGCCGCTTCTGTCGAGCAGTTTGAATTCGAGCGTGTTTGGACGCATGCTACCGCGCGCCTTGAAGCTGAACGACCAGTTACCGGTGGGTGTGCCGATTGGGAACGCCTTGCGCGCGATCGCATAGCCCGCTTTACCGTCGAAGTTGTAGGCCAGCGTCATGGCGCTGCCATTCAGGCCCTGGCTCTGCAGCAATTTGAGTTCGACACCATCTGACGGAAACGTGCCCCAGCCGTCACGCGTGTCGAATGTGTCGAGAAGGCGCGGTGGTGCGACTGAGACACTGGCGGGTGTTTGGGCTTCAACACAGAGCGGCGCACCAAACGGGATGCCGATCACGGCCGTACTCAGGACGCGCGCCACCGATGCACGCAAAATCAGTTGTTGCCGATGCCAGGCAGAAATCAGTCGAGACGGCACGTTCATCTCACCCCTTCACGCTGCCAACCATCACACCCTGCACATACGCGCGCTGCAACAGGAGGAACACCAACACGACCGGAAACACCGTGACAACCGCTCCCGCCATCATCAACTCCGTATCCTGCACGTGTTCGCCCGACAAACTCGCGAGCGCCACCGGCAGTGTGTAACGCGCGTCATCGGTCAGCACGACCAGCGGCCACAGGAAATCGTTCCATGACGCGAGGAACGTCCAGATTGCCAGCGTCGCGAGAATAGGCCGAATAACGGGCAAGACGATGCTCCAGTAAATGCGAAACTCGCTCGCTCCATCAATCCGTGCCGCATCCAGCAAATCGTCGGGAATACCAAGCGCGTATTGACGAATGAGAAAGATGCCAAAGATCGTTGCAATTGACGGGATGATTGCACCCCAATAACTGTTGACGAGACCAAACTGCTTGAGCAGCAAAAACAGAGGCAGCATCGTGACTTGCACGGGCACCAGCAACGCGGCACCCATGACTTTGTGTACGCCGTCGCGGCCGCGAAAACGCAATTTCGCAATGGCGTAACCGGCCAGCGAATTCACCGCCAGCGACAGTATGGTCGCCGAGGTCGCAATAATGGCACTGTTCAGCATGTACCGGCCCACCGCCAACTGACCAAACAGCGTGCGGTAGTGGTCGAGGGTAGGGTGTCTCGGAAACAGTGGTGGCGGATACGCATTGGCCGTGCCCGTTGGCATGAACGAGGCGGACAACATCCACAACATTGGTGCCAGCGCGAAAATTGCCGCGAGCAGCAGCGCAACGTGCAGCAGTATTGTGCCCAGGCGTCTCATCTCATGCTCCGCATCACGCCGTTTCCCGTTGCACGCGACGCTGCACCAACGTCACCAGCAGAATGATGATAAACAGTGCGACCGCAACTGCCGCCGCGTACCCCATGCGCCACCACCGAAATCCTTCTTCGAACATCAGCAACACCAGGCTGGTTGTCGAACGCAACGGTCCCCCTTGCGTCATCACATACGGTTCGGCGAACAGCTGAAAATAGCCCACCATCGTGATGATGCCGACAAACAGCATCGTCGGACGAAGCATGGGCAACGTGATGTGCCGAAACTGCTGCCACGCCCCCGCACCATCCAGCCGCGCGGCTTCGTACAAATCTTCCGGGATGTTCTGCAGCCCCGCAATGAGCACCAGCATGTTGTATCCAAACCCTTTCCACACCGCCACCAGAATGATGGCTGGCATTGCCCAGGAAGGATTGCCGAGCCAGTCGACGGGACCCAGTCCAACCCAGCCCAGCACCCAGTTCAGCAGGCCGTATTGCGGGTGATACAGGTAGCGCCACACAATCGCAACGGCCACGAGCGTTGTTACAAACGGCATGAACAACACCGAACGAAAGAACGGCTTGAAACGCGTGGCCCGCGCGTTTACGAGCAACGCAGCGCCCAACGACACGACTACCGATAGCGGCCCACCAACAAATGCGAATACGCACGTATTGCGAAACGCCTGCCAGAAGAGCGGGCTCGTGACGATCGTTTCGTAGTTGCGCAGTCCGGTAACGCGCACGGTGTTCGTATCGGCCAGCGCGTAAATATCGAAGTCGGTAAAACCCAGCAGAAACGCGGCGATGACCGGAACCGCAAAGAACACCGCGATTAACGCAATGGCGGGAAACAAGAACATCCACGCCGCGCGGGTCTGCGCGCGTCCCAATTGCCCCTCGTCGTGTTGGGCCGAATATCGCGGCGCCATCTCACGCGTCGTGCGCGCGGCCGACGTCACGGTTGCTTACTCGCGCTGGGGGTTTGGTGCACGGCCATGCCAGTACTCGGCTGTTTAACTTGTTCCTGTTTCGGTTGCTGGCTCTGCAACCAGCGACGCTTTTCGAGAATGTTGTCGACGTCACGGTCCAGCGCCTGCAACGCATCATCAACGCTGGTGTTGCCGCGCACAACGGTCTCGGCGTGGTCGATAACGCGCTGCGCAATCAATTCCCATTCAGGAACCTTCGGCGTTGGCAGCACGTGCAACAGTTGGGCGTAAAACGCCTGCGATAACGTGTCGTTCGCGAGACGCGGTGATTTCCACGCTTCGGTACGCGCGGGCAAGTCACCGGTGAGTTCATAAAACCGCACTTGTTGTTCGGGTCGTGACAGAAATTCGATCAACTGCCACGCGGCCGTTTTCTGTTTCGATTTCTTGAAGACGACCAGGCTTGCACCGCCGGCCAGCGACACACCGGGCACTCCAGGTTTAGGACCGGGCATCACCGCCGTGCCCCACGATCCCTGCAACTCCGCGGGCAGGCGCCGTTTGAATTCGCCAATTTGCCATGGCCCAGACACGTAGAATACGAACCGCCCTTTCGCAAATTCCTGATACAAGTTGGCGACATCGTTGCTGCCAAATTTTGGTGCGAGTCCATCACGGTACAACGCCACGAAATATTCAAACGCACGACGAAAATCCGGATCCTTGAATGCGCCGCGTCCATCGTCTTCGCGCAATAACGTCGAACCACTCTGTAGCCCAAGGATAATGGGCAGATTCCATTCGTTCGTTGGAATAAACGCGCTCCACCGCTGCTCACCGTCGGGCCCGCGCGTTGATGTTTCGCGAATCTTCTCCATCGCGGCGCGCCAGTCGGTCCACGTGGTGGGCGGTTTGCTCCACCCCGCTTTCAGCAACAGATCCTTGCGATAATACATCAGACGCGTATCGACATACCACGGCACGCCCCAGACCGTGTCCGCGAGCACATTGGTTTCCCAAATGCCCTGAAAATACGAGATCGCCGCAATTTCCCTGGAAGCGGAAACCAGAGGCGAGAGTGGTTCGAGTGCGTGTAATGCCACAAACTCAGGCACCCACGTATTGCCAATCTGCGCGACGTCGGGCGTCACGTTGCCCACGTGCGCCGTCAGCAACTTTTCATGCGCGGCGCTCCACGGAATTTGCTGTACGCGCACGGTGATTTCCGGATGTTCCTTTTCGAAATCACGCATCATCTCCTTTACGACTTCACCTTCACGCCCGAGCGCCCAGAATCGCACTTCGTTGGGGTTGTCGCGTTCACCGCAACTTCCGCTGAGTAGAAACGCAGCCGCAAAGATTGAGCGTACCCGGCGCCAAGGGCTCACGGCGAACTCGGCGCCTTATCCAACCATCCGCCCGTAAAGCCCGCGCGACGCAATCCCCGAATCAGGTGCGGATTTGTACGCATGGTTTTCCACACCATCTCGCTGCGCCAGTTTTCGAGCATGGCGAGAATCGGTCCCTGATCGATGCCGAGGTAGTCGGTATCCGCCCAACCCAGCGTGGGGTCAACTTTGCCGTGCCGCAACGGCGCTGACGTATCGCGCAACGTTGGATTGAAGGCATCGAGGAAACCGTACTGCCCAAACGCAATCGCGCCGTATTGCTCGCGCATCGCAACGGTCGCGGGAATTGCGAGTGACGGCGCAAACGCAATGGACGCAACTGCCGCAGTTGGTGCGATGGTTCCATCGTCGCGACGTTCGGTGGCCGAGACACCACGGGCCCAGTACGTGTGAAACTCGCGGGACATTCCGTCGATGACCGTTGTGCCGTCAAATGGACCATCTGACGCGGTCAGTCCCCACACGTTCGCGCCGTAGCCGCGCCAGCCCATTGGATTCTCAATTGCATACGCACGCTGCGACACCGTTGCCCGGCGCGAGTTCTCGAAATAGTCGATGCCTTTGCCGCGCATGTACTCGTCCTTGATGCCGCGAAAGTCAATCCACACGTGCGAATACTGATGTCCAAACAATGGCGCAAAATTGAGATGCGACTGACCCTGGAATTCGCGCCACTGGTAGGTACTTGTCCACGCAGTCCACGCCGCAGGCCCCAGCGGATGCGTTGGCGATCCAAGTCCCAACACGATTGCAATCATCGCTTCGTTGTAGCCTTTCCAGTCGGACGCAATAAAGCCGTCTTCCGGATGCCATCCGTGCGAGAGTGCTGGCGGCCGTGCCACCGCCCACGGCCATTCCACGCGACGATAGAGTGAGTCGGCGTACGCACGAATGCCCACTTCCGTCGCATCGCTCCCTGCAAAAAATGATTGGCAGAACAGTGCACCGGCGATCAACAATCCGGTGTCAATCGTTGACAGTTCGACTTTGTCGAAACGGCGGCCCTGATTGAAGTCGAGAAAGTGATAATAGAATCCTTTGTAACCGGCCATGCCCGTCGCATCGGCTCCCTGCGGCAGCCGAAACAAGTACCGGAGCGTCGCGAGTGTGCGCGTTGCAGCGGCGTTACGTGTCACCCATCCACGTTCGGCGCCAATGGGATACGCGGTGAGCGCAAATCCAATGGCGGCCACTGACGAGAAGTCCTTGCGTGGCCAACGGTCGGGCGTGAGACCGGTATTCGGATCGGTCGTGTCCCAGAACCAGAAAAAGGTGCGCTGTCCAACCGTGTCAAGCAGCGCCGCTTGTCGCACAGTGGGAGTAAAAGTGACTGCGCCCGCTGGAGCTGGCGAGGTTGGCGGATTGCGCGTGCACGCGGAAACACTCGTGAGGGCATATGCAACCAACGCGGCGCCTGTCATACGCGCGCCGCGTTTGGCCCAACCACCCGGCAACCGGTGGAGTGCAACGCTCTGCACTCCACCAGTCGACGAAACCTTACCGGAAGTCATACGTCAAACCAACCTGCGCACGGCGTGAGTCGGAAACGGTGCATCCTGGCTTTCCGTATCCCGCGCGATCTGCCGGGTTGGACGAAATGAACCCGTTGAAGCAACCCAGGTTCTGATAGTTGAAGACATTGTAGAAGTCTCCAACAAGTCCGATCACGTTCCGGCCAAACGGAATATCCTTGCGCAGACGCATGTCGATATTGCGATAACCAAACGCCTTGATGCCGAGGAATGATTCGGGAGGAGTGCGACCCGCCGACAAGCGCAACTTCTGCTGATCGATCAGGTCACCCGCCGAATGATCATTGATATCGAAGCGAGCGCCAGAGCTCACGTTGAGCAACCCCGACCACTGAATGCCACCAAGCACCGGGATGTCGAGAATCCAGTTGCCGACGATGGTTACCGGAACGTCGTTGTTTGACGGTGTGCGTGGGTAATCTTCAACTCGGCGATAGTCCAACGAGAACAAGTCGCCGCCAATCCGCTCGGCCTTCTGCACGGTGTAGGTCAGCCCCACGCCCCAATTGAACTTGTCACGTCCGGCAAACTGATACGGACGGTTCGCCTGAATGGCCGCGGCGCTGTACCAAGTTTTTGGACCATTGCTGGAAAGCAAGATCGCTCCGTATGACGGAATTGACGCGCAACACTGACCGTTCGGATTGCGGCTGCCAAAGATGTACGAGTATCCGTTCTTGCTCTGCGCGCCCATGTATGTCGCCGAGAGCTGCCAGCTACCCACCAACTGACGGATGCCGGCGTTGTAGTGCACCGCACTGGGCGGACGTGTGTCGTTGTTGATCAGAAATGCTTCTGGTTTTCCGGTCGTTCCCTGGGCCAACAACTCATCGAGACCCGCCTTGGTCAGGTACTTCGGCTGCCACACAACCGTTGGCTGACCGTCACGCGGCAATCCATTGGTGCTAAAGCGGAACGTGCCGACCGAGTATTGCAGACGGAAACGTTCGTCGAGACCGTTGTTAAAGTTGTTGCGATCGTAAAAGAGTCCGGCGCCGCCGAAGATGGTAGTTTTCTGCGATTCGTTCAGCGCATACGACAGGCCGACACGCGGCTGGAATGCTCCGAGAAACGCCTTGCGTTCTTTCCCGGTGGAGAAGTAGCTCGACGGAATGTTGAACGGCGCTGCCTGTGCCACGACAGTGGCCGGCGTGACGTAATCCTTGTCGAACTGATTGCTTTCGTAGTCCCAGCGAATACCGGCGTTAATTGTGAACCGCCGCACCGGGGAGTAGTCATCCTGAATGTAGATGCCCAACTGCTGGTTGTTTCGTGCGATCGTCGGATCGCCCTTGCCATACTGGGCCTCAAACGGGAACGCGAACGCTTCGTCGGATCGGAAATTGTAAACCGGGTTTCCGTTGAAGTTCTTGGTGGCGGAATACTTCAACGCGTCGGCGTTCCCGCCAATCTTGATGACGTGTTCGCCGCCCGCAGAAAAGCCGGTGTACGTAAAGTCATGACGGATCGAGAATCGATCCTGCAGAAACTTTTGATAGGTATCGCGTCCACCAAGGCGACCTGCGCCAAAGTAATTGCGTCCAACAGTTGCATCGCTTTCCGGCGACGGATTCCAGGTGGCGCGTGAGAAGTTCAGCAGCGTCTCGTGCAGTGAATTGCCCGACGCAAAGGTGCGCTTCACCACCACGTTGTTGACATCATTGCGGACATTCTCGGCCGACTGAAAGCTCGTCCCGCCACCAAAGCCGCGGATGTCGGTTTCATGGCGCAATGAATATGACGCTTCGTACGACGTCTTTTGGGATTGTTGCAGCGTCAATTTCCCGAATACCAGATTGCTGCGAAACGGCGACGTGAATGATCCCGCGGAGTTGTTGAACTGCGACTTCACCGAATCGGGCAAAGCCGTAGGCAGTGTTCCGAAGCTGACAGTATTGGCGCGATCCTGAATGTTCGTTTCGTAAGAGGCGAACATGAACAGCTTGTCTGTCACCAGGGGGCCGCCAATGCTGCCACCCGCCATGTAGCGGGTGAGTGTTGGACGCTTGAATGACGAATTCGCCGCGCCCTTCTGGATCAAGGCAAACGTATCAAGCGCCGTGAAATTGGTGCCTTGTCCGTATCCAAACAGATTGCCTTGCCACTTGTTCGATCCCGACTTCGTGGTCGCGGTAATGATCGCGCTCGTGGCCTTCTGATACTCGGCCTTGTAGTTCTGCGTAATCACACGGAACTCCTGCACTGCATTTTGCGGGAAGGGATTGCCCCGACTCGCATCCTGTCCCGAGAGACCCGACGGCAAGACATCGCTCTTGAGGCTGGCGCCGTCGATAAAGATGTTCACGTTCTGCGCGGGCTGCGCGCCGGCGGAGAATGTTTTCGAGGTTGCTTCGTTGTTGCTGCCGGTGATGCGGACACCGGGCGCGAGCTGCGCAAACGACAGGAAGTTGCGATCAGATGTCGGCAGTTTTTCAATCTGCGCAGTGCTCACGTTGGTTGCGACTTCCGACGTCCGCGTCTCTGCTGCGGGAGCGCTGGCCGTAACGACCACCTGTGAAAGTATGGTTGCCGTCGCCTCCATTGTGATGTCCAGAACGAGTGTCTGACCAATCTGCACCGTCTGCCGGCGCGTCACCGCTTCCGAACCCACGCGTTTCGCCGTGATGTCGTAGTCACCCGCCACCAGTCCGAGCAGCACGTAGTTGCCACGTTCGTTTGTCAGTGCGGACCGCGTCAAGCCAGAAGCGATGTTGCGAGCCGTTACCGTTGCACCTATCGCCGGTTCATTGCGCGGAGTAGTCAACGCGCCACGAATGGTGCTGGTGGACGTCTGTGCGTTAACCACAGACGCAGCAACAGAAAATGTAAGTACGACTGCCGCTGTTGATGCGGTTGTCGTGCACGCAATCACCACAGCACCAGTGACGAGTTTTCGCATTCGGTTGAGGTCCACGAGGGAAATCATTAGTCAGGTCTCCTGATTGGTTCACGACGGTTGGCGCCACATGAGGCGCGGAGAACGAGCGAGGTTGGTACAACTTCTCGGTGCGCTGCGAGCGGAACTCCGCCGCGCAACGCATCGATTAAACGTTCAGTTGCGCTCGATCCGAGATCAGCAATCGGAACGCGAACGGTGGTGAGGGGTGGTGTGAGAAAACGCGCGATCGGGATGTCATCAAATCCCACAACCGCGATGTCATCGGGCACGCGTAGTCCCGCTTCGTGCAGCGCGCCAATTGCACCAACGGCCATGGCATCATTCGCGCAGAAGATCGCGTCTGGACGATCTTTGTCGCGCAGCAGTTTCTGCGTCATCGTGTAGCCGGTTTCCTGCCGAAAATCGCCGGCACGTTCACACAGTTCCACACCGGTTCCGTCTTTCATCACGGCGCGCACGCCACGCAGACGGTCCGTCGCATCAACGTTGCCAGTGGGGCCGCGAATAAACGCGATCCGTTTGTGGCCGAGTTCGAGCAGGTGGCGCGCCATGGCCACGGCGCCCTCGTAGTTCGCCACGGAGATCGTGGCAAACGCGCCAATCTCCGGGCCGGCACCCAGTACGACGGTGGGAAACGTGCTCGCCAACGCCGCGAGCGCGGGCAACGCAGCGACGTCGGGCGACATGACGATGAATCCATCAACCCTGCCTCGCATGTTTCCTACGGCCGCCGCAATTTCGCGCGCATCACTGTGGGAGCTGGCCAGCACCATGTGGTAGCCGTGACGCTGGGCGGTTTGATCGATTCCACGGATGAGCTCGGAGAAAAACTCTCCATAGAGATCGGGCAGCAAGACTCCCAGCGTACCTGTTCGGCGTGTGATCAGGCTACGCGCCCCACTGTGCGGGACGTAACCCAGTCGGTCCGCCACTTCGCGCACCCGCAGCCGCGTCTCAGCCGTGACCTGCTCTCCACTGTTGAGGGCGCGGGACACGGTAGCGAGCGAGACGCCGGCCTCCCGGGCGACATCGCGAATGGTCACGGACGGCAGTCGACTCATCGAACCAGAGGAGGGAGTTGCGGGATAGCGTCTGGCAACGCGGTGGGTGGCTGGACCCTGTGGAAACGTTTCCGAGGGCAATGAAAACGTTTACATTTTCAGTCGCGGAGTCAATAGCCCATCTGTAATCATCATCACCGAATTGAACAGTTTCCCTGAAAATCACGACCAAATCCCCGGCCCAGCTCGCTTCTCCGTCATCAACCTTCGTCACTTCCTCGCGATCCTCGCGATCCGAGCAATCCGAGCAATCCGAGCGATCCGCGCCGGACGCTCTGGACGCTCTGGACGCTTCATCATACTTTTTGCCCCAAACGCGCCTTTACGGCGCTGGCAGCATGCCCTCACTGGTGGACACTGGACGCTTCATCATACAATTGCCCCAAACGCGCCCCTCCCGGGCACGCTGCTTTCCCACTGAGACCGCCGTGAAAAGATTCCTCTCCGTACGTTCGCGGGCGCTGCTGTCGGCTGGCGCGCTCAGCTTGACCGCTATGTTCTCGCTGGACGTACACGCGCAGCGCACTCCGCCGCCTTCCTCGGACGCCTTGGCGACCGTGCCCGTACTCACCCAGCTGATCAGCAGCACGACCAGCGACCTGAAAGAGGTAGTCGAGCGATTCTCGGCCGACCAATCCTCACTCAGTCGCCGGTACGACGCGAACGATTCGCCAATGCAGCGCACGCGTATGCGCGCACACTACGACTCGTGGCGCACGCGGCTTAAGGAAATGGATTTTGACAGGCTCAATCGCGAGGGCAAAGCGGACTATGTGCTGCTCGACAATCATCTGAAGTATCAGCTTGCGCTGCTCGACCGCGCCGACAAACAGCGCGCCGAAGAACTGCCGTTGATGCCGTTTGCCGATCAGCTGTTGGGGTTGCAGGACACGCGTCGTGAAATGAAGCCGCTTGATCCAGCATCGACCGCCAAACTTTTGTCGCAGCTCGCAAAACAGGTGGACAGCGTGCGCGCTCTGTTTGAAGCGCCAGTGAGTGGTGCTCGTGGTGGTGCGGCCGCCGCGCCAGCAGGCAGTGACGCGCCAGTGGGTGGTGGTCGTGGCGGTGCAGCCGTCGCGCTGGAAGGCGGTGACGCACCGCAAACACAAATCGTGCGCGTCGCGGCGCCGAAAGTTTCGCGCACGGTTGCCAATCGCGCGGCGGATGATCTCGCGAGTCTGCGCTCAACGGTGACCGGCTGGTATCGCTATTACGACGGCTACGATCCGATGTTCTCGTGGTGGTTGAAAGCGCCGTACGCCAAACTGGACTCGGCGCTCAATCGTTATACGCGTACGCTGCGTGAACGCGTGGTTGGGTTACCGCCCGCGTCAGGTGCGGTTGCGGCGGGCGGTGCGGGCGCTGGTGGTGGACGTGGGGGCGCCGGCGGTGGTGGTGGCGGTGGCGCCAGCAACGACGGCCCAATCATTGGCGATCCCATTGGCGCGGACGGACTCAAGGCCGATCTCGAACACGAGATGATTCCGTACACGCCCCAGGAACTCATTGCCATTGCCGAAAAGGAATACGCGTTCTCGTTAAGCGAAGCCAAGAAAGCGGCGCGCGAAATGGGATTGGGCGATGATTGGAAAGCTGCGATGGAAAGAGTGAAGAACACGTATGTCGAGCCGGGCAAGCAGCCGGAGTTGATTCGCTCACTGGCGCGCGACGCCGAAGCGTTTTTTGACAAACATGATTGGGTCACCATTCCGGCGCTCGCGCGAGAAGACTGGCGCATGGACATGCTGAGCCCCGAACGCCAGAAGGCGAGTCCGTTTTTCCTTGGTGGTGAAGCAATTCTGGTGTCGTATCCAACGGACGACATGTCCGAAGACGAGAAGTTGATGAGCTTGCGCGGCAACAATCCGCACTTCTCACACGCCACTGTGTTTCATGAACTGAATCCGGGGCATCATTTGCAGGGATTCATGCAGGCTCGTTACAACCAGCACCGCCGGTTGTTCAGCACGCCGTTCTGGAACGAAGGCCAGAGTTTGTACTGGGAAATGTTCTTGTGGGATCACGACTTTCACGTGACGCCGGAAGACCGCATGGGGGCGTTGTTCTGGCGCATGCATCGCAGTGCGCGCATCATATTTTCGCTCAACTTCCATTTGGGCAAGATGACGCCCGATCAAGCGATTCAATTTCTGGTGGACACCGTTGCGTTCGAACGTGCGAACGCCGAGGCCGAAGTGCGTCGCTCATTTAACGGCAGTTACGCACCGCTGTACCAGGCCGCGTACATGTTGGGCGGATTGGAACTGCGTTCGCTGTACACCGAGGTGGTCGGCACAAAAAAGATGACGGATCGTCAGTTTCACGACGCCTTGTTGCAAGGCGGACCGATGCCCATCTCGATGATTCGCGCGCGATTGCTCGACAAAGTTGTACTGACGCGGGGCGGAACACCCGACTGGAAGTTTGCGGATCAACTTCCGCCGCCCATTCCACGGCCTGAGAAGAAGAAATAGCGCACGTTGCAACTGTACAGGAAAACGAAACACCCCTCGCCACCAACGTGACGAGGGGTGTTTTGTATGAATGCAGTCAGCCGAGGACACCGTCTTCGGGATCCGATGCCGAACCGGCGAACGTCAGCGTCGTCCCTTGCACCACCGAAGCACCGCTGGCGGGCGAGAAATGCTCGCCGACAGACGTCGATTGACGGGTACTGTGACGGTGATCGTACGCGTCACGCATCTGCTCAGCCTTTCGAGTCAGTGGCGGTCAGTGTGATCACATGATTGCCGACCGACAGCGCGTTCGTTGAGAACGATGCGCCGCTACCAATGCTGCCATTGATGCTGCTGGACCACGTCAGTGCAGCGCCTGACAACGATCCGTCTTCCGGATCTGATCCTGCACCGCCGAACGTGAGCGTGGTTCCCAAGACAACTGAAGCACCCGCGGCCGGCGATGAGATAGATGCCGACGGCGCGTTGTTCACGACGCCTTTCGACAGTACCGTGACCGTGACAGATGCCCACGACGTATTACCGGTTTTGTCGCGGACCCGCATGGCCATGACATGTTCGCCAACGCTCAGTTTTTTCGTCGAAAGCGACTCTCCGTAGCCCAAAAAGAGTCCACCACCCACGGACATATCAATCCACGTCATGTCAGTGCCGCCCAGTACCCCATCTTCGTTGTCAATCCCGGTGGCGTTGAAGACAATGGTGGCGCCGTCGGTAAACGTTGCACCATTCGCCGGCGACGTAATCGTTGCAACCGGCGCGAGATTCACGGCGGAAGCAGTGACCGTCAACGTGGTGGAGACCGCAGCGGTCGCGTTCTGGCTGTCTTTCGCCGTGAGCGTAACGGTGTGACTGCCGATGCTGAGCGCCGTGGTCGTCACCGACGCGCCGGTGCCCAATGCGCCATCGATATTGCTGCTCCACACCAGTGACGCGCCGGACAGTATGCCGTCTTCTGCATCACTACCTGCACCAACAAACGAGACGCTGGCACCCTTCACCACGGTCCCTCCAGCGGCCGGCGCTGAAATCGCAACGTTCGGTGCCTGATTTGGTGCCAAAACCGTGACGGTGGTGGAGCGGGTATTCGTCAACCCACTCGCATCAGTCACCGTCAACGAAATCGTCTTCGCGCCGGCGGTGAGGTACGTGGCCGTCGCAGTTGGGCCGGTCGCCGCACTCACGGTTGCGCCGGGCATCGACCAGGCGTACGCCGTGATACCATTGTCGTCGGTCGATGATGAACCGTTGAATGAACACACCAGTAGCGTGCACGATGCCGTGAAATTCGAAACGGGAGCAGCGTTGACGGGAGGTGCGGGCGCGGGGGCCGGTGCGGCCGCGTCGGCAATGCCGAGCAGGAGATTGGGGCTTCCTTGCACATCCAACACCACGTTGGCGTGCGCGGCAGCGGTCAGCGCGTTGGCGACTGCGGCCGGGGCCGCGGTTGGATGCGTTTCGAGATACAGCGCCGCCACACCAGCAACGTGCGGTGTCGCCATGGATGTACCGCTCAAATTTGCGAGTGCGTCATCCGCGGTATACCACGAGGAAACGATGCCAACACCCGGCGCAAAAATATCCACGCAGCTGCCGAAGTTGGACCACGAAGCGCGCGCATCATCGGCGCCAGTAGCCGCGACAGTGATGGCGGTCGGAGTGCGGGCTGGCGAAGCACTGCACGCGTCGGCGCCACTGTTGCCAGCCGCAATCGCGTACGTCACGCCCAATGCAATGGAACCCGCAACCGCCGCATCTAATGAAGCAGAAACTCCGCCGCCAAGACTCATGTTGGCAACGGCCGGTTTCTGCGCGTTTGCAGTGACCCAGTCGATTCCGGCAATCACGCTGGATGTCTTGCCGCTGCCCGCGCAATCAAGCACACGAACGCCGTACAACCGTACGCCCTTGGCAACACCGTACGTCGTTCCGCCGATGGTACCCGCCACGTGGGTACCGTGTCCATTACAATCAGCAGTCCCGCCCGTAATTGCACTGAAGGCGGCTACGGCACGACCACCAAATTCGCTGTGCGATTCGCGAATGCCGGTGTCAATGATGTAAACGCTAACGCCATTCCCGGTCGTGGCGTACGTATAGGAGTTATTGAGTGGAAGCGTCGCCTGGTCGAGGCGATCAAGCCCCCACACCGCCGGCGATTGCACGCCCCCCCCATTGATGGTCATGACCTCGTCGCGTTCGACCATCTGCACGTCGGGTCGCGCGCGCAATGTTGCCGCAGCGGCATCCGACAGATGAGCCGCGTAGCCATTGAGGGCACTGGTATACGTGTAGTCGACCGTGCCGCCCAGGTTGCGAATCATGTTGCGAATGATTGGAGTCGGTACCCCCGAAGTCGGCTTCAACACGACGATGTAGGAATTGTCCTGGAGCTGCGAGTTCTCGGACCGCTGAACGAGTTCTGGAGAACTGGGTAAATCCTGGCAGCTCGCTAACACAACGCTGGCCAGTACGACGAAGCTTGGCTTCCGCACGATCACAATTCCTGATGTTATGGGGGGCAAACACCGTTCGGTGTCGGCAGGTACCGAAATGCTTTTCAGGGAAGCAAGTCTCGGGCCTCGGTGCGATGGGTCGCGGCAGCGCTCTCCAACGGTGGACAGATGGCGGGGAATCTCTATTGCTCCGCGATGAAAGCGTGTGACTGCGATCACACGCGCGGCATAATCTTGCACTAAGATGGATCGGACGCAAACTTATCTAAGTCGCAGGCTTGCAACGACATGCGAGCTGTTGTGTGACGCAGACAACGCCGGGGTTCGTTTTGGGCGGCATCTGTGACAATGCGGTGATACGAATCACGTACCGCTTGCGGCCATGTTGCAGGAACGAGTTACGAATTCACTTGGCAATCCCGGCAACTTTTGTCGCGGGGCAATTTCTTCCGAACCATCGTTGCCGGTAGCCACGTGCCACCAGTGTGATGGTCGCCACAGATGCTCATCCATAAGTGCGGAACCTGCCGGTGACGGTGCGGTTACCTGAGAGGCACTCACTTCTCAAAACAACGAGGCGAACTCATGGCTGACGCTACGGCGAACACGAAGCAGGAGAAGCTCGAAGAATTTCAGAAACTGGTTGATGATTTCGATCTCGCCATGCTGGTCACCGAAGCGGAAGACGGCGCGATTGTTTCGCGCGTGATGGCGACGCAGAAGCGGCGTCCGGGGGTCGACATGTGGTTCGTCACGACCGCGGACGACGAAAAGGTTGCCGAGATTTTGGCGATGCCGGAAGTGAACGTGTCCTACGTCAACAACGGCTCACGCGACTGGGTTTCGGTGAGTGGTACCGCGACGATCAATCAGGATCGCGCCACCATTCGCGCGTTGTACCAGGCCGATTGGAAGGCGTGGTTTCCGGACGAGGGTGGCGACCGCAACGGCGGTCCGGATGATCCGCGCATTGCTCTCATTGATGTCGATGCGCATCGCGTGACGTACTTCCGAAACACCGACTCCAAACCCGTGGCGCTGTTCAAGATTTTGCGCGCCATGGCCACGGGTCGTGCGCCAGATTTTGGACAGGCGAAAGTCGTTACCAAGTAATCCCTGGTGCCACGATAACCTTTGCACTAGTTCCACGACAGCAATCGCAACTGATCGAGATTGATGTTGCCGCCCGACAACACCGCGGCCACTCGTGAACGGGCGGGCATTTTCACCAGTCCGTGCATGAGGGCGGCGACCGGAGCCGCGGCGGCTCCTTCAATGACCAACTTGCACCGTTCCATGGTCCACAGCATCGCCTCAAAGATTTGCCGGTCGGGCAGCGTTACGATTTCATCGACGTAGCGCTGCACCACCGAGAAGTTGAGTGCACCGGCACGGCGCACGCGCAATCCGTCAATGATCGTGTTGCATTCGATGGTTTGCAAACAGCCGGCATCAACGCTCGCCTTCATCGCCGGACCGTCGGACGACTCCACTCCGATCACGCGAATGTTGGGATTGAAACTCTTGACCGCCATCGACACGCCGGCAATGAGTCCGCCGCCACCAATGGGCACGACCACCGCATCAACTTCGGGCCAGTCCTGCACAATTTCGAGACCGAGCGTTCCCTGACCCGTGATGATGTCCTCGTCATCGAACGGATGTACGTATGTCAGCCCTTCGTCGCGCACGAGTTCTTTCGCTTTCTCGTTGGCTTCGTCCCAGATGTTGCCGAACAACACCACTTCGGCACCGTAGCCTCTGGTCGCTGCAATTTTCGCCGGTGTCGCGTTCACGGCCATACAGACAACCGCCCGAATACCGTAAATACGCGCGGCCAGTGCGACACCCTGCGCGTGATTGCCGGCGCTTGAACACACGACGCCGCGTTTTTTGTCGGCCTCGGACATTTGCGCAAACTTGTTCAGTGGTCCGCGAATCTTGTACGACCCCACCGTCTGGAAATTCTCGGCCTTCAACTTCACCTGATAGCCGGTAAGCTCGCTCAGTTGTCGCGAGGACAACAACGGCGTGTGTTTGATGTGCGCGGCAATACGCGTGCGCGCAATTTCAAAGTCCTGATACGTGCGCGTCAGCAAGCTGGGAGTAGTGGACATGTGTGTAGTTGGACCTTCAGACGGCGTCGGACAAACTCGTGAAATTGAAATCGCGCACTTTGATCGTGGGCATCGCCACACCCGGCCCACCGTCGCCGCCTGCCGTGCGCACCGACGCGCCAACCCCCTCAAGATTGTTCAACATGAACAGCGGTGAGTCGTTGAAGCGAAAATTCTTGATCGGACCGGCAACCTTGCCGTTCTCGATGAGAAACGTGCCGTCACGGGTGAGTCCCGTGTACACCAGCGTTCGGGCATCAACGGGTCGCAGATAGAACAGGCGCGTCACCAGCACACCGCGTGTGGTACTCCTGATCAACGATTCGACCGTGTCGGTACCACCCATCATCTTGAGCGACGATGCATTGCCGGTAGGAGTCTTGCCCTGTTTGTTGGCCCAGAAGCGCGAATACGCGAGCTGCTGTAACACACCGTTCGCAATCCACGTTTGTTTGCCGACCGGCTGTCCTTCGTTATCAAACGGCGACGCGGGAATCAGCACGTCGGCGGGATCGGACACCAAGGTCACGCGTGGATCCATGATTTTTTCGCCCAGCCTGGTGCCGCCGGGTTTGGAGAATGCGCTGCGCCCTTCGTCGGCAGCACGCGCTTGCAGCGCGCCACCCAGCAACCCAATGAGATCGGCCGTCGCCTGCGGTTCGAAAATGACCGTGTAGCGACCCGGTTCAATCGCCACTGGGTTTCTCGAGCGTCGCGCCTTGTCGATGGCCACGCGCGCCACTTCTTCGGTATCCAGCTTGGTCCAATCGTTGTGCTCCATGCCCGACCAGCCCGACCCTGTGCCGTCGTTCGTGCGCGCGGTCAGCGTGTAATTCGCGT
>Ga0335397_10000577_pt1 | contig 47910 bp, 34 predicted proteins | sample MAT04_FD_205740 | JGI IMG/M metagenome (GOLD analysis project Ga0335397, IMG submission 205740) | Freshwater microbial communities from Lake Fryxell liftoff mats and glacier meltwater in Antarctica - MAT-04 (spades assembly) (version 2) ...
TCGGAGCCGAGGTTGAAAATCGCCAATTTTCTGAACCTACCCACGGAAAACCCGGATGGACCAAATTTATGTCCGAAGTTAATCACCAATCCGAGTTTTTTTCCGGTGATCCGAAGATGAGTCAGACATTGAGCCAAATGAATCGGGTGGTCTTGCTCCAATGCTTTAGCTTCCACAATCACAAGGTCCTCAACCAACAGGTCCAAGCAAAAACGCTTTTCCAACTGCCGGCCCTTGTAAATGATCGCAACCTTGATCTGACGTTGGCAGCGAATTCCCCGCAGTTCCAGTTCGGCACAGAGGGCTTCTTCATACACACTTTCCAGTAATCCAGGTCCACCCAATTCCCGATGAACTTCAATCGCCGCACCAATAATCTCGCGACTCAATTCGTTCTCAGTCATACAATCTCTCAACGCAAAGGCGCAAAGCTGCAAAGATATTTATGGTTGAATGAAACCTTTAACTTGGATTCACTGTTTTAGCGATGGCAATTTGCACGGCACTGGGCGTACTTAAGCTTCATGCACGAATTCTGCTGAGATTCTTCTGGCTCTTTGCGTTCCTTCGCGCTCTCCGCGCCTTTGCGTTGAACGCCTCTTAATACACTCCCACGGTCGTGGTCTTCGCGAACTCGTGATACGGCCGGGTGCCGCTGATGCCGTCCCAGGGGTATTTTTCGTGCGGCTTTTCGCGTTCGCCTTCGTCGCGTTCCATGAAGCCGGGGATGAAGAGTTCTTTGGTCATCGTGTAGAGTTTTACGCGGCCCGTTTCGCCGTAGCCGACGACCTGGTTGTAGTCATCGAACTTGACGACTTCGATAATCGCGCGGGGTTGGGGGGCGTGGTAGGTGATCTTGTAGTTGTCGGCGAGATCGAACGGCTTCGAGCAGGCCAGGCCCATCAGTGTGTTGCCGTAGGTAGGAGTCATGAACACATCGGGCCCAAGCAATTCCTCGCAGCAGAAGCGGTACCATTGAGGTGAGAACTCGGTGCCGCCGCCGAAGATACCCTTGATACCGGTCTCGGCGATGCTGGAGCCTTCCTTGATGAGCCGCATGGCGAGGGCTTCGAGCAGCTTGGGCGTCATGAACGCGCACTTGATGTCGTGCCCGGCACTGAGGATGGTCATCGTCTGGTCGATGACGTGTTCCTTATATGCCTCGGCTTCCGCGATTTTGCCCTGCTTGATCAACTTGATCACCCAGCGGGGATCGAGATCGACGCAGAAGCAGATGCCGCCGCGGTACTGGGCCAGATGTTCGACGGCGAGCCGCAAGCGGCGCGGACCAGACGGGCCGAGCATCAGCCAGTTTGAACCTTTGGGGAAGTGTGCATCGTCGAGTGTATCGCTGAAATTTTCGTAGTCGATCCAGTGATCTTCAATGACCACGCGGGACTTCGGGATGCCTGTGGTTCCGCCGGTTTCAAAGACGTAAGCCGGTTTGTCGGCGAGGCCTTTAGGAATCCAGCGCTGGACCGGTCCGCCGCGGAGTTCATCGTCCTCGAACAGCGGGAACTTTTTCAGATCGTCGAAGCAGTTCACGTCTTTGAGCGGATCGAATTTGAACGACTTGGCTTCTTCGAGCCAGTACGGGCTACCGGTTTCCGGGCTGAAATGCCAGCGGACATTCTCCCGCGTGTGAGCGTTGAGCTGTTCTTTCGCCTGGGCGACCAATTGATCTAAGCTGCTCACGATCATCATCTTTCGTCAGGAGGGACAAGGGGCGGGCGCGTTGCAGAGTGACAGATAATCATAGTTGCCGCGGCGACGAATTTCCAGAATGCAGAAACCCGCCGAGGTCATCGGCGGGTTTCTTACTTCGTAGCGGCGGCTTCCAGCCGCCGACGAAATGTCACACGCACGGCGGCTGGAAGCCGCCGCTACGATTACAGGTCTTCGGTTTTCGGCACTACATACGGGGCGCGGTATTCCCGCGTGAGGAACTTATTCGCCGCCTCGGCCTGATCGCCGGTGAAGGTTTCTTCTTCCGTCAGGGTCAGCGAGGGGCCGACGGTGATTTTCGTTTCCTGCGGATCGAGTTTGTGATCGGCCAGATGTTGCAGCACGCGGTCCAACGTACCGAGCGCCTCCTGATCCTCGCCGAGTTCCTTTTGCAAATCCGTTGACGACATCGGCGAACCAAGGCGGTACGAAATATTGCCGAGGTGGCACAAGGCACTCGAGAGGTGGCCATCGAGAATGTCGGCGTTGAGAATCTTGTGATCGCGCTTGCGCACGGCGTCGACAAAGTTGGCGAAGTGGGCGTCATCGCTGCCGCCGGAGAACTTCTTCACTTCCTTGCCATCGTTATCGTACACGACACCGCCGGCATAACTGCCAATGACGAGCATCCCTTCGGAGCCGTAGAAGATGACGCCGACGCTGGCCCCTTTCAGCGGTTCTGTTTTCAGTCCGCGGACCTCGAACACCAAACGCTTGTCGTTCGGATATTGATGGATGCAGACCTGCGTGTTCGCGGTTTCGCCGGCGTCCTGGTATCCGAAGCGACCGCCGTAACTTTGGACCGAGGTGCCGAGGGACTGCTCGCCGAGACCCCAGCGGGCGATATCCATCTGGTGAATGCCCTGGTTGCCCAGATCACCGTTGCCGAACTCCCATTGCCAGTGCCAGTCGTAGTGGAACTTCGGCCGGGTGACATTGGTCATCTGGGCCGGTCCGCACCACAGGTCGTAATTGACACTGGCCGGGACATCGTAATTGCCTTTGGGGCCGATGGATGGCCGCGGTTTGTAGCACAGTCCGCGCGCCAGTTTCACTTCGCCGATCCCGCCGTCGTGGACGAACTGAATGGCTTCGCGCATGCCGGAGTTAGAGCGGCTTTGCGTGCCGGTCTGGACAATCTTGCCATACTTGCGTGCCGCCTCAACGATGCGTCGGCCTTCGCTCACGTTGTGGCTGACAGGCTTTTCGACGTACACATCTTTACCGGCCTGAATCGCCCAGATCGAGGCCAAGGCGTGCCAATGGTTCGGCGTGGCGATGCTGATAACATCAATGGATTTATCTTCGAGGCATTTCCGCAGATCCGAATAAATCGTCGGGCGTTTGCCTTTAGACTTCTCCACTTCATCAGCCCGGCGATTCGCGACGGCTTCATCGACATCTACAAAGGCCGCGAGTTCACAATCGTTGCGGTTGCCAAATCCGCTGATGTGCGAACCGCCACGGCCATTCACGCCGACCACGGCGACACGCAGCACATCGGCCGTGTCGTCGCCAAGCAAACGGGGGGTTTGAAGCAACGGCTGCGCGGCGATCGCGGCGGCCGCTGTGGCGAAAATCGAGTCTTCCAGAAACGCCCGTCGTGTGATGTTCGTCATGCGAAATTTCCTTGTCTGTGATGCACCTTCATCGCCGGAGGTGAGAGCGCTTCCCGGCGGACTCAATCATCCATCAACTAAGCAGCATATTTTCCACGACTTGAATACGCAACGCTGTGTCATTCACTTGGAGATGGTGGGGAACGGTGGTGTGTACATGCCGTACCGTGCCACGACTTGTCCTCAAGTCGTACTCGATCAAGCACACGACTTGAGGACAAGTCGTGGCACAAAAATCTGATCGCAGTGACATCCCCCTCATCCGGCCGAAGCGGCCACCTTCTCCCTCCAGGGGAGAAGGGATCATGATCGAAGAGCATGAAACCAGAAAGACAGATTACACTTCCGCCAGCCAGGCTTTGGCGACGTCGACTTCCTTGGCGTCAAAGTAGCGAATCTTGGCCATCGTGAACGGCTTGCAGACCTGAGCCATATATTTTTCCCAGGCGTCATCGCCGACGAGGGCGATCTTATTGATCTTCGTGCAATGCGTGGTGGAGAACTTGATGTCGTCCCACAAGGCGCGGGCGTCCCAGCCTTGGAAGTCGTGGAACTGGGCCAGCACGTTCACCTTGCCATCCTTCGCGAGTTCCGCGTCGACCAGTGGCACGAAGGTTTTGTAATCCGCATCGTGCAGTTTGCCGCTGAGTTTAAAACCCAAGGTGTGCGCGGGCAGTCCGGACAATTGCTCGATCATGTCATGTCTCCGAGTCGATGGGGGTGAAAACTTCGCCGCCATTCGTGGCCGACGCTCCGCCATCCCTGACGCGCATCACGATAACAACTCAGCGGACAATTCTCCTGCGACGGATCAGATTTTTCCGCAGATTCCTTCCTCCAATTCATGGCGCTCTCCCCTTGATTGCGCGCCGCCGTTCACCGATCATGGCACGAACGAGCAAAGCTCCGCTGAACTTCCCAACCGTAGGCGATCCTCATGCCCGCCGATCCCGCGCAAACTCATGTCGAGAAACCGTTCGCTCATTCCGCACCGCTGGTCGGGGGGCAAATCGACCCCACCGGGAAGTTTGCTTACGCCGGAGCGCAAGACAACAAGATCGTCCGTTGGGATCTCGCCTCGGCGGCGAAAATCGAATTACCCGGCCACGACAGTTGGGTCCGCGGGTTCGCCTTCTCGAAGGATGGAGCCGTCATGGTCTCGTTCGGTTGGGACGGCCGGCTCATCTGGTGGAATGTTCAAGCCGAGATGCCCACCGTCATTCGCACCATCGATGCCCACCTCGGCTGGGTCCGTCAGGCGGTGACCAGTCCCGATGGCACGCAGCTCGCGACCTGCGGAAACGATCTCAAAGTCAAACTCTGGAAGTTCGACGACGGCACCTTGATCAAAGAATTCGCCGGACATCAACGGCACATCTACAACGTGGCTTTTCATCCCGATGGCAAATCGCTGGCCTCAGGCGACCTCACAGCGCGATTCCTGCATTGGGACATTGCCGCTGACCAACCGGTGAAAGACTACAAGATCGAAAGCCTGTCGAAATACGACCCCAGTTTCATGGCCGACTATGGCGGCCCATACTCGCTGTGTTTCAGCCCCGATGGCAAACGGCTGCTGGCGGGCGGAATCACCAATGTCTCGAATGCGTTCGCGGGCCAGGGGAATCCCATTCTTGTGCAGATCGACTGGGAAGCCGGTAAGGACGCGATGACGCATCTGTGCAAGGCGGCTCCCAATGGAAAAGTGCAGGGTGCCGCCTATCATCCCGACGGCTTCCTCATCGGTGCCATCGGCGGCGGCAGCGGCGGCTCGGCCTATTTCTGGAAACTCGATTCCAAGGATGAATTCCATTCCTTCAATCTCGGCAGCCCCGCCCGCGATCTGTCCATGCACCCCGACGGCATCCACTTCGCCACCGCCCACTTCGACCATCAGATTCGCTACTGCAAAATGGCCGCCAAGGCATAACCCACGAAAATCACGAGTGCACGAATCGCACCACAATCGCTTGCGATTTCGCAACACGCTCTCATCGGCGAACAATCCTCCTTGTGAACCGGTCATCTCCCACCGGATAATGTCACAGTCTTCGTCATCGAACAATCCGCTCGATCTAAACCATCAGGTATCACCATGCGAATCGTGACCCGCTTTTCGGCGATGGCCGGTCTGTTGACGTTGGGACTGCTGTCTACAACGCCGATACAGGCCCAATTCGGCAGGTCCCTCGGTCCCGCCCCCACGGAACAGCCTGCCGCGGGGGATCAACAGCTCGCAGTCAATTTGTTTTTTCGTTTGTTTGAAGATGTCGACAAGCCAGCCGAAGGTGACCAGCCGCCCGCCAAGCCCGTCGAAATCGCCGCTGAGCCGACCTCCATCGACCCTGCGACGATCATGCCGGAAAAGCTGGCGGAGAAAGTGACAGTCGAGTTCACCGAGAAGAATTTGAAAGACATCGTGAAATGGCTGCAGGACGAACAAGGACTTAGCGTCCTGATCGATCAACAGGACATCGTCGGCGACAGCGTTTCGCTGATTGATTCGATTTCCGATTCGCTGAATGATGAACCCCTCTATCATTTACTGGATCGTCTCAATCAGAACGACATGGGCTGGTATCTTGATGAGGATGTCTTGCACATCACCTCGGTCAACCATGCCGAGAAACGAATGGCGACCGTGCCATATAACATCGGCTCGCTAATCGATGCCGGTTACGAAGCAGACGCCATTCTCGAAACCATTCGACGCGGCACATCCGGGAGTTGGGAAGATGAAGACGGCGAGGGGGGAGCCATCATTCTACTAGGGGATGTCGTCTTCGTCCGTCAGCCAGGAAAAGTTCATCGCGAAGTCGCCGGGCTGATGGCCGCGCTGAAACAGCCGGCTCGACGCACGTTCACTCTGGATGCTCCGCAGCATGCGACGATCCGAGCCGAGTTGCAGGAACGGGTTGCGGTCGAGATTCAAGACGAGCCGCTGCTGAGCGCGGTGAAGCAAATCGCCGAACTGACGGAAATCGACATCCGCCTCGACGGCCGGGCGTTACGCCAGCGCAATGTCCGCGATCGCACGCCGGTGACATTGAAACTGGAAGACCAGAAGTTAAGCATCGTATTGCAAGCCCTCGTTTCCGAATGGGGCTTCCAAGCCATTCCCAAGGATGGCGTATTGTGGATCACATCGAAGGAAACAGCGGAGCTCATTCGCAAGACGGCCGTTTACGATGTCCGCGATCTTTGCCGGAACGACGAGGAATCGATGGCCCTGGAAGATGCGCTCGTCGAGCAGACGCGCGCAACCTGGGACACGACCGGCGACACTGGCGGATCACTGTCATTCGCTAAGGCTGGTGTTCTGGTTGTTTTCCAGACCGAGGCCGGCCACGAAGAGATTCTGCAACTGCTGGAGAACTACCGCACCGCATTACGGGCGTCGAAGCCGCGGCCGCGAAAGGTCGACGACCCGAAGGAAGTCATCACCCTGTATTATCGGATGCCGACCGTCATGGCTGAGGATTTGCAGACTCAGCTCCGGCTGTTGATCAAGCCGGAGACGTGGAAGAATGAAGCTCAGCCGGAGGCTGTGGGGACAATTTTGAAAGTGACGTCGAAAGCGGAACTGCTGGATTCCAGCCGCAGTAATCAAGTGGTTGAATTTTGCGTCCTGATCATTCACCAGAGCCGGGAAAATCATCAGAAAATCTCGGAGCTGATTTTCAAAGTCGAACACGGCGACGCTCAGAGTTACGGCAAAGGCGGGATGGGTGGTATGGGCGGCGGCATGGGAGGCGGCGGTTTTGGCGGCGGGTATTTCTCGGTCCCTCGATTGGAGCGCTAAAATTGGCAGTTTGCTTAGGATTCGATGCGGATGAGCTTGATGGATGAGGTTTCTCCATGTCCCCGCATCGCCATCATCGGTGGCGGCCTCACTGGGCTTGCGGCCGCGTATCGTCTCACCGAGTTGAGCCGTCAATCGGGTCGCGCGATTGACGTGCATCTGTTCGAGGCCGGTGATCGTCTCGGCGGCATTGTTGGTACGGAGGAACGGGACGGTTATCTCATCGACACGGGAGCCGATTCGTTCATCACCAACAAACCGGGCGCGATTGAGTTGTGTCGGCGGATCGGCTTGGAAGATCGCTTACAGGCGACGGACGCCCAATATCGCGGTGCGCTGGTGCTGCGCAATGGCCGGCCGTACCCGGTGCCGGACGGGTTTCAACTCCTCAGCCCGACTGCGCTTTGGCCCGTGCTGCGTTCGCCGATACTCTCCTGGCGGGGGAAGTTGCGGTTGCTGGGCGATTACTTCATCGGCAAACGGAGAACCACCGGCGACGAAAGCCTCGCCAGTTTTGTCCGCCGCCGCTTTGGAAGCGAAGTCCTGCATCGCCTCGTCCAACCGCTTGTCGGCGGTATTTACACGTCCGATCCGGAACAACTGAGTCTGGCGGCGACGCTGCCGCGCTTTCTAGAACAGGAACAGAAGTACGGCAGCTTGATTCGCGCCGCGAAAGATGTGAAGGCTCGCGAGCGGGGCGGCGATCGCACCAGTGGTGGTGCCCGCTACGGTCTATTCGCCGGGCTGCGCGGCGGCATGAGTGATTTGATCAATGAACTGACACGGCGCGTGGCCGCAAATTGCAGCACGCGGTTGTCGATGCGTATTCAACGCGTCGAAAACGAGCGTAATTCACGTTTCTCGCTCACCTTCGCCGACGGATCGCAGGAGACTTTCGATGCCGTCATTCTCACTCCCGCGGCGTATCGTGTGGCGGAAATGATTGACACGCTGAACGCTCCCTTGTCGGCGAAGTTGCGGTGCATCGAGTACGCCTCCAGTGCGATTGTGGTTACCGGTCACCCGTTGGCCGATGTCGCGCATCCGCTCAATTCCTTTGGCCTGGTGATTCCGCATCTGGAACGCCGGCGAATTCTGGCCGTCTCATTTTCCAGCCGAAAATTTCCGAACCGCGCTCCGGCGGGACGTGTCCTGTTGAGAACGTTCGTCGGCGGCGCGATGCAGCCGGACTTATTCGACCTCGACGACCCGGCACTGATTGGCCTGGTGAGAGAGGAATTGCAGACGACGCTGGGCGTGCGGGGCGAACCGGATTTCGCGCTGGTGGTGCGTTACCCCCGCGCGATGCCCCAGTATCATGTGGGCCATCTGGAGTTGGTCGCGGAGATCGAACGATTGGCGAGACAGCATCCCGGCCTGACAATCGCGGGGAACGCGTATCATGGCGTGGGCGTGCCGGATGCGATCTCGAGCGGTGAGCACGCGGCGGAAAGCGTTTTCAACGCAAAGCCGCAAAGATCGCAAAGCTGACGCAGAGTTCAGGGCGGGTAGAGTACAAATTCTGCATACGGGATTTCCTGGCCCTTATCAAATTCACCCCTTTGCGTAAAAAAAATCAGAAAAATTCACTTGCCAAACGCCTAAGAAATGTGAAAATGAAATTGTCGGTTCGCGTTGACGTGACGCGATGGACTGGTAGCCCGTGAGGTGTCCGGCCCTGGCGGACCGGTCGAAGCGGGGTGGCCCTAATAAAAAGGAGGTGATTTAGTGGATTCTGACAGTTGTAAACGCCAGCGAGGTGGCGTCGTTTGACGACGGTCGACGGGCTGTTGTCGACAGCCACACAACCTGTCTCGTCCTTGGATCGCCTTTGATCCCGACGTAGACGCAAGTGAAGAAGCCCAGGGGTTGCTACCCCTGGGCTTCGTTTTTGGGTCTCATTCAGAGCTGGCCGCGTCCGGGACGATCTGATCCATCACTCGTTGAATCATATCGCTGACCTGCGGTGATCAGTTTTTCGCCTCAAGTTCCTCTTGGTTCCGTACCCACTCCCCTTAACGGGAGAGAAGGTTCGGGAGAGGGTGATGTCACAGTGCTCTGAGAGAGCACAACGAACTCCTGTCTCTGTGAGATGACCCTCATCCAGCCGGGGCGGCCATCTTCACCCACCGGGAGAGAAAGAAATCCAATCAAATGCAACGACATCCATAGGGAATGTTTGTAGGGGGGGCTTCCCTCCGCCGTGGTGGAAGCAAGAAGCTTCCCCTACAAAACACGGGGCACCCGTAAATCACAATGGCAACCGTCACGCCGCTGGTAGGATCAGCCCAGCGATGTTACGGTAGGCGTGCGCGAACTTCGCTGCCGCGCCTGCCCGGACTTGGAAATCTTTGATGAGAGTGTCTGCGTGGCCCACGTCACTCGGCTGGACGCCGCCTACGAATACATTTACGGCAAGCTCGTCCGTGGCGAACTCGAACCGGGCAGAAAACTCTCCCGGCGGAAACTCGCGGGAGAAATCGGCGTCAGCCCCGCGCTGGTCCAGCACGCCCTCAATCAGTTGGAAAAAGCCGGGCTGGTGGAGTGCCGCCCGCAAAGTGGCACCTATGTCCGGACATTGACGGCGGAAGAGTTCGACAACCTGTGCGATCTGCGCGAATTGATCGAACCCTATGCCGCCGCGCGGGCCGCTGAGAGAATCACCGAATCGCAATTGGAGATTCTGGCCGATTCCTGTCGGCGGTACGCAGCGCTGCAAATTCGCATCTCGCCCGAGGCCTCGCCGCGCGAACTCTGGCAACTGCATAGCGAGATCATTGATGTCGAACGGTTGTTTCATGGAACCATACTGCAAGCGGCCGGCAATCCGCTGGTCGCCTCGCTGGCCCAATCGTTGCGCGTGCTGGCCCATGTTCGGCAGGATTTCGTCTTGAACTCGGTGACACGCAGCGGACATCAGGCCACGCTCGACGAGCACGGCCAGATTCTCGCCGCATTGCAAGCCCGCGCCGCCGATCAAGCCCGGCAGCACATGCTCGAACATCTCCAGAACGGACGTGAAGCGTTCAAACAACGCTTGCTGCTGGAGACCAACGGGTGACATGTGATTGATTGATTTTCGTAGGGTTTGCCGAGTCATCGAGGTGAACCAGCTATGTGCTTAAACGTGGAACTGGTTCGCCTTGTCAAAGCCCTCGGCAAACCCTACATTCCAGCAGAGGGACGCTGCCGTGGCCGCACTTGCGGATTTTCCCCCGTGGGCTAATCTGGCGATCCAGCTCAAACAATCGGCGCTGCATGAACACTTAACGGAATCCAATATGATCACTCTTCAATGTCCACGCCTCGCTGGCGTTCACTTCGCAATGTTCGCCTGCATGGCACTTCTGCCGAATTCCATCCGCGCCGCAGATCAAACGCCGCTGCCGACGGTGCAACTGCTGAAAACGGACGACGGCGTTGCCTTCGCCCTGCTGGGCGAAAAGCCGAAGGCGCCCGCGCCGACGTTGTTCGTCTTCGGGGCCGATATGCGCGGCAGCCTGCTGGGTGAGGATGTGAACCATCTCGGACGATTGCTGATTCCTCACGGCTACGTCTGCGTCTCGCTTGATCTCCCCTGTCATGGTTCCGATGTCCGCGATGGCGAGAAGGCCGGCGATCTGACCGGTTGGAAGGATCGCATTGTGAACGGCGAGAACATCGCGGCGGCGTTTACCAAGCAGTTTTCGAGTGTGCTCGATCATCTGATCCAGGACGGAATCACCGATCCCCAGCAAGTGGCCGTTTCAGGAACGTCGCGCGGCGGGTTTATCGCGCTCCATTGCGCGGCGGCGGATGCCCGTGTCAAGCAGGTCATCGCGTTCGCCCCCGTCACGGCCCTCTCCGCGCTGGCGGAGTTCAAAGACGCGGAAACGCATGCCGACGTGCTGGCCCTGTCGCCGATTCATGTCGCGGACAAACTCGTCGGCAAGCAACTCTGGATCGTGATGGGCAACGATGACGGCCGCGTCGGCACCGCCGATTGTCTCGCCCTCGCGCTGGAAGTGATTCAGAAATCGAAAGGGAAGTTCAACCCCATTCCCGTGGAAATGCGGCTGGTCAGCGCGATCGGACATCGCTTGCATGCCGTGCCCACCGCGCAATACGGTCAACTGTGCGCCCCGCACGAAGAAGCCGCCCGCTGGCTACTGTTGCAGCGTAACCCCGCCGCGAAATAACAATCGCGTCTAAGCCCGGCGATGGCATCGCCGGGCCCCGTCTTCAAATCAGACGATACCGCCTGTGGCTGCACCCCACGCATCTCGCCGCGTTTGCAGATTGATCGGAGCCTGCTTCCGAAACAGCGCTTGCCCGATCAGATAGCCGAAACAGCTCGCGACCACGCCATACCAGTCGGCGGGGATCATCAACAGTCCGCGCACAATTCCGGCAGAGGACGACAGACGCTGCAAAACGGTATCCGGCAAATTGTCCGTAGAGCCGGGCGAGTTCTCGGAGCCGATTCGCGGGAAGCGGAAACCGTCTATGCGTTCCCAGGCCACGTAATCGTTATACTCAACGGACTCGAACTGATCCCCCGTCACGATTCGCACCTCTTCCGGCTGAACGAGCAGCATATTCTCCGGCAGCCAGCGGATGAAAAAGCAACTGATTCCCAAAGCCATCGCCAGAATCGCTGACCACTCCGACCGCGGGCGGCCGTACAGTCCCAGCCAGAGCGGGATGAACAACGCCACCAGCGTCATCGAGATCGCCAGGTCCAGCAGTTGCATTTTCGATTGATTCAGAAACGTCAGCGCCAGGCCGCCCAGGGAAATTAGAAAGACGCTGCCTCGATCCAGCAGCAACCCTTGCCGGCGGAACACGGCGATGCGTCCCAACAGGCTATGGCTGAGAATGGTCGCCGGGGCAAGGATCGCGCTGGTGGAAGTCGAGATGACCATCGACGTGAACGAGAGCATGAAGAACACCGACATGGCGGGCGATAAATATCGGCTGACCATGAGTTGCAGAATGCCGGTGTCTGGCGCGTCGGGCATCACAATTCGCGAGACGAGACCCAGGCCCACGGGAAGCATGCCGAAGCAGAAGTATGTGACGCCGGTTAGATGACAGGCGCGCACGGCGGTCTTTTCATCGCGTGCGGAGAAAATTCGCTGCTGCATATCCTGACCGGGGATGTTGCCGAAGATGCCGGTCCCCCACGCGCCGAGGTAACTCAGAATCGCGGCGGTCGCCAGCGGAGGAACCAACGTCAATGCGGCGGGATCACTTTCAGTGATCAATCGCTCCACCCCCGCGAAGACCGACCCATCACCGAATTGGGAAAATGTCGCGCCGGCGAGTAGCACCAGCCCGGTGAGCGCGATCACGATCTGCACGCTTTCGGTCAACGTGACCGACCACATGCCGCCGATCATCGTATAGACCAGCGTGATACCCCACGCGATCAGCACGCCCCAGCGATGCGGAATACCGAAGTAAATCAACTGCACATCGGCCAGCGCCTGATATTGCAACGCGATCCAGCCGAAATAGCTGGGGACTTGGATGCAGCCGCTGAGAATTTCCGACGCCGACCCATAAGTCCGCCGGAAGAAATCGCCCGTCGTCACGAGTTTCATTCGCCACAACGGCGCGGCGAAGAACCACCCGGCGAACAGAAATGTCGCCGCGCACGCCAGCGGATCGAGCACGACTCCCAGCATCCCTTCCTGGCGGGCATTTTCAGACGCCGCCGTCATCGCTTCCGCGCCGAACCACGTGGCGATCATCGTGGCCCAGCAGAGATACAACGGCAGTTTCCGCCCGGCGACGAGGTAATCTTCTTCAGTCTCGACCTGCCGCCCGGCGAACACGCTCAAGACCGCCAGCACGAGCAGATAAACGCCCAGCGCCACGGCGAACGCGACCACGGCCCAACGGGGGAGATGGACGGCAACAGCATCCGCGGCCAGCAACCCGATGAGCATCAAGAGATTTCCATAATGATCCGTTCGCGGAAACCACGCTGCTGCGAAGCGTCGCTAATAACCGACGGCCGCGCCGTCTTTGCGCGGGTCGGTCGCACCATGCAGCACGCCATGTTCCCAATCGATTAGAATCCCCTGATAGCCGCCGAACGAACCGGCCGCGCCGCGCAGGATATTGTGCCCACGGCGTTGCAGATCGAGGACTGTCGTCTCGGGAATTCCTGATTCGACATACACGATGCCGCCATCGGCGCGCATCGGCAAGCCGGTTGGTGTTGCCGAGCCGACATGGTTCACGCGGGCCGCATCGCCCGCCATTTGCGGATTCATGCCAAAATCAATCAGGTTGATGAGCACCTGCACATGGCCTTGGGGCTGCATGTCGCCCCCCATCACGCCGAATGTGAACCAGGGCTTGCCGTCTTTCGTCACCATCGCCGGGATGATCGTGTGAAACGGCCGCTTATGCGGTTCGAGGCGATTGAGATGCTGCTCATCAAGCGCGAATAGCGCCCCGCGATTCTGCAACGCGAACCCGACGTTCCCCGGCACCACCTGCGAGCCGAAGCCGTAATACAAACTTTGAATGAACGAACAACAATTGCGGTCCTTGTCGACCACCGTGAGATAAACCGTGTCGCCATGCGTGAGCCGCGGATCACCCGGATTCACATCTATCGCTGCGGTTTTCATATCAATCCTCTTCGCTTGCGTTTTCGCATACTCCTTTGAAATGAGTTCCGCGATGGGCAACTGACCGAAATCGGGGTCCGCGTAATATTTCGACCGGTCCGCGAACGCCAGCTTCTTCGCTTCCAACAACAGATGCAGATAGTCGGGATGCTTCGGCCCCAGCGATTTCAGATCGTAACCTTCCAGCACGTTCAGCATCTGCAGCGCGGCGATCCCCTGCCCATTCGGCGGCAGTTCCCACACGTCGTAGCCGCGATAGTTCGTCGACACCGGTTCAATCCAGTCGCTGCGATGTTCGGCAAAATCTGGCAGACTGAAATATCCCCCATTCGCGCCGCTGAACCGAACGATTTCCTTGGCAATCGCGCCCCGATAAAACGCATCCTGGCCTTGCTCGGCCAGCAATCGGTAGGTCGCCGCCAATTCTGGCAACTTCGTGATCTCGCCAATCTCCGGCGGGCGGCCGTTCGGCAGATAGACCCGCGCCGAGTCGGGCCAGCGGGCCAGCGACTTCGCCGAGGCTTTCCAACCCAGGCCGATAATCTCGCTGACCGGAAATCCGTTTTCCGCGGCGTCAATCGCGGGGGCGAGATTCTCCGCCAGCGATTTGACCCCGAACTTTTCGCGCAACTCTTCCCAGCCGTCGACGCATCCGGGCACCGACCACGACAGCGGCCCGACATCGGGAATCTGGGTAAGTCCCTGATCGGTGAAGATTTTGCGATGCAGTTGAAACGGACTGCGGCCCGAGGCGTTTAGTCCATACAGTTTCTGCGTCTTCGCCTCCCAGTAGATGACGAAGAGATCGCCGCCGATGCCGCAGCTCATCGGTTCGACCACGCCGAGCATGGCATTCGCCGCGATGGCCGCATCCGCCGCCGTGCCCCCGGCTTTCAGCATGTCCAACCCTGCCTGCGCCGCGAGCGGATGGCTGGTGGCGACCATGCCATGCTTGGCGATCACCACCGACCGGCTCTGCTGCCGGTCAGGAGCCGGGCGGTCATATTCGGCAGCCCCCGCGGACACCGAGGCGACCGGCAGTTCCATCAGCGGCATAAGCAGCAGCCCCCCAATCAAAGCTCGAACCCACCGGGCGATGGAGCAACCACGATGGATCATCCGCCGCGACGCCACATCGTTACTGTCAGCCGCAATCTTCGTCACCATTGGCCATCCTGATGTCGCGGGCGTTGAGGAAGTCACACATGCCGGGATTAGAATCAGCGCCGCGCAAGTGTCAACCATTCCCCCGTCGATTGCAACCGGAGCAACGCATGGGTTTCGGTGGTTTAGAATGTTGAGCACTTGCTCCGCAAGTGCATTTTCTTTGCACTTGCGGAGCAAGTGCTCTACATTCGCCAGAACGAGCGGGCCAAGCCGTCACGGAAGTGGATGACGAAGAATCTCGCAAGAAAACCCGACGCGCTCACTCGTCCGCATCGAACAGCGCGCGCGATTTCGTCTTCGCACCGTAGCGGGCTAAGTAGCCCTTCACGTCCAGCTTGCGGGCTGTGTTCTGCGAACTCATGTAGCGGATTGTTCCGAAGATCGGCCGCTCGGGGCCCCAGGCTCGATCATACCGGCCGAGGGTCCAGCAGATGCCGCTGTAGGAATTCGGGTTCCGGCCATCCACCGCGTACTTGTTGTTCAAGTCGATCAAAGTCTCCAGAGCCTGTTGCGGACTGGGCGACCATTCCAGGACTTTCTTGCCCCACAACATCCGCAGATAATTGTGCATCCGGCCTTCCTGTACCAGTTGCCGCTGCGCGGCGTTCCACAACTCGTCATGCGTGTCGGCGGCTTCCAACTCAGCCGGCGTGTAAACCACCGGACGAGGATCGGTCGCATGCTTTTCCAGCGTCTTTTGCGCCCAGTCCGGCAGCGAGGCGTACTGATCATAGTCCGCGCGGTGGACGCAAAAGTTATATCCCAGCTCGCGCCAGGTGATCAGTTCATCGAGAAACGATTCCGCGTTGGGACTCATCCCCCACCAGCCGGACCGCGAACCGCTTTTCGACTGGGACAACGCCGCGGGCGACCAGTCTTCCCCCTTCACGATGGCTTGGAAAATCTGATGGACGCCGATGTGGCCGAAATGCAAATAAGGCGACAGACCACTCGCGGCCTCCTCTTCCGGGTCGTTGCGATGCTCGCCGTAACGGCTCAAGCGGGATGTCAGAAATGTCTGCAAGACACGCCGTGCGGCTGCTTCTCCCCCAGCGAACGCGGCGCGACCCACGCTGTGATCAATCGGCAATTCCGCGAGTGCCGCCGGTGTTCCCGCAAGCAACGTGTCGTCCGCCGGCGTCACGAACGACAGCACATCTTTCCAGACGGCAGCGGGCAACGGCTGCAGTTTCCGCTGACGAAATGGATCGTCCTGCGGGCCGACGGTCAGATGCGGCGTCAGTTCGCGTTGCAGAAAACGGCGGAAGGCGTACGCCGTCGGAAAGACCTGGTCTGTCGCCCGCATCGGCCAGATGCCGTTGCCATCGACGGCTTCCAGCAACACCCGCGACTGCCGCGCCAAGGCGTTGATCATGTCGGGAATGATGTAGCACGGAAAATCGTCCGTGACGATCACCGCCGCGCGGGCCGCCAATTCCCGGATGACCGGTGCCGCGGCTTTCGGACTCGGTTCGACATACGGCAGATACGCAATGTCTCGCTTTAAGCACGCCTGCCGCTGATCGCGCATGCCATCCAGCACGAAGCGGTGAAAGCGATCACAACTCCAGCGCGCGCGACAACCGATTGGTTCAAAGATGAGCAGCGGCTTGCCGAGATGTTCGCACCAGTCGAGCGCACGCTGCAACGCATAGTTTGACGACAACCGCCGCGCGGCCGTCATCCAGTACAAGACGAATTCGCCGTCCGCATGCGGGGGATGAGCCGAGCAGCGGCGCAGTCGATTCGCCGACACATCGCCAGGGGGACCGGTTTCATTCATGATTTAACGAGCGCCTCACTGGCCGCGACCGATTCCGGCGACAACAACTCGACAGCGTTGCCCGACGGATCGCTGATGTAGATCGACTCAGTCGCATCTCGGTGCCGTTTGAGCGGGCCGAACTCGGCAGCGCGGGGCGTCACAAACCCGAGATGGGCCGGATGTTGATGCGGCACCACTAGGGCCATGCTCAGGTTCGCAAACTTCAGCATCGCCCAGGTCTCATCCTGATACGTGACTTCGCAGCGAAACGTCTCGCGATACCACGCGACCGACTCGCCAATGTTCTGCACGACAATCGCGACATGATGAATGGAATCGAGCTGTAGTGTGGGCATAATTGTTCTCCGGAGATCAGTCGGACCGATCCCGACAGTATAACTCTAGTCGCCTCGTCCAGTCGCGTGCGCCGGATTTCGTTCTCGGGAGTGGGACACTTTGAGTTTTATCGGCGGACGACTGTTGAATTGTCGTAAGCCAATGATTCTGGCATGATTTCGCTTTGCCACTCGACATCATACCGCAATTGAACTGCAACGCTTACGAAGTCCACGAATGGCGATAGGCTTCCGCCGTTCTCGCGGTGGACTCCCCGAAGTAATTGGCCGCCATTCTGGCGGCTCTCGGCAGCTTACCCTGAAACGATCTGCAATCGTCGCAGGTGGCGGCGGAAAATCGAAGGTGTCGCAGGAAATCGACTCGGAATTCTACCGTCGCGGCTGGGCAGAACGGCATTTCGACACGAAGGCCAGCAGGTCGTCGTACTGACCAGCCATCGTCACTTTGCCCAGATGTTCCAGAAGCACGGCGTCGACCCCATCTGGCTCCCACCCGGTCCCGGCATCGACCTGGAAGAACGCCGCGCGGGATGAGTGTTGGCGTAGACACATTGTCTTATCCCCTCGCCTCCGCCACGGGGGCGGGGCGATAAATCACGGAGCACTCACCACGGAATTGAGGCCGTTTTGGCGTTCGGCCATTTCCCGGTAGCGGCCATCCAGATTCAGCAATTCTTCATGCGTGCCGATCTCGCGCAGGCGGCCACCTTCCAGCACCACGATTCGGTCGGCATGGCGGATTGTACTGAGGCGGTGGGCGATCACGAAGCACGTACGGCCCTCCATCAGCCGGCTTAGTCCGGCCTGGATCAGTTGTTCGCTTTCCGAATCGAGATTGCTGGTGGCTTCGTCGAGAATCAGGATTTTCGGGTTGGCGAGCAGCGCGCGGGCAATCGCCAATCGCTGGCGTTGTCCGCCGCTGAGTTTCACGCCACGCTCGCCGATCACGGTGTCATAACCCTGCGGTAAACGCTGGATGAATTCATCGGCGAAGGCGATCTCGGCGACACGCCGCAGCTCGGCGGGGGTGACATCGCGGCTGCCGTAGCCGATGTTTTCCGCGACGGTGCCATCGAACAGAAAGACATCCTGTTCAACGATGCCGAGCAATCCGCGATAGCTTTCGACATCGATATCGCGCAAATCGCGGCCATCAATCAAAATTCGGCCGGACGTGGGATCGTAGAAGCGGGCCGCGAGATTGCATAACGTTGTCTTGCCCGCACCGCTGGGGCCGACCAGGGCCAGCGTTTCGCCCGCCGGGACGGACAGCGTGAGGTCCGAGAGAACCGGTTGTTCATTGGACGGATAATGGAACGAGACGTTCTCGAATTGAATATCGCCCTGCACCACGGACTTGGCAAGTTTGACGGCCCGAGGAGAGTTGGGCATCTCGCGCGGTTCCGACAGCAAGTCGAGGACGCGATCCAACCCCGAGAGGCTAGTCTGCAACGCTGTCGCACTTTCCGCCAGCACGGCGAGTGGTTCCAGCAGCATCAGCACGTAGACAAGGAACATCATCAGATCGCCGAGCGACAATTGGCCCGCGAGAACTTGCCGTCCGCCGTACCACAAGAGTGCGGCTGAGGCGACTGGAATCAGCAGGTCCCACATCGTTTCAATGGCCCGCATCGACCACCAGGCCCGCAGTTCCTGACGCACCATGAGTTGTGTGGCCCGCAGAAAACGAGCCGATTCGGTCCGTTGACGGCCAAAGGCCCGCACCACGCGCATGCCGCCGAACGTTTCCGTCGTCTGGGCATCGAGATCCTGCCGCGACTGGCGAATCGCCCGGTGTTGTGGACGGATGCCCGAAATCCAGGTGCGATGCGTGAAATAGACCAGCGGCAGCACAACCACTCCGCCGACGAGTAACCGCCAATCGACCCATGCGAGAATGCACAGGCTTCCGAGCAATTGCACGATCGCCCGCCACGGATTGTAGAGCAGGCCGAAGATCAACTCGCCGATGGCACCGCCGTCTTCGCGCAGCAGGCTTGTCGTGCCGCCCGATTTCAATTCCTGCACGCGATGCAACGGCAACCGCACGGCATGCTCGAACGCCCGCCGACGAACCGAGGTCTGCAATTGCTTAGTCGCCAGTGTCCCCACCCACCGACCCCATAAGTGGATGCCGCTTTTGATCGCGCCAATGAGCACGACGCCAAGCAGCACAACCGACAGCAGCGTCTGGCGATCAGCGAGTTGGGGAAAGCGTTGCAACCATTCCGAGGGAAGTGATTTCTCGCCGAGGACGTAGTCGATAATGAACTTGGTCGCGACGGGAGGGACCAAACCCAACAGTGTGGAAATGGTCACTGTGGCGAGGGCGAAGATCACCGCGGCTCGTTCGGTTCGCATCAACTCCCAGAACGATTGAATCAGCGTCCAGGCGGAGCGATGGCTGCGATGCAGGCCCGGCGACGACGTGGGCTTCGCTTCGGCATTGGGTTGGGCAGTATCGCGTCGCAGCTTGACGATATAATCGGCAAAACGTCGACGGCTGGAAGTTCGGGCAGGCAGCACAAGCGGAATCCGAATCGCGAGGGATGAACGAGGAATTATTGCCGGGTTCAGGAGAAAAGCAACCGGCGAGATTCCCTTTTCATAGAGAAGAAGGCACGGAACAGGACAGCTCAGACAGATGACGAAGGAGTATAACCACGAAGTTCACGAAGGGCACGAAGAGGAAACGGAGATCAAGCATCTCATCGTTAGTTTCTGTGTGCCACGAGCTTTCACTCATTCTGATTTGATGAATTCCCTTCGTGATCTTCGTGTCCTTCGTGGTTCTAGTTTTCTCCGTGTACTGCGTGGTTGGATTTCTCACCACACGTTTCCACGACGCGGCCGTCGCGGAGTTTGATCACGCGGTCGCCGGGTTGCACCCATTCTTGTTCATGCGTGACGATCACCACCGTCGTCCCTTGTTCCGCGCTGACCTTCCGCAGGTCCGACAGAATGGCTGCGGCGTTCACGCTGTCGAGTTCGCCCGTGGGTTCATCGGCCAGAATCAGTTTCGGCTCTTTGAGCAGCGCCCGCGAAATAGCGACGCGCTGCTGTTCGCCTCCCGAAAGTTCCGACGGCCGATGATCAATGCGTCCTCCCAAGCCGAGCCGCGTGAGAAGTTCAACAGCCCGCGCCCGCTGCGCGGCTGTAATGCCGATGGGGTAAAACGGCACGAGCACGTTTTCGACGGCGGTGAGGTTCGCGAGGAGATTGAAGTTCTGGAAGACGAAGCCGACATCGTGCCGGCGGAACAAATCACGCTCATGCATCGTCATGCCGACGAGCGATTTGCCGTCGATGTCGATGGACCCTGTCGTCGGTTCATCCAGTGCGCCGAGCAGATGCATCAGCGTGGTTTTGCCGCTGCCGGACGGACCGAGGATGAACGTCCACGCGCCGGCGGGGATTTCGCAGGAGACATCGGTGAGTGCGGGGACGGCCATCAGTCCGCGGCGATGGACTTTGGAGACATGCGAGACAGTGATCATCGGCGCGTGAAACTTCCTGCAAGGTCGAGATCCGCGATTCAAGGCATCGTGCCTGACGCAGTTTATCAGACACGACCACCACGCATTATGCCAGCCCGCGGCGAGATGGCGGGCGGACGATGATCACGATACATTACCGTGGCAATCACGGTTCATACGTCTCCTGAATGGTCATCTTCGTTTTTGCGGCTGAAAAATGCGGCCGCCCGTGATCTCTCCTCGCTGCAATTCCCTTCAACGACCAGCACTTCCGCCGGGGGAGATGTTCTCTCTCGGAGTGACTGCACGATGCCTGCCTTGGAAAGGGATGACACATGGGAGTTTTGAATCTGACGTTGTTGGCCCAGGTGAATGACGATGCCGCCGCCAACGCCGCAGCGGCTGGCGTGGCGATGGTGGTGCTGGTGATCGAACTGGTGCTCGTCGTGCTGATGCTGGCGGGGCTGTGGAAGATTTTCACGAAAGCCGGTAAGCCGGGCTGGGCGGCGATTGTGCCGATTTACAACGCGATTGTGATGTTGGAAATTGCCGGCCGTCCGGTCTGGTGGATCCTGCTGCTCCTCATTCCTTGCGTGAATTTCGTGGTCGCCATTATGGTGGCGATTGACCTGGCAAAGAATTTCGGCAAAGGGACGGGCTACGGCTTAGGCCTCGCCTTCCTGCCGTTCATTTTCTACCCACTACTGGGATTCAGCGACGCGAAGTACCGCCCCGTCGCTCCGACGGCTCTGGAATAAGCCTCGCAAAGGGAGGGCTGTTGACGATGTGGCACACGTTTTTCAACGTGTGGGTTGGATCGTTGATCGCAACCGCGATTTAGATTCTCCGGCACGTTGGAAACGTGCCGCCACGTCATACAATAAGCTGAACGGCGGAAATTCGATTTGTCTCGACAGGCCCGTCATCACATTTGATGACGGGCCTGTTGCTTATTGCTCGCAGTCCCTGGACCGTAGGGTTTGCCGAGAGCTTTGGCGAGGCGAACCATTCAGTGGCTGAGGGTTGAGGGTTAATGGCTGAGGGCCAGATGAAACATATCGTCGGCATTTCTCTGGCCTCAACCATCAACTCTCGACCCTCAACTAAAACCGGTGGGCCTCGCAAAGCCTCGACCGCACCCTACATCAACGATCCCAGTCACTCAGCCACACCGACTAGACGCCGCTGGCTCTCGTGCAATTCGAGAACTTCCTGCTCGGCCAGGGCGGTGCGATACAGCCGAATCTCGTCCAGATCGCCACTAAAGAATTGCGATTTCGAGGCGACATAATGGCCGAACTCCAGCGGATGGCCTTCCACCGCGCCAAGTTTGCCATCAGTCCGCGACAGCTCGCCGGTCGGCTTGCCATCGAGGTACAACCGCATCACCTGTTCCTCCGCAGAGAAAACCGCGACGACGTGCATCCACTCGCCGATGGTCAGCGCGTCCTTCGCCGGCAGGGTGACCCAGGCGTTATCCGCCGCCGAACGGGATTCAAATCGCGGGATTCGATTGGGACCGACGTAGATGTTGTAACCGTGTTTAGAAATCACATACCCGTTGCCCGACGCGGCGGCGAGGCGAATCCACAGGGAAATGGTCATCGGCCCGGCCAGATGCAGACCGCTGCCGTTCCCACAGGCGGCCGTCGACTTGGCTCCATCGAAACGGACAAATCCCCGACCGTCACGCTGGACGAGCTGCGCATTGAACAATTGCAGCGTGTTCTTGCCGGCCTGATCCTTGATCTGCGTCCCCGCGTCTTTGTCAAAATTGAAAGCCGCCACCAGATCGCCCGTTTCCGCCGGCGAACTCGGCGGCGTGATGATCGGCTTTGACGTGATCTGCAAGTCGACTGGAACAACGAGCCGATAGAGATCGAAGCCCCCATCGCGCAGGGAGACGAAAGACAGACGTTTGCCATCCGGGCTCCAGGCGGGATGGTCATCCACGGCGGAGTTCTGCGTCAGGTTGCGAATCTCGGTGCCGTCGCCGCGCATGACGTAAATCTCTTCGTTGCCGCTGCGATTCGAGACAAACGCCAGCCAGCGCGCATCGGGTGACCATTTCGGCCGGCAGTCGACACCGGCGTCGTCGGTGAGCCGAGTTAAAGCGGTGCCGTCGCGGCGGATTTTGTACAACTCGATATTGCCATCGCGATCACTGGCGAACGCGATCCATTCACCGTCGGGCGACCACGCTTGCTGAAAACAGTAATTGCCCGCCGACTGAATCAGCTTTTTGCGATCTTTCCCGTCGCTGCCCACGACCCACAGATTATGGCTGACATCCGTAGCTACCAATTCGCGGCCATCGGGCGATAAACCGGGCTGCTCGCCGATAAGTGGTCCATTTTCCGCGAGTTTCTTCAAACTGGCGACTTGAAAATCGTCAGCGAGTTCGCAGACGAAAATGTCTTTAGACGCATTGCCCGTGTCGTTGCCGCCGCCGGTGAAGTAGAGCCGTTTGCCATCGGGCGAAATCGTCGGATGTTCCTGAATCTGGACCTGCGCATCGAACTGGGGCATCAACGGCCGATCGTCGGTTCCATCCGCGTTGACGATCCGCAAGCCCATCAGAATTTTGTTCGCCGCCCGGCGGTTGTCGTAATGCCGGGAGTAAAGCAGCCGCGATCCATCGGGCGTGGAGGTCAGGAAAAACTTCGGGTAGTACGACTTCGTGAGCCGTTCAACCGCAGGCGCGGCGTCCTCGGCCGATGTCAGACCGTTGAGGCACAGGCTCAACAGCAACAGGCAGGGCAATGAAAGTCGCGTCATCGTCAGAGTTCGCATGTTCGGCTCGCACGGTATTGGGATGCTGTCACATTGGCATCGTACCGTCCCCCCACCGTTTTATCGAGCTTTTTCCGGTGACGTGATCACAACGCACACACCATCGCCCTTCGAGCGGGGGCCGTCAGGCCCCTGATTGTGCGTGCTACCGCAGCAAGGCGGCCTCATCAAAGTGGCATCCACAATCAAGGGGCTGACGCCCCCCGCTCGGAAGGCGCAGCGGCGAACTGCGGCCAGTGCCGCCATGTTCCCGCTGATGCGGTCGGCGGGCTTTGGGGGTGAATCGCGGAGTCCGTTGCGGCATGATATCATGCGAATTCGACTGTTGTGAGCCGAAATGTCCCCGACCAAAAGCTGACTCCCCGGATGACCCCCATGACGCACGATTACCTGACTCGCCGTGATGTCTTGAAGCAAACCGCCGCCGGCGCGCTGGCTGCCAGTCTGCTCCCGCTGACTTCTTTCGCCAAGGACGCCCCGGTGACCGAACCGATTCCGATCATCGATACGCATCAGCATCTGTGGGACCTTACGAAGTTCAAACTGCCGTGGCATGAAACGGAAGAGGGAGCCGAAGTCCTCAAGAAAAGTTTCCTGATGCGGGACTACTTCGCGGCAACGAAGGGGCTGAACATCGTCCAGACGGTTTATATGGAAGTCGATGTCGCCCCGGATCAGCAGAATGCCGAGGCGGATTACGTCCTGGATTTGTGCGCCAAGCCAGACAACCCGATGACCGGCGCGGTGATCTCCGGTCGCCCGGCCGATGCCAAGTTCGGCAAATACATGGAGCGGTTCGCGGACAACAAATTGATCAAAGGGGTGCGGCAGGTGCTGCATGGGCCGTCCACACCGGCCGGGTATTGCACCGGGAAGCAGTTTGTCGAAAGTGTGAAGCTCCTCGGCGAGATGGGTAAATGTTTTGATTTCTGCATGCGGTCCGGCGAATTGATGGACTGCGTCAAACTTGTGGATCAGTGTCCGAAGACGAAGTTCGTCCTTGACCATTGCGGCAACGGCCCGGTGGTGCCTAAAGACAAAGCCGAATACAGCCAATGGCACACGGGTCTGAAAGAACTCGCCAAACGGCCCAATGTGGTTTGCAAAATTTCCGGGATTGTGGCCTCAGCGGCGAAGGACTGGAAAGCTGCGGACCTAGCTCCGATTGTGAATCCGTCGCTGGAAGCTTTCGGCGACGACCGGGTGATGTTCGCCGGCGATTGGCCGGTCTGCACGCTGCGGGCCAGCTTTGCGGAATGGACGACGGCGCTGCAGGAAATCATCAAAGACCGTTCGCCGGAGTTCAAACGCAAGCTGTTCCACGACAACGCCGTGAAGTTTTACGACTTGCCGACAAAGAAGGCGTGAACCTGGTTCGTTTCCCGATTGTCCTCCGAGCGGGGGGCGTCAGCCTCCTGAATGTGCGTTCCAGAACATTCGATGCCGCATTCAAGGGGCTGACGCCCCCCGCTCGGAAATTAGAGATTCACAATTTTATGTCCCTTTTCCGTCCCGAGATTGAACGCATTGCCGGTTATGTGCCGGGGGAACAGCCGCAGGATGCCGGTTGGGTGAAGCTGAATACGAATGAGAATCCGTATCCGCCGTCACCGTTGGTCATCGAGGCCATTACGCAGGCTGCACAAGGCCGGTTGAATCTTTATCCCGACCCGCTGGCGACGAAGTTCCGTCGGGCGGCGGCTGAACTGTATGGTGTTGAACCGGAATGGATTCTTCCCGCCAACGGAAGTGACGAGAATCTGACGATTATCACGCGGTGTTTCGCCGGAACGGATGATCTCGTCGGCTACCCCTACCCCAGTTACATCCTCTACGAAACCCTGGCCGACCTGCAGGGCGCCCGGCACGCGCGGCTGCTGCTCAAGCCCGACTGGTCGTGGGATCTCGACACGAATCGGGCGTTCTTGCAGCAGATGAAACTGCTGTTCGTGCCGAATCCGAATTCGCCGTCGGGAAACAAATGGACGGATGACGAAATCCTGTCAATCGTGCCGACGAATGGCGTGCTGGTGCTCGACGAAGCCTATGGCGATTTCGCCGATGAACCCCATCGGGCGGAAATGCTGCGATCCGCGAGGGGGGAGCGGATCATCGTCACGAAGTCTTTCAGCAAGTCTTACAGTCTGGCGGGCATCCGCTTCGGCTTCGCCATCGCCCATCCTGATTTGATCGCCGGGATGCGGAAGATGAAGGACAGCTACAACTGCGACGCCATCGCCATCGCCGCCGCGACCGCCGCGCTTGCCGATCAACGCTGGATGAAATCCAACACGCAGAAGATTCGCAACACTCGCTTGCGCTTAGCGGACGCTTGGACAACCCTTGGCTTCCACGTCGTCCCCAGCCAGGCGAACTTCATCTGGACGACGCACCCCACCGGCGAACACAAACGGATTTACGAAGCCCTCAAAGCGAAGAAAATCCTCATCCGCTACATGAAGTTCCCCGGCATCCCCTCGGCCCCCGAGGAAACCCTCGACGGCCTGCGCATCACCATCGGCACCGACGCCGAGATCGATCATTTATTGGCGAACATCAAAGAGATCATTTGATTTCACGCAGAGACGCAGAGTTCGCAGAGAGTTTGATTATATGCGATTTCTCCGCGAACTCTGCGTGAAACATCCTCGAAAGCACCCCATGCCCCGCACCGCGAATCTCACCCGCAAGACGGCTGAAACCGACATCACGCTGTCGCTGAATCTCGACGGCACCGGCGCGTCGAACATTGCCACCGGCGTTGGTTTTTTTGATCACATGCTGACGTTATTCGCCAAGCATTCACTGATCGATCTCAACGTCGCGGCGAAAGGCGATCTGCACATCGACGCCCATCACACCGTCGAAGATGTCGGCATCTGCCTGGGCAAGGCGCTCGCGCAGGCCGTTGGCGACAAAGCCGGCATCACGCGCTACGGTTCGATGACGCTGCCGATGGAAGAAACGCTCGTCACCTCGGCACTCGATCTGTCGGGCCGCGTGAAGTTCATTTACAAAGTCGTGATTCCCACGGCGAAAGTCGGCGAGTTCGATACGGAACTCGTGGAAGAGTTCTGGCAGGCGGTCGCCGCGAATGTGCCCATGAATCTGCACTTGGTGCTGCATCACGGTACGAACAGCCATCACATCGCGGAGGGACTGTTCAAAGCGACGGCCCGCGCACTGCGGCAAGCCGTCACCGTCGATCCCCGGCAGACCGGTGTGCCGTCCTCCAAAGGAACGTTATAGCACAACAAAGCCCGGCGTCGGCGACGCCGGGACCAACCTCACTCCTCACTGTCGCCCCGATCCAGCTTAAACCGAAGCGGGGCCGGTTCTTCTTGGTTGGACGTTTCCGAGGCCGTTTCATACCCCACTTGCTGAATCGCACCCGCTGGTGATTGCGGTTGAGCAGGCGACCTGCGTTCTTCCAGCATGTGCTGCATCAACTGCTCCATGCGGGCCAGGCGATCATCGGTCGGAGTGGTCGCGGCCGCTGGCACTAACGGAGACTTCGCAGCGGTCCGTGGAGCCATTGCCAGGCCGCCGTTGTCGTTCTTGGTGATGGGAATCGTCGTCGATCCCTGAATGGCCCGCGACAACGTCTGCTGCACTTCCGCATGGACCCGTTCTTCGGGAGTGGTCGAAATCACGGTCGTTTCGGGCACCGTCGTCGGGCCTTTCAATGGCAGCGAAGAAAGTTCCGAGAAGATTGTCGGTCCCACTTTCGGTTCCATCCGGATGCGCAGCGCACACTGAGCATTGAGGGTGCCCCGGCGAACGTACGGCACAAACACGCTGTATGACGGGCCCACGGCCGATTTTGTCAGATGGACATTCCAGGCGGCGGCATCAAAATCGAACTGACGCAGCGGCTTCGACTGATCATCCGCCGTGCCGATGTTGTCAAACAGGTAGATACGCACATCTCCGTCAATTTCCACCGGCGTCGCATTCCGATTCGCCAGAAACAGAATCTGCCCCGCGAAGCCGCGACAGGGCAAACCTTCGGGGTCGCGGCCGTCCGCCTGCTCCCACAAACAGACGATCTGTACCGCCGGGTTCGTCGCCGTCGCCTTGGCGTTCATCACTGGGTTCCACGGCAGATGCAGGGTGGCGCAGCCACTGGACAGGCACGCCATCACACCCAACAAGGCCCAACAGTTCCCGGCGATTCGCAATGACATGAGTTTCTTCCTCAGCTCTGAAATGTGCGATTTCAGCGTCGTATCACTTGGAACGCGATGGCCAGAAGGACTTTTTCGTTTCGGCTTTCGCTTTGCCCGATTTCAGCTTGTACTTGTCCGCCGGCATCTGACCGCTCGGGCCTTCATGTTTCGCCTGCTGCACGGCCGAGTCGGTATACTTCGAGCGCCGTTGCGATTCCGGCGGCGGTGCCGGCACGTCGAACAGGATGTCATCCCGGATGTCTTCGTTAACGCCCGGTGTTAGGGGCGACGGCGGAATCATCGTTCGCGGTGATTGCGGCTGCGGCGGCAACGTGCCGGGCAACCCTTGCGGCACCATCGTTCCTTGCGGCAGCACCGCTCCCGGAGGTAGCGCGGGGCCACCGGGGGGCAGCATCGGCATCGCACCGGGCGGCATCGGCGTCGGCAGCAAGGTGCCGTCCGGTTGAACCCAGGCCGGCTCCGCATCCATCACCGGGAACTCGGCAGGCACGCCCCGCAGCGGACCATGAATTTCTTCCGCTTCACATTCAATGAAGTGCATCCGTGCCATTTCGACTTCCTTGATCATTTCCGATTCCGAGTCTTCACGGATCAGCCGGGGCGTCAGGAAGATCAACAGTTCCTTGCGGTTCGTCGTCACCGAGTCGTAACGGAACATGTAGCCGAGTACAGGAATGTCTCCCAGCCAGGGAACTTTGCGCGTCAAGCGGTCGTCGGCGGATGTGATCAAGCCGCCGATGACGACGGTCTGATTATTCGGCACACTGACGACAGCGCGAGCCGTGGAGATGTCTTTCACAGGCGACTCGATTACGTTGCCGTTGTTCGCGTCGGTGAAGATTGGGACGCCGTTGGCGCGGTACGCACTCTTCTCAGCCACCAAATCCATCACAATCTGACCGTCCGGGCTGATGCGCGGCGTCACGGTCAGAATGATGCCCGCTTCCTGCTGCACCACAATCGGATTCGCATTACCCACACCGGAAACGTTCACCCCATTCACAACCGGCACCACCTGGCCCTGCAGAATCGTCGCGGTCTGGTTATCCAACGTCCGAATCTGCGGACGGCTGAGAACCTGCAGCCGCCGGCTGGACGACAGCGCGCGCAGCAGCACATTCACCGATTCCGACCCCGCCGACAGCACCAGTCCGCCAAAGCCCAAATCGCCGTTCACTCGGCCCAGCGAGAAGTTGCTGAGGCTTTGCGTGCCGACCTTGCCGGGTTGGGTAGTCACGTTGTTACCCAGGGGCAGCGCGGGGTTATTGAAGTTAAAACCGGGCGTCGCGGTCTGCGAGACAACTCGCTGCGAGGTGGTTTGCGTGCCGTTGGGGGAGGTCGTCGTTTCGGTCAGGGTCACAAGGTTGTCGACAACGCTGCGGTCGAACAGCACCGAGTCTTGAAAGCCGAACTCAATCCCGAATTCGTCGGTGTTATCCAGCGTGACTTCCACCAGCAGGGCTTGAATTGTGACCTGAGCTGGAGCCTCGTCGAGTTTCTTCACGAGCTTTTGAATCTCATCGAAATAGCGAGGGGTCGCCGAGATCAGCAGACTATTGCTGACCGGTTCCGCGACGACGATCACTTCCCGTTCCAACTGCTCGACAGAACTGATCAGTGTGGGGTCTTGGCGCGAAATGTCGCGCTGCGAGGTGAGAAACTGCGTGACAGCCTGCGCGATGGCCGCGGCCGGGCTGTTTTTCAAACGGTACACGGCCTGCTGCCGTTCGCGGATGTCGCCTTCGTCGAGCCGGAGCAGAATGGCTTCCACGACTTCGAGCGCTTCGGCTCCGCCGATGGCGATGATGCTGTTGGTCCGTGAGTCGACGGAGAACCGCAGCGGGATCAAACTGCTGCCGGCATCTTCCGCCCCCACGACCTGAATACCCAATGCTTGCCGCTGCTGATTATTCATCCCACCTTGTTGACCCTGCGGCGTGAAGAGTGATTGCAACTGCACCACGACCCGCGCGGCATCCGCGTTGATCAGCGGAAAAACTTTAATCTCCGCAATCGCCGCCGCCGGCCGGTCGAGCTGATTGATCAATTCGCTGATCAGCTTCATGCTCCGCTCGGGAGCCGAAACGACCAACGCGTTCATGCGGGCATCGGGCGTGATGCGGATGTCGGCCAGCAAGCCGGAGCGCAACTGGCGTTCGCCCTCGGCGTCGACTGCGAGAAACTGCAAAACCGTTGACTTCACATTGCGGAGTTCCTCGGGGATCTGCGCGGTCCCACCGAGTCCGCCCCCCTGGCCGCCGAAGCCCCCACCGCCGCCGGAGTTATTCGACGGCGGTGCGATGACGCTTTGAATCGCCTGATTCAAAATCGTGGACATTTCCGCCGCGGAGGCGTTCTTCAACGGAAAGATCTGTAACTGGCTGACCGACGCCGTGCTGTCGCGGTCAATCTTCTTGATCAATGCCGCCGCTTCATCGAGGTCGCGCGGCCGTGCCCGGATGATCACGCTGTTGGTGCGGGCGTCGGCGCGAATCAAAATGCGTGTATCCAAACCACCTTCGCGGTCCTCGTAAAACTCGGTCAACAAGGTTTCCACTTGTGCCGCAATTGCCGTCTTCAAGGGGAAGACCTGAAACTCGGTCTGCGGATCGACCGGTTGATCCAATTCCTTGGCGAGTTCGAGGATCGAATCCAAGTCGCCCGCCGGGGCGATGATCAGCACGGCATTCGGCTTGGTTACGGAGATAATGGCGACGTTCTCGCGCGGCTGCGTGGCGCGGCCAGGGAATTTCGTCAGCCGTTCAAACACCGAGGTCAGCAAATCCGACAACGCCCGCGAATCGACATGTTCCAGATACAACACATGCACCTGCGGGGCCGTCAGCGCGCTCAGTTTTTCCAACTGGCTGATGACATCCATCACCTTCTCGACATCGTCGGCCGAACCTTTGAGGATCAGCGCGCCTAGGTCTTCAAACGACTCGATCACCACCTGGCCTTTGAGATCGCCAACAACATCAGTGAGATTCGGCGGCAGCACCCGCTGCACACTTTTGCGGGTCGGTGTATCGTTTTCGGCTTCGACTTCATCGGTCTCCGCAGCCATCGCTTCCTCAGGCTCGGATTCCGCGTCGGCTTGCGTAACCCAACTGTCCCTGGCCTTGCGACCGGCGCGGGAAACTGGTTCAGGCCGTTCATCTGGCTTCGATTGTGCGATTCGTTTCTGGCGCAGTTCTTCCAGTTGCGGAACCACTTGCGACGCAATCCAGCACACCGTGGGCGATTGCGAGATCAAACGATAGTCGACCTGTTCCGGCGGCACGTCGAGCGCGCGGAATAGTTTCACCAATGCATTCGTGCACGACTTGCGCGCCTCGATGCGGACTTCTTCGTTGGGGGCGTCAATCGTCACATCGAACTGCGGGATCTTGTCCGATTTGCCAGCCGCCTGCCGCACCCGAAATGCCGGCAAGCCATCGGCGGCGGCGGAAATCAATTCCGTGTGATCCGGGTACGCGCGGTAAATCTCCCGCGAGATATCGAGCACCGGCCGATTCCTCGAACGGAAGACGACAATGTTGATCGGATCATCGACCGCGGGCTTTGCCGGCGCGGCGACCGTTTCGGCCGCCAGCGGATGCGGAGCCTGCGGTTCCTCATGGTTCACGGGCCGGACCGCGGGATCACGACGTGGCGGCAGGGCAGCCGGCGCGGCCGCCGGGACTTCTTCGGTCGCCGCCGCCTGCGTGACGCCTCCGCGATCGCGCTCCGCCATCCGTTGGAGGGATGACTTGATCTCCGGCGGTTGATAGCGCGGCACAATGGAAGGAATGTTCATCACCACGAGCAGTTCATCCTGCTCGATCAGCCTGAAACCCTTCTTTTCGATTTCCTTGTTGATGATGCGGACCGCTTCCTGACGGGTATAATCTTTCGAGTCCCTCCGCGTGAACCTGCCTGTGGGAATCCGATTGCCCACCAGCCGGGAATTCGTGCCCTCGGCAACATTTCGGAGTACCACATCCCAAGTGGCCCCGTAATAATTGAGCTTGATCGTCCCGGCGGATTCGTCGCCGGAAGTTGTCGCCTCGTCGGGGGTCTCCGCAATCATCGGAGGCGTACTTTTTGACGCATCTAATTGTCTTGCATCGGGTTGTGATTTTTGAGGCGGCATGGTATCCGCCGATTTCCAGAACGAGCGACGGGGCTTGATTTGTCCCTGGACCGGTGAAAGAATGAAGGTGCCATTCACCAGCAGAGCGAAACCGCAGGCCAGCAATAAACGGTTTCCAGGCATGAACATACGGCATATTCCACTCGGCTGGCGGAGTCTGAGGTTCGTATCGGCCACGGCCATGTTTGTCGTCCGAAGTTCGAAGCGATCCATTTGTGAGACGAAATCCCCGCATGATCCGCAGATTCACACTTATCGTTACTATCGGAAAATCCTGCCCAGTTTCTTAAACCGAATCTAGGAAAGACGCGCAAAGGGCATACGCTAAGCAGCTTGAGCAGCGAATAAGGCTCTTTGTCTGCTGATTCAAGTCTGCCACAAGAGTTGAACTATTTCGGGCATACTGGACAGATGCACGAAACCCGAGGCGTCCCCGCAGGGTTTAATCTATGGTGAGTCACGCGGTGTTCCGCCTTGGCTTGCCGAGAACTGCCCGATCTCGATTCCCCGCCTGATTGCACCCAATAGATTGGTACATACTGATGCGTTCCGTTCTACCTAGCTGGATTCTGCTGTGCCTGTTGACTGCGTCTTGGGTAGTCAGCACAGGATCAAATGCGTCTGCCCAGGAGTCCACCAGCCCTGCGGTGGATGCCCCTCTGGTTGTGCTGCATGCGACCGGTGTTGACCGCTTGATGCAACGGGTCGAGTTAATGTTCAGCAACGCGGACCGGACGGAGATGGCTGAGCGGACGAAGGAATTTGTCAAGACCACGATGTTTGACTTGGAGGGGATGGATCGGGCGCGGCCGTTCGGACTGATGCTCTATCTCAAGCCCGGCTTATCAGGCATGTCAGGTGTCGCTTATGTGCCGGTGAAGGACTGGGACAAGTTGATGAATACACTGTCCCTGGGGTCGGGCGATTTCCATCAGACGGAAGACAAGAAAGATCGGTATTCGATCACGAATAGCTCGGGACAGATTTATTTCGCCAGGCAGCGCGACGGCTATGCGTTTGTCGTGTCGGAGGCCGATGAAGACGAATTGGATCGCAATTTCCCGTCGCCGGAAAAAATGGTCAGCCGTTTGAACAGCCGGCATGATGTGGCTGTGAGCCTGCTGATCAAGAACGTGCCCCCGGCGACCCGCCAGATTTTTGTGACATTCCTGCAAACGCAGACGATGGCGGAACTCCAGCGCAAGGATGATGAACCGGAAGCCGCGTACCGCGTGCGGAAGGCCAATGGCGAGAACGCGCTGGAGTTGATCGAGAAGATCGTCACCCAAGGCGAAGAGTTGACGCTCGGCGGTCGCATCGATGAGCAGACTGGCGTGGGCGAAATCGACCTGGAAGTGGCGGGGACGACCGACAGCAAACTCGCCAAGTTCTTTCAGGGCATGACCGGCCGCCGCAGCCTGTTCTCGAATCTATTGCAACAACCTTCCATGATGACGTTGGCCATGTCGTGGCAGTTGGATGAGAAGCAGCGCAAGGCGTTCACGGAACTGCTGACCTACGGGCCGGAAGAAATCGAACGCCGGGCCGCTGACGAGGGGGTCGAAGATACGAAATCGGTCGTCAAGCCGTTATTCGACACACTGCTGCGTTCGGCCGAGTCGGGACACCTCGATGGGTTTCTGCAACTGGCTGGTGAAGGGGAGGGTGGACATTCGATGATCGCTGGCGTCCGCGTGATGGACGGGGCGAACTTCCCCAAACAGTTTCACGACGCCTTGAAATTCACTCAGTCAAAATTCGATCAGAACGATCGCGTGGCGTCGATGGAACTTGATGTCGAAAAGATCGATGGCTTCCCGCTGCATCGCATTCCGCTCACGCCGCCGGATAAACCGGGCCAGTGGATGTTCGGCGAGAGTTCGCACTTATACGCCTATGCCACGACGCAAGCCTTGTGGATTGCCTTCGGCGGCGAGGAAGCGCTCACGACTTTGAAGTCGAGCGTGGAGGCGGCGAAGAAACCGGCGATGCCCGGCGAAGACCGTAAGCCGCGGGTGCCCTTCGTGTTCCAGACGCGTGCCAAATCGTGGGTGACGGTGCAGACGGAGGCGGGGGTCGATGAATCGCCAGCCGCGCCGTCGAATCGTCCGCGGCGGTCGGCGATTGCCGCGGCGAACGCCGCGCAGTTCCGCGAAGAAGTGAAATCGGCGTTCGATGATCAAAACGATGGATTGCGGATGGAAGTCCGGCCGACCGACAGCGGGGCGCGCGTCCGCTTCGAGTTCCAGCGCGGTTGGGTGGGGCTCCTGGGCCGCGTGATTGCGTTGCAAGTCGAGCGAACGACCTCGCCCCGTGCGGAAGCCGCGCCAGATGCGACCGCCACGCCGACGCCGGTGGAAAATTAGATCGTCAGTTCAAAAAGAGGGAGCTAGCCATGTTGCCGATTCGCCACACAGTGATGCAGACCGCAAAATTCCGCACTGCTCCGGCTGATCGGCGACAGTTGGCGAATTGGCATCTTGTTCGGGGAAAACCGTCGCAGTAGCATCGGCAACAGGCTTGATTGTGACCCAGAGGATACGCCTTCCATGTCGCTCATCAGCGGACGACTCGCGAGAAACTTGATCTGCGGCGTAATCTGCGCGCTCGGGGTGTTTGGTCTCTCCGTCCCCGATGGCGAAGCGCAAACCGGCGGTCGCCGCGGCATTGGTCGGGGCGACCGGGGCCGCACGATGGACCCGGGGGCCTTGTTGCCGCAATTGCGTAACGAAGAGTTCCTGGAAGAACTCGCGCTCACCGAAGAGCAGCGAGAGGAACTGGATGCGATCCGCGGGGAATTCGGGCAGGCGATGATGTTTCGCGGCGGCACGGACGACGAGCGCAAACAGCGCTTGAATGAACTCGATGCCAAGGCGTTGGAGATTCTCTCGCCCGATCAAAAAGCCCTCTGGGAAACACGGAAGGCGGAGCTGATCGCCAAGGCGAAAGAAGAAGGCACTGCACCGGCAGGCAGTACGCCGGGCGTTGCACCGAGCGGCGCTCCGCCGAGTGCTGTGCCCGCCACGCCACCTGCCGATGCAAAGCCCACCGACGCAAAACCAGTAGAGACGAAACCGGCCGTACCCCGGTCGGCGCGCATCGAGACCGCACCCAAGGGGGCTGTTTCCAAAGCGTCTTTCGCGTCCAAAGATATGGAAGCCGCGGGAGCAACGGGCGCGGAGGCTTTGCTGTCCTTCAACTTTCAATATGCTCCGTGGACCGAAGTTCTGGAACTGTTCGCCAAATCGGCCGATCTGACACTCGATCTGGAAACGACTCCCACGGGAACGTTCAGCTACCGCGATTCCCGCTCCTACTCACCGACGGGGGCGCTCGATGTGTTGAACGGTTACTTGCTGCCGCGCGGCTTCCTGCTGGTCCGCCGAGACCGCTTTCTGGTTTGCCTGCGCATCGCCGACGGCATCCCGCCGAATCTCGCCCCGCAGATCAGCGTCGAGGAGCTGGCGGAACGTGGCAATAACGAACTGGTCAGCGTGGTGATTCCCGTCCGTGGCTTGCAGGTCGATCAGGTGATTGCGGAAGTGCGGGAATTGCTCGGGCCGCAGGGCAAAGCCTCGGCACTCAAGAACACGAACTCCATCGTGGTGACCGATCTCGGCAGCCATGTCCGCCGCATTCATGCGTTGTTGTCCGCGGAGTCGGCTATCGACACGCGTGACACGGCATTCAAGTCGATCCCGCTGAAACACATTTCGGCCACGGAAGCCGAGCGGATGATCCGCCGCTTGTTCGGCCTGAACTCCACCACGACGATCCAGGCCGGCCCGCCGCAGTTCAACGGACAGATGCCGCAACAAGGGGGCGGTGGGGGCGGTGGACGTCGCGGTCGCGGTGATCGAAACCGCGACGGTGATGAACAGCCGCAAGATCAAAATCTCGGCGGCGGGCCACCAATGCCCGCGCCGCCCGTGGTCGCGAATAATGCCGGCGGCTCGCAGTTCGCCAACAAAATTCAGGTTGCGGCCGATGTCCGGACCAATCACCTGTTGGTCACCGCCTCGGCGGCGTTGCTGACGGTCGTGGAAGATGCTGTCAAAACGCTGGATACCAATGTCGATGCCAGCGGCAACGAAGTCCGCCGGATCGACGTGCCCGTGACATTGAAAACGTACACCGTGCCGGGCGGCGATATTTCGACCATCAGCCAGACGATCAACCAGATCATTCCCGGCGTGCTGCTGGGACAAGATACACGGCTGGGCAAACTGCATATTCAAGCCACGCCCGACGAACACACCGAAGTCGCGCGGCTGATCGAAGAACTCGGCGGTGAAGGTTCCAGTTCGGTCGCCGTGATTCATCTGCAGAAAATGGATGCGCTCACGCTGACCAATACGTTGATCAATCTCTATTCCCGCGAAGGGGCCCGCGCCCCGACCGTGGAAGCCGACCCACTCGGCCGACGGCTCATCGTTCGTGGCACACCGGATCAGATTTTGCAGGTCAAAACGATTCTCGCGCAGCTTGGTGAAGGGGGCGATGCCGCCGCGAAAACAGATCGGGGGAATGTGCGAACGCTGACGCTCAGCGGGCGTGATCCCGAAGAACTCTTGCCACTCTTGAAAGATTCCTGGACGGCGACCCGTCCGAACCCGATTCGCATTGTGGTACCGTCGCGACCGAAACCGATTCGTGAGCGACTGGTTCCCGGAGCCGGAGCTGACAACCGGCAACCTGAGGTCGAACTCCCCATCCGTGAATCGGCGGTTTCCACGCAGCCGGTGTTTCGTTCGGCGGCGCTGGAGACGCCGGTCGCTGAGGAAGACGATGCGGCACCTGCCGCTGCTGAGGACGAGTCGCCCGCCGCCGAGCCGGCAGTGGTTGACGCGGCCGAAGAAACGGCCACGACGGACACGGCGGCTCCATTATCAATGGAAGTGATTGGCGATCAATTGATCATTTCCTCGCCGGACACCAAAGCCCTTGACAAGATGGAAGAACTTTACGAACGTCTGTCCGGTGCCATTCCGCCGCGCACCCGGTGGAACGTTTTCTATCTCCGCTCCGCCGATGCGACCGAAGCGGCACAGATGATTGAACGACTGTTCCCGCAGAGTAATGTCACCGCTTCGACAAGTTCATCCGGCAGCGGGCTGCTCGGCAGTCTGGCGGGGGGCGTTAGCACGATTGGCCGCGGGCTGATGAATGTCTCTGGGTTAAATCAGACTCTCAGCGCATCGCAATCGCTGCGGATTGTGACCGATATCCGATCCAATGCATTGTTCGTCGCCGGCCCGAATGATCAGGTCGCCGAGGTGGAACAGATTCTGGAAGTTCTCGACACGACAGAGCTGCCGGAATCGTTACGCGACCGTGTGCCGCGCACCATCGCCATCGAACATGCTGATGTCGAAGAGGTCGCCGAGGTGGTGGAATCGGTCTTCAAAGATTCGATGACCCCGGAAGGTCAAATGCCCGGCGGCCGTGGCGGGATGAACCCGCTGATGATGCTGATGGGTGGAGCCGCTCAACAGCAGGGGGGCCGCAAACAGCCGTCCGTGCAACTGACCGTCGGCATCGACCAGAAGACGAATCACCTGATCGTGTCTTGCAACGACGCTTTGTTCCAGCAGATTGAAACGCTGGTCGCCGGGATTGATGAACGTGCCAAGCAATCGCGGCAGACGGTTCGCGTGGTCCGCCTGGATCAGGCCGATCCGACTTTGGTGCAACAGACCCTTGGCTCGCTGATCACGAAAGTCTCTGTCGGTTCAACGCGGCGGTCGCGCCGACCGACCAATAATCCCAACAGCCCGGCCCCTGGCGGGAATCCCCAGATGCCGCAGCCGCAGGGAGATCAGAACCGCTCTGGCCGCGGCGGTGCTCCCGGCGAGAACCAAATTCGCGACGCCATGATCCAGCAGATGATGCAACAGGGGGGCGGCGAAGGTTTCCGAGGACGCGGAGATGGCGGCGCGGGCGGCGGACGACGGGGAGGCATGGGCGGCCGCGGACGAGGTGGTGGTAACTGAGATTCTCCTCGGGATCTGAAAGTCCGCGAGTCCCAGCCACTCAGCAGGGCACTCGCCAAGTCTCACTCCGCCCTGCCGGCTTGATGGAAAACTGTGTCGAACTATGGACATCGCATCGGTCTTGATCCGCCACCGGGTTCTGTCCCGGGAACAGTTGAACGCCGCTCTCCCTCAGGTGAACGGCGAACGGCTGGACCGCGCGCTGGTCGCAAATGGTGTGATCGCTGAGGACGCGGTCCTGAAAGCGTTCGCCGAAGAACTCGGCATGAAATACGTCGACCTGAAACAGACGGGCATCGACAAGGAACTGCTGCTCCAGTTTCCGACGAATGCGGTCTTTCGCCACGCACTGTTGCCCTTGTCCCGGCGGAACGGCAGCGTGATCGTCGCGACCAGCGATCCGTTCAATCTCGAATCGCTCGAAGAACTTTCGGCTGTCAGCGGGTTTCATCTCGAACCGGTCCTCGCCTGCCGGGTCGATGTCATCGAGATGATCAAGGAGCAACTGGGCGTCGGCGGGGATACGCTGAACGAACTCGTCGCGCAGCGGACGGCCGAAGACATTGATTTCGCCGGTGAACTGCCGACCGATGACGACGACCTCGCCCAGATGGCCGAGGCGGCGTCGGTCATTAAACTGGTGAATGAACTGCTGCTCGAAGCTCTTGATCAAGGGGCGAGCGATGTGCATGTCGAGCCGCAGGAACGCGGGCTGATCATTCGGTATCGAGTCGACGGTTTGCTGCGCGTCCAGCCGGTGCCGGAAGCGATTCGCCACTTTTTTCCGGCGATTGTCACACGGCTCAAGATCATGTCGAAGTTGAATATCGCGGAGAAGCGCTTACCGCAGGACGGCCGCATCCAGTTGAAAATCAGCGGCCGCGATATTGACGTGCGGATGTCGATCATCCCGATGATCCACGGTGAAGGGATCGTGCTGCGGTTGCTCGACAAACGTCGGATGACGTACAGCCTGGCCAACGTCGGCATGCCGGCCGGCATGGCGAAGACGTTTCATGAACTGATCGCCATGCCGCACGGCATTGTGCTGGTCACGGGGCCAACCGGTAGCGGCAAAACGACGACGCTGTACAGCGCACTGCAGGAGATTCATTCGCCGACGACGAAAATCATCACGGTGGAAGATCCCGTCGAATATCAGATGGGCGGCATCAGCCAGATTCAGGTTCACTCGAAAATCGGCCTGACGTTCGCCGCCGGCTTGCGCAGTATTCTGCGTCACGACCCCGATGTGATTCTGATCGGCGAAATCCGCGATGGTGAAACGGCGGAGTCCGCGATTCAGGCCTCGCTCACCGGCCATCTCGTTTTCAGCACGCTGCACACGAACGACGCCCCCGGCGCGTTCACCCGACTGATCGACATGGGAGTGGAACCGTATCTCGTCGCCAGCACCGTCGAGGGTGTCCTCGCGCAACGGCTGGTGCGCGTGCTGTGTCCGAAGTGCAAAGAAGCGTACCACCCCGATCCGGGCGAGTTGCCCAGTGACTTTCCGCAGCCCGATGTCGAATTTATTTATCGACCGCGCGGTTGTCGTGATTGCAAAGAATCCGGCTTCTCTGGGCGGAAGGCGATCTTTGAACTGCTGCGGACCGATCACGAAATCGGCCGGTTGTGTGTGGCCAACGCGAGCGCCTCCGAAATGCGAACGTATGCGATCAAACAGGGGATGATGACCCTGCGACACTCCGGTTATCTGCGCGTCCTGGATGGCATGACCAGTTTGGAAGAAGTGGTTCGCAATACGAGACAAGATGTGTAGCGCATTTAGCGACGCTTCGTAGAAGCGTGGTATGAATGAAACCTTGAAATGGTCCCGCCGTCGCCGACGGCGGGCTTTGCCTGGACCGAAGTTTTAGCCCGACATGCCAGATTACAAATACATCGCACGCGAGTTTTCCGGCCGACAAGTGTCCGGCATGCTGACGGCGCAGACGGAGCGCGAGGCGGTGGGGATGTTGTCGGCTCAGCAGTTGTTTCCCGTCCAGGTCGTGCCGACGGAAACGGTGAAGGCCCGGGCGCAGCGTCACACGCGGCGTGTGCCGGCGAGTAAGCTGGCGACGTTCTACTCGCAACTATCGGACTTGCTGCGGGCCGGCGTGCCGTTGCTGCGGGCGTTAGATCTGCTGCAAAAACAGACCACGCATGTCGGGTTGCAGACAATCGTCAAGGAAGTGCGTGATCTGGTCGCCGATGGCAGTCGGTTCGCCGACGCGCTGAAAAAGCATCCGGCGGTTTTCAACGACTTGTCGGCCAGCATTGTGCGGGCCGGCGAGGAAGGGGGCTTTCTCGAAGATGCCTTGCAGCGCATCGCCACGTTTACCGAGCATCAAGAAGAAGTGAAGGCGAAGGTGATCGGAGCCTCGGTGTATCCCATGATTCTCATGGGCCTCGGCTCGATGATTGTCAGTTTCATGCTGGTTTATTTCGTCCCCAAATTTGAACCGTTATTTCAGGGGCTGCGCGAAGCGAATCAACTCCCGATGGCGACGACGATTCTGCTGGCGATCAGTAACACGCTGCAAAGTTACGGCTGGCTGGTGCTGCTCGCGATCATCGGCGGAGTCTACGGATTGCAGCAGGCGCTGCAATCTCCCGCCGGTCGCAGGCAGCTCGATCATTACCGGTTGAAAGCGATTCTGATCGGCAGTTTGTTTCGCAGCCTGGCAATCTCGCGCTTCTGCCGGGTGCTGGGGACGTTGCTCCACAACGGCGTGCCGATGCTCAATGCCCTGCGGATCGCGAAAGACGCAACGGGCAATATCGTGCTGAGTGAAGCGATCGGCACGGCGGCCGAGCGGATTTCCTCGGGCAAGTCGCTGGCTCAGCCCTTGCAGGAATCGGGGCATTTCCCGATCGACGTGATTGAAATGATCTCCGTGGGCGAGGAAGCCAATAACCTGGAGCAGGTGCTGCTGCAAGTCGCGGAAAAGATGGAACGGTACACGCAGCGGCGGCTGGATCTCGCCGTGCGGCTGCTGGAACCGTTACTGCTGGTGGTGATGGCGGCCATCATTCTGTTTGTGATGGTCGCGCTCTTGTTGCCGATCTTCAAGAGTTCGTCGATGGTATAATTTCAGATCGCTGCGAAACCGCAAGCGATCAGGGACGTTCGATTTTAAGAAGGATGATTGAGTGATGAAAACCAAACAATTCAAAACAAATCTCGCGCGGCGCGCGGGCTTTACGCTGACAGAAGTGCTGCTGGTGCTGGCGATCATCGGCGTGATCGCGGCGATGGTGGTGCCGAACCTGATTGGTTCGCAGAAGAAAGCCTTCGTCGATGCCACCAAGGTGAAGATCAAAGGGCTGGAAACCGCCGTCAGCAACTACGCGATTTCCAACGGCGGTGAGTTTCCCCAAGGCGCGCGCGATGAAGTGATCACGCTGTTGACCACGCCGACGCAAGATGCCGACGGCCGCGCCGTCCCCGCGCAGATGACCGATCTCCCCAAAGACGCCTGGGAACAGATTCTCTACTACGAGTATCCGTCGTCGAAAGTCGCCAATGGCACCAAGCCCGCCATTTGGTCGTCCGGACCGAACAAGACCAATGAAGACGGCGGCGGGGACGACATTAGTAATTGGGTGAAGCAGTAAACACAAATGGGGGAAGGATGAAGTCGAAAGTCGGAAGTTGTGATCAGCGAAGTCTCGCCACGAATGCGTCTTTCCAGACCGTGCGGCCGTTGGTTCGACTGCGCACTTCCGCCTTTACCCTTGTCGAACTCATGCTGGTACTCGCCGTGATCGGTGTGCTGGCGGCGGTGGCGTGGCCTTCGGTGCTGCGGTTGCAGGCCGATCACGAATTGTCGTCGGCCGCTGAACAAGCCCGGCTGCTGCTCTCACAAGCGCGAACGCAATCGATTCAGACGGGGCTGGCGTATCAGGTCCGTTATGAGCCGAACGGCCGTTACATCTGCGTGCTGCCTTTCGAGGCCGAATTGTCGCAGGGGGACGCCGGGGCGAATAGCGGGAATCCGATTGTCACCTCGGCACCACGGTTCACCGGCGAATTGCCGAAGACGATTTCGTTCGCACCGGCCTCGATGGGAACGATGATCACCAGCGGAACCGGCATGGCCCAAAAGCTGCCGGAGAGTGCGTTTCAGGGGTTGCCCGATGCCACCGCGCTGGCGGCGGTGGAATGGTCGCCGCCGTTGCCTTTTCTCTCCGAGGGGACATCGCAAGACACTCTACTCACGCTGGCCGACCGCCGCGGACATCGAATTGATCTCCAGATTCGCGGTTTGACGGCGGCCACTTCCGTCGGCCCGATGCGGCAGGAGGCGGTTCGATGAAGACGCAATGCAAAATGCAAAATGCAAAATGCAAAATAAGTCGAGACACGTCTCGATTTTGCATTCTACATTTTGCATTTTGCATTTTGCATTCCCCCCCTCTTCGCTCAAATGATTCGATTCGAGCCCGACATCGGCAGGGTTTGACCCTCCTCGAGATGGTGCTCGCGTTATCGCTGTTTCTCGGTGCGATCACCGTGCTGGCGCAGATTGTGTGGAATGGCCAGCGGGCGGCGATTCAGGCCCGGTTGCGGACCGAGGGGGCGTTTCGCTGCGAGACCAAACTTTCTGAAATTCTCGCCGGAGCCGAGCCGTTTCAGTCTCAGCAAGGCATCAGCTTTCCTGATGATCCGCAATGGACCTGGACGGCGATCATCGGACCGGGCAGCTATCCGGAGTTGATGCACCTGCAAGTCAGTGTGCAGCATCACAGTCAGAATCCGCTGGCGATCACTGAGTTCCGCCTCGAACGCTGGACACGCGATCCGTCGTTGTATCTGGAAGCCGCCATGCAGCAGGCGACCTCCGCCGCCAGCGGTTCGACTTCGTCTGCCAGCAGCGGCGGCAATTCGGCGGGAGGGACGCAATGAACGCATCCCGCCGCGATCCGTCGAGACGCATCACCGGCTTTTCTTTGCTCGAAGTGTTGCTGGCCCTCGCTTTGGGGGTGATTCTGTTGACGGCCATCGGTGCTGCGGTCGATCAATCGTGGCGATTGTCGACACAAGGTAAGACGGAATTGCAGCGGCAACAGATCGCCCGCGCTGTCAGCCGCATGATTGAACGCGATATCCGCTCGGTGATGTTTACACCCCCCTCGGAATTCGCCGAGGAAGAAGGTACGACCACAACCGGCACGACTTCGACCAACTCCGCGTCAGCCAGCTCGTCGTCCAACAACGGTTCCACAGGGAACTCGAGTACCGGCGCAAAATCCGCGAACAGTTCCTCAACCGGTGCCGGCGGATCAGGATCGACCGATTCCGCAGAGGAAGATTCCAGTACCTCGATTGTGATGAGCAGCGACGACGGCGCGTTGGTCCTCGCGAGCCGAGGCATTCGCGGTGATCAGTACACCTTGGAAATCGACGGTTCCCGGCCGCAGCGGTCGCTGTCGTTTCAGGCAACACCCGATGGCGGTCTGCCGGCCCATGTGGCCAGCGATCTGCGGACGATCATGTATCTGCTCGCGCCGCCCGGTGTCGCAGCCGATCCTCAGGGCCGCGGCGGACTCGCGCGCCGCGAAGGGGATCGCTACGCCATCGTTTCGGCGGAAGCCCAGGGTGATAACCCGACCGGCAGTTTTCAGACAACGCTGCTGGCACACGAGATCATCTCCATCGAGTTTCGCTATTTCGACGGCACCACATGGCAGATGATGTGGGACAGCGTGAGTTTTGGCCGGTTGCCGCGGGCGATTGAAATGCAGATTCGTTTCGCACCGCCGAGTTCCGGGCAAGCGACGTGGCTGAACCAGGCGGTGAACCGCTCGACGGAAACGGCACGCGTGGTGATCAGCGTCCCAGCCGCCGACCCGCTGCCGGAGGAGATGCTGCCATGAAACGCAATTCTGTACCCACGCGATCAAAGCCCGCCGTCAGCGACGGCGGGACCCCGCTAATGCCCCCGCCGGGCTTTGTTGTTGCCCATAGACAGTCCCACCGCCGCGGCAGCGCGCTGCTCGTGGTGCTGGTCGTCGTGATGCTGCTGACACTCTCGGCTTACACCTATACCCAGACGATGCAAACCGAGTTCGAAGCGGCCGTGATGCACGGGCAAGATATCCAGGCCCGACAGGCGGCGGATTCCGGCGTCGAATATGCGGCGATGCTGCTCGCCCGACGCACGTCGTCCAGCGATGTCGGGCTGTCGCAGAATCCCCCGCTATTCCAGGCGATTCCCGTCGTCGAAACCGAACGGCCCGGCCTGCGTGCCCGGTTCACCATTCTCACCCCCGCAGCTGGTGGTGTCGCAGGGGGGCAAGTCCGTTATGGCTTGGCGGATGAATCGGCCCGGCTGAATTTGAACTTGCTGAACGATCTGCAGAAAGACTTGCAACTCGAAGATGAAGATATCTCCGACTGGTTACTCAGCATTCCCGGCATGACGCAGGAAACCGGCGATGCGATCCGCGACTGGATCGACGAGGACCAGGACAAGCGGCCGTACGGAGCCGAGTCGGAAGCGTACCAATCGCGCAGTCCGCCTTACTCGGCGAAAAATGGGCCGCTGGAATCACTCGATGAGTTGCTGCTGGTGCAGGGAGTCACGGCTGGGTTGCTGTATGGGGAAGACGCCAATCGCAACGGCCTGCTCGATCTGAATGAGAATGACGGCGAAGCCTCGCCTCCGCTTGATAATGCCGACGGTGTGCTGAATGTCGGCTGGACCGCGTACCTCACCGTCAACAGCCGCGAACGGAATTTGCGTGCGGACGGCCAACCCCGGATCAATCTTAACAGCGGACTGCTGACCGATCTCTACGATCAGCTGGAGGAAGCTTTTGACGAGGATACCGCGAAGTTCGTGATCGCTTATCGCATGAACGGCCCGACGGAAGTTCCGGCAGACGAGAACGCCGATCCGAATGATGTCAAAAATAAGAAACTCAAAAACAACAACTCGTCGAATAATGGCGGTTCCAAGGGGAACTCGTCCGGTTCGTCGAAAAAACAGCAACAGCAGCAGACGAATGACAATTTGCAGAAGCTGACCCAGGACCTCGCCAAAACAATGTTTCAAAAAGGGGGCCAGGTGACCCGCGGCGACATGGACCTTTCCAAGGGAGGTTCCACACAGATCAAGTCGATCTATGATCTCATTGGCTCGCAGACGACGGCTACCGCGGATGGAGCGACCACGACTCTTGATAGTCCGTGGGGGGCCGATGCCGGCACGCTCAGTAGTTTATTGCCGAAGCTGGTGGATACACTCAGCACGACGGATGACGCCTACCTGCAAGGCCGGATCAATATCAACGAGGCCCGCCCGGAACTACTCGCCGGCATTCCCGGCATGACGGCGGAGGTCATTCAATCGGTGCAGGCCGCGCAAAGCCGGCAAGCCCAGGGTGTCCCCAGCGCGGACGTGATTCTCAAACACAGCACCACCGGCTGGCTACTGACCGACGGGCTGGTGGATATTGCGATGATGCGCGAACTCGATCCGTACCTGACGGCCCGCGGTGATGTCTACCGGGCGCAAGTCCTCGGCTTCTTCGAGGCCGGCGGTCCGGTCCATCGGCAGGAAGCGATGATCGACGCCACCCGCAATCCGCCCCGCATTCTGTGGCAGCGCGATCTAAATGAACTCGGCCGAGGCTACTTGAAGTCTCACCTGATGCCGGTCGCCACACCGTGATCCCAGATCTGTCGCCGCAACGTCCAGCCATGTCCTTCCACGGCCAGTGCCGCTGAATGGTCGGGGTCTACCGCAGGCATCACAAAGGCCCACCGGCGGGGTTCGTCCGGTTGTTCATCGACATGCAAGACGCCCGGCGGTTGATCGGGATGGACGGAGACGGCAAACTGTCCGAGTGGGAACGACAACCCCGCTCCAATCACTTTCAGATAGGCTTCCTTGCACGTCCAAATACGGTAGAACGCCGCGAGCCGCAACGGTTCCGGCAGCTCAAAATAGCTTTGCCGTTCGGCTGTGGAAAAAAATCGCGCGGCCAGCTCATCCCGCTTCAGACGATGACGATGGCACTCCACATCAACACCAACCGCCCGCCCCCGCGTCACAGCTATCAGCGCGAAATCTCCTGTGTGTGAGACATTAAATTCCCATCCGCCCGCGTGGTCGTCAGCCAGCCGTGGCTTTCCATGCGGCCCGGTCGCGAACCGAATCTGCGCGGCGGGACATTTCAAATAGCTAGCGAGAAGAGATCGCAGCACGCCGCGTCCCACAACGAATCGCCGCGAGAGTTCCGCTGTGATCAAGCGTTTGGCGCGTTGCACTTCGTCAGGGGAGAGCGCCTGGCGATAAGCCGCGATTTGCGGCTCGGTCGCCATCAGGCTCACATCATGTAACCAAACGGTGTCGCCCGGTGCGTGTCGCGGGCCAGTCGCGGCATCCATTTCGCGAAGCTCCCGTCTCGGCAGACTGCCTGAAAGAAAGACTTATCGGCGATTCGACTCTTTCGCCTCGGTGACTTTCATCTCTTTCACGCGGTAAGTCCCCTTCTCTTTAACGACTGTGAGGAGGATGGACGGCCCGCCCTCACTTTTCAGCGTCACGGAAATGGAGCCAGTGGTTTTCTTCACCGAATCGGCCTGCGGCTGCACATCGGCGAACAATGTTTTCATTTCCTCGATCGTGTCGGAATTGGCTTCCAAATCACGAATTTCCGCCAGCACACCGCGTGCCTTCGGGCTGATCACGGCATCCAGGCCGGCATACTCACCCGCGTTGACATTCGTAATGAGCGTCATCACGGCATATTCAAACGTACCGGGATTAAATTGATTCTGCCCGCCGCCGCCCGCTCCACCAGGTCCATCCGGCATCGCGCCGGGTTGTGATCCGCCCGCACCGGCTAGCATTTTCGGATCACCCGCACCGGGAATGGCACCGGCTCCCGCGGGACGACCTGTCCCGCCGGCCATTTTGGCATCGCCATTTTTCGACATCAACACCGGGGCAGCTGGCATCGCCCCGGCGGGCTTGGCTCCGGCCGGCATCGCGCCACCTGCCAGCATTTTTGGATTCGGTAGGGTCCCGGCTGGCATCGCGCCTGCGCCCGCCGGTCCGCCAGTCGGACGTGCGGCCATCATCGGTGGCATCGGTCCACCCGCCAGCATTTTGGGATCGCCCGCCGCACCGGCGGGCACGGCGGCCATCGCGGGCGGCATTGGTCCGCCGGGGGGCATAGCACCCGGCGGCATCGCACCGGGAGCTCCCGCCATAGGAGTCTGCATGCCCGGCATCGCGCCGGGGCCTCCCGCCATCGGTGCGGCCGGCATTCCGGGCATCGCCCCGGCTCCCGCAGGACCAGCCATGCCAGGCCCACCTACCGCGCCCGGCCCGCCAGCCATGGTCGTGGCGGCCGGTGCTTCTTCAAACTCCGTCATCAGCCATTGGCCGTTGACCTTATCGAACACCGCCACCACGGACGCATTTCCCTCCGCGACAGGGACTTGACCTTGAACCGCGGCTGTCGCCCGTGTGCCTTGAATCTGACTCGGGCTAAGGGCCGCTGTCGCCGCCGCCGACCAGATCGCCTGCAATTTTCGATACCGGCTGTTCGGCACCCGCTCCAGATCACGCGAGAACTGTCGGAAGATGTTGTCCAGATCGTAGGCCAACCCGGCGGGGTCGGTGACTTGCAACCGCTGTTGCTTGAAGCCGGGGTCTTGCGGCCGCGTGCCAAATTTGGCGTACGCCTGATCCAAGGCCATGCTGGCCGCGGAACTGCTGGCCGCGAGGGCATCCGCATCGAGAACTTGAATCTGTAGTAATGTCCCGCGTGCTTGAGGCGACAAATTCGCCCAGATCGCCGGGAAATTGCCCGATTTCACCGCGACGGACCAGGTCTGATAGGTCTTGTCCGGGGAACCGGAATTACAACCCGAGAGAGCGCAAGCCATTGCGCCGACAACCAGACAACGGGCGAAGTGCCGCATGGGAAGACCTCTTGTGAACCAAAGGCAGACACGGTCAATCGCGGAAAACAAGCAGCGGCCAGCTGATGAGCATCAGCCGACGAATCTCAACTTGTGCCCTAACTATGACGCACGACTGATGTTATTGCAAGCACCATTTCAACCGCTCTGACGGCCGCCCAATCGGCTGTCGGACTCCAATGTAAGACGCAACGCGGAGACCGTTTCCCTCAGCAGCTGCAATTCACTCCATTGTCGTCTGGCGGTCCGACCGAGCGTTTCCTGCGCCGCGAAGACATCATCCAGCGAAGTGGTTTGGGCCAGCTCCGTCGCCAGTT
>Ga0335397_10000579_pt1 | contig 47866 bp, 39 predicted proteins | sample MAT04_FD_205740 | JGI IMG/M metagenome (GOLD analysis project Ga0335397, IMG submission 205740) | Freshwater microbial communities from Lake Fryxell liftoff mats and glacier meltwater in Antarctica - MAT-04 (spades assembly) (version 2) ...
CGGGGATCGGGTAAATCACCAAAGTACTCGACTAAACCATTGGACATTTAAATAGCCTCATTTTGCAAAATGTGGCTATTTGATCATAACTCGCTGCTATTTAAAAGGTTTTGGTGATCTTGCCCTGCCCATTGATAAAGTAATTATTGTCACAACGTCTTTAATATTTGAGAGAGTTAAAATTTCGTAAAAACACATAAATATTATCTATTCCTCATTTTCTTTTTAAAAAGTTAATATGATTAAAGACTCAGTTCACTATGAGAGCCCAATCTTACCAATTGCAATGTTTCTGTGTCTGGCTTGCGATAAATTAAAATTAAATCAGGTTTTACATGACAATCACGATGATCCTGCCAATTATTAGATAGCGCATGATCTCTATGTTTAGCTGCAAGTGGTTCATCTCGTGCTAATGTATCAATAATCTCGACAAAGAGATTATTGAAGACTGCTTTGTGTTTACTTTTTATCTCGCGTTTATAATCACGTTTAAATTGGGTGGTGTACTCAATCGTCCTCATTATTTAAATCATCCATGAGCGATTGAACTGTTTTAAACGATTTTAATTGGCCGCTTCGAGCTTCTTTCATTGCATCAATAGTCTTTTGATTTGGGATAAGTGGTTCAAAAGGTAGGGCATGCTCTTTAGCTATGCGCGTTAGCAACATACGGAATGCATCAGATACGGTTAATCCCATCGATGCGAGCACGGCTGAAGCCTCTTCTTTAATATGCTCATCAATTCTTGCTCTTACCACTGCATTAGTAGTCATCATATTTCTCCTGTCTATGAGCTACATTGTAGCACAAAATTCATATTCGTGCGTATCTATTCGCATCTTTCGTTTATGGTAGCATATGCAACGTTGGGTAAGATTTTGGGTAAGCTTCGAGTCCATATTATTTTAGTTAAATTAAATTAAATTACATTACATTGTTAATCGAGATTCATATAATATTTACTGCGACTCATCTGAAGAGGATAGTAACAGGAGAAAAACTGGTTTCAAGCAAATAGTCAGCTGCAGTTGTTCGAATAAGCGATGCTGGTTTTTCTTATAATTTTTGTAAACAGTTAGTCAACAATAGGTCCAAGGATATTTTGGATTAGATTTTGGGAGGATGTACCTGCAAAAAACAGTTCTTTGATGAAAAGATAAGTACGCATAAAATTAAGAGTCCCTTATTAATTTGAGGAAAAATTTCAAATTTCAGACTCTTATTGTACTATATGTGATCCAGTAGTGCAAAAAATTGTATTTTATGGTGTTGATTTATTGGATACAGTAAGCATCGTCACTAAACGAAATCAAATCCGTCTACCTTCTTCTTTTAATCCTTCACCAATAGCATCTTGCATACTTGTAAATTGAAACTCATCCCCTAATATTTTTTGCAAGACACTGATGTCAAGGCGTTTGGAGGATGCCATAAATTCACGTTTCATGTTGCTAGCTTGATCCCATACAGTTTGCCAGCTTTGAATGGGTGCCGGGGGGGCGTTTAATTGTGCTGCTACGGATTGCTGTAAAAAACCCATTGGTGCAGGTTTTCCATCCGCAATATTATAAATTCCTTTGCTGTTTGCGCTTAAGGCCAGTGTAGCGGCTATTTTTGCTAAATCCTTTACATAAATATGGTTGGTATAAGTTGCTTTATCGCGTTCTATTAGTGGTGCTTGGGAAAGTGCTGCCTGAACTGGTAAGCGGTTAGCCCCATAAATACCTGCAATGCGTAAAAGTACGCAATCACTCTGGATTTGCTGGCAAAAATTATTCAGCAGCTGTTCAGCATGCAGACGACGACGTTGCCTTGTAGTCGCTATCAGGCAAGGGCTTGATTCATTTACCCATTTGCCTTGCTGATCACCGTAAACAGCGCTGGAACCAAAATAGATGACTTTGGTTGGCTTAATAACGCAGTGGTGTAAAAATTGCTCCAGTAATGTGTCTTCATTACCTTCTGAAGGCGGGGGAATTAAATAATAAAGAATAGTATCTGATTTATTCCAGGCAAAAGGCTGGTTTATGTTGCAGGCGATATGATTGAGATGAGGCAAATTAAACAGAGGGTTTAGCTGACGAGAAACAGCAGTGACTTCCGCGTTTGTGCTTAATAACTGTTTTGCCAGATAATAACCAACATACCCATAACCAATTATAAGATGATGCATGAAATTTAATTTATATAGAGCGATATTCAACACAATATCATGGAAACATTGCTTCATAATAACAAAATTATATAATGCGCCAATTCAATGGTTAACTATTCATTCAGGAGAACAATAACGATGCCTACAGAAAAATCCATAACACTTACTAAAAAACAATTGCATATTTTATGGGAAAAAGCGCAGTTAAATTTTGATGATTTCCAAGAGGCTTTATCCGGGAATTTTATCGAAAAAATAAATAACATAGAAAATTCGGCAGAGTATATTTTAGAAGAACTTGTTCATGCTATTCAAAAAGGCAATTTTAACGAATTTAAACAGAATTTTGATAAAAAGATGGTTGATGTAAATGTCCTGTATACAAAGGGTGATGAAAGTCGGTCACTTTTACAGTTATTAATTGAGCATAATTATGATAAAAATAATGAAGCTACAGCACAACGGGTTGAAATCACACGATATTTGTTAGAGCAGGGTGCGGATGTTAATTTAATGTCACAAGACACGTCGGGATTTAACTATCCTACACCTGCAACACTATGCCAGGATAAGAAATTTCATCAGATTGCCAGACAAGAGAGCCAGAAAAATGTCATAGGTTTTTTTGCTTATAATATAGGCCGGATTTTCAGTGATTTTGCTGATGGTCCGATAATAGCAGCAATAGATGAATATATAGAAAATAAAAAAGCAGCTCAGCCTAGTTAGAAACCGAGCTGCGACTGATCATCGCCATTAAGTTTAAGCCTGCCCGACGTCGCACTGCCATTAAGTTAAGCCCAGATCCTACGTCCCGCGGCTTGTCCGCGGGATCCAACGATCCAGGCATTAGAGCGAGATTTCTGGATCTCGCGGACAAGCCGCGGGACGTTGGGAAGGCTTAACTTAATGGCAGTGGTTCGACGTCCTTGTCCACGGGATCCAGGATTAATCGGTTTGTTCAACACTGCTCATATTAAATCGACATAAATTCTGGTAGTCGCAGGTAGGACAAATGGATGCGTTAAGTGGTTGGGGGATACAATGCCCCTGACTGTATTCTTCCGCTAAATCGTGTAATTGCTGTCGCCAGTTTTCACGATGATTTTCCCAGCTTTCATCCGTTTTGATTGCTTTTATACCTGCAATTTCTGCGGTGTCTTCACTAAATCCCTTGCAACTCAACTGGCCATTTTTCAAGCTGGTGAAAATTATCGTATTAATCATCTCATCAAGGAGAGCATATAAAAGTAATTGCGGCTCACGTGGCCTGTCTTCTGCCCAGGGTGTGCCTGTGGGCAAAGAGCTTTTATAATCAATGACCCATTTTTTATTGTCATCGGTTATATCAATACGGTCGACGCGAAGTTTAAAGCTAATGCCGGCTAATTGCAGATTGAATTCCTGCTCAAGTGCGGCAATAGTAAAGGAAGGTCTTTTTTTATCCCAATCCAGACAGGCGTGAACCAGTCGTGTTAAGCGTGATAACTCCACCTCCTGAATTAAAGGCGAAAAAGAATGCTGGCGTAACTGTTGCAGAGGTTGAAGAGCTGTATGAATTGCTGCAGAAATTTTTTGTTCAAGCTCACTATTATTCAGATTTAAAAGTGTCTGTTGATTTTGCAGATTTTGCCACAATAACTCCATCACTTTATGAATGATCTGGCCGCGTTCTAAGGGATCAGGACCATCTGAATAATTAATGGAATTATTACGTGCATGTAAACGATGAGCCGCAAAAGCACGGAAAGGGCATTTTGCCTGATTGGCAAGTAATGCTGAGCCGCCTGAAACCCGCTCATTGGGTCGTAAAGCAAGCTGGTAGTCATCATGAAACGGTATTAATTGTGATTTTTTTATTGATAGTAATTCGTTTATTGGTAAATAACTGGCAATTTCAGTCAATAAAGGCGTCGGTAAATTTGGTTTGTCCTGCGTATATCGAGGAAAACTGAATACACACAGAGGACTGCTATTTTTAAAACGAGCAATTGTTTTATCTGCCAGCATTAACTCATGGCTATGTGTGGCATGCGGCATTTGTTTTTGTCGTTGCAAGGCAATTGGAATGAAAGCAGAAAGATTGGTTTTTTGCGGCAGGCATTCATCGGTCATACCGGTGATCCATAGGCAATCAAATGCACAACCGGAAGCTTCGAGTAATCCTGCAATTTGGATGCGAGCTGCGGTTTTTTCAGCCTGGAAAATAGTTGTTTTAGCTAAGTTTTTGATAACATCGAGTGCTTCCTGAGCCGTTAAGTGGTTACATATTGTTTCCAATTGCTGTAATTCATCAAATAAATTTAAAAATCGTTGATAGCACTGGTAAGCGGCTGAACTTAACGAATAGTCGCCCGGAAATCCCAGATAAATTAATCTGGCTTTAAATAGCCGACTCCAAGCAGCGGGGGTTGCTTCAGATGGATAATTGGGCAACTCGGTCAGGAGTTTTACTAAAGCGGGTGTGTACGATTTTAATTGAGCCAGCAATAACTGTGTATCAATTGTATATTCCCTTAAGGCATCACAGGCTTGCAATGCCTCGGCACGTGCCTGCATTTCGGTATTGGCATGGCCAATATAGGGTGAATGCAATAGTAAACGGGCTTGCTGATTACTAATGTTTTCATTGTTAAAACCAAGCCAGCTTAAGCCATGGGCAACCAAAGGATAATCCGTTAATGACTGACCCAGGGAAATATTAAAAGTTGATTCAGACAAATGTTGTTGTAAAAGTCGCTGCACTTGATGCATGCGATTTTGTAAGTCAGGAATAACGACTCCAATGCGTTGTTTATCAGCGTTTAGTTGAAATGTTAACCAGTTAACTAATTGCAAGTATTCTTCCTGCTCGTCTGTAGCAGCAAAAAAAGCCTGTTCAGATTGCTGCTTTTTCAGATCAAGGTTACTTACGGTCGCATTTTTTTGTTGTAGATAATGCTGCAAATGGAGCTGTTGTGGTGTTAAATCGTCAAAGCAATACCAGACAATATGCGCAGATGAAATAGTGATCGGGTGGTTAATAATAAATTCAACTAATTGATCGTCAGTTAAAGCATTTAAATCCTGCAAACGTTGTTGAAATTGAAAGGCCCATTGTTGAAATTGTCGGGTTTGGGGCGTGTATAAAAATGTAGAGTCAGTTATATCCTGTTGCCAGCGCTGGCAGCGGCTCCATGCCTCTTGAATTTCATTAATCATACCTTCGTTAACGATAATATCCTGATTAATAATCTCCGCCCACAGATACCTCACTTGTTGTTGATTAAGTAAGACTGGCATGGATAAGTGAGGATTTTGATAACACACTTGTTTATATAATTGTTGTAAAAATTGCTGATAAGGCATGCACGATGGTTTTGCCAATACAGTCCTGTTTTTGCTGGTAAAAAAATCCTGCAGCAAATTAGAAGCCAGGCGATTATTGGGCGTTATTAATGTTGCCCCTTGTTCCATAAGGGCAAAAATTTCTGCACGATTAATCATTTTTTTTGTCAGGCAAATTGGCTGCTTCTGATTTTTCTGTGCGTAATTGATCCGCGGCTAGCAGACCTGGTAAAAAACGCTTATTAAAATAAACTGCTGCAAGGCCAGTAATTGGAATAAGCCATAAGCCAATAATTAATGTCATTGACGCAAGAATGACACCATAAAAAATAAAGAAATCTTGCCAGTGAGTCAGCCGGCTCGCCATGGTATTATCGTAGAAATAAGCATGAACAAAAACAGCAAGGCTTGCTAAAAGTAAGGCAATAACAGCAAGTAAAATACCAAAGATCATAGCTCGAAACCACTTGCCAGGCTGAGCCAACACGCTACCAAACCACCAACCGGCAAAAGCGCCGGTTATGGGGGCAATCAATAATGAAGGAAATAAGGGTAGCAGCATGCCATCTCTCAGGGAGAGCAGCGTATATTTGGCAAATAGCAAAAACATCAGGGCATAAATTGCAAAAAATACAGCACTTGCCATTTTTGGATTTAAGGGTGAAAGTTTGTCATTAGGTGTCATGATGATTCACTTATTGGTGAGCGTTTAGTTGGGCTTATTATAAGGGTGTCTTTCGATACAAATAAATAGCTGTAAAGATTAATAATCATTTTACTGTCTTATTTGGAGGTAGCCTTGATGCAGCGGCAGCGTAATCAAGGTATATTCAAATTGAGGTGATAAATGGTTGAGCCTGTTAATAATGAATGTTTTGGTGAAGGAAAACCTTGATTACGCTGGCGCTGCATCAAGGCTACACTTGCTACACAGGTTCTGAGGTATTTGCCATCCACCCCACCTGAACTACACTTAAACTATAAAAAAATAAAGGTGAATTTATGGACATTACGCCTTATTTTAAATTAATGGTGGAGCGCAGAGCCTCTGATTTATTTTTCAGTGTCGGTGCACCACCGAATATAAAAGTCGATGGAGCAATGTTGCCTGTCAGCCAGAATTTGGTTCGCTCGCAGCAAATGGCGGAAATTGCTGCTTCGGTTATGGATGAAGAACAGCGCAAAGAGTTTGCTGCCAAAATGGAATTGAATCTGGTGATTTCGATTGGGGGTGTAGGTCGTTTTAGAATTAATCTGTTTCGCCAGCGCAGTGAAATTGCCATGGTCGTACACTATGTCAAAGGCTCTGTTCCTTCAATGGAAGAATTGCAGCTGCCAGACATCCTGAAAAAACTGGTAATGGAAAAGAAAGGACTGATATTAGTTGCAGGTTCAACTTATTCAGGCAAATCGACCACGTTGGCATCAATGATTGATTATCGCAACGAAAACTATCATGGTCATATATTGACTATTGAAGATCCCATTGATTATTTGCACAAACATAAAAAATCCATCGTCGATCAACGCGAAGTAGGGCTTGATACCCTTAGCTATGAGAGCGCTCTTAAAAATGCAGTACACGAAGCACCCGATGTTGTTTTGATTGGAGAAATCCATGAAAGAAGTGTTTTACGCCAGGCAATCGCTTTTGCAGAAGCAAGACGCTTGTGCCTTGCAAGTTTGCACGCAAAAAATGCAACTCAAGCAATTAAACGGATAGTAAATTTTTTCCCGGAAAATGAAAGACAACAGGTTTTGTTTGATTTATCAGTAAATATACTTGCAATAATATCCACACAGCTGATCCCCGGTATAGAAAGGTTGTGGGTTCCGGCAGTGGGCGTTTTAATTAATACTCCCCCCATTGCGGTTCTAATCGAAAAAGGTAAAATTGACGACATTGACTCATTAATAGCTTCTGGCAATGAAGGAATGCAAACCCTTGATCAATCATTATCAAATTTACTTAAACAAGGTAAAATAACTCAGGAAAATGCGGATCGCTATAAAAATTGCCCGTAAATTCCCGTAAATTCTTTTAATTACATGTCAATTGTGCTAAAATATTAAACAGTATGTCTAAGTGTTTTGACTATGCCTGTGCTGCGCGATTTAAATAATATCAAACTTATCGGTGATCCAGTTAAATCTGGACATCAAGTCTATAAAGCAACGCTTAACGATAGCGAAGAAAGCATAATCTACAAACTCAATAAGCATGGTAAGCCTTTATTGTCTCAAATGGAGGTCGCTTTTACTGGCTTGGCGAGATTGTTTTTAAAGCCTGGTTTAACCTCACAACAGGAACTTGTTGGTAATTCTACTGAAAATGAAATTACAGGTGTTATGTGTAAGCATTTTTGTTATGACGCGAATGGTCGCGAACTTAAAAATGCCATAAAGCAAAACAGGCCTCTATCTTTCTTCCGCAGAGCCTATATTAATGGGGATAATGAGGTTGCATATCCCCGCTTAACAAAGCCGAGTGATCCCAATGAACCAATTTTATTGGGTGAAAGCGACATTTACTTTTTCAAGGATTTTCCTGCTGGTTTTTTCGCCCGTCTTGTAAAAGATAGAAACAGGGGAAAAATTGTTTTTGACTGGGCATCGTTAGCCAGTATTTTAACCAGCGCCTATACGCTTCAGGAAGATGATTTTCATAAAGGCAACCTGGGTTTTTACGTAACCGAAGACGAAAACAATATTCCTAAAATTGTTTTTTTCAAAATTGATCATGATCTCATGATGTGCGACAGTTTGATGTCGCGTATATCACGTAGACCAACCAATTTATTTTACGGTTCGCACGCCTACGATATTACCAAAAGAGATGTAAAACAAAATCCAAAACTACTTGATTCAAAAAATCATTATTGGCCCACAATCAAACGTCATTTTTCCACGTCTTCCTCATCAACAAGAATCTATAAAGATAATGAAGAAATTCAGGCATTCATTGATATTGGCAAAGAACCAGCGTTTAAAAAAGAAAAGTGGCTTTGTTTTTATAAACATATTCTTATTCCGGAACAGTTAATTCGGCAATCTCTCAAAGCTGCTTTTCCACACCAAAATGGTACAGTCGAAGAGCAAGCCTTCAATGCAATGATTACTGATGCAGTGGTTGCACGTCAGGCTCATTTGCGCTCGGTTTTGTTCTCATCGGGAGAGTTTAGAAAAGTGCTGCGAAGCATGACTGATGATGAAATGAAAGATATTATTAATGAGATTGTAACGGATAATTGTGATAAGGAAAAAGCAGTACTACTTAATCAAATGCGTGAACATTTAATACTTCTTGCTAAACATAATCCAGACAATATCAATTTTTCAAAACAAGACAATCCATTACATGCAGCAATACGCTTGGGTAATTTTCGTTATAATGAAACCTGGCATTCGTTTAGCTCATTTGCTGAACAACTAAATGCATCGGGTGAAAAGCCGTTGGATGTTGCAGTAAAAATGCTTAAGCAATTTGATTGGCAAAAGGAAGATCCTGATCCTGCGAGTAATCCTGTCTATATTACTCAATTTTTATTAAAAAATGGCGTCAAAGAAACGCAATCTTATAATGATTTAAGTCCAGACTTAAAAAAACAGATAGCGACTTATAAGCCTCATTCTATTCACAGAAAAAATGCCGAATCTGCAATAACAGCACCACAATTAATCGACATTATTCAGCGAGCAGGTGAAGATAATCGCTATAGCCTGAAAATGAAAAAAGATATTGCAATTGATTGTTTAAAAGTATTTATCCAAAAAAACCGGGAAAAGCCCAGTTTTGCAAAAGAGTTAATCCATTTTAAAGCAGTTCTAAATAATAAACCTGGTTATGAAAACGATGCACCGAAAATGCAGTTTATCAGGCAATTACGCAGCAGTTTATGGATTATAAGGCAGATAAGAGGTTTATTTGGTCGATCATCGTCTTTGAGTGAAATGAATAGTATTATTGACTATTCTATTAGCAAATCACCACAAAAAAGTAATTGCTGTTCGTTTTTTTACACACAAGAAAGAAAAAATGACTTGCCTCAGGAGCCTGCGCCAACTGCCGAGATCAAATTAATATCTTCTTAATGTTACAGTGATAAAATACTCTCAAATTTTAATTAGCGTGAGTGAAGCCATGTGGTACCAAACTCTTTTGGAAGCTTTCATTAAGAAAATAAAATTTACAGAACAAGGTAAAGAACAGGACAAAGCCAGAGACTTAATAACGAAATTTTGTTCGAACCAATTACTCATTCTTTGTTCGAACAAAATTGTTCCCATTGGTTTAATTCTCGGTATTATTGAAAAACTTCATTTAAAATTTGCTCACTTGGAAGATGGTTCGGTTGACTTGGCTGTTTTTGCAAAATACTTTTTTGAGCTTTATATTGTTTATACAAAAGCTCACGATGACGTTTCAGTTTTTATATCAGATATATCTGAATCAATTGAACCTTTTAAAGATATATTGAATTGGGATAATGAAATTAATAAGTATAAAGAAAAAATAAACAGTTACTCAGTGGAGCTAAGAAAACCAAAGCCCGAAAAGAAGGACGTTAAAGAGGACGTTAAAGAGGGCGTAATCTATATTTATAGCAAAAAATATAAACTACGATATCTTATGAAAGATGGCGAATTTTTTAAAAGTGGTTTTATTGAAAACATTCCTTATAGAATGAGAACAAGTATAATTGGAGCGTCGAAAAATTATATTGTCCCCGAAGTGGGCGAGTCATTAAAAAAAGAAAATGCAAAATTGACTCAGGAACAGGAAAAATCAATTTTTGATGCTCTGAAAAATCAGGCAGAAATATATTTAATGAAACAAATGGAAATGGGTCTGCTCAATGAGTTTTTTAAAAATTCGGAATTTAATATTGATATTAAATTACATGTAATTGAAAAATTGTTATTATCGCCTGACACTGACTGGAAATTTAAGGTAACAGCGTATTATTCTTATATATTTATTAAAGGTAAATCACCTGAATTTGATAAATTATTTAAAAAAGTATATGACGCTATTCCCATTGATAAAAAGATAATTTTTAACAAGGTTTTTGCAATTTTTGAAGCATTTAATAACGCCTCAATTAATCCCGATTCCGTAAATAGGTTGTTATCATCTCTTAATAATTTTTTTAATGCTGTTTTGCAGACTGAAACCAATAACAAACTGGAAGATATTTTGCTGGCCGATGCTAAAGATAAAGCCATGCAGTCTATTTATAGCCCTTATGTAATGGCTTTGTGTTATAACCAAAATTTCGATATTTACTCGTCTCTCGATCGTTTTTCCGCGTTTTGGCTTTCTTATAACCCCTTGGCTTTAACTTTAGTTGAAAAAGTTTCCGAGTTAGAAAAATTGCTTTGTAAAAGTGATGAAGGTTTTACCCACTATATATATGATTTAAGAATGAGCATAAATAAATTATTATTACTTGCTGACAAAAGCTTTAATATAAAAGTATTGCAAGATCTTTTAAGAGTGGATATAAAATCGAAACTGGATACTATTGTGCGAGCGGCCGAAAAATATTTAACACCCGAAATAACACTAATTATTAAAAGAATTGAATCTATGTACGCTAGTTACCCTAACGTACCTGATATTGTTCCTATTGAAAAATCTGTCAAAGAACCAACAAGTGAACTGGTCATATTAACCACGCAAGAACTTAATAAATTAAAAGAAGATAAAATCCTGAATGAATTAAAAAATATATGGCAGGAAAATTCACTTGACCGACAAGAAAATAAACAAATATATGTCATGCTTTTAGAAAAATATGGCAGTAATCCAGCTTATCTCTTACCTATTATGAAACTTGCAAATACGCATAATATTAATCTGTATGATCTTTCTGTATTAAAAGCATTAAAGTCTGGAAAAACAATTGCCCATTACGCCGCAGAATACGCAGATATGAATACAATGAATGAACTCTATAAACGAGGAATGTATTTTTTTGCAAAAGACAGCGCTGGAATAATGGCGTTTGAATTATTTGAAAACAACCCTAACGCTACTATTAACCACAGTTTTCCATCGGGTATTAAACCCGGCGAAACGCTTTTAGAGATTGCGCTGAGAGTTGACAATAAGGAGGCAGTTGAAAAATTAGCTCCATCAAACGTAACGTTGACTGTTGCTGCACCTAATGCAGCAAATGCTCCTCTGCAACCTGTAACTATAGATAAAAAAGCGCAGTTATCACAGCCGTTTTCTCTGGTACTGGTTAAACTTAATACGTATGTTTCAGCACAGATTATACGTGTGAATGCGGCAGAAAAAAATGATAAAGCCGAAAGTGAGAGTACAAAAAATTTATATGAGCTCGTAAGAACTGAAATACATACAGCAATTGAAAATGCTGATTGTAATTTGGCATTAATCAGAGAACTAATTAATCAGTTAGCAGGGATTACTGAGGATGAAAAATTGCCTGCTTTTAACATCAGATTATTTTCTCCATCAGTCTCGAAGACTCCCTGGGAAAATTACAAGAAATGCATCGCAGAAATAGTAAACGATTCCCTTATTAAGACGGATGTAGCTCTTTTTGAATTTTTTAAAGACATACAAGATACTTATCAAGTATATGGGTTTTGTCAAAGTGATTATAGTGCATAAATAATTGCTTCTAACTAACTTCAAGTTGGAACGATGTCGTCGTTGCGAGGTACGAAGCAAACCAGAGTTCCGTGCTTCGATTTGTGGATTGCTTCGCTAGGCGCTCGCAACGACGGCATTGTGCTAACAAGTTAGTTAGTAGCGTGCAGGTACAATTCTTGCATTGCATTTTATATTCTTTACTACTCATAGCCGCCTATGCCGCTTATTCTAATACTTGTTTTTACCCTGAGTTGGTCAAGTGTAAGTTGTGCGGTTGCATCACTGGAAATTCAGGTTAAACAGCAAAAAATTATGGTGCCTTATTGGAAGGGCGTAAGAACGCCTCATGGTGGCGTGCTTATTATTCAAGGCGGTGATCCAGTTTATGGTGAAATTTTTCTTAAATCATTAGCCAGCTATTTAGCAGACTCAGGATGGTCAGTTATTTTGCTTAATACACAATTTCAGGCAAGTACACCCTGGGTTGATCAATTACCAGAAGGTTTATCGTTGTTAAGAAAACAAAAAAACAATAGAATTATTGTGATTCATTACGGCAATGAACTGCAAACTACCTTAGGTTATTTTACCAAGCAACAATCAAAACAGGTTAATGGTTTGATTTTATTATCTGCTTTTGATCTGCCTATTCCAAAAGAGACAATTATTTTATCGGAAAAAATACGTTTTCCTGTTTATGATATCGTTGGTCAATTTGATTATCAGGATGTGCTTTTGCAAATGCAAGCACGTAAAGAGCAAAGTACAGCAAAGCAATATATAACAATGAAATTTCCTGGTGCTCAACATGATTATGCCTATACTCGGCGATTATTAGCCAATTTCTTAAGCGGATGGATGTTGCATATTCAAGCCGCGTCACCTGCTAAACCACCAATTTCCAAACGATAATTCAGTAATTACCACCCTCTATGCGTGCAGATTTGCTCATAGGCTTTCGTTATTTTTTGCGTTTTGTCGTTTGCCAGTTTAATCATTTCTTCCGGCAGACCCTGAGCAATTAATTTGTCTGGATGATTGCGGCTAATCAGCTTGCGATATGCGTTTTTTACTTCTTGTTTACTTGATGTCTGTGGTATTTCCAGAATTGCATAAGCTTGGGCAATGCTATCTGATGGTTGATATGTATGATTATAATTTCGTTGATTGGAAGAGGAGCTTTGTTGCTGAGAGGAGTTCGACGAATTGCGAAAAGAAAAATCTTCGTAAAAACGATATTGTTGACGCAACGGTGAAAAACCCATACGTTTAAAAATACCATCAAGAACCTGCAATTTGTGTTCAGATAAACCATCTGCCTGTGCTGCACGGTATTGAATATCGAGAAATAATTTGAGCAGCTCCGGATTACTCTGGCAGGTATTTTGTAATAGAGTAAGTGTGCGTGGCAGGTCAAAGTCGGGTTGTTTACCCATATTAAACAATTCTTTGGCTGTTTGTTTTTGTGTAAAGCTCAAACGCATTTCATCCATCATTTGGCGTGCCATTTGAATTTCATTCTCTGAAACCCGGCCATCCAGTTTGGCTATATGACCCATCACACTGAACGTTGCTTCAAAAAATATTTTCCTGACAGCCTGTCTTTTTTCATCATGGTAGGTCCAATGCGGTCTGGAAAAATGGCCGGTTAAACCTTTATCAAAAACATTGCCAATCAGGATACCAAGCAACGCGCCCGTTCCACCTGCAATCAAGTAGCCAAAAAAAGCGCCAAGTAGTTTACCCCACCAATGATTAGTGGAAAAAAATTGCCGAAAATTCATTAAAATAAGTTACCATTGTTAGAATTAATAAGCTTCAGACTGTTTGTTAATTCTAGCTTGAAATGTGTTTTAGTAATACTGTTAATTTTGCAAAGTGTTATACTTGCTCATTCTTGTTCATTTACCTTTCCTTTTCAGTAGAGTTATTATGCGCCATATATATTCAGCATTTATGTATTTGTTAACGCCTTATCTTTTCCTGCGTTTGTGGTGGAAAGGAAGAAAAATTCCCGCTTATCGCCAGCGTATTAATGAGCGTTTTTGTCTGGGTAAGATGACCAAAGGAACATTTGATGTGTGGGTGCATGCCGTTTCTCTGGGCGAAGTAATTGCCTCAACACCGCTTATAGAAGCGTTATTAGCAAAAAAATTAAGAATTTTAATTACGTCCATGACTCCTACAGGAGCGGAACGAGTGCGAATTCAGTTTGGTGAACGCGTTACACATCGATATATTCCTTATGATTTGCCGGATGTTTTAGGTCGTTTTTTTAAGGCTTATTCGATAAAAGTTGGTGTTATTGTTGAAACAGAATTATGGCCTAATCTTATTAATCAGGCTACGAATGCAAAGATTCCGTTATTTTTGGTAAATGCCAGATTATCAGAGCGCTCTTGTCAGGGTTATAAGAAAATTGAGTTTTTAATTAAACCAGTATTAAACCAGTTTAAGGCAATTTTGGCGCAAAGCGCGGATGATGCTCTACGTTTTAAACAATTAGGTGCAGATGAACAGCGAGTTGCTGTTTTTGGTAATGTAAAATTTGATTTGCAGACTAAAGATGTTGATGTTGATTTATTTCAGCAACTTAAAAAACGCTGGGATGAGAAACGGGTAGTAGTGATTGCAGCCAGCACCCATGATAATGAAGAAGAGCTGATTCTGGCGAATCTAAAAAATTTACAGGCAAAAATGCCCAATGTTATTTTGTTGATTGCTGCAAGGCATCCAGAGCGGTTTACAAAGGTTTATGAGTTATCAAGGCAAATGGGTTTTAATACGAGCCGACGTAGTCAGCCAGAAAGTTTGCTGCCAGAGAACGAAGTAGTGGTTCTTGATTCATTAGGCGAACTTTTAGGATTTTATCATATTAGTGATTATGCGTTCGTTGGGGGAAGTTTCGTTCCTGTAGGTGGTCATAATGTACTGGAGCCTATTGCGATGCACGTGCCGGTTTTATGTGGGCCGCATGTTCATAATTTTAAAACAATTTGTCACGACCTGCAGCAAGCAAAAGCGATTGAACTGGTAAGTGATGCCAATGCCTTGATGCAGGTAATTGGCGAGTTGCATGGTAATAACGCAAGAAGAACGCAGTTGGTTAATAATGCGTCTGAGGTGCTGATTGCTAATAAAGGTGCAGTTACAAGATATGCAAACAAGATCGTAGAGTGTTTGTAGGAAAGAAATCACCCTGCCGAAAACAACAGGGTGATATCACTAGAATCAACCGCCTTGATTCTGTCTTTCTTTGATTTCAGATAATGTTTTGCAATCGATACATAACGTTGCAGTAGGTCTTGCTTCAAGACGGCGTAAACCAATTTCAATACCGCAGGCTTCGCAATAACCAAAATCATCATCGCGTAAACGCTCAAGGGCATCTTCAATTTTTTTGATTAATTTTCGCTCGCGATCCCGTGTTCTGAGCTCGAGGCTGAATTCTTCTTCCTGACTGGCACGATCATTTGGATCGGCGAAATTGGCAGCTTCTTCTTTCATATGAGAAACAGTTCGATCAACTTCTTCCATCAGAGATTGTCGCCAAGCAATCAATATATTTTCGATGTGCTCGTGCTGCTTTTCATTCATATATTCTTCGCCGGGACTTTCCTGGTAAGGAGCGATTCCCATGTTTCCAACAGCGTCATTTTTCACGTTCGTTACTCTCTCGCTGGTTGAGTTAGCTAACTGTAATGGCATTGATGCCTCCTATTCGTAATACTCACTATACAAAAAAAGTGAGGTTAAACAAACATTCTTTTCGCAATGGGTAGTCTGTATATCAAAAATTAACTTATGCATCAACTATTAATTTTACGTCCACCACTTACCCGATCATTTCCTTGCCAATCTTGCCAGGATTTTACATCGTTATAACCATAATCATTAAGCATAGATGTAACTGGTGTTTTTTGCCCATATCCATGTTCTATTAATAATAGCCCGTCTTCAGTGAGCCTCGCAAGACTATGTTTAATAATATGTTCAATATCGTATAAACCTTCTTTAGCACTAACCAGAGCCTGCTGCGGTTCAAAGCGAACATCACCTTGAGCAAGATGAGGATCATTGGCAGCTATATAAGGCGGGTTGGAGACAATGACATGAAATGTTTTGGGTTCTGTAATATGTGAAAACCAGTTTGAATGATAAAATCGTATGTTATTAATTTCGAGCCTGGCGGCATTTTCCTGGGCTGTTCTCAGAGCATCTTCACTGTAATCACAGGCAGTAATATTCCAATCTGCTCGTTCTTTAGCTAATGCTAATGCGATAGCCCCGCTTCCCGTCCCTAAATCTAATAGTCTTGCATGAGCCTGATTACCCATTAATGCTAAAGTTAACTCAACAATGAGTTCAGTTTCTGGGCGAGGGATGAGCGTTTTTTCATTTACACGTAAAGGAAGCGACCAAAATTCGCGGGTTCCGGTGAGATAGGCAACTGGCGTTCCCAGTGATCGTCGTGCAATCAGTTGTTGAAAAGTCAGCCATTGTTGTTTGCTAAGCTTAAGCTCCGGGTGGGTATAGAGATAAGTGCGCGTTTTCAACAAGACATGTGCCAGTAATACTTCGGCATCAATCCTTGCTGAATCAGTATATTGTTCAAGTTGAGAAACGGCTTGCTCAAGAGAAAGCTTGATCTCAATCATGTCGCCCTAACTCAGCAAGTAACTCTGCATGGTATTCACGTTTTAACGCATCAATCACAGGAGTTAAATCACCAGCAACTATGTCGGTTAATTGATATAGCGTTAAATTAATACGGTGATCAGTCAAACGGCCTTGCGGGTAATTGTAAGTTCGTATGCGCTCTGAGCGATCGCCTGATCCAACCAATGATTTTCGTGTTTGTGCCTGTTGTTGACGTTGCTTGCTCTGTTCGGCATCAAGCAATCGGGTTTTAAGCAGGGACATAGCTTTGGAACGGTTTTTATGCTGCGATCGTTCGTCCTGGCATTCGACTACAACACCAGTCGGTAAATGAGTGATTCGGATCGCTGAATCCGTTTTATTAACGTGCTGGCCACCTGCGCCGGATGAGCGGTAAGTATCGATACGTAAATCATCGCTGTTGATTTCAATTTCATTGATTTCATCAACTTCCGGCATAATTGCAACGGTACAGGCAGAAGTATGAACGCGCCCCTGAGATTCTGTTTCTGGCACACGTTGTACACGATGTGCGCCTGATTCGAATTTTAGCTGGGAATACACTGCATTCCCGCTAACACGTGCAATCACTTCTTTATATCCACCATGCTCACCGTGATTTGCACTAACTAATTCAACTTGCCAGCCCTGCGTTTCGGCATAACGGCTGTACATACGGAATAAATCGCCGGCAAAAATTGCGGCTTCATCGCCGCCGGTTCCTGCGCGTACTTCCAGGTAAATATTACGTGAATCATCCGGATCTTTAGGGATAAGATGCCATTGTAACTGTTCATCTAATTGGTCAATGGCCGTTTTAGCTGCAGCGATTTCATCGGTTGCCATTGTTGCCAATTCTTTATCATCGCTTTCAATGAGTTCCTGTAAAGATTCAACATTAGTACATGCTTCCAGATACTGTTCATAACATTGAGCTACCGGCTCAAGCTGGGCATATTCTTTAGAAAGATTTCTAAATTGATTTTGATCGGAAATTACAGACGACTCGGACAAAAGTCGACCGACCTCGTGAAAACGTTCGAGCATTTGTTCCAATTTTGCTTCAAGAGATTTTTTCATATGGGAATTGCTTCATCCGGATTTTTAAAAAGGTAGTGTGCCAGATCGAGCAATTCTTCACGTCCATCCCAAGCTGCCTGCTTAAAGCCAGCGGTGGGGGTATGTGTAAGCTTGTTGACGAGACGGTCACACAATTCACGCATAACGTCTTCCTGGTTTAAGCCTGCAGAAAGTTTAGCCTGGGCGCGTTGTAATTCATGGTCTGCCAATGTTTGCATATGGTTACGATAGTCACAGATAACATCTTTTGCGCGTAATGAACGATGCCAGCGGATGTAATTATCAAGTTCGCAATCGATAAGCTGTTCTGCTTGCAATGCGGCCGAACGGCGTTCATCCATACCTTTGGTTATTAACGTTTTTAAATCATCTATATTATAGAGTTGAATATGGTCAAGCTCATTCACATCTGCTTCGATATCTCGAGGAACCGCCAGATCCAGAAAAAACATGGGCGCATTGGCTCGCTGGCTTAAAGCGTGTTCAACAAGACTTTTATTAATAAAAGGCAAAGGGCATGCTGTTGCAGAAATTACAACATCGGCAAGGGGTAAATATTGTGGAATATCGCCAATTGCCAGAGCCTCGCCATCAAATGCAGCGGCAAGCTGCTGTGCATTCTCGCGTGTGCGGCTAGCTACGCGGAAACGACGTACTCCCTCTTTATATAAATATTTGGCAACCAGAGTAGAGGTTTCGCCTGAGCCAATCAAAAGTACTTGCAACGGTTTATAATCGCTAAAAAGCTGGCCAATCAGCTGTACCGCGGCGTAAGCAATGGAAACAGGGTTCGCTCCAATCCCGCTGCGGTTTCTAACCCGTTTGCTTGCTTTAAAAATATATTCAAATACTGGCCTTAAATTGGATTTAACAGCACCAACGCGACAAGCCTGTTGAAAAGCCTGTTTCATCTGACCCAAAATCTGAGGTTCGCCCAGCATCATGGAATCAAGTCCACTTGCAACACGTAATGTATGACGAATAGCCTGAGAGCCTTGATGGATATAAAAATAAGGCGAAATTGTTTCCGGATTAAAATTATATTCGTGAGCTAACCAGGGAATTAATTTGTGTGCATCATCCGTATCGCAATATATTTCCGTGCGATTACAGGTTGATAACAACGCTGCTTCATTAACTGCGGGCAAGTCGTCCACCAGTTTAAGCAATAATTGATCATGGACAGCAGGGGATAGCGCAATTTTCTCACGCACTTCAATTGGAGCTGTTTTATGATTAAGCCCGCAGGCGACAAACACCATAGATTCTATAAGGAAAGAAAAATATGCCAAATTGTAAACTATTAGCCTGTAAATTTGAAGCGGAAAGATGTTGTCATTCTTTATCTAATCTCACACACGTCGTTCAATCTGGCAGTTACACACTGGAGCATAAAAGACCTTACTTTTGTACTCACCAGAGGTTATAACGTTGTTCTTGATTTTTTCTTTAGATTTCTGAACCTGGAACTATAGCTGTGTATGTTGAGTTTAGTTGCTTGTTACTTGTGGTTCTATAATCATCACAATGATACAAATTCAAACAATAATCTTGGTATTGTACCAATATATGGTTTATTTTGTATCTTATCATGCATTATTTTTGCAATTATCCAGCGAAAATTTACAAACCTGGTAAAGCTTGAGGATGATCATCATTTGCAGCAGGTTGATCAAATTTATCTTTAATCTGGTTAAAATTTTTATCAGCCTGGTTTTCAATAATTTTAATATAATTTTCTGAAATTTTTCCAGTCTGTATAATTTTATCTCGAGTAGTAGTCCAATCTGTAAAATCAGGAAAAATTTCATTAAGTTTTTTCCCCACATTCTTCATCGATGCTTCTGAATGAGGTTCCAATTTTTCTGCAGTAATTAAGCTTAACAAAGCGGCCTGGTAATTTTTATTGTTCCAATGCAAGGAGGTGAGTAATAAATAACCGGGCGTTCCATATAAATTTGCTGCAGTTGTTGCAGCTTTTAAAGAGTCAGTTGATTGTTGCCTGGCAACCTCTCCCAGTGCTGTAAAATTTCCCGCGTTAATGGCTTCTTGAAAAAAACCTTTCCTTATGTAGTCTTTGCCTTTTTTGGAAGCCTGATATAAGACATGCCCTTTAAGCAAATCAAACCGGTCTACTGTTTTTTGAGGACTAATATTTAATTTTTTTCCTGGCTCTGATTCCCAAAAAGGATTGAGCAAATTACTTTTGCACAAGTTATCAAATTCAGGATCCATTATTGATTTCTTTACAATGGCTGTTAACCCTTTTTTTGCAAGAATATCTATAAGTTGTGTGGCTTTCTCAGGTTCTTTTGAGTGTTGAATCAGTGTTGAAATCTGTTTGATCAATACTTTTTCCTCAAAGGTTAATTCTGCAAATTGGGGTTCAAACATGATGGCTTCATTCTCAAGTAGTTGGTTGATATTAAGTATAGTGCTATTTTTATGTTTAAATATAAGACAATTTAATTCATATAAACTATTATTAACTAATAAATATACAAAAAAAACTTAAGTATTCATAAAATTAGCCGCTATTTATAATGTAACTCGAACAGGAGCTGCAAATGGATATTATCTTACAAGGTGAGCATAATACTGAAGAAACAGCAGAAAGTCTGCTGAGTGTCTTGCGCATGTTTAAAGAGCGTTATCACATCAGCCAGTTTCGAGAAATACATTTGGCTGTTACGTTAGTAGATGAACATGGAGATGATGTAGAGCTTGTCGATAGCGAAACTGCTCAAACCTACCGTGTTTTTGAAGTATTTCGTAATGGACAGGAATTAACAGCTGGACGAAAATCCCGCCCCATGTTGCAATTAGTGGTAGATAATACGCGTTAGTGGAGCGATGATGTTTTTGGTTTCAGGATTAATTGCAATTCTTTTGATGTTAGTATTGGTTATTGGATTACATGAAGCAGCTCATGCGTTTGCTGCCAGATTATTTGATGTAAAAATTCAGCGTATTTCGTTGGGTTTTGGTAAGCCTGTTATGCTATGGCGCAATAAAAATGGATGTGAATGGGTATGGGCTACATGGCCAATTGGTGGCTATGTTCAATTACTTAACACCCGTATTCAAAAAGTAGATAAAAAAGATTACCCACAATGCTTTGATAAAAAACCGGCATGGGTTCGTATTGTGATTTTACTCGCAGGTGCAATTGCCAATTTTTTGGTAGCCATCATTGCTCTGATATTATTTTATATGATAGGCCACCAGCAACAACCACCCATCATCGCTCAAGTTGTACCTGATAGTATTGCTGCGCAAGCAGGTATTGTTGCACAGGATCGTTTTATTGCTATCAATGGACAAGCGGTGAGTTCATGGCAAGAAGCCGGGACACAACTAATAATCGCATTTGGCCAGGACAATGTTCAGGCTGAAGTCGCTGACGCGCAAACCTCCAGAAAAATCATCCTTCAATTAAATGGTCCTTTGGTTAAAAATAGCAAAAATCTGATAAAGGCACTTGGAATAGCGCCGATTCGTGGCAATGAGTATGTTCATGGGGAGCCTTTATTTACCTCAATCAAACTGGCTTTTAATAAATCAATGCAATCATTATGGTTTTTTGTCGTTATTATTAAACAGTTAGTTACGGGTGCATTACCGATGTCTCTATTATTAGGCCCAATAGGTTTATTGACAGTTTCTATCGAGTCCTATTCGCAAGGAATTTCTGTATTTTTATATTTTATCGCCAGTTTGAGCCTTGCAGTTGGATTGGTTAATTTATTTCCTTTACCCGTTCTGGATGGCGGTTCAATTGTATTAACAATCATTGAAAAAATTCGCGGAAAACCCGTTTCGGTGGCTTTTGAGGTTTTATTATATCGGCTTGCTCTGATTTTGTTTTGCGTTTTTATGGTTCAATTACTATTAAATGATTTGTTGCGCCTGTAAAATCATAACCATTATCAAATAAGTAACAGGAGTAATTATGGAATTCGTCAGCCGTTATGTTTCTCATAAACCAGATGCGCAGGGATTTGTTAATTATTCCAGCGAGGAACATCGTATATGGCAATTGTTGTACGAGCGTCAAATAGCGATTTTGCCCAATCGCGCTTGCGAGCAATTTATAAAAGGTCTGCAATGTCTTGATCTGGCATCAGACCATATTCCACAGCTTCCAGACATTAGTCGCAAACTAAAATTGTTAACCGGATGGCAGGTTGAGCCAGTTGCTGCCTTAATTTCAGCGCGTGCTTTTTTTGAATTATTAGCTGATAAGCGATTTCCAGCTGCGACCTTTATCCGTACTGAAGAAGAGCTGGATTATGTGCAGGAACCCGATATTTTTCATGAAATATTCGGCCATTGCCCAATGCTTACCGATCCGGTCTATGCTGATTTTGTTTGTAATTATGCTCGCAAAGTGCTTTCAGTTTCGGAGCATAAATGGCCTCTTTTACAGCGTTTATTCTGGTTTACCGTAGAGTTTGGCTTAATTAAAAATGAGGGTGGCTTGCGGGCATATGGCGGCGGGATATTATCTTCAATTAGTGAAACAGCCTATAGTGTGGAGAGTGATATTCCCATGCGTATTCTTTTTGATCCAGTTGTCGCATTTCGTACACCTTACCGAATTGATATGTTACAACGTGTTTATTTTGTAATTGATAATTATGAGCAACTCTATGATTTTGTAAACCAGGATATTACCACGTTGATTGCGCGAGCGCGTGAGCTAGGTGAGTATCCACCTCTTTTCCCGGTTGATTTGGCTAATCCATCTATTCACATCCTTGCTTGTTAACTCAATCACGCCCATAATTAAAAGAACTAATTGCTTGTGTGTAGCGGGTACATTAACCGCTACATGCAGTAAAAGGCGTATTTCACAAAAGTAATTTATTATGGATGAAACTATCGCTAATTGTAATGCATCGTCAGTCTTGTTAATATCCATATACCTTTTGTGTTCATTGACTTATCGTCAAGGAGCATTACTTGATTAAAGTACTCATTGTAGATGACCATGCCTTGGTTAGAATGGGTATTCGCCGCCTGTTAGATGATTTACCGGACATGGATGTCGTAGCTGACGCAGAAAGTGGTGAACAAGCCTTAACCATGGTTAAGACTCATAAGCCCGATGTAGTGTTGCTCGATATGAAAATGCCTAATGGTATTGATGGGTGGGAAGTCACCCGTCGTCTAAAGAAGTCGAACCCAAATGTAAAAGTTATTGCAGTAACGGCCATGTGTGCTGAACCTTTGCCTTCCAGAGTATTACAGCTTGGTGCTATGGGTTATTTGACCAAAGAATCGGGTGCTGAAGAAATGGCTGCAGCAATTCGCCGTGTTGCTAAAGGCGAACGCTATCTGAGTGCGGAAATCGCGCAGAAGATGGCAATAAGCAGTCTTGAAGCAGTGCAAGGCTCGCCATTTGACTTGTTGTCTGAACGAGAAATGCAGGTCATGTTTATGATAACCAGCGGTATGAATGTATTGGATATTGCTGAAAGATTATTCTTAAGCACCAAAACTATTAATGGTTATCGTTATCGGATATTTGAAAAACTGGATATTACCAACGACGTTGAGCTTACTTTTATGGCGATGAAACATCGCGTGATTGAAAGACCCAGCGACGAACAGACGGATGCCTGATGATTAAGAAACCTTGATAAGGCACAGCGTTTTTTTAAATGTATGAGTAATCAAATTGACTTAAATCTGTTTATTAGTAATTTAACCACCGAACCCGGTGTTTACCGTATGCTCGATATGGAGGGCACGGTATTATATGTTGGTAAAGCCGGTAATCTGAAAAAGCGTGTCAGTAGTTATTTTAATAAGCAGAATGTTGGCGCAAAAACAAAATCGCTGGTTAGTCAGATTACTGCAATCGATATAAGTGTTACCCGCACAGAAACAGAAGCATTATTGCTGGAAAGCAGCCTCATCAAATCATTGCGGCCAAAATACAATATTTTGATGCGTGATGATAAATCCTATCCTTATATTCATGTAAGCAAAAGCCATACTTACCCGCGAATGGAACTTTATCGCAGTAAAAAAAAACCACAAAAAGGGATGTATTTTGGCCCTTATCCCAGTGCTTCCTCAGTCAGGGAAACATTAAACACCATTCAGAAAGTGTTTAAAATCCGCAATTGCCGCGACAGCTATTTTAATTCGCGTTCAAGACCCTGCTTGCAATATCAAATCAAGCGTTGTACAGCGCCTTGTACAGGATACATTTCACCACAGGATTATCAACAATCGGTCGATGATGCGATTCGATTTCTGCAGGGCAAATGCCAATTAATTCTTGACGAACTAACCAGACGAATGAATATAGCAGTAGAAAAACTTGCCTATGAAGAAGCTGCCGTGTTGCGCGATCAGATTAAAAGTCTGCGATTGGTGCAAGAGCAACAGAGTGTCGTGCAATTACGAGGTGATGCTGATGTGATTGCAATTGAAGCACAACCGGGATTTGCCTGTGTTCAATGTGTGACAGTGCGCGATGGCCAGGTGGTTAGCAGCCAAAGTTTTTTCCCCTCTGTGCCGCACTCGCATCTCACAACCAATGATAATGATTTGTATCAGGAGATTTTTGAAACATTTATCGCATTTTATTATGTTGAATTTCCTGAACGAATTCCTGCGTTAATTGTACTGGATGAACGCGTTACTGATTTAGATGCAATAATAAAAGTGTTAAGCCAGTTACGCGCAAAAAATATGACTATTCAGCCTCGTCCTCGTGGGACTAAAGCAAGATGGATGGATTTTACCCGTAATAATTTAAAGCTATCAATTGCCGAACACGTTGCTTCAGCGGCGACTATAAACAGACGTTATCAGGCTTTAATTCAGTTGTTGGATTTGCCAAACAACATAGTTCGAATGGAGTGTTTTGATATAAGCCATACGCAAGGTCAGGAAACGATTGCTTCTTGTGTGGTTTTTGATGCACAAGGACCAAAAAAAAGCGAGTACAGGCGTTTTAATATTGAAGGTATAACGCCAGGAGATGATTATGCCGCCATGGAACAGGCTATAACGCGCCGATTCAAGCGGCTGGTCACTGAACAAAATTTGCCGGATATATTAATCATAGATGGCGGCAAAGGGCAGGTTGGAGTTGCAGTGCGCGTACTTGAAGCGTTAGCTGTAAAAAATGTAACGATATTAGGTATTGCCAAAGGCCCTGATCGTAAAGCCGGTTGGGAGCGCTTGATTCTGGTCACGCAAAATATAGAAATAACCTTACCTTCTGATTCCCCAGCGTTACATTTATTACAACATATCCGTGATGAAGCGCATCGTTTTGCTATTACAGCACATCGTAAAAAACGACAGAAAGCTGGATTTGAATCAACTCTGGAGAATATTGAAGGCATTGGCCCCAAACGTCGAAAAGCTTTATTGCAATATTTCGGAGGTTTACGCGAGCTTGCAAAAGCACCCGCGGATGAAATAGCACGAGTAACAGGCGTTAATGCAGAATTGGCGCATCGTATTTATACCCATTTTCATCAGTAAAAGCATATAAATACGATCCTTTAAATCAGGACGTGTAGCCCGTATTAGCATAGCGTAATACGGGACTTCGAGGAGGCCGTGAGGCTACAGTTATGCGTGTAAATTAACTAATAGTACACTTTGCAGAGTCAACATTATTATTAATTGGAGCGTTTGTACTGTTAAAAAATCCAGCATCTCTGGCAGAGTTTGATGACTGACTGATATTCATGGTTGAGAGTGTATTATAATCATTTTTGGTTAATACAACATAAAAATAGCTACCATTAGTTTGAACTTTTTTAGCATTACCTGTGGAAAAACTTTGTATACCGTTTTTGTATAATCCATTTGCAAAAATACCAGCATCAGATTCATTTTTAAAGGAAACTGAAATATTTCCTTTATTTAAATTAAATAGCATTGGTTTTTCTTTTGTTAAAAACATTTCTTTAATTTGTGCGGCAATCTCAATAAAAATCTCTTTTTGACTCGAATTTTTTTCAGGAAAAAATCGCTGCTGATGAGATGTAATTGCCGGTTGAACGAATTGTTTTTTTCTGTTTTTAAACGCTTCTAAAAAAGGAGATTCAAGGAAAGGATTTAACGTTGAATGCAGTTTTAAAAGCTGAAAATTATTAGATTGCACCACCAGTTGTTCCTCGATAGTAGTAGCAATTTTTATAAACCTACCCCCAATTGTGCGATCACTGCCGGCATTGAGCATAACGCATTGTTGGCCACCAAGAACTTGCTCATTGGTATAAGCTAATAAATCTTCGTGGATAACGGATTGTATATAAGGATTATTGGGTGCAAAGGTTGTTAATTGTTTTTGAGTTTCTATGGTACTGTTTGCCGCATTGGGATTAGCAGGATTGAGCCATATTACCCATTCAACGTTTATTTGATGTTTGCTTGCGGCTTTCGCAAAAGCCTTGTACATAATTTCTTTAGCGAGTTCCTTTGATTGATGCGACAGTTTGGAGATGTAAACACCCACGCCAAAAGCAGGCATAATCAGATGTGTATGTCCCTCTTTTTTTGCTGTTCCAACGATGAAATCAGCTATTTTCTCGCATTCATTTTGATATATATCAGCAATCAGAGTTCGGTCAGTTTTGCCACCACTGGAAAAATTTTTCAAATCATTATCTGAAGTGCTTAAATTAATAGCACAAGTGGTAATTAATGGAATAGTAGTTGGGTAGGGTGAGGCTGGATCATCAAACTCCACGGGTCCATAAACCATTCTATAACGAGTTAAATGACGACTGTCTGGTTTCTGAGGTGCCAGATGATTCTTGCGATTTGAGTAAGTAATTTGCTCATAAGGTGTATAGCCGATTCGAGTGGTTTCCAGCGCTTTTTCTTCATTAATAGCGAGAAACTCATCACGAAATATAATTTTTTGTTTCTTTTGTAATTCGATAAGATGATTTATCTCAAATTTTGTCAGATCTTCTTTTTCTTCAAGATAAAGATGAAATGCTTCCAGTTTCTGGTTAAGCTCGGCTTGAGTCATATGAGGCATAATATTTTTTCCAAAGGTATAGATAAAGCACATATTGTATAGATGAAATATTATGGAAGTATTAAGGATGATATGGGCTAATAATCATCCAGGGCGATCTCACCAAAGTTTAAAAAATAGGATTTACGAAACCATATTAACCAATTTGAATGTAGGGCGGACAAAACGAAGTGTGTCCGCGCATTTCCATTTAATCACCTTTGTTACGCGTGGGCACGTCGCTTGCCGCTCCTTTGTCCACTCTACCGGCAATTGTTTAATTTTAACACTTTGGTGAGATCGCCCTGATAATCATTTTTGTTTAGTAAGTCCTATTTCAGTTGATTCGTCCATGCTTTCTATCGGTTCCTCTGCAAAAAACTTAGGAGAATAATTATTCACTTTAGCTTCAAAATTAACCACCATTTCAGTTTTAGCCTTGTCAATATAAGTGGGCTTATTTGCTTCCCTCTGATTTTTTTCATAGGTAGAATTTAGGAAATGCTCGTTTGCTGCGAGTACAGAGACGAGTGCGCCAGCTGACATGCCCATTATGCTACCCACAAGGACACCTGCAACTAATCCAGCACCTCCTGTAAGAAAGCTTAAAGAACCTACTACTAAAATTGCAACGCTTAAGCACATCAGTGCCAATCCTAAACCTATCAATAGATTGAGAATTCTTTTGTCATTTTTATCTAAAGGTCTATCCCATTGAGGATATTTATGGGATTTAACTGATTCAGAGGGTGGAATAAACTTTATTATTTCTTCAAATGCATTACTGTAAGCGTTTAAATCAGGTTTAACCTTGCCCTCCGAAAAAGCCTGATCAACGATAGCAAATTCATTAATAAAATTTTTACATGCTATTTTTCAGCACTGCCTAACCGAGCCGCGACTGTCAAGGAGTGTTCACAGGGTGAGAGCAAGGTTTCCGATTTCCCAGCGTACATCACCCCCTAAACGCTTGCTTACGCGCGCGGCTCGGATTCGCACCAGTGGAAGTTTTCAATTTTTCAGCACGGCCTGCCGAGCCGCGACTGTCAAGGAGCGTTAACTGGGTGAGAACAAGGTTTCGGATTTTATGGCTTACATCACCCCCTGAACGCTTGCTTACGCGCGCGGCTCGGATTCACACCTGTGGGAGTTTTCAATTTTTCAGCACTGTTCAACTGTACCGCCATACACGGCTCGGATTTACCTGTGGAACTTTTGATTATGCCTGGTAATAAACAGGATGAGCTTATCGAGCGAAAGGGGGCGGCAATAATAAAATCCTTGGGCGTATTTGCAGCCCAGGTTTTTCAATAAGACATTTTGTTCTTCGTTTTCCACCCCTTTTTGAACTACATTCATTTGTAATTTATCACCCAAATCAATAATACCGCTGATTAGCGCTGCATTTTTATTGTATTTATCATCCATTGAATGCAATAAATTATGATCAATTTTAAGAAAATCCACTGGAATTTCTAATAAGCGGCTCAACGAAGTGTGTATGCCGCCAAAGTTATCAAGACTTAATTGAACGCCACTGTTATGAAGTGTCTTTAAGTTTGCATCAAGGTTATGATAATTCAGTTTGTTATGCTGTTCAGCAATATCGATAATAACATTATTTTCTTCTATATTATTTTCTTGCAAACGCTCACAAAAATTATTAATAAATTTTTGATCGTTTAATTGAGAAAGTGCAACATTAATTGATAATTTTGCATCAGTAACATCACTGATTATATTGATATAATCACACAAGGTTTGGTTGACTATCCAATTGCCGATTGTGTAAATGGCACCCGTATTTTCCGCCAAGGGTATAAATTCACTGGGTGAAATTAATCCTTGCTTGGGATGACGCCAGCGAATAAATGCCTCCAGTCCTATAATTTTACCTAATTCAAGATCAAATTGTGGCTGATAATCAATGTAAAACTGGTTTTTTTTGATAGCATTTTTTAAATCTCGTTTAATCACTGTATCTCGATTATTCGTATTATTTCGAGGCAGATTGGCATATATAAAATATTGGTTTTTACCGGATTTTTTTGCTTCATACATAGCAATATCAGCATTTTTAAGTAATTCTATCGGGGTAATGCCTCCTTCTGGATAGAACGTTATGCCAATACTGCAACTTGTTTCCAGATGACATTCGCAAAGTTCAAAGGGTGTGGCTAAAGCTGCGTTAATTTTGAGCGCTATTGCTTCGATATTTGTAAGGGGTGTGCATTTCACCAAAACGACAAATTCATCACCGCCAATACGTGCCATAAAATCGGAACGTCGCAAACAGCCTGTCATACGCTTGGTTAATGTTTGTAATAGCTTATCGCCAACATTATGACCCAAGTTATCATTAACAGATTTAAAATTATCCAAATCTATTAAAAATAGTGCTAACATGGTTTTATGTTGTTTTGCTTTTTCCAACCAATCTCCCAGTGTGCTTTCAAAATATTGCCGATTTGGTATCTTCGTGAGCGTGTCGTAGTTAGCCATATCGCCCATTTTTTGCTGGGTTGCTTTTAATTCTGTAATGTCTGTACCGTAAATATTTATCTGATCAAAATCAGCAATCCATCTAAGAGCAAAAATGTAAACTTCATCGAGCAGATGAATTTCCTGACGGATGACGTTGCTATTATTTCTCGCAAGATTACAGGCGTTTATGAGTTTTTTGGGTAATTCTTTATTGGGAACAGACCATTTTTTAAGAATCGCATCCCCCGCAATATTAGCATAAATTACTTTATATTCAGGAGAAACTCTGATTATAGGATTAGGATTTTCATGGGGAAGACTGACAAGAAACGCCTGTTTACGCTTGGCAATCAAACTTTCAATTTCTAATGAAACTCTATCAAGAAACAATTGAAATAGCTTATAAGCCAAAGGATTAACATCCAGGCTACCTTTGGAAAAAAGCTGTAGAAGGCCAACAACATCACCCTCTATATTGGTTATGGGACCTCCCAAATAGCTGGAAATATCATCTTGGTAAAAAAATATACCAAACCTGGATTGAAAATTACCATTAAAATGCATGATTAAATTATTATTTTTAATTTCCTCACCCGGTGTGTTTTCTTGATTGATAGTGAGGTTTTTTAACTTTTTACCTTCGTGATAAAAGCTGACGCTGTGAGAAAAGTTGGCTGTATCAATTAAATTAACCATTGAATATTCAGCATTAAAAACATTGCCGGCAAGTTTTGTAATGATGTTAATTACATCATTAATAGAGCGTTGATTATGGATCTCCGCCAATGAGGATAAACTCCATTCAATTATTTTTGCCGGTAAAATATCAAAAAAATTGACTATGAAATAATGATCATTATTTAAGATAATAGAGTTTAACATGATGGATAATGCTTTTAATGGACGTTTATTTTTTTTATATTGCCATTCAAACTGTTGAGGCATTCCTTTCTCAGCAAGTTTTGTATAGCGTCTGATTTTTGCGAACAATGTTTTATAAGCAAATTCTTCAGGCAACAGTTCCCATAAAATTTTTCCTGTTAATTCATTTTGCGATTGGTTAAAAAAATTTGCAGCAGAAAGACTGACGCTGATAATAATCCCTTTATTATCATAGAGAAAAGCATTATCCTTTGTGGCTTTGATACAGGTGCGAAAGTCAGCAATCCTGGCAGATTGTTGATTTGAAATAACAGGTTTAGCCATGCTCATATACATGTCTTTCCAGCTCATGAGTAATTTATTTTGGAAGTAGGCACCTATAAGTATAGATTCATGTCAGAAACTTTGCTTATTGACTAAACTTTTTCAAAATATTACCGAAGAAGCATTTGACTACAGGATTTAAATTTAAGCACGCTTCTTGCATATTAAACATTATTTACACTAGGGGAATCACGTCATGAAAAGATTATTGGTAGTGATTGCATTAATAATACCAGCTTTCGTTACGCAGGCAGCAAGCTATTTCGGTACTGGATTGTGCGCTTATCCCCAATACCAATGTATTAAGGTACAAAAAGGCCAATCATGGGAGAATTTATTTCCCGATGAAGTGCAACGGGATATTGTTCAACGGTTAAATCGCACCTATAACCATTTATGGTACGGCAAAGAAATCGTTATTCCCAGAAATCTGACTAATAAAACCATGCTCGATTTTTCACCGTTCCCGCTGCAAATACATGCGGATGGTGAGAAACAAGTAATTGTTGATCAGGAAAAACTGGCATGGGGCGCGTATGATCTTGATGGAAAACTCGTAAAATGGGGACCCATTTCTTCTGGACGTGATAAATGTTCAGATAGCAGTAAATCTTGCCGAACCATGACGGGAATCTTCTATTTCTTCAGTAAAGAAAATGAGAAATGCCGTTCTAACGTTTATCCGGTTGGTAAAGGCGGCGCAAAGATGCCTTATTGCATGTATTTCCATAAAGGTTTTGCATTGCATGGTTCTGATGATATACCTGGTTTTCGTGCCAGCCACGGTTGCGTGCGTTTGTTTACAAGAGATGCTTTATGGTTGAATCACGAGTTTGTGGATGTAGCTAGTGTTCAGAATAATTTTTCGGGCACAAAAATTATTGTGCGTCCTATTATTACCAGTGAGAACAAACAATGAAAAATTCAACTCGATTAAATTCAGGAAAAGTCTTGTTGCTATCTCTTGTTTTGGCGGCTGGCAGCACTTCTTTTGCAGCGGATGTAAAAGAAGATGATCGTAATCCACTAGGCTGTAAAGATGTGGGTTATCAATTTGATTTGAAAACCTTGCATTTGTTGCCCCATGATGCCGGGGCAAATCAATCCATGTATTTTATTTATAACTCATCACCAAAAACATTGAATCTATTTCAAATGCGCAGTGAAGATAGTTCCCGCAGTATGTATTTAAACCATTCTATCGGTACCCATCAATGGGCGGTTTTATCCAGCAATGAAAAAAAGATGAAATTTATCTGCACGGCGGTGGATGCCAGTTCTCGATACGGTCAAATTGTTGACTGTTCTGAAAATATACGTGTTTGTGAATATACGAATGTTAAATATGGCCTGAACAATCGCGGCAACTACTGGCTGGTTAATAGTAATACAAAAAGCGGGGCGATAAGGGAAGTTGTGCGATATGGCATTATTCCTGCAATCTAAATACATAATTGTTGCAGTTAACAAATAATAAGGGAACTCACCATGAAAACAATAGTGCCATGGTTTTGTCTGGTTGCGGTGGCTGGCAGCAATGCTGCTTATGCTTTAGACGGTATAGACGCTTATAGACAAGGTAACTATACAGCAGCAGCCGAAAGCCTTACTGCCAGGAAAGTTACTGATCCCGTGGCGAATTATTATTTAGGTGTAATGCGCCTTTATGGTTATGGTCAATTAAAAAATAATAATTTGGCTCTGCGCAATTTTTCAGAAGCAGCTGAAAAAGGTTTTTTGCCGGCCCAACGCATTCTGGCCAGTTATTATTTAACTAAAGCAGTTGATCCGGTACAAGCGCTATATTGGTTTAAAAAAGCTGCCGCTGCTGATGATACAGCAGCACAAATGTATTGCGCAGCCGCTTATTTATTTGGTTACGGCACTAAAAAAAATGATGATACGGCAAGACACTATTATATTGATGCGGCAAAAAATGGTAATGAAACTGCTCAATATGCACTTGGCATGCAATTTTTGGACAGTCGCGATAGTCGAAATAAAAAACTCGGAGTAATCTGGTTAAACAAAGCAGCGGCACAAAATAATCCCAAAGCGCAGTTAAAATTAGGTGAGATGTATTCTACTGGAACTGTTGTTGCCAAAGACCCGATTAAAGCGAAAGAATATCTTGAAAATGCAGCCAAACAGGATTACGTGCCAGCGCTTATTGCATTAGGTGATAGCGCAAAAAAACAAGGCGATTTGGTTGTTGCTAAAGAGTGGTATACAAAAGCCGCTAAAAATAAGAATGCGGCTGCCGAAATCGCAATGGCGAATTTATACACGGATACCACCAGTCCTTTTTACGATAATAAAATGGGCTTTCTCTGGATGTTAAAAGCAGCAGAGGATGGTTCTCGTGATGCACAAATGGCCGTATCAGCCATGTATAAAGATGGGGTTGGTGTAGGTGCCAATCAGGCACAAGCAGATAAATGGCAGCTAAAAGCTCAGAAAAATACTGGTGAACCCGAGTTAATAACCAGTATTGCGGTTGCACGGTGGTTGAGCGATGAGCGCGATGATACATTTAATAATACAAGTTTTAAATTAGGCGGGATATACACTGATTGGCAAAATCCTGCTGCTCTTAAAGAAAATAATTACAATCAAGCCCCGCAAATGGACATGGTAACGCGCAAAGCGCTTTATAAACCACAATTTACGATGGTTCAGCCACACGATATTCAGATTAGTGAGTATTTTGATGTATTAGCACCACAATTAAGTGGTGGGGAGTCTAATGACTGGTCTTTTCCCCGTTATCCCATTGATAAACACATGGAAAGCTTATTGCATAATGACTCACTAGTATTAAAACATGCGCAAAATATGCCTCTGGTTGATGAAAATACAACCTATCCTCAAGACAATGGTGTTAAGCCATTTGATTATCTGGATGAAAAAACGAAAGGCTGGCAGCAACAGACAAATTACCAGGCTGTATTGAGCCGACTCTACGGACAGGCCATTCTTGGTGACTCTTCGTCACAATTTGAATTAGGCCAACTTTATCAATACGGTATTGTTGTTACTAAAAATCCTCAACAAGCCATGGCTTATTATCAGCTTGCTGCTGTTCAGCAGGACGTCAGGGCAGAATATAATCTTGGTATTTTATATTTGGAAGGGCAGCTTTTACCGCTCGATTATGAAAAAGGCATTGAATGGATGAACGATGCTGCGTTTAAGGGTAATCCTTATGCGCAATATGCATTGGCTAATATCTATGAAAAAGGTTTAAAAAATCCGAGTGGTGAAGTGGTTGTCAATCCTGACCATCATCAGGCAATGGCCATGTATTATCTTGCCTCATCCAATCATTTTGGTGAAGCTGAATATCGCCTGGCTGATTATTTGGTCAAAGAAAAGAAAGGGTCGTTAAGCGTCGCTGCCAAACAAAATCGTAATAATCTGATTAAACGGCTTTATCAGGGAGCAGCCAAACAAGGGATTGCTGAAGCTGTGTTGCCATTAGCTTTTTATGATGCCCTGGATATTAATCCTGTTAAACAGGCGCAAGCATTTGCCGTAGCAAGGCATGAGGCAAATACAGGTAATCCTGAAGCAGCCCTGTTATTAGGTATGATGTATGAACGTGGCATATCAGTGCCAGTTGATAATATTCAAGCTGTATATTGGTATCAAAAGGCCGGTAATAATCCCGTAAGTAATTTTATTTTGGGAACTTATTACAGTCAGGGAATCGGTTTTACCAAGGATGTTAATAAAGGTAAAACGCTATTGCAAAATGCAGCAAATGCCAATTTCTCCTTTGCCGATCTGAATCTTGCGGTTTTACAACAGCAAACTGGCGGAGATTTTCTCCCCGAACTGGATAAAGCACGACAACTGGGTAATAGTAAAGCCGGCTTATTGCTAGCCGATTATTATCTGCAGCAGGCAAACGATCCAGATAAGATGAAGCAAGCTCGAGACATTTATCAGTATTTTGCAGAAAAAGGTGATAAGGAAGGCCAGTTGAAACTCGCATTTCTTTATGATCGTGGGTTAGGTGGTGAGGCTAATAATGAGCTGGCAGCTCGCTGGTATACTGCTTCAGCGGAGCAAGGTCAACCAATTGCCCAGTATCTGCTTGGTCAAATGTATCAAATGGGACGTATGGGAAAAACACCTGATTATGATCAGGCTAAAAAACTCTATGCAGCAGCCCAATCTGTTTATCCATTGGCTTCGGTAGCGCTCGGTTTTATTTATGATACTGTGGACAATGATTATACGAAAGCTGCTGAAAATTATTTACTCGCCGCTACTACAAGCGATATAACTGCCCAATATAACCTTGGTCTGATTTATGAATATGGCAAAGGCAGACCGGTTGATTTTGAACAGGCTAAAGGACTTTATAAAGCAGCCTCGGATAAAGGTTATCCAAAAGCGATGACTCAGCTTGCCGGATTATATTTCTATGCACCCAATGGCAGCAGAAATGAACAGCTGGCACTAAGCTGGTACAAAAAAGCAGCGGCTCTCGGTGATAGTAATGCACTATACCAGCTAGGTTTGTTTTCTGAGACAGGCGTCACAACCAAGCTTGATTATGTCCATGCACTGAGTTTCTATCAACAATCCTCCGATTCAGGTAATGAAAAAGCAAAATTAGCTCTGGCGCGTATGTATCAATATGGTTTGGGTGTACAAAAAGATATCAAACATGCTGCCGATCTTTATAAGCAATTGGCTGATAATAGTAATGCTTATGCTCAGTATCAATTAGCGCTGATGTATATGGATGGTGTATTAGGCGATCATCAGGCTGATCAGGGCAAGGCACTGCTACGTCAAGCGAGCGCTAATGGCAGTCTGCAAGCGCAAAAAATGATTCAATGGTTATCTGCTCAGCAGGAGCCTCGTTTAAGTTTTATTGAACCTGCTGCCTTGAATCGCGCACCAGTGTTGGCCGGCCAGTCTGCCGCATTAATGTATCTAGATGCATTAAACGAGTGGAACCGTGGTGATGAAACCCTGTCAAGAATGATTTTAGACAAGTTAAGAACAGAGTATCCGCACTACATACCAGCAAAAAGAGCTTATGAGCAGCTTAACCAGCAGGGTTTTGGAAAAGAGCTATTAGGGTAGGGTGGGTAAAGAAGCGAAGCGACGTGCCCACGCGTAACAATGTTGATTAAATATTTAAAAAAAAATCTGTCCAAAATATTTCGGACAGATTTTTTTATATGTGTAGAGCGACGGAAAAACGACGTTAAGCAGCCATTGTCTTAAGACGGGCAACAAGGCGACTTTTAATACGGGAAGCTTTATTTTTGTGGATAAGACCTTTAGAAGCAGCTTTGTCTATTACTGGTTGAGCTTTAACGAAGGCTGCACGAGCAGCTTCAGCGTCACCTGCTTCAACAGCTTTAAGGACGTTTTTAACAAAAGTACGGTACATTGAACGCGCACTTGCATTGTGCTGACGCAGTTTAATGTTTTGACGGGCGCGTTTGATCGCTGATTTAATATTTGCCACTTGGAAATCTCCACTCGTTCAGTGAACTACAAAAGACGGTGATCATGCACAATGTGTCGGTTTTTGTCAATATATTATGTCGTTGACAAGCTGATTTTCATTATTTATTTACTATTTAGGTAAAATATCATTTGCTTCGATTCTTACAAACCCAATATCATAGAGGATTAGTTTTTCTTTTTTAGTGTCCTTATATGTCTGCGATAGAAACCATGATGCCAAAACGACAGAGCCTTTTACGATCGACCTCCCTTGTTTCTATAATGACTTTTTTATCGAGAATGACCGGATTTGTGCGAGACATGGTAATTGCACAATTATTTGGTGCAGGGGCTGGAATGGACGCGTTTCTGGTTGCATTCAGAATTCCCAACTTTATGCGTCGATTATTTGCCGAAGGGGCATTTTCCCAGGCATTCGTGCCAGTGTTGGCCGAATATCAACAAACACGCCCTTTTGACGATGTACGCACGTTTATAGCCCGAGTTGCCGGTCAATTAATGGCTGTTTTATCTATTATCACAGCCGTAGGCATGGTGGCGACACCGTTAATTATTCTGATGTTTGCCCCAGGTTTTGGGGTGGGCAGCACACGCTCTTTACTGGCTATTGAAATGCTGCGCATTACATTTCCTTATTTAATGCTGGTTTCATTAACAGCAATGGCGGGCGCTGTCCTTAATACCTATGGGTACTTTGGTGTTCCTGCCATTACACCTATCCTTCTAAATGCATCCATGATTATAGCAGCAATATATTTAAGTCCTTATTGCATGCACCCTGTGGTTGCATTGGCATGGGGTGTTTTAATCGCCGGATTTGCGCAATTTTTCTTCCAGTTGCCTTTTTTAAAGCAGCGAAAATTATTGGTCAAACCGCGACGAGCAAAAGGTGATGAAGGGGTAAAGCGGGTAATGAAACTGATGATTCCTGCTCTATTTGGCGTATCAATTGCTCAGTTAAATCTAATGATTGATTCCATTTTTGCCTCATTCTTGCAAGTAGGCAGTGTTTCCTGGCTATACTATACCGATCGCTTGACTGATTTTCCGCTAGGTGTCTTTGGTGTTGCCATTGCAACCGTTATATTGCCGCATTTATCACGCAATCATTCAGAGCAAAGCGTGGAAAAATTTTCTCTGGCAGTTGATTGGGGGTTAAGGTTATTGCTGTTGATTGGCTTACCCTCAGCGATAGGCCTGGCTTTTTTCTCTACGCCTCTTATTGCCAGTTGCTTTGCCTATGGTCATTTTTCAAGCGTAGATTTACTGCAAACGCAAAAAAGTCTGATTGCACTTGGTTGCGGCGTTCCTGCTTTTATGATGGTCAAAGTACTCGCTTCAGGTTTTTATGCGCGTCAGGACATTAAAACGCCTGTGCAAGTGGGGGCGATTGCTATGGTTGTTAATAGTATTCTATGCGCCTTGTTAATTGGATTTTTAGCGCACGCAGGGCTGGCGTTGGCTTCAACACTTGCTGGTTATGTTAATTGTGGTGTGCTTCTCGTGTTACTCATCCGCCGAGACATTTACCGACCAGTAAAAGGTTGGTTTAAATTTATGCTACAACTTATATTAGCCAACACAATTGTAGCTTATTATTTATATTCAGTTGCCGGAACGGCAAGTACCTGGCTTTCACTGCCGGCTGTCTCAAGACTTGGATGGCTCTTATGCTATACAGCTATTGCAATTTTTATTTATTTTATTAGTCTGGCTCTGACTGGCGTTCGCCCAGCTCAGTTCAGGGGTTTAAACAAGGAGTAATCATGCACGCGGATTTATTTTATCAAACCCATGCCAATGCAGACAAAAAACAGGTAATACCATTATTTCTGATTAATAAAGAGCAATGGGAAAAGGGTCTATCTGAGTTTGATGGTCATGAATCCAATGCATTTATTACTCAGCAATTCAAAGGCAAGGCAGGTGATTTATGTCTGATTTGCAATAAAGAGGGGTTGTTACATAAAGTTTATCTCGGAGCTGGTAATAATAATTTTAATAGCGCAATGGCGCAGGCTGCAAATCATTTACCACCCGGATACTATAATTTGCAGCAATCAGTGCCTGCATCAGCTTTAATCAAGTGGTCGCTGGCGCAATATCGTTTTGATAAATACAAACACCATGACATAACACCCAAAATACTGGTAATGGACGAAAAAGAATTAAAAGCAATAAACGATGAAGCAAAGGCAATATTTCTGGTTCGTGAATTAATTAATATGCCAACCAATGACATGGGTCCAGAACAATTAAGTCTGGCAGCAGGAAAAATCGCTGACGAATTTGGTGCTGACTTTACGCAATGGATTGGCGAGCAATTATTAAGTTCAAATTTTCCTGCCATTCATGCTGTAGGACGTGCCGCAGCGACCGCTCCTCGTTTGATTCATCTTAGCTGGGGAAATCCAGCGCACCCCACAATTGCCATTATTGGTAAAGGGGTATGTTTTGATAGTGGTGGTCTGGATATTAAGCCTTCTTCAGCCATGCGACTGATGAAAAAAGATATGGGTGGCGCGGCTCATGCGTTAGGATTGGCTCAATTACTTATGGCAAGCGGATTACCGGTTAATTTACACGTGTGGATTCCTGCAGTGGAAAATGCCATTGGTCCTGATTCATTCAGACCAGGTGATATATTAACCATGCGCAATGGTTTAACCGTTGAAATAGATAATACCGATGCAGAAGGACGTTTGGTACTTGCTGATGCAATGGTTAAAGCGTGTGAAGATTCTCCTGAGTTAATTATAGATTTCGCTACTCTAACTGGCGCTGCCAGAGTGGCGGTAGGTACTGACATAGCAGCCATGTTCACCAACAATGATTCATTGGCAACTCAGATAAACAAAGCATCCGAAGAAACAGGTGATCCCGTGTGGCGTTTGCCGTTATTTGCTGGATACGAAAGCATGCTTGATTCTACTGTAGCCGATCTGGTGAATGCGACTCCTTCACCTTATGCCGGAGCAATCACAGCAGCTTTGTTTCTAAAGCGCTTTATCCCTGATAATATCCCCTGGATGCATTTTGATATTATGGCTTGGAATGTTAGCAGCAAACCCGGTAAACCGGAAGGTGGGGAAGCCATGGCTATACGCGCACTCGCTTATTATTTGAATAAAAAATACGGCAATTAAAAAAGGGATATTATGACCAGCAAGAAAGTGTTCGTAAACCGTATATTGAATATGAAAAAAATCAAATACATCGGTTTGGATATGGATCATACGCTTATTCGTTATCATACAAAAAATTTTGAAGCGCTGGTTTATCAGTTAGTAATTGACCGATTAATTGAAACAAAGGGGTACCCCGAGAGTATTAAAACGTTCGAGTTTAATTTTCAGGATGCTATCCGTGGATTAATTATTGATAGTAAAAATGGTAACACGATCAAATTGAGTCGTTATGGTGCTATTCGGCAGAGTTATCATGGAAGTCGCAAAATCACTTATTCCGAACAGAAAAAATTTTATCGCAGTATTTATGTTGATCTTAAAGATCCTAATTACATGGCCATCGATACATCTTTTTCAATAGCATTTTGCGTTTTATATAGTCAATTGGTTGATTTAAAAGATCAGGAACCTAACGAATTACCTTCGTATGCTGAAATTGCTTTAGATGTTTTAAGTTGTGTGGATAAAGTACATTCTGATGGCAGTTTAAAAGATATGATTGCTGCTGATTTAAATCGTTATGTGATTAAGGATCGTGCTGTAGTTGAGGGTTTAAAACGATATATTCAGCATGGAAAAAAAATATTCATCCTTACCAACTCAGAATATTTCTACACCAAATTATTATTGGAACACGCCATTAATCCATTTCTGGAGGAAGGTAAAAACTGGCCTGACTTATTTGAATATGTGATTACACTAGCCAGTAAGCCACGTTTTTTTTATGATAATCCTCGTTTTTTGTTGGTTAATCCTGAAAACGGTATGATGACTAATACAACTGGTAAAATAACTCCGGGGATTTATCAAGGGGGTTGTGCACGTAAATTTACTGAAGATTTAGCCATTAATGGCGATGAGATTTTGTATATTGGCGATCATATATATGGCGATATTCTTCGATTAAAAAAAGACTGTAACTGGCGAACCGCTTTGGTCGTGGAAGAGCTAAGTGAAGAAATTGCTTCCCAGGAACGTGCTTTGCCTGCTGAAAAGAAAATTATCGCAGCAATGGAAATTAAAAAAGTCCTGGAGCAACAATATATTAATCTTTGCACGCAATTAGTCGAAGATCAGGCTCATAATTATGATGATGAAATCAATAATTGCCAGCAACAAATCGTTCTCCTTGATGCGCAAATTGCGACCTTATTAAAAGAAGAACAATCGTTTTATAATCCCAGATGGGGAAGAGTATTCAGAGCAGGTGCCGAGGAAAGTTATTTTGCCAATCAGGTTGACCGGTTTGCCTGTATTTATATGGAAAAACTTGGTGATTTACTTGAGCATTCACCGCTTACTTATTTTCGAGCCAATCGCAGATTGCTCGCGCATGATTTTGAAATAGAGTAAATAAACTATGTCATTACTTAAAAAGCTAAAAGAATTTTATGCTGCTTCATCAGAGAACAGAACACAGATCCATGTTTTCTTGGCTTTTTTAATTATCCCGGTGATTGGCATGAGCTTGCTGTATCTTTTTGTTTTGTTATTTTGGCTTTAGCTTTTTGCCTGTCGAGTCACTTTATCCTGCTTTCAAAGCCCCCCTATTTCAAATTGTTCATTTTTATACAGGACAATCTCTAACAATTTTAGGTAGGGCGGACAAAGGAGCGATAAGCAACGTGCCCGCGCGTAACGATGGTGATGCGCTAAAAACGCGCGGGCACACTTCGTTTTGCCCGCCCTACATTCAAATCGATAAATTTAATTACTTATATTATTTTTTGAACTTGGTGAGATCGCCCTGTCTTTTATACTTTATGAGGTCATCCTTAAGATTTTGTTAATTTATTTCTGATAAAATTGTATAAATATTATTTTGATGAGTCATAAAATATGCATACAGTGAATTTGAATCTTGGCGCTGCTTTAGAGAAATGTCCTGCTACTACAGGAATGATGCCCGGGGAATTAGCATTTTCGATAGATGAATATTTAACGCCTGTTACAAAGAAAATTACGATTGTTCTGGATGATAAAGAAAGAATGGATTTTTTATTACATGAGAGTAACGGTAAATCTGTTTTAACTTCAAACCGATGTTTAGCTTCTAATACCGAGGATGCTGTATCGATTGATTATTTACCAGAAATTTTAGAAAAACTGAGTAATCAGGGGATACATTTTAACGCGCTGCAATTTCCTCATGCTTTCAAGGTAAAAGGAAGGGTTTCTGAAGCTGCTTACAGAGCCCATTTTAATCATATAGTTATATATAAAAATGCCAGTAATATTTATGCCAGCATTATTGATTCCACCATGAACCCTATAGGAGTCTATAATCCTGTGCCTTATATAGCATGTTTCTTTTCAAAATCTGTCGTATCTGGTGAAGAGTTGCAACAGGTTAAATTAAAGCGATTATTATCACAAACAAACTCAATTACTGCCGTGCAAACATTAATGGGTATATCGGGTAGCATAAATGTTACGTCTCCTGTTTTAACCAATAAGCAACCAACTCTTGGAGACAAGCGTTGCGGGATATATGTTCTTAGCTCCATGGCATCGTTAATAAATGGTTTTATTTCAGAAACGGTTACTACTGAAACTATCCCAACTATTGTTTCTCAGGCGCATCAAACTTTAAATGAGCCTGCCATGATGAAAATATCGTTCCCTGAGCAACCAACAACTCCTCAACCCATTTGATTTGATTGCATAATTGTGGGTAGGGCGTGTAAAGTCGTTTTGTCCACCCTGCGTTACTTTTTTTTATACCTCCTTTTGAATCAGGGCAAACGCATCTAATTGTCAAACAAAAACTCTAATACTCTACGTTCCGCGCTTTATGCGCGGAATCCAGCCAGATCCCGATGTTAAAACGCTCTGGATGCCGTGCATAAAGCACGGCACGTGGAAATTTATGCTCAAAATTTAGATGCGTTTGCCCTGCCTTTTGAATTCATAATTGCGTAACCGCATACATTTGTATACAATGCGCAGGAGTTACAGGAAGGAATAATAAAAATGACAAAAACAGTTCCTATAAGTATAAGAATTTCTCATCAAGATGCCGAATTTATCGCTAATTTGCAGATGGCTGATGCATTGACATTAAGCGATAAAATTCGCGCCATTATTAAAGAAGTCCGAACACAAAAAGAAAAAGTGGATGATTATCAAAGTTATTTATTGCTTGCTAAAAATAAGCTCAATAATGTATCGGATTTAATAAAAATTTTTGAGCGCGAAGGAAAACAATACTCTATGTTTATCAATCTTTTTCAAGACTGGCTTACGGAAACGTTTGCTTTTCTTGCTGCATTTGGCACACCAAAAATATCTGAAGAAGTTAACTTGGAACCATTAGAGGCAGGTATTGCCAGACGGGTTTTTCGGCTATTGGAAGCGGTATTACGAATGGGTGTGACTAATGAAGCACCTTGTTATGATAAAAAAATTATTCACAGAGGCCTGGCACCATTACTGGAGTTAACCGAAATAATCCAACAAAAAAAGGGAGAGTTAGCATGACAGAAACCATCAAAAAACGAGTTGGAAGAATTATCTGCGGCAGTTTTAATGCCTTGATAAATTCGTTGGAAAATACAGCACCTGAAATCGTTATGGAACAAACCATACGTGAAGTTGATTTGGCCATTGAAGAAATTCGCGCTGAATTAGGCAAGGTAATTGCGTCAAAACACCTTGCAAACAAACAGCTCGCTGAAAAGAATGATAAACATGAAGATATTGCGGAAAAAATTAACTATGCAATATCAATCAGCCGTGACGATCTTGCAAAATCCGCTATTTCACATCAACTCGATATTGAAGCACAACTCCCTGTTCTGGAGCAGGCTATTGCAAATGCAGGTGAAAAAGAAAAAGAAATGGAAGGATATATTACTGCATTAATAGCTAAAAAACGGGAAATGAAAGACGAATTATCTCAATACCGTGAAACCCTTCATCAAAAAAATTATACAGAAAATGAAATTACTGGTGGACAGATTGATAATGCTACCAATACTTTTAATCGAATTTTAGAAAAAGAAACCGGTTTGAGAAAAATTGATTCTCTAAGCTCCAAAACCGCAAAAAATCTGGATGAGTTGGAGAAGCTCTCTCGTGACAATCGCGTTGAAGAACGGTTAAGAGCTTTTAAAGCAGGATAATACTCGCTAAAAGGATAAAAAAGTGTTGTTATTTTTAACTCATCCCAATAATTTCCCATTTTTACTGGCATTGCTCGTGCTAGTCATTATGGCAATTAATGAGGGTGTCGGATTACTTATAGGTATTAATGCGTCTGATGCAATAAGCCACTTGATACCAGAAAATTTTCTTAATGTTGATGGCGCTGATATTGAGAATCCTTCAACACTCAGTAAAGCACTGTCATGGCTGCGAATAGGTCAGATACCTTTCGTAGTTATATTGGTAATATTTCTGGCAGCTTTTGGATTAATTGGACTTTTTATACAAAAAATCAACCTGAGTCTGTTCGGTTATTTAATGCCAGCTGTTATTAGTATTTTACCTGCGTTTGTTTTTGCAATATTATGTGTCCGCTTTACTGGAAGAATACTCGCAAGAATTATGCCTCAGGATGAAACAACAGCTGTTTCTCTTGATACTTTAATTGGGCGAGTTGCTACGATAATAGTAGGAAATGCTTCAACAGAGTATGCAGCACAAGCGAAAGTGAAAGATGCTTTTGGGAAATATCATTACATTATGATAGAGCCTGATAATAAACAGGACGTTTTTTTGCAAGGAAGCAGCGCGTTATTAGTTCGTCGCAATGGAAGTAAATTTTATGCGATTGAGAATAATAATCAAATTATGCAAGTTCAACGTTAGTTACTTATTTTTAAAGGATAGTTCATGGAATCTTCAGTGTTTTTTCAAACAGGTATTTATGCAGTCATAGTTTTTGTTGCTTTATTTACTATTGGGGCGGTATTTGCTCGATTATATCAACGCGCATCAAAAGAGACGTCATTTGTTCGAACAGGGTTTGGCGGCGAAAAAGTTATTATGAATGGCGGGGCATTGGTATTCCCTGTATTGCATGAAATCATATTCGTAAATATGAACACGCTACGCCTGGCGGTGAACCGTTCTAATGATCAAGCCTTGATCACCAGGGACAGGATGCGAGTAGATGTTGTTGCTGAGTTTTATGTTCGTGTCCAGCCTACTGTTGAATCAATCGCTAATGCCGCTCAAACGCTGGGTACTAGAACGATGGAACCTGAAACGTTAAAAGAACTGGTAGAGGGAAAGTTTGTTGATGCCTTACGTTCTGTAGCTGCTGAAATGAGTATGGAGGAACTACATGAAAAACGTGTTGATTTTGTCCAAAAAGTTCAGCAGGTTGTATCAGAAGATTTACTAAAAAATGGTCTTGAACTGGAAGCAGTTTCTTTAACTGGTCTTGATCAGACAGGCATGGAATTTTTTAATCCAAATAATGCATTTGATGCGGAAGGTTTGACCCGTTTAACCGATGAAATCGAACGCCGGAAAAAAATTCGTAATGATATTGAGCAAGATACTACTATCCAGATTAAAAATAAAAATTTGGAAACGGTAAAACAAAGTTTGGAAATACAGCGTGACGAAGAGTATGCAACGCTTGAACAACAACGTGAAATTGAGATTCGCAAAGCTATACAAGTAGCCGATATTGCAAAAGAAAGAGCGTCTAAACAAAAAGAAGCTGAACAGGCAAAAATTTATGCTGAACAACAAATTGCCCAGTCACGAATATTATCGGAACGAGCTGTTGAAGAAGAGCAAATCGAAAAGATAAAGCAAGTACGCGAAAAGGAAATTATCAAAGAGCGCTTGCTGGAAACCCAAACTATTGAAAAACAAAAAGCGGTTGAGCTGGCTCAGCAGGAAAAAGAAATCGCCACCGCTGAAAAATCAAAAGAACAATCTCTGTCTATGGCGCAGGCTGATGAAGCACGAGCAAAGGCTGTTGAAGCGGAAGAGCGAGTTATAACAGCAAGAGAAAGAGAAATTGCCGAACGTAAAAAACAAATTGAATTAATAGAAGCTTCAAAAGAAGCGGAGCGTGAAGCTATTGTCATTAAACTGGCGGCAGAGGCAGAAAAAATTTCTGCTGTGGATAAAGCCCATGCGCTTAGAGAGCAGGCTCGTGCTGAAGCCGATAAAATCAAAATAACTTCAGAAGCGGAAGCAGAGTCTGAGAAAGTCAGATCAAGCGCTGCCGAAATACGCTATGCAGTTGAAGCAGCGGGTCAACGAGCGTTAAACGAAGCCTCCAATTTGCTCTCTGAACAACAGGTTTCCATGAAAATTAAACTGGAGCTTATACGAAATCTGGAAAATATTATCCGTGAAAGTGTTAAACCCATGGAAAATATCGAAGGCATTAAAATCGTTCATATAGATGGATTAAACAATTCCTCGGGTATGAATAATGGCAACTCTGAAACAACCAGTACTAATCTGGCTGATCAAGTGGTAAATAGTGCTCTACGGTACAGAGCGCAAGCACCTTTATTAGATTCGCTATTAAAAGAAGTTGGCATCCAGGGCGGTAACATTAACAGTATGGTCAGCAGTTTCCAGACTGAAGAAGCTTGAGTTGGAAGGGTGACATACCCAAACCTATAATTAGGTTGCATCTTACATTTTGCAGCAATTTATGACCCAACATCGTTATGAGCAATTGATTGTACACCGCGGACAATTAAACCATTCATGGGAACAACAATTAGCAAATGATTACGATATTTCCGATCTGGATCATGAAGAAATCCGTAGAACAATTAAGGAAGGAGTTGATCAAAACCGTATTAGTGTTGAAGTATTAAACTATGACATTGAACATATATTAATAAAGCTAAAATTACTACGGAATGGACATCTGATTAATGCAGCGGTTGTGTTATATGCAAACGATGTTGAGCCGAATTATTCTCGATGTATGATTCGAATGGCCAGATTTCGAGGTACCGATAAACTTGGTGATTTTATCGATAACCAGCGTGTCTATGGCAATGCTTTTCAACTTATTAGAGCTGCCCTTGATTTTGCCCAGCGTCATTTACCCATTGCCAGTTATTTTAAACCAGATAAAATGCAGCGCACTGATCAACCTGCCGTCCCCGGGTTGGCTTTGCGTGAAGCATTAATTAATGCAATTAGTCATCGCGCTTATAGTAATGGGGCAACAAGCATTTCAATGGCTATTTATGATGATAGACTTGAGCTTTGGAATGTAGGTGAATTACCCCAAAATTTAAAAATTGAGGACCTAAAAAAACGCCATGACTCCTATCCTAGAAATGAGACAATAGCCACTGTATTTTATAAAAGAAGTTGGGTTGAAGGATGGGGAACCGGCACGGTTCGAATGGTTGGATATTGCCAACAAAATGAGACGCCCGAACCGGAATTTGAGGAATATTCGGGTGGTTTTGCTGTTGTTTTTCGATTTAAAGAGCCTATGCATACTAGCGAACAAATGATTAATATTCCTCTCAAGTTAACAACTCGACAAAATGAAATTATTAATATCCTTGAAAAGACTAGCCCACTAACTGCTAACGAGATAAGTCAACAATTATCCAATCCACCTGCACTACGAACCTTGCGTGATGATTTAGCCAATTTAAAGAAAGCAGGTAAAATTCATTCCGAAGGCCATGCCCGCACTGCAAGGTGGTTTATTGTAGTTTAACTTGAGGCGGTTTGAGGCGGTTTGAGGCGGTGCAAAAATATCCTAATAAAAAAAGTCCCTAAAATCGGGACTTAATATCTTGAAAACACCAGAGTAGTTCCATTTAACTTACATTGCACAGCAACATATAATAGTTAATCACCAGTTCTCGGCAATTATCAGACAAACTGGCTGATTCGCGATGAAATGGGAATCAAATCGCGTAATACGTTAATTAAGCGATGAACCTGTTACTAAATATGAAATTTACTCAATTCGATTCAATTTAGATAGTTCTCATATTGGCCTAGAACTTTCTGACAATGAAATGTTGCTTAAAATAGAATGGCTTGATTTAAAAAGAAATGTACTTCAACGCGATAAGCCCCATAGTAAATCAAAATTACCTGATCTAAAGCAGCAGTATATTGATTTTGCTTATTGTTTCCGATCAGGGGTGTAGAAAATCAGTTAAAATCTCTCTTTCTTACAGAACATAGCCGTCTTTATAAGAAGTGTGCTCTCTTTTTTAAACAAACTTCCGTTGATTCAAATGTTAAATTTATCGATTTGATAAAGCATGCTCTAAAAGATGACTCTCGTACTCGAGAAATATTTATTAATTTAGGTTGGATGAATAAAGAGCATAAGCTTACAACGTCTTTCCGTTGCATTATTGAAGACAGTTTGCTGGAAAAAAATCTGCTTATGGATAGAAATAAAGAAGATGTGTATGAAACGTCCTCTCAAACTTTAAAAAATGATAGATAAAATTTTATCTCCATAAAATGAATAATAAGAACCAGAAGTCCTCTGCAAAGGGAGATAAAAAATCTCCCTTCAATAAATTAAAATCCGATATTAGAGTTGAGTAAGAGCCAGAGCGTAGTCGAACTATCTCTCTGGTTCTCCTCACCGAACCGTACGTGCACCTTTCAGCGCATACGGCTCTCCATTTATCCGTGGCCAACGGCCATCGCAACATCTGTA
>Ga0335397_10000580_pt1 | contig 47859 bp, 48 predicted proteins | sample MAT04_FD_205740 | JGI IMG/M metagenome (GOLD analysis project Ga0335397, IMG submission 205740) | Freshwater microbial communities from Lake Fryxell liftoff mats and glacier meltwater in Antarctica - MAT-04 (spades assembly) (version 2) ...
GCGAAATCGGCATTCGCATGGCCATCGGCGCACGACCTGCTGACGTGCTGTGGCAGTTTTTGATTGAGGCGGTGGCGATCTGCTTGGTCAGCGGCATCATCGGTATCGCGCTGTCCGCCGGGCTTGCAGCGGCGATCACGGCTACTGGAAAGTTCGACATGACCGTGGGCATCAAAGCGATTGCCATCGCCACGATTTTCAGCTGCGCGATTGGTGTTTTCTTTGGGTTTTATCCAGCGCGGCGGGCTTCGAAATTGCAGCCCGTGGAGTGTTTGCGCTACGAGTAGGCGCAAATAATTAGCGAGCAGCTCGACGCTGCAGTGTCACGCGGCAAACTAAAGCACACCTGCGAGACAAGTCTGGTTGAGGTAATCCCGCGCCGCAGACCAGGCGCGCCGCGTTGCTGGGAGACTGGCGACTGCGCCAACGGTGGCGGCAGTGCCTGTGACGCCCAACAGGCTGTGGACTAGCAGCAGGCCATCGGTACTACCGAGCGCGAGACCATCGCCGTCGATGTCAATCGCTTGCGGCGAGCCCGCCGCAAGCAACGACGCTGCCGCGTTGAGACCCGCAGCACCAGTGTTCGTTGCGCAGGCACCGAAGGTGATGCCTTGACTGAGCGCTGCGTTGCGGAAACCGAGCAGGTAACGCGTAGCGATCAGCGCATCGTTTGTGGTGAGGAGGCCGTCGCCATCGAGATCAAGATTGCACGCTGCGCCGCCCTCCCGTGGCCGCATCGGTGCGCACGTGTTGAGCGGCACATGAGTAACGCTCACCTGATCGACGCCAACCACGAGGCCCGCAACATTGTCGACTTCGGCCACGCGAATGCGCACGCTCTGCCCCGCGAACGGCGCGAGGTTGATCGACACAGGAAAATAGTTGCCACCCCGCTGGGTGCTGTCGGCTGTTGCGAAGGCGTTGGTCAACACGCCCGAGCCCACGTCCCACGCCGCTGCAGCTGGGCTCATCACGTCGACGCGCACTTGCTGGTTAGGGACGACATTGAAATCGAGCGAGGCAGGCGCGGCGAATTCGTTGGCCTGATTTTGCACGTAGAGCCGCAGAGAAAGCCACACCGGACCGGTCAGAGGGACGGCAATGTCCTGATAAATCTGGGTGCGCCCCGGTCCGGCTTGATCGACCATCGCCGCGAAGCTGCCCGCCGTTGGCGACGCGACATCGAGCCGGGCACCGGGGGAGCGGACACCCGTCTGCGCGAAGAAATTACCCACCGCCAACGGCGACGAACTCTCACGCAGCAACGTCCAGTTGCCAAACACGGACGAGCCCGCGCCACCGTTGGTTTCGAAACCGCCGTTCACCGCGAGCTCGGCAGCGCTGGCCGTTGCCGACCCCACAACCGCCGCCAACAGCGCTAGCAAGAGTCCCACGCCCAGTCTCGTCGTGAAGCAGCACATCTGCTGCAAGAACGCTTTCATGTGCGTTGATCCCGCGCGCTTAACGCGGATACACGGTGCTGGTGGGCGCGCCGTCGGTGGTGTTGCCGCGCAGGCGATTGTTGTTGTAGGAGATGATTTGCCCGCCACCGACCGTCGACAGCCCCAGGACATTGCCGGTGATCGTTGAATCACTCAACCGCACGATCGCCGTCGGGTTGACCTCCAAGGAGCCTGCCGTGGAAGCAAGAATTCCGGCAGTGGTCGCAAAATTAATTTTGGCGCGATGCAGGTCAACGGTAGCCCCGGTACGTACTTCAACGCCCATGCTGCTCTTTTGCACGTGAAGATCGGAGATAGCAACATTAATCGGACGAGCCGTTCCGTCCGCAAATACACCCGAAGTAGTGACGTCGCGAATTTTCACGTTGTCCAACGCTACGTTGAGCGTCCCGGGGGTAGCGCTCGTGGGCGCGATGCGGACACCACTGACGAATCCTGAAATTTGAATGTTTTCCAGCGTCACCCAACCGGCTTGCGTAATGGCGATGCCCTGAAGACCCAACGGACCGTTAGCGCCATTCGATCCCACCCCATTAATGACCAGATTTCGGAGATGAACCACCGCGTTGAACGTCAGCGTATCGATCGTGATGCCGTTGGTGCCAGAGACAAGCACGCCCGCCGTAGTAGCGTCACCGCTGATGGTGATCGACTTGGTGATAGTGACGGAGCCGAAGTCGCCGGAGTCAAGCGCGTTAATTTCGCCACCGGCAGCGGTCTTGTTGATAGCGCCAGCAAGCGTTTTGCATGGCGCAGTTCGCGAGCACGGGTTGGCGTCGTCGCCTACACCGGAAACCCACGTGCGGGTGGCCTGAGCGTGCGCTGTTTGGGTGAGCGCCGCGAATGTTGCGCACGCGAACATAGCGGCAGATCTGACCCAGAAACAGGGTTTGCGCATCGTGAATCTTTCGTCAAAAAACGTGGGGTGTTGAGGCGAAGTGTAAGCTGGATTTTGTGACTTTGGCGTACATTTTTTGGTAGCGGCTTTTCGCCGAAGCCGCCATAGAACTGGGGCTATAGCTTCATTTTTGAACTTATCGACTTTTGCAAAAATTGACCGTCAGCCCTTATGAAATAGACATTTCTATAAAAAGCTGATCCCTGCAAAATCATACGGGAGCGGTTCTACCGCGAATGTCGGCGTGATCGACTATCGCGGTGGAACCGCTCCCACAGTGCGCTCGGCAGTGCTTCGCTGATGTCACCCGCAAACACGTCAAAATAGCAGTGTGATCCCCAACGACTTCATCGCCCAACTCCTGTCTCGCGTCGACGTGGTCGAGATCATTGATCGCTATGTGCCGCTAAAAAAATCGGGGCAAAACTATTCCGCCTGCTGCCCGTTTCACAAGGAAAAATCGCCGTCGTTTTCGGTGAGCCAGACCAAACAGTTCTATCACTGCTTCGGCTGCGGCGCACATGGTTCGGCAATCACGTTTTTGATGGAATATGCCGGGAAAAGCTTCCCTGACGCGGTGGAGGAATTGGCGCAAGGTATTGGCCTCACCGTGCCGAACGACAACACGCGGCAGGCTGATCCGCAGGCGGGTGGGTTGTTCGACGTGATGCTCATTGCCGCTGGTTTTTACAAGCAGCAATTGAAGACGTCAACAATCGCCATTGAGTATTTTAAGAAGCGCGGCGTCAGCGGCGAAGTGGCGCGGCGCTTTCACTTGGGCTGGGCGCCTGCGGGTTGGCAGCCTTTGGCGGAAGCGTTCTCCGACTACGCCGACAATCAATTACTGGAGACGGCGGGACTCATTGCCACCGGCGACGCGGGCAAGCGCTACGACCGTTTTCGCGAGCGCGTGATTTTTCCGATCCTGAATCAGCAGGGTGCGGTGATTGGTTTCGGCGGGCGCATTCTCGGCAGCAAAGATGACGGTGGCGGGCCGAAGTATCTGAACTCGCCAGAGACGCCGATCTTCTCCAAAGGCCGCGAGCTGTATGGCCTGTTTCAGGCGCAAGCCGCGATTCGCAAGATGAACCGCGTGCTGGTGGTTGAGGGCTACATGGACGTCGTGGCGCTGGCGCAGTATGGTGTGGAATACGTGGTCGCGACGCTGGGTACGGCGACGACCGAGGCGCACACCCAGCGGCTATTGCGCGCGGCTGACGAAGTGGTGTTTAGTTTTGACGGTGACTCTGCTGGGCAACGCGCTGCGTGGCGTGCGCTGGAGAACGCTTTGCCTGCGTTGCGTGATGGCAAGCAGGTGCGCTTTTTGTTCCTGCCGACGGAGCATGACCCGGACAGTTACGTGCGTGAATTTGGGCGCGAGGCGTTTGAAGACTACGTCGCCAAGGCGCTGCCGTTGTCCGAATACTGGATTCGTGAATTGAACACACGGCATCCGGGCGATAGCGCTGAGGCGAAGGCAGCGCGGGCTTCGGCGGCGCGGCTGCATCTGGAGCTGGTGAGCGCGCCGATGATGCGTGAGTCGCTGGCGAAGGTGCTGGAGGGTGACGTTGATATTGCGGCGCATACGCTGTTGCCGCCGGTGAAAGCGAAGCCGGTTGAGGCGCGGACGGATGATGATGGCGAGGCACCGCGTGGGCGCTGGCTGCCAGGCGCGGGCAGGCGCCCACCGATGCCTGCCACCGCCCGCACGGACCCCGCGACGCAGCGTGTACTCACGAGTGCGCGACGCATCCTCGGGCGACCAAAACTCGCGATGTATCTGGTCGATACGCAGTTCCCCGATCCGGTGAACGCGCCGCAGGTTTTGCGACTGCTGCAGGCCGTAGTGGACGTGGCGATTCGCGCGCCTGATGAACCTAATATGGGTGCGCTGCTGGAGCAGTTTCGCGATAGCGAATTCGCTGGCGATGTTTCGCGTTTGCTCACGCATCGCGATGCCGAGGTTGATGCCGCCGTAAGCGATGAAGAGGCCGAGACCGACCTGCGGCAATTGCGCGAGTGGATCGAAGACGGTAGTTTGTTCCCCACCGCCAAGGCGATCACCATGCCGGAATCGATCAACGGCGTTGGCATCCTGGCGCTAGGCAATCGGCGAGTGACGTTGCCCGGGCTTGAACCCCTCCCCCCCGGTGGGGGAGGGGCAGGGGAGAGGGGGACGGTGGCATTGCAGAAGCACGTCGAGCAACTCGCCTACGCCCGCGAGATGCGCTCCGCTGCAACGCCTTGGGAACACGAGCTATGGCAGGAACTTCGCGCGCATCGCTTTGCAGACGTGAAATTCAAGCGTCAACAGCCGATTGGCCCCTACATCGTTGACTTTGTTGCGCTATCGAAAAGTCTCGTGGTTGAACTCGACGGTTCACAGCATGCGAAAACTGTGGGTTACGACGAAAAACGCGACGCCTTTTTGAAGCAGGAAGGGTTTCGCGTGATGCGCGTATGGAATAACCAGTGGACGGAAAATCGGGAAGGAGTTCTGGAAGCGATCTGGGCGTTGCTCACCGACCATCACCCTCTCCCCGGAGCCGCTGGGCGACAGGCGTTTCGCGCCTCTCCCCTCAAGGGAGAGGGGCTCAATGCAGACGCTGACGACCTCGACGAAATACCTTTCGACTTCGAAGCCAAGTTCGCGCCCTCTTCAACTGATTCGCACGACGCTCCGTTCTAACAACCGAAATATCTATGCCTTCCCCCCTAATATCCGCCTCCGAACTCGCCGCACTCATCGGTGAACCGAATCTCGTCATCGTCGACACCCGGCACGATTTGATGAACCCTTCCATCGGGCGCGACGCTTATGCAGCCGGCCACATCCCGGGCGCGATTTACCTCTCAATTGACGATGATCTATCGGGGGCGAAGACGGGGAAAAATGGACGCCATCCGCTGCCGTCACCTGAGGCCTTCGCGACAACGCTCGGCGCAAAAGGCATCAGCAATACAAGCAAAGTGGTGGTGTACGACCAGGGCAGCGCTACGTATGTTGGACGACTCTGGTGGATGCTGCGCTGGGTCGGTCATGACAACGTATTCGTACTCGACGGCGGGATCGCACAGTGGGTGACAGAAGGCCGCGCGACCGAGACTGTCGCAAACGTTCTCGCCGCGACAACGTTCACGGCATCAGCGCGCGACGAAATGCGCGTGACCGCAGAGCAAACGCAAGCGGCGATGGCAACGCCGCAGCGACGTATTCTCGACGCTCGCGCCCCCGAGCGTTATCGCGGCGAAGTGGAGCCCATTGATCCCGTCGCAGGCCACATTCCGGGCGCATTCAACCGGCCATTCCCCACTAATTTGCGTGATGGTGTGTACAAGCCAGCCAACGAACTCCGCGCCGAGTTCGAAGCATTGCTCGCTGGCCGTCAACCGGAGGAGCTGATTCATCAGTGCGGCAGCGGCGTGTCAGCCCTGGCGAACATGATCGCAATGGAACATGCGGGGCTGTCGGGCAGCAAACTATATGCTGGCAGTTGGAGCGAATGGTGCTGCGATCCGGCTCGACCGGTGGCTCGCAATTGATCGGGCGCGTTACGGCTTTGTTCTGCAACGTATATTGATCCGGGGCTAGACGCCTGATTCTTCCAATATCGACTCTATCGATATGCTTGGCTTAGCCCAATTGAAATAAGGCTTTCAGTGAAAAGCTGTAACTAGAATGATCACTCCAAAAGCCCGTCAACCGTGAACCGCAATGGCACGTTTTGGCGGCAGACTTGTCAAAAGTTGAGGCACGCCGGAATTCACTCAGGCGTGCAGAGTTTTCCTACAGGGAGTAATCTGAATGAAACAAATTTTCGCAATCAGCCTCGCCGCGCTCGCCGTCTCCTCAGTGATGGCGCAGAGTCAGGGGCAGACCTACAGCGACACCGCGCAGGTGCTCTCGGCGCAACCGATTTACGAGCGCAATAACGTGCCGCGGCAGGAATGCACCAACGAAACCGTGAGCACGGATCGTCGCGTTCCGTCGCAGGGCTATGTGGACGCGGGCTACCAGCCCCGGCCCGCCCCGAGCGGTGAGCGCACCGTCGGCGCGGGCACGGTTCTCGGTGCCATCATCGGCGGCGTCGTGGGTCATCAGTTTGGCAACTCATCCGGCGGGCGTGATCGTGGCACCGCAGCGGGTGTCGTGCTCGGTGGCATCGTCGGTAACCAGATTGAGAACTCGCCTTCTGCCGCGCCGCAACCCCAATACGCAGGCCCAGCACGCGTGGATTACATCCCCGAAACCCGCACGGTACAACGCTGCCGCACGGTGTACGACAGCCGCGACGAAGTCACGGGCTACAACGTGGCCTATCGCTATCAGGGCCGTGATTACACAACTCGCATGGCCTTCGACCCAGGTGCCACAATGCAGGTTCAGGTCAACCTGGCCGTTGAGCCCGCGCGCCGATAGCGTCGATAACGTAAATGAGTTTCAAATAAAAACGATAACGCCGATGTCAGGCCTGTTGTTTACTCCTCCCGCAGTTCTGGCGACCTCCCCCTGCCAGCGCTGCGAATCAGGCCACACTGACTAAGGTGACATAACCACGGCACGCGACGGCCTCCCCTCCCTCGCTGCCACACTGCAAACGGCTGCCATTTTTGGTGGCCGTTTTTATTTGTGCAGCGCCAGCACCCGTAAAATCAGACGAAGCATTTTTCTTTCCCCACAGGAGCACCTCATGATTCGTCGCTATGGCGTTGGTAAACGTCTCTCCGAAATGGTCACGTACCACGGTTTTTTGTATCTCGCAGGACAGGTCGCCGCCGACCCGAGCGCTGACGTCAAAGGCCAGACCGAACAAATTTTGAAGCAGATCGATGACCTGCTCGAAGAAGGCGGCGCGACCAAAAAGAGCATCCTGACCACCACGATCTATCTCGCGGACATCAGCACCTTCGCCCAGATGAACGAAGCCTGGGACGCATGGGTGCCCGAGGGCATGCCGCCCGCACGTGCAACGGTTGAGGCGAAGCTCGCCAAGCCGGAATACAAAGTGGAAATCATGGTGACGGCGTGCAACGGCATGAGCCAGCACGCGGTCGCCGCCCCCAAGTCACAAGCGGCGCATGATGACCACGGCCACGATCATGACCATGATCACGGCGATCACAAACACTAACTTCCCGAGGTAGCCAAAACCACTATGCTCGACCCGATCAGAACTCCATCCAACATTGCTCCCACCGCACACGTTCGCGAAGCCGAAACGATGCGAGTGAGTCGGGCAACGTTTGATGACGTGATGTTTCAGACCTACGCGCCCGCGCAGTTTGTGCCGTTGCGAGCGTTGGGGTCGCGCATTTGGGATACCGAAGGCAAGGACTACGTTGATCTCGCGGGCGGCGTGGCCGTGCTGTCACTGGGGCATTGCCATCCGGCGTTGAACGCGGCGCTCAAGGCGCAGGCAGATCGCATTTGGCACTGCTCGAACTACATGACCAACGAGCCTGCGTTGCGCTTTGCCAGAAAGCTCACGGAAGCCACCTTTGCCGACCGCGTGTTCATGTGCAACAGCGGCACTGAGGCGAACGAAGGTGCGCTCAAAACTGCGCGCAAATACGCAAGCACGCATCACGGCGAACAAAAGTTTCGCATCATCTCGACCACCAATTCGTTTCACGGTCGCACCTGGCTTGCCGTCTCCACCGGGGGTAGCGCGAAGTACACCAAGGGCATGGGACCGGTGCCTGCGGGCATCACCCACGTGCCATACAACGATGTCGACGCGTTGCGCGCGGAGATGGACGACGATGTGGCCTGCATCATCCTTGAACCGATGCAGGGCGAAGGCGGCATGTTTCCCGGCACGGCTGAATTTTTGGGTGCGGCGCGCGAGTTGTGTGACAAACACAAGGCGCTGTTAATTTTTGATGAAATTCAGAGCGGCGTAGGCCGCACCGGTGCGCTCTTCAGTTACATGCAAAAAGGCGTAACGCCGGATATTTTGACCAGCGCGAAAGGCATCGGCGGCGGCTTCCCGATTGGTTGCTTCATCACCACCGATGAGATCGCGGCAGTGATGCAACCGGGCACGCATGGCACGACCTACGGCGGCAATCCGCTCGGTGCATCGGTCGCTGAAACCGTGCTCGATATTGTCAACAACGAAGCCTTTCTGAGTCGCGTTCTGGTTTCAGAGCAACGCCTGCGCGACGGCTTCGCCGCGATCAACAAGCGCCACAACATCTTCAAAGATGTTCGCGGCGAAGGCCTCTGGCTCGGCTGTGAACTTGTTGATAAATACGACAACCGCGCGGGTGACTTCATGAAAGCCGGACATCGCAAGCAGGTGGTGTTCCTCACGGCAGGAAACAACAATATTTTGCGTTTTGCGCCAGCGCTCAACATCACCGACGCTGATATCGATCAGGGGCTGGAGCGCACTGAGCGCGCGATTGTTGAGGTCATCGACGCTTCGTCCTGATGGTGGGGTGCGCGTCAGAATGCGCACCTGCTTTACGTGACTTCAAAGACCGATACTACGAAACAACGGCGCGCACTCTGGTGCGCAACCTGCGCCTTAATCAGCTTTTGACTTTGGGCACTCTGCCCATCAAATAAAACTCATCATTCGGCCGCATGCTGCTCATGTTGGCAAGGCGATTGCTCATACCGAAAAACGCCGTGATTGAGCCGATGTCCCAGATGTCGTCCTCGGAAAATCCGGACGCACGCAACACCACGAAATCGGCTTCGTCGATTTCGTTGGAACGCAGACAAACCTTCAGCGCAAAGTCGAGCATGGCGCGTTGCTTCGGCGTGATCTCGGCCTTGCGATGATTGATCGCCACCTGATCGGCGATCCGTGGATTCTTTGTGTAGATACGCAGGATTGCGCCGTGCGCGACGACGCAATAGACGCAGTCATTCGCGCCACTCGTCGTCACCACAATCATCTCGCGCTCGGCTTTGTTCAGCGCCGGCGTGTCCTTGAGCATCAGTGCGTCGTGATACGCGAAGAAAGCGCGACATTCGTCGGGCCGGTGCGCTAGCGTGAGGAAAACATTCGGGATGAAGCCGGCCTTCTGCTGCACGTCGAGCATGCGCGTGCGAAGATCTTCCGGGATGTCGGCAAGTTCCGGAACCGGGAAGCGCGAGATCGCATCCATAGCGCGGCTCAGGCTGCTGGCGGAACGTAACCGCTAGCCGTCTCGCCACCGCCGGTGAAGAAGTATTTATCCATCTGCTCGGCGAGATATTTGCGGGCTTTCGGATCGGCCAAACCCAAACGATTTTCGTTAATGAGCATCGTCTGATGCTTAAGCCAACCGGCCCAGGCCTCCTTGCTTACATTCTCGTAAATTCGTTTGCCCAGATCGCCCGGATAGGGCGCGAAATCGAGGCCTTCGGCTTCTTTGCCGAGCTTGATACATTGAACAGTGCGTGCCATAAAAACTTTCTATTTTTGTAGGCGCGACCCGTGTCGCGCTGGGTGTCGGGAAGCGCGACCTGGGTCGCGCCTACAGTTGTTTAACGTAAACCTGTGATGCGCGCTCAAAGTTATAGAGCGCCTGTTTTTTCTCGGGCAAATCGGTGACTTTAGCCGGCGTAAATCCACGCTCCAGGAACCACGCAGCAGTGCGTGTGGTGAGCACGAACAACGTTGTGATGCCTTGCTCTTTCGCCGCCTTTTCAATCGCCTTCATCAGCCGTTCGCCGTAGCCTTCACGACGATAGTCCGGGTTCACTGCGAGGCAAGCCAGTTCCGCTTTGTTGGCTTCGGGGAACGGATAAAGCGCCGCGCAACCAATGATCTGCCCGTCGTGCTCGGCCAGATAAAAGCGCTCCACCTCACGCTCTATCAGAGCACGCGGACGCGCCACCAGTACGCCCTGACGCTCCAGCGGCTCAATGATCGATAGCAACGCGCCGACGTCCTCGATGGTGGCCGGACGCAAATTGTCGAGACTATCGACCGAAATCATGGTGCCGATGCCGTCGCGGGTGAACAATTCCTGCAGGATCGCGCCATCGGACTTGCGGCCGATCAAATGTGCCCGCCCCACGCCCTTCTGGCAGGCCCGTACGGCGGCCGAGAGGAAGAACTGGACGTCGGATGCCTGTGGCGCTTTGCTCGCGATGGCAGACGCTTCCCGCGTGTACAGCGTGGACATCACAGAGCCGTCCGCTTCGAGCACGCCGGGTGTATCGAGCAGGAAGATGAGCTTCGAGGCTTTGAGTGCAATGGCCGTCTGCGTGGCGACCTCTTCCACCGTCAGGTTGAACGTGTCACCGGAGGTAGAGTAACCAAGCGTTGACATCAACACGATATCACCGTCTTTCAGGCAGTCGTTGATCGCCTGCGCGTCGATGCGGCGCACTTCGCCGCTGTACTTCATATCAACCCCATCAACGACGCCTATGGGTTTGGCGACGATGAAATTGCCGCCTGTGACGCGAATATGAACCGGCGCGACCGACGCCGTGCGCGGCGCCATCGAAAGTGCCGCTTCGATACGCGCACGAGCTCGAGCGCTGGCACCGATCACGCTACCCAACTGTGACTCGTCGGTAATGCGAATGCCTTTGTGATACCGGCTCTCCATGCCGCGCTGCTCAAGCAGTTTCTCAACCTGGGGACGCGCGCCGTGCACCAGCACGAGACGAATACCGAGGCTCGCCAGCAGATTCAAGTCGGCGATGAAATTGGGGAAAGTGTCATCCGCCACCACCTCACCGCCGAAGCACACAACAAATGTCTTGCCGCGAAACGCATGGATGTACGGCGCGGAGGCGCGAAACGACGGCACAAACGCGGAGAGTTCGGTACTCGGATGAGCGACGGTAGGCTTGGGCGACACGGGTGTGACAGAAATAGGGAGGACGGGGTCAAGAGGCATAGACGCGATTCTATCGGCGCAGCTAAGCCCGTAGGCGCGACCCCGGTCGCGCGTGGCCGTGGCAAGGTTATTGTGCTGCCACCCAGCGCGACTAGGGCCGCGCCTACCAGGTCAAATTCCGGCTACATTGTGCGGATGTGGCGACTTTTGATTCGATTAGTACAGCTTCCGCTGGCACTCATCCTCATGTTCTACGAGTGGGGCTGGCAGAGCCTTGCTCATGTCTTCGACTTTCTGGCGAAGATGCCGCTGTGGCGCGCCATGGAAAACGGTATTCGCCGTTTGCCGCCATCGGCTGCGCTGGTGCTTTTTGCGCTGCCGAGCGCTGCCCTGATCCCGGTCAAGCTAGGCGCGCTTTGGCTCATCGCACAGGGCCATGAAATTGCCGGTGTGGTCGTCATTCTCACCGCAAAAATTGTCGGCACCGCTATCGTTGCCCGGCTTTTTTCGCTGACCCAGCCCGCTTTGCTACGCCTGCGATGGTTCGCGGCGTTTTACCGCTGGCTGATTCCGTGGAAAGACGCCTGGATGAACGCGATTCGAGCCACGTGGCCGTGGCGCATGGGGCGTGTCATGAAGTTTCGCGCGAAGCGAGCGGTGATGGCAGCCTGGCGGCGGGTATTTCCTGTCGGGTAGACGGCGCTCTCTAAAATTGGCAGATGTCGTCCAAGCTACTCGCCAATCTGAACGAACCGCAACTCACAGCGGTTACCCTTCCCCACACATCAGCCCTGATCCTCGCCGGTGCCGGTTCCGGCAAGACGCGTGTGCTCACCACCCGCATCGCATGGCTCCTGTCCACGGGTCAGGTCAGCGCATCAGGCGTGCTTGCGGTCACGTTTACCAACAAAGCCGCCAAAGAAATGGTGATGCGGCTCTCTTCGATGGTGCCAGTGAACGTTCGCGCCATGTGGATCGGCACTTTTCACGGATTGTGCAACCGCTTCCTGCGCATGCACTGGCGCGAAGCCAATCTGCCGCAGACCTTCACGATCATGGATACGCAGGATCAGCTCTCGCTCATCAAGCGCATCCTGAAGGCCAACAACATCGACGACGAGAAGTTTCCGCCGAAGCAGTTGATGTGGTTTATTTCCAGCGCAAAGGAAGAAGGCTTGCGCCCGAATGCGGTGGAGGCGTTTGACGATTTCACGCGCAAGCAGGTTGAGCTTTACCAGCTCTACGAAGCGACGTGTCAGCGCGAAGGGGTCGTTGATTTTTCGGAGCTGCTGCTTCGTTCATACGAAGTGCTCGCTAAATTTGAAGCGTTACGCGAGCACTATCAAGCGCGCTTTCGACACATCCTGGTTGACGAGTTTCAGGATACCAATACGCTGCAATACAAATGGTTGCGATTGCTTGCTGGGCCCCATACAGCGGTGCTGGCCGTGGGCGACGACGATCAGTCGATATACGCCTTCCGAGGAGCCAAAGTCGCGAACATGCAACGCTTCGAGCATGATTTCGCACCTACGAAAATTATCAAGCTTGAGCAGAATTACCGTAGTCACGGCAGTATTCTCGATGCCGCGAATGCGCTGATCCGAAACAACAATGGTCGACTCGGCAAAGAGCTTTGGACTGACCAAGGCCACGGCGAGCCGATTCGCGTTTTTCAGGGTTACAGCGACGGCGAGGAAGCTGCGCATGTCATCGACACCATCAAGAACGCGATGAACGACGGCGTACCGCTCGATGAGATTGCGATTTTGTATCGCTCGAATGCGCAGTCGCGGATGTTTGAGCACGGGCTGTTCAATGCGCGGATTCCGTATCGCGTTTATGGCGGTTTGCGCTTTTTTGAGCGAGCCGAGATCAAGCATGCGATGGCGTATTTGCGGCTCGTTAACAATCCGGATGATGACAACGCATTCTTGCGCGTGGTGAACTTCCCGCCGCGCGGCATTGGCGCGAAATCGATTGAGAATTTGCAGCAGGTTTCAGCGAGCACCGGCGTGACGCTGTGGCAGGCCGCATGCGGCGGCGGCGCGGGCAGCAGAGCCCAAGTGGCGATGGCGCAGTTCATCGGTTTGATCGAAGGGATGCGCATCGGCACCAAGGGCCAGCCGCTACCGGAAATCGTGCGTCATTTGCTTGACGCGAGTACGCTGCGCTCGCATTACACCGCCGATAAAGAAGGCCAGGATCGCATCGAGAACCTGGACGAACTGATCAATGCCGCCGACACATTTTTGCGTGAAACCGGTGGCGTCGTCCAGGTCGAAAATCTCGACGGAACGATGACTGACAGCGATGATCCGATGAGCGCATTTCTGGCGCACGCGTCGCTCGAATCGGGCGACACACAAGCGCTCGAAGGCCGCACTGCGATCCAGATGATGACGGTGCATTCGGCGAAGGGACTGGAGTTCGACTACGTGTTTATCACGGGGCTGGAGGAGGGACTTTTCCCGCACGACAACTCGCTAAAAAACGATGATGGCGGGCTGGAAGAAGAGCGCCGCCTGATGTACGTGGCGATCACCCGCGCAAGGAAGCGCCTGCACTTGACCTACGCTCAGATGCGCATGCTGCACGGGCAAACGCGCTACAACGTGCCGTCGCGGTTTCTCGATGAGGTGCCGCCGGAACTGCTGAAGTGGCTCTCGGCGAAGCCGCGAAACCTGCTGGCGATGGAGCCGAACGAGCCTTTCGCCAGCAGCGGAAGTTACGGTAATCCGAATGTGTCGTCGTTCGCCGCATCCATCGGAAGCCAGACGAGAAACGATTCCGGGTTCCGCATTGGTCAGCAGGTGTCACACGCGAAATTCGGTCAGGGCGTGATCATCAACGCCGACGGATCAGGCAAGAACATTCAGGTCGAAGTGAATTTCACCGACCACGGCATCAAGCGGCTGGCGCTGGAATATGCGAAATTGACGGCGGTTTAGGCGGTTAATTGGCGAGAAAAGAGGCAAGGCGAGCAGAATCAGCTTTTCACTGAAAGAACGGCTGCTTGGGGGCTAATCGTGAGTTTGCCGGATAGTCGATTATCTAATTTTTTGCCCTATGGCCCCCGTTCAGCGGCGCTTTCATCCGAAAGCCGTATGCACATTGCGAGAAAACTGAGGTTCCGGTGCGTGACATCGAGGCACCGGGTGGCTACGCGGTGCGACCCATACTTTCGTCACGATGAAACACGCGGCGGTAGCTCACATAGTCGCTAATCATGAGCACCGCCGTCAGCGGGACGGCAACGACCATCATCACCATGAGCGCTACGTTTTTGGCGATGAGCAAGAGCGGTGACACGCAGGCTGCAATGACCAGCAGCAACAGAAAAATGGCAACGCAGTAGACGCTCATGGCAAGCCAGTTGCTCAAGCAGGCGCGGCATGACGTCGCCAGTGCCTGAAAAAACGTGGCGTCGGCGAACACGATCAGCGCAGGCGCGAACCAAAGCGCAGCGGTAACCGGGAGCGTGAACGCGAGTGTGACCATCATGAAGCGGAGCTGGGTCATTTCATCAAGTTTGGGTTGGCCATCGGCGGCGACGATGTCTTCCACCGAAATCCCTGACGCCGCGAGCCCGATAGTCGCCGCGATCAATACGCCGAGAAGGTATACGCCCCCCAGCGGCAACAGCGCCTTCAAATTGGATTTGAATCCGGCGAACAGGTGCTTCGCCTCAGGCAATTCGCCGCGCTCATGGTGCCACGCGGCTGCCAGAAAACCGACCGACAGCACGGGCTTCAGAAACACAAAAAGCAAGCCGCCGGAGATCGCCGACGCGACCTGCATGATCAGCAAAAATAGCGCAGCAATCGAGGTGTAGCGCAGCCATTGCGAGCGAAAAATTTGAATCGAGCTGCGAAGCCATTCAAAGCCTTCGGCGGCGGGGACGACGGAAAAATTGGAGGGGTTCACTTGGGCATCTCTAAGAATTCATTTGTGGGGCGCATTGTGTTGTCGCGCGGTACTCGCAATTTAGGAAAACGCTCATGTACCAGGGCGTACATTGCGGTTGCTGCGCTCCGGGCTCCTAACACTGCATCCCCAGAAACGAATTTTTAGAGGCGCCCACTTGTTGATTATTTCGCAGCGTCAGACAAATCAGTCGGCCAGTGCACATGTTGTTCAATACGTAAACGTAAAATTCTCTCGAACGCTGCGGGATCATGCGGCGTGTTGATTTCAGCGGCGCGCGGCAAATGCAGATCATACAAACGCGACAGCCAGAAGCGGAGCGCTCCCGCGCGCAACAGCGCGGGCCATGCCATCTGTTCACCCTCAGACAACGGCCGTTCAGCGTGGTAGGCGGCGAGCAATGCGGGGAGCAGCGCGGGGTCGAATCGCCCTTCCGCATCGACGCACCAATCATTGGCAGTGATTGCGAGATCGTAGGCGAACTCGTCGGTCGCGGCAAAACCAAAGTCGATCAAGCCGCTGAGGCGATCACCGTCGAACAGCACATTATCGCGAAACAGATCGGCATGGATGGCGCCGTTTGGCAAACGCGTTTGACGACGTTCACGCTGAAATTTCAGCTCGTTTTCAATCAGCAAATTTTGATCGGCGGCGACGAAAGGGCGCACCGAACGCGAAGTCGCCAGCGTCCATGCCGGGCCGCGCTTGTTGCTGATTCGCGTGCGAAAGCTGCCGCTGGCTTTGTGCAATCGCCCCAGCTCTCGACCGACGGCAGCGCAGTGATGCGTGGTCGGTTGCATGTTGGGCCGGCCGGCAATGCGCTGGGTCAGGGCAGCTGGGCGCCCATTGAGTATGGAGAACAAGCCCCCCGTACGATCTGCAACGGGTGCGGGTACCGCGACCCCCGATTTCGCCAGATGCGCGGTAAAGTTCAGATAGAAGGGCAGGTCTTCAGCGGGGACGCGCTCGTACAACGTCAGCACGAATTCGCCGTCAGCAGTGCTCAAAAAATAATTGGTGTTTTCGATGCCTTCCGAGATGGGCGTCAAAGCGCGCACGCTGCCCACAGAAAATCGCGTCAGCCACGCAGACACTTCGCTCTCGGTAACTCGGGTGAAAACTGACATGCGGGCAGGTAAGGAAATCGTGTTGGGAGACAGCGGCCAATCAAGGCCTGACGAATGGTTGCCAGCGTCGGCAGATTAGAAACGCAACAGTTCCCAGAGTGAAGGCGAAAGGCGTTTGCCACCGTTGTCCGACTGCCGGTCTACGCGTCCGGCATCAGGGTCCACCACTGTGTAGCCCTTCGCGCCACCCACGCTCACGCGGGCACTGGCTAATCGGCCCTGAATGCGCTCTTCATTCACGATGACCGAACTCGCGGAACGGCCCGGATTACTTGCACCGGTAGCGCCAGTGGAGGTATTGCTGACGACTTTTTCTTGTTCTAGCTGCGGCGAGCCATCGGGCACTTCGGTCTGTGTCGGTGCAGCGACAGGCGCTTTTTCCGGGACCGCAGGCGCTGCGGTCGATTGCGCAAAAGCCGACGCCGAGAGCGCTAAACCCACAACCGCTGCGCATGCAGCAATTGATGGGGGAAGACGAAACATAAATGCGTTCATATGAGTCTGATTGTAACCGTCGCAACCTTCACGCTACCACCCCGGCGCACGTCAAACACTCGTTAGAAGCGCGAGCATTGCGCTCGCCTGCGCCGCGATTCCCTCACCGCGCCCAGTGAAGCCCAATTGCTCGGTGGTGGTGGCTTTGACGTTGATTGCGCCGACGGCAACAGCGCAGTCGGAGGCAATGTTTACCCTCATTTGTTCGATATGCGGGGCCATTTTGGGGGCCTGTGCGATGATCGTGGCATCTATGTTGCCGACTTGCCAGCCCGCCTCGCGCACCCGCTGCACGACGGTGCGCAACAAAGTGCGGCTGTCGGCACCTTTGTAGGTTGCATCACTGTCCGGGAAATGCTTGCCAATATCGCCGAGTGCCGCGGCGCCAAGGAGTGCGTCGGCAATCGCGTGCAGCAACACATCCGCATCCGAATGTCCGAGCAAACCGCGCTCATACTGGATGGTCACACCGCCCATGATGAGCGCTCGACCCGCTACCAGTTGATGAACGTCAAATCCGGTTCCTACCCGAAACGGCACCATGCTCACTTCCCTCTCCGCGTCAGATAAAACTCGGCCAGCTCGGCGTCTTCTGGCAGTGTAATTTTGATGTTGCTCGCGCTACCGGCCACCAATAACGGCGTCATGCCCAGTGCTTCAATCGCCTGCGCTTCGTCGGTGACGTCCGGCGAAGCGTTCAGCGCGTGAACCAACGTTTCGTAACGAAACATTTGCGGTGTTTGCGCGCGCCACACGTTGTCGCGGGAAATCGTTTCTGCAATTTCGTTGTCGCCGGTGCCACGCTTCAACGTGTCGGCGACGGGCGTTGCCAACAAACCGCCTACCCCGTGAGCGCCTGCCAATTCGATAAGTCGTGCCACATCACTCACCAAAACGCAGGGGCGGGCTGCGTCATGCACCAATACCCAAGCATCGCGCTTGACCTGTTTTGAAATCGCGGCGAGCGCGCTCTGCACGGTCTCCGCTCGGGTCGCACCCGCACAGCGCAAAAAAGTCACGCCCAGAACAGCGGCAGCAACCTCGTCAGCGAGTACGTCGTCATGCTGCACGTTGACAAAAATATGCTCAATCGCCGGGCACGATTGCAACGCGCGAAGCGAATGCTCAATCACCGTGCGGCCCGCGAGCGCGCTGTACTGCTTCGGAACAGCCGCACCGTAGCGCGCCCCGCTACCGCCCGCTGGGACAATCGCTACGCAACCAAAACGCTGAGGCACTGTCATCTTGAGCAACGCGAAAGATCAGGTGGCTCGCAACGGTCGTTGCCAGTGGCTAAGCGCGTCGCACACGACGTGATCCTTCGCTGTAGCTCAGGATGACAGCCGAAGGTCAATTCACAACCTTGATCGAAGGGAATTTCGCCGTGTGGTCTTCGCTCTTCTGCGCGATGAAAATGGCGACCTTGCGCGCAATTTCACGGTAGATTGCCGCGACTTTTCCATCAGGATCAGCCACCACGGTCGGACGCCCACTATCCGCCTGCTCGCGAATCGAGCCTTCGAGCGGCAGCGCGCCGAGGAATGGCACGTTATAGTCGCGACACATCGCCTTGCCGCCGCCTTCGCCAAAAATCGGCTCGACGTGACCGCAGTTGGAGCAGACATGGGTGCTCATGTTCTCGACGATGCCGACAATCGGAATGCCAACCTTGTCGAACATTTTCAGGCCCTTCCTGGCATCAATCACCGCGATTTCCTGCGGTGTCGTCACGATCACAGCACCCGTGACTGGCACCTTCTGCGACAGCGTGAGTTGAATGTCACCCGTCCCCGGCGGCATGTCAATCACAAGATAGTCAAGGTCGCGCCAGTTGGTATCGGACAAGAGTTGTTCCAGCGCCTGCGTGACCATCGGGCCGCGCCACACCATCGGCGTGTCGGTGTCGATCAGAAAACCAATCGACATCGCCTGAATGCCGTGCGCCTCCATCGGCTCCAGCGTCTTGCCGTCCGCGCTTTCCGGGCGACCGGTGATGCCGAGCATTTGTGGCTGCGACGGGCCGTATATATCGGCGTCCAGAATGCCGATAGTGGCACCTTCTGCGGCGAGGGCGAGCGCAAGATTCACCGCCGTTGTGCTCTTGCCGACGCCGCCCTTGCCGGACGCGACCGCGATGATGTTTTTGATGCCGGGTTTGAGTTTCACACCCCGTTGAACGGCGTGCGAAACGACTCTATGCGACACGGTGACGCTTACTTTGCCGACGCCCAGGAGGCTGCGCAAATGCTGGCTCACGACCTGGCGCAGCGCGTCGTATTGGCTCTTGGCGGGATAGCCGACCACGACTTCAACGGCGACGTCATTGCCATCGATGGCAACGCGTTTGATCGACTTGTCTTTGATGAAATCGCGACCCGTATTGGGATCAATACATGAGGCGAGGGAGGAAAGTACTTCGGATTCAGTCATAGGGGCACTCTAAAAATTCATTTCTAGGGCGCATTGTGTCGTTGCGCGGTGCTCGCAATCCTCATGTACAAACTACGTACATTCCGGTTGCTGCGCGCCGCGCGCCTAACACTGCATCCCTGTAAAGTGAATTTTTAGAGGTGCCCGTAGCTGGGTAGTTTAGCGGTTGCGCCTCATCGGAGACCGGCGCATTTGCTACTATTCCCTTGCTTTTCCTAGGGTTTTCGCCCTTCTTCACAAGTCTCTCTATGACCGCCGACAGCACCGCTCTGGCCTACCGCCGCATCTTCGTCACCACCGCCCTGCCCTACGCGAACGGCAAGTTCCATCTCGGCCACATGATGGAGTACATCCAGGCCGACATCTGGGTGCGGTTTCAGCGGATGCAGGGGCACGAGGTGCATTGGGTGTGCGCGGACGACACGCATGGCGCGCCGATCATGATTGCGGCTGAAAAAGCGGGCAAATCGCCGCAGGAATTTGTCGCCGAAATCGCCGCAACCCGCAAGGAATATCTCGATGGATTTAACCTGTCCATCGACAACTGGCATTCCACCGATTCGCCGGAAAACGTGGAACTCGCGCAGGACATTTATCGCAAGCTGAAAGCGGGCGGTTTCATCGCGACGAAAACGATTGATCAGTTTTACGACCCGGTAAAAGGCATGTTCCTGCCAGATCGCTACATCAAGGGCGAATGCCCGAAATGCGGCACCAAAGACCAGTACGGCGATTCGTGTGAAAACTGCGGTGCTGTTTACGCACCGACGGATCTCAAAAATCCGTATTCAGCGCTCTCCGGCGCTGCGCCCGAAATGCGCTCTAGCGAGCATTTTTTCTTCAAACTTTCTGATCCAAAATGTGTCGAGTTTTTGCGCGCATGGACCGATGGCGCGAACGGACTGGATCGACACGGCAAAAAACGACTGCAAAGCGAAATCATCGCGAAGACCAAGGAATGGTTGGGTGAAGACGGCAAGCTGGGCGATTGGGACATTTCGCGTGATGCGCCGTACTTTGGCATTCCGATTCCCGATGAGCCGGGCAAGTATTTTTATGTGTGGCTAGACGCGCCAGTGGGCTATCTGGCTGCGCTCAAAAATTATTTCGAGACGGGCAAAGCGAAGACGAACGGCGAGTCGCGAAGTTTCGCGGAATTCATGGCCGCCGACGACACCGAGCAGATTCATTTCATCGGCAAGGACATCGTTTACTTCCACGTGTTGTTCTGGCCAGCGATGCTCAAGTTCGCGGGCTACAAAGTGCCAGACAGCGTGAGCGTGCACGGCTTCGTGACCGTGAGCGGCGAGAAGATGAGCAAGAGCCGGGGCACTGGCATTGATCCGCTCAAATATCTGCAACTCGGAATGAACCCCGAGTGGATGCGCTACTACCTCGCGGCAAAGCTCAACTCACATGTTGAGGATATCGATTTCACTGCCGAAGATTTCATGGCGCGAGTGAATTCCGATTTGATTGGGAAGTTTGTCAATATTGCGAGTCGATGTGCTGGTTTTTTAAGCAAGCGTTTCGACGGTCGCCTTGGCGAAGACGATTTGGAAGGGACTGAGTTGCTCGGTTCCACTTTTGACGCGATTGTCGGTGTCGCCGCACTCTACGATGCCCGAGAGTTTGGTAAAGCCGTTCGCAGGATCATGGAGCTGGCGGACGAGGCGAACCAGTATGTTGACCGGCGCGCACCTTGGCTCTTGGCAAAGGACGCCACTAAAGCGGACGCACTGCAAGCCGTTTGTACAACGGCACTGGGTCTCTTTCGGAATCTTACGATCATGCTTGCACCTGTTCTGCCAGAGCTAGCTAAACATGCCTCCGAACTCCTAAATATGCCGCTAGACAAATGGAATTCCGTATTGCGGAACCTTCCGTCAGGCCATCAAATTCGTCCCTACAAACACCTAATGTCGCGAGTAGAAGAAAAGCAGCTAGACGAGCTCTTCGGTCTTCTGCCAGACGCAACGCAAAAGGCAGCAGCCCCGAAGCCCGCACAGAAAGTCGCAGCAAGCAGCAACACCGCAAAGAAGTCTGCTGAATCTGCGCCACAGGCCAGCGCCTCAGAAAAGTCCGGCGAATTCATCAGCATCGACGACTTCACAAAAATCGATCTTCGCATCGCCAAAATCGTGAACGCGGAACACGTTGAAGGCAGCGACAAACTGCTGCGCCTGACGCTGGATGTCGGCGAGACTGACGCCTCCGGTCAACCGAAACTGCGCAACGTTTTCTCGGGCATCAAGTCTGCCTACGCGCCCGAAAACCTGATCGGTCAGATGACAGTAGTCGTTGCTAATCTGGCCCCACGCAAGATGAAGTTTGGCGTGTCCGAGGGCATGGTACTTGCTGCATCGGACAAAGACGGCAACAATGAGTCTGGGCTATACATTTTGAATCCGCACGCTGGCGCAGAGACTGGCATGAAAGTAACGTAAACACATGTTTTCTGCGACTCGCACAGTTTTTGAGCAGGACAAGTACAAGATTCTGAAGGCAAGCTCACGCGACGCGCCCGTCGTATCGGCGCTCACCAATGGCGACTGGTCGGAGCGGGTCGCAATTTCCCACCGCAAGAAAGTTTCGAATCCAACCCGGATCGCGGACGACCTTCGGGCGGGAGGGGGACTGGTTCTCTACCGCAATAGTTTGCCCGTGGCTGCGCTCTCGTACGTGCGTGCACGCGACGATTCATGGGAGCTGCGTCGCCTCGGTGTGACGCGCTCGTTCTCCGGTCGCGGCTTTACAAGCTTGTTGCTCAATACGCTCGAGAAACTGGCGCGGGTCGACGAAGTTCGCTCCATCAGAATTCCCGTCGACACCTATTCGCCGCAGTACCGCGCGTATTTCGAAAAGCTTGGATTTTCGGTCGATGCGGATCGGACGTTCTCAACGGTTTTTGCCAGCGCGTTGCAGCCGATTCGCATGTGCAAGGTCGTTTCGCAGTAGGGCTCCGGGGCACCTCACATGCCCTCCCTGGCCTTCCGGCCGCGACTCGTCTCCGAGCTCGCCCACTACAACGCTGAAAAATTTCGCGCTGATCTGCTGGCTGGATTCACCGTTGGCATTGTGGCGGTGCCGCTGGCGATGGCGTTCGCGATTGCTAGCGGCGTCACCCCCGAACAAGGCCTCGTCACCGCCGTCGTAGCGGGCCTCATCATCTCGGCGCTCGGTGGATCGCGGCTCTGCATCGGAGGGCCCACCGGGGCGTTTATCGTCGTGCTCTACGCGATCCTTGCCAAGTACGGTTGGGCAAATCTGGTGATCTGCACGATGATGGCTGGCGCGATGCTGGTCATCATGGGTGCGATGAAGTTAGGTCGATTGATCCGCTTCGTGCCGAACTCGGTGATCATCGGATTTACCAACGGCATCGCGGTGCTGATCGCGCTCTCGCAAATCAAGGATTTCTTCGGTTTGTCGATTGCGAAAATGCCGGGTGAATTTTTCGGTATCGTGAAGGCGCTGACGGCTGCGTTGCCGAGCGTGCATTGGCCGTCCGTGGTGCTTGCGCTGGCCTGCTTTGCCTTCCTGTACTGTTGGCCTGCGCGACTTTCACGCTATGTGCCGTCACCGTTTCTGGTGCTCGTGTTTGCAACGCTGGCAACCTTGTTCGTCGACACTGGAATCGCGACCATCGGCTCGAAATTCGGTGAAATCAAAGCCGTCATGCCGATGCCGCAGTTGCCCGCATTTACCATCGAACAACTCGGCAGTTTGATCCCACCCGCCTTGACCATCGCACTATTAGCCGGGATCGAATCGTTGCTGTGCGCGGTCGTCGCCGACAAGCAGACGAACGATCATGCCGACCCCAATCAGGAACTGATCGCACAGGGCATCGCCAACATCGTCTCACCGCTGTTCGGTGGGCTCGCCGCGACCAGCGCGATGGCACGCACCAGCGCCAATATCAAGAATGGTGCTGCGACGCCGGTTGCGGGCTGCATCCATGCCTTGACCGTGCTCTTGGTGTTGCTCGTCGCCAGCCCGCTCGCGAAGCACGTCCCCCTGCCCGCGCTCGCCGCAATACTCATGTGGGTCGCGATGAACATGGGCGATTGGCGAGAGTTCAGGGCGCTGCGGCAATACACCCCCCTGCGCAATGCCACGCTGATCAGCACGTTTTTGCTGACGGTGCTGTTTGATCTCACCATCGCGGTGGAGGTCGGCATGGTGTTCGCCACGCTCTTGCTGATCAAGCGATTGACCGAGGCAGCGTCGGTGCAGCGTATCGATAATCTGGCGAAGGACGCCGATGCGCCACCGATGCCGTTGCCCGAAGGTGTGGCCGCTTTGCGACTGCGCGGTGCGTTGTTTTTCGGCGTCGTTGACCGGCTGGAAGCAGGCTTCGCGTCACTCCCACCACGCGCCGAAGCCAGCCTGATCGTGCTCGATTTTCTTGAGGTGATCTATCTCGATTCAACCGCGCTGGAGACGATTCGCCGGTTTGGCGAAGACTGCCGCAAATCGGGCATTGACGTCATTATTTTCGGCCTTGGTGAGCAGCCGCGTTCGCTGTTTGCGCGCACGGGTACGGATCACGAATTCGGCCTGGATCACGTTGTGGAAACGCGTCGACAGGCGCTGGATCTGGTGATCTGGCGGCGGATTACGAATCAGATTCAGGCACCACATTCGGCACTGTAAGTGCGCACATTTGTGGGAGCGGCTTCAGCCGCGAAAGCCATTGCGACGGACTTTCGCGGCTGAAGCCGCTCCCACATCGATTGGGTGTCGGGATCAAAATTCAAGCACTCGACGACAAAAATATAGTCCAATAAAATTGCTTGAAAGCCCCCGCCAGGCACACACTTTCGAAGTCATGGCGCTGATTAATCAATTCAGATTTCAGTGCAAATCTTCAAAGGAATATTGCCATGACTGGATTCATTCGTTTCAACGGCGCACCCGCAGTTCGCTGGACGCCATTTGCTGCCAACACCCCCACTCGTTCGCACGCTGACTTTGAGCGCGCATTTGCCGAAGCCTACGGTGACAAAAAAGCGACGCCCGAACTGCGCGCTGATGTGCGCGAAAACGCAACCGCCTACATCGTTCAGTTCGACGTTCCCGGCGTTGCCAAAGAAGGCATCACCGTCGATGTCGATGAGAAATCGGTACGTGTTGAAGCCACTTTCAAACGCGAGACGGTAGAAGGCGATACGGCGGTACTCAGCGAGCGTGCCGATGGTTCGGTTTCGCGCGCCTTCCGTTTGTCGCAAGCAGTAGACGCAGAACTGGCCACCGCACGCCATGAACATGGAGTTCTGACGCTGACTTTGCCCAAGAAGAACGTAGCGGTACAGAAGCGGTTAGAGATCAACTAACGGCCGATATGTGGTCTTCTGCTCCAGGCTGGAACGACCACTGCATAGGGGATAGCGCGCGCTTTATGCGATAAGTCGATTAAGGCCGTTTTCGGCGGCTAGCCCCTATGCAGAAACGCATTTACCGATAAGCTGATACCAAACCGTTGCCCGGATGCTTGCATCCGGGTTTCTCAACGCTTGCTACGTTTCAGGATCGGGGCGAGGAACCTCGCAGTGTGCGAATCCTTCGCTGTAGCCACCGTTTCTGGTGTGCCAGACGCCACGACGATACCGCCACCATCGCCCCCCTCCGGCCCCATATCGACAACCCAATCGGCAGTCTTGATCACGTCCAGATTGTGCTCGATCACGACCACCGTGTTGCCATGATCGCGCAGTCGGTAGAGCACTTTGAGCAGCAAATCAATGTCCGCGAAATGCAGGCCGGTCGTCGGCTCGTCAAGGATGTAGAGCGTGTTGCCGGTGTCGCGTTTTGACAGTTCCAGTGCGAGCTTGACGCGTTGCGCTTCGCCGCCTGAAAGCGTCGTCGCGGACTGGCCAAGCCGGATGTAGCCCAGGCCGACCTCGAACAGCAAATTCACCTTCGCGGCAATGGCGGGCACTGGCTGGAAGAAATCGCGCGCGACTTCGACCGTCATTTGCAGCACCTCCGATATGTTCTTACCTCGATACTGGATGTCGAGCGTTTCGCGGTTGTAGCGCTTGCCATGACAGACATCGCACTCGACGTAGACATCCGGCAAGAAATGCATTTCCACCTTGATCATGCCGTCGCCTTCACACGCTTCGCAGCGCCCACCCTTCACGTTGAACGAGAAACGGCCGGGCTCGTACCCGCGCTCACGCGCCTGCGGCGTCTGCGCGAAAAGATCGCGAATTGGCGTGAAGAGTCCGGTGTACGTTGCGGGATTGGAGCGCGGTGTGCGACCGATAGGGCTTTGATCGACGTTGATGACTTTGTCGAACGATTCGAGCCCGCTGATGCTCGTGTGCGGCGCGGGCTCCTCCAGACTGCGATAGATTTTCTTGGCGGCGGCGCGATACAGCGTGTCGTTCACCAGCGTTGATTTACCGGAACCGGAAACGCCCGTGACGCAGGTAAGCAGACCAATCGGAATGCTCACGTCAACGTTCTTCAAATTGTTGCCGCGCGCGCCGTGAACGGTAATCTGCTTCTCGGGGTTCGCTGGAATACGACGCTTCGGAACCGGGATTTGCATCGCGCCGGAGAGGTAGAGCCCCGTCAGAGATTTTTTGTTTTTCTTGATGTCAGCGGGCTTGCCGTGCGCGATGATTTCGCCGCCGTGAATGCCCGCCGCTGGGCCGAGATCGACCACGTAATCAGCGGCCATGATCGCGTCTTCATCATGCTCCACCACGATCACGGTGTTGCCGAGATCGCGCAGACGTTTGAGCATCTCCAGCAGGCGATCATTATCGCGCTGGTGCAGACCAATCGATGGCTCGTCGAGCACGTACATCACGCCGGTCAGGCCGGAGCCGATCTGCGACGCGAGCCGGATACGCTGCGCTTCGCCCCCGGAGAGAGTCTCTGCGCTGCGATCCAGTGACAAATATTCAAGGCCAACGTTGTTCAGGAAGCCAACGCGATTTTTGATTTCCCAGATGATGCGTTCAGCAATTTTTTGCTTCGCACCCGTGAGCTTGAGCGTGTCAAAAAACTTGGCCGTGTCGAACAGCGCGAGTCGACTCACCTCGAAAATCGCCGAGTCACCGACCTTCACAAATCGTGCCTCACGACGCAGACGCGCGCCGTTGCAATCGGTACAAGGGCTGCGGCTCATGTACTTTGACAGCTCTTCACGCACGGCGGACGATTCGGTCTCAAGATAACGGCGCCGGAAGTTCGGCAACACGCCTTCGAACACGTGCTTGCGCTTCTGAATCTTGCCTTTTTCGCTAACATAATCGAATTCAATTTCTTCGATTCCGCTGCCAAAGATGATGGCATTTTGCGCTTCATCGGCGAGTTCGACGAACGGCGTTTCGATGTCGAATCCGTAGTGCGCGGCGAGGCCCTGCAACATCTGAAAGTAAAAGATGGTGCGCCTATCCCAGCCCTTGATCGCGCCGCTCGCGAGCGAAAGCTCGGGGTGCGCAACGATACGTGATGCTTCGAATTCATCAATCTCGCCGAGGCCGTCACAGGTCGGGCACGCGCCCATCGGCGAGTTGAACGAGAACAGGCGCGGTTCGAGTTCGGCGAGGGAGTAATCGCAGATAGGACAGGCGAATTTCGACGAGAAAAGTTGTGATCCCTTTTTCTCAGTATCAGCGTTTTCTTCCGCATCCATCATCACAACGAGCGCACGCCCGTTGCCCATACGGCACGCCGTCTCAAACGATTCCGCAAGCCGTTGCTTGGCGTCGGGCCGCACTTTCAGGCGATCAACGACAACCTCAATTGTGTGTTTGTGATTCTTCGCGAGCTTGGGTGACGGTTCAAGCTCCACCACTTCACCGTCAATGCGAACCTTGGTGAAACCCTTCGCCTTCAATTCAATGAACAATTCCGCGTGCTCACCCTTGCGATCCGCGAGCACCGGCGCGAGCAGCATGATGCGCGATTCCGGGGTGTAGCCCAAAACCGTATCCACCATCTGCGAAATCGTCTGTGACGACAGCATGATCTCGGGATGATTCGGGCAATACGGATCGCCAACCCGCGCGTAGAGCAAGCGCAGGTAGTCGTGAATTTCGGTGACGGTGCCCACGGTCGAGCGCGGATTGTGGCTGGTCGCCTTTTGCTCAATGGCGATGGCAGGAGCGAGGCCTTCGATCAGGTCAACATCCGGCTTGTCCATCATCTGCAAAAACTGTCGCGCGTACGCGGACAAGGACTCGACGTAGCGGCGCTGCCCTTCGGCATACAGCGTGTCAAACGCGAGCGAGCTTTTACCGGAACCCGACAAGCCGGTGATCACCACGAGCTTGTGTTTGGGAATATCAATGTTGATATTTTTAAGGTTGTGCGTACGTGCGCCGCGTACGCGCAAAAAATCCATCGATATCGACACAGAGAAAACCAGCGACACCCGCGAAGGGCAACCCGGCATTATGACGCGGCGGCGCGTTCAGCGAAACCTGTGTTGGGCGAATTAGATCTTGTCCGTAAATAAGAGCGAATGGATGACGCAGCAATTTTTGACTCAATCGAGGCGCGTTTTTCGCAGCAATAGCGAGCTATTGCAAGAAAACGCAACGAAGAGTGAGGCAAAAAGGGCAAGTCAGGCATCGCGGTTTATTTACGGACAAGTTCTTAGTCTAGACGGGGGCTGAAACGACGTTCAGCGCGGCGTTACGACCACCGATAGCGCGCCAACGCCCAGCTCTCTAATCGGCAGCGACTGGTCTTTTCCCGGCACGGTGCCGCAGCCACAAAAGCACCACCGCAATCACCGCGAAAATCCAGCCCACAGCGACCGCAGCGAACGGCACGATGCCCGCCATTTCATCGTACGCATGTTGCCCCTCAAGTGTGTTCAGCCCCCAGTACCCGAAGGCTTCGCAGGCGACCGCCAGAATGAGCAGAATGACAGCAGTAATGCGCACGGAAATAGCGTCGCTTAAACGCCTGAGGTCGGCAGGGCTGGCGCATCAGGCTTTAAAACCTGAAACGCCCAGATCGTGTAAATCGCAATTGCCGTTCCAATCGGAAAGATCAACAATTGCACCGCGCTCACCCAGATGAGCACCGGACGCGCCCACGCATGCGGGCCAACGTTCCGACTGATGAGCGCGAGGCTGGCCGCAATTTCCAGCCGGGAAGCAGCGAGCAGAATCACGGCAATCGGGATACCGTACATCGCGAACAGTTCTGGGATGAAGGTATCCGCGAACAGGGACGCAATCTGTGCCGCGAGACACCAGAAAATCGCGACGAGGCCGAACACAAAAAGGGCAGCGATGAAATGCAGCCAGCCCGTGATGATTTCGTGAATACGCATGGGTCAGTGATCGGAAGGTTAAGCGCCAACGCTCTGATACACCAGCCGCTTGAAATCAAACGAAAACGGATGCCAGAACGCCATCACTCGCTGCGTCATGACGACCGCCGCCAGATTGTTACGCGGCGAAATCCACCAGTGTGTGCCCGCGATGCCGCCCCACTGAAATTCTCCCGTCGCGCTTTGCGGTTCAATCGACGACGGTGCATGGGTGACCGAGCCGCCCAGTCCGAACCCTTTACCGGGAACCTCACCCTGCGTGGCGAAGCGGATACTGACGCCACTTGCCAGTTGATTCGTCATCATCTGCGCGATGGTTTCCGCCTTTAACAACGTTTCACCGCCAGGCAAAAGACTGCGCATCAGCGTGACCATATCCGGGAGCGACGTGACCAGACCGCCGCCGCCGGACAATTTGGGAACAGCGCGCAGATAAGCGCCCGGATACGGCGAGTTGTCGACGCGCGTCAGGCCCGGTTTCATTTCGTCCAGCATGTCTGCGCCACGGTAGTACGCGGTCAGCCGATTTTGCTGGTCAAGCGGTACGACGAACGACGTGTCGACCATGCCGAGACAGTCGAAGATGTGCGACTTGATGAACGCGCCGAAGCGCTCACCGCCAACGATTTCCACGAGACGCGCCAACACGTCCGTCGCCAGCGAATACTCGAACGACGTGCCGGGGTGAAACAGCAACGGCAGATCGACCAGCGAGTCGACCATTTCGGAGAGTGTCAGCGTCGGGCCGAAGAGTTTGCGTTCGTTGTAGGCGGTGAAAATCAGCGTGCCGGGATCGAACAGACCGTAGCTCAAACCAGCGCTGTGGCTCAGCAAATGACGAATCGTGATTGATGTGTTCGCGGGTTCGGTGTCATTGAGCGTAGTCGCTCCGTGCTTCAACACGCGACGGTTTGCGAGATGCGGCATGTAGCGCTCAATCGGATCGTCTAGCTTGATTTTGCCCGCTTCAAGGAGCAGCAACACGGCGCACGAAGTGACTAACTTTGTGTTGGAAAACGCGCGGAACAAATGATCTGCCGTAAGCGAGGTTTTCGCCTCACGGTCAGCCCAGCCGACGCAATTCACATCGACCAGATCGCGCCCCCGAAGTATTGCCCAGGAAACGCCAGGAAGCAGGTCACGATCCACGTAGCTTTGCATCGAGGTGCGCACTGCGCCAAAGTCGTGGCTCGTGGTTTTGACAGTTAAACCATGCATGCGGGCAGCTCAAAGTGGGGATCGTGGATTTCCGAATTGAATGTAGCGTAATTCGGTCGTTCGGTGATACCGGCGTGCGTTCAAAACGAGTTTGCGATAATCTTCTGGTCTCAAGTAGGCGCGGCGAGGGCTGCGCTCATGTTCGTGGCGGTCTACTCAACAACCCCGCCACTTGATTGATAGAAGGAGAAGACGATGGCATCCATCAACCGTGTGACCCTGATCGGCAATCTCGGGCGTGATCCCGAAATGCGCTACTTGCCCAGCGGCGAAGCTGTGGCCTCATTCTCGGTAGCGACCACTGAACAATGGAAAGACAAAGCAGGCGGCAAGCAGGAGCGCACCGACTGGCATCGCATCGAGTTCATTGGTCGTACCGCCGAGGTTTGTGGCGAATACCTGAAAAAGGGCGCCCCGGTCTACATCGAAGGCCGCATTCAGTACGATAAATGGACGGATAAAGAAGGCGTCGAAAAAACGCTGACCAAGATTCGCGGCGATCGCATGCAGATGCTTGGCGGGCGCACGGGCAGTGGCAGCGATGCCCCTTATGACGATAGCGAAAAAGGCGGTTCGACACCTCGCTCGACCGGGCAACCAATGGGCTCCGGCTCTGCCGCTGGAACCGGCGCGCCAAAGAAAGCCAAGCTGGACGATTTTGACGACGATATTCCGTTCTAGTCGGTCGTCGCATGGTTTGGGTTTTCGAGGGGCGTAGGGCGGGCAGTGCCCGCCCTATCGAGTCAGCGCCTCAAAGTCATCCCAGCGCAGCTGTTTCACGCCGCTGCCTTGGGTAGCCAACTGTCTCGCAATCGCCGCCCCTAGCGTCTTGACACGCACGCCACGCAACCTGCGCAATGGGCCGAACAACAGCGGCGACAGCATTGGCCAGAACGTAAGCGTCAGCGCTTGCTGAATGCCGTACCGATTGGTAGGCGTCAAAATCATCGATGGCTGAAATAGCGAGAGCCGCTCAAAATTAAGCGCCACTAACGCCTCTTCCAGCTCACCCTTGACGCGCAGATAGAAAGACCGCGATTTCGAGTCGGCACCTATCGCGCCGAGCAGCTCGAAGTGGCGCACACCGCTCTGTTTACAAATCGTGGCGAACGCGATTACGACGTCTTTGTCGATGTGCACGAACTCCGCTTTGCTCATCTTCGACGGCTGCCCGACTCCGAGCGTGCAAACGGCGGCATCGTGCCCGGCAACGAACTCGACGTAGGTGTCGGGGGATTCGATCTTCACGACATGTTGCGTGACCGTAGCCTTGCCGCCGCTCGGAAGTAACGACGTCTCGCTCCGCCCGAGCAACGTGAGCCGCTTTAGCTGCGGCATCTTGAGCAGCGTGGACACAACGTGTCCGCCAACCGCACCGCTGGCTCCCAACATGACAACTGACAATGACTGAGTCATGGCAAACCTGCATCAACGAAAAGGATGAAAGTGCCGAGCGTATCAGCGTGCTGCAATCGCTCTACTCTTGGCCCCCGCCAGCACCGCGACGCCTGCGGGCCGTGCCAAAAGAATACCCGATCTAAACCGATCTTGCTGGTGCCGACTAGGCTCGAATTTCCAGAAGCGCAGGAGCGACGTGGCCGCGTCCACGCCGCTAAATATCGAATAGAGCCAAATACTTAGCTGAGACCCAACGCGCTAGTGTCTCAGCTACAAGCTGCACCTGTTTAAGCAGTCATGCGAACTTCACCAGATTCACCCAAATTAGTAGGGGGCGTTCCGGTAACGGTAGATCCAACGCGTTAGTGCCTCAGCTAGAAGCTGTACCTGTTTAAGCGGTCATGCGAACTTCGCCAGATTCACCCAAATTAGTGGGGCGCGTTCCGGTAACGGTAGCCTTCGCCATCTTGAACAGCTGCGTGATCTTGCTTTCCTTCACGTTCCAGTAGTGGGCGTGAGTAATTTTGACTTCGACCAGCGCGAGATCAGGATCTTCGGGGCCTCCCGGAAACCATGCTTCTGCAAACTTCGTCCACAGCGCGCGAATGCGTTCCACGTCGTTGTCAATATGCCCGATTCCGGACACCGAAACGTACTGATCTTTACCCGGATGCGCATAGCTCAGCGCGACGTTCGAATCGCGCATCAAGTCGTCCAGAGATTCACTCTTTCTCGACATAAAAAACCACAAACAATCATCGTTTGTCAGCTCGGAGTTCTGCGTCGTCATCGGACGTGAATGCATGCGACCATCCTCGTGATGCGTCGTGAGCATTGCAAATTTGATGTCTTTAATCAGATCCCACAATTGAGCGCGTTCGTCGTTGTTTTCCATAGCCAAATTCCCTGCAATGCAAAAAAGTAGCAGCGCTGCGAGCGTACACAGCCCGCAGCGTCGCAGTTCAGTAACGCAAAAAAGTCAAATGACTACTTTACGCCAGCGTTGTTAGAAACGTTGGGTTGTTCCATCGATTTCTTCAGGGTGCCGAACTTGACCCAGCCTGGTTTGCCGCTAGTGCCCTGCATTTTTTCAGCCATCATCCAGCGGTTTTCCATCTCTTTCATGTACTGCTCTTTGCTAACCATCATGTCCATAGAATGGGCAGGCATATTCTGAGCGTAGAACATGCTGGAATTGAATGAGCCTTGATATGGCAGTGGTTTAGGCTGCGCGCTTGCGCCGATTGAGAATAGGGCTGCGGCAGCTAGTGCTACCAGTGACAGAGATTGCTTTTTCATAAATTCTCTTTCCAGTGGGATTGATGTCAAATTGACTGTATGCACGCCGTGAGACGCATCTTCGGCGAATCACCCATAAATCAAACATCGCATTAACGAAGCTGGAAACAGAATTGCGAAAACGACATTGATCTCAGTGCCATAACTTTATTTCTGGTCGCAACTTCCGAACATCAGACGTTCGCTGTTTTACCGGTAAGGCAACATGGCAATTGATGTAAGCAAAGCCTTACACGGGGTGGCACACGAGGGGAGGAGCGGCTTACCGGAGCCGCGGTTACGATTCAACAATCTTCGAAAACAAAAACTGGGTTGCGGCCAGTGCTCCCCTGACCACAATCGAGAGGCACCCACAAGCTCCAACGATGCAACCATCTACCCAACCCCTCCCCCTGACCGGCCTTCGCGTCGTCGAATTCACCCACATGGTGATGGGCCCGACCTGCGGCATGGTGCTCGCCGATATGGGCGCGGAGGTCATCAAAATCGAACCGATTGACGGTGATCGTACGCGTCGCCTGCTTGGCGCGGGTCAGGGTTTCTTCCCGATGTTCAATCGCAATAAAAAAAGCATAGGTATTGACCTGCATAACCCAGCAGGCGCAGCACTAGCGCGTGAACTTGCGGCGACCGCCGACGTGGTGGCCGAAAATTTCAAACCCGGCACCATGACCAAGTACGGCCTCGACTACGCGGCACTCTCCAGGGTCGACGAGCGCCTGATCTACGTCACCTGCAAAGGTTTTTTGCCTGGCCCTTACGATCACCGTACCGCGCTTGACGAGGTCGTGCAGATGATGGGCGGCCTCGCTTACATGACCGGCCGCCCCGGCGATCCGTTGCGCGCGGGCACCAGCGTCAATGACATCATGGGCGGCATGTTCGGCGCGATTGGTGCATTGGGTGCGCTGGTGCAGCGCGGCATCACCGGCAGGGGACAGGAGATTACCTCAGCGCTGTTCGAGAACAACGTGTTTCTCGTCGGGCAACACATGATGCAATTTGCAATGACCGGCCTCGCGCCCTCACCGATGCCCGCGCGCGTGAGCCCCTGGGCGATTTACGACGTATTCGCGGTGAAGGACGGCGAGCAGATTTTTCTGGCGGCGGTGAGCGACGCGCAGTGGGTCATGTTCTGTGATGCGCTGGGTTTTGATGATTTGAAGAACGACCCGACGCTGGCAACGAACAATCAACGGGTCGAAATGCGCCCGTCGTTACTCGCCACGTTGCAATCGCGTCTCGCGCTTCGTTCGGCGCAAGAACTGGCCGATTTGTTTGAGCGCTTCGGCCTGCCATTCGCTCCGATCAGCAAGCCGGAAGATTTATTCGAAGACCCGCATCTGATTGCTACTGGCGGCCTCGCGGACGTGCGGCTGCCCGATGGGCCGCGCGCGGGCGAGCGCGTGAAGACCACGCTGCTCCCGTTCACGATGGATGGCGAGCGTTTGCAAGTGCGGCTAGATCCGCCCAAGCTCGGCGACCATACGAAGGAATTGCTTGCCGGGATCGGCATCAGCGCAGAGCGGGTTGACCAGTTGTTGCGTGATGGTGTGGTGGCGTGACATCGCATAACTATGGGTGGCGCAGCTAGCCATAACGGTTTGGAAATTAGTCCTCCGAAATCACGATTTCTGTCGTGATTTCGGCCGTCTTTCCGAGCATCGCTGTTGCAGAGCAATATTTTTCCTTTGACAGCTTGACTGCGCGCTCGACAGCCGCCGGATCAAGCCCTTCTCCTGACAATCTAAAGGTCAATTTGATCGCAGTGAATACTTTGGGGTCGGTTTCGGCGCGAACAGCGTCTGCATCGACGTGCAAACTCGTGAAATTCTGCCGCGACTTCTTGAGCATGAGTACCACGTCAAACGCAGTGCAGCTCGCAGCGCCAGCGAGCACCAACTCCATTGGTCGAACGCCAGTGTTTCTGCCACCGTACTCGGGCGCACCGTCGATCACGACAGCATGACCAGAGCCTGTTTCGGCCACGAATTGAACGTTATCGACCCACTTGATTGTTGATTTCATGACAGTAATCCTTTGTTCTTCCAACCCTAGAGTTGTATCTCTAGAGAATTATTGCCGCAGCGCACCAATTCGCATTGACTTGTGCAGTGCAGCATGCTTAAATTCATCCATCGCCTGCTTCCTCCTCCTTAGCAGGTGATTGATGTCCCCCTTCCTCCTCCTTTGGACGGACATCTTTAACGGCAGGCCCTCGGGCTTGCCGTTTTCTTTTGTGCTTTCTGTCCCAATTCCTTCGTAAAATGGCCTTTCGCGGCTATACTCGCCGGCTCACCTGAGATTTTTACAGTCATTTGTAATGTCTTGGGAGAGAAAACTCATAACGCACTGGACGACAGAGCTTTGCCCTGAAAAGCCTCCCTCACCGCCCTTTGCAAAACACTAAAACGAGTCTAGAGCGTATCAAGCAATGAAAACCTTTTCAGCAAAGCCGTCTGACATTACACAGGACTGGATCCTGGTAGACGGCACCGACCAGATTCTGGGTCGCCTCGCGTCACAAATCGCGTCCCGCCTTCGCGGCAAACACAAGGCGATCTTCACGCCCCACATGGACACGGGCGATTTCGTCATCGTGACCAACGTGGAAAAACTCCGCGTGACCGGCAAAAAAGCCTTCCAGAAGACGTACTTCCGTCACTCTGGCTACCCCGGCGGCATCTCGGAAACCAATTTCGAGAAACTGCAAGACAAATATCCTGACCGTGTGCTCAAGCACGCCGTCAAAGGCATGCTGCCAAAAGGCCCGCTGGGCTACGCCATGCTTAAAAAGTTGAAGTGCTACACCGGGGATGCACATCCTCACGCAGCGCAACAACCGAAAACCCTGATTCTCACGAAATAACCCGCACCCAGGAACTATCCAAAATGATTGGTATTTTTAATTACGGTACGGGTCGTCGCAAAAGTGCGGTAGCTCGTGTGTTCATGAAGGCCGGCAAGGGCGCGATCATGGTTAACGGCAAGCCCGTTGATCAGTTTTTTGCACGCGAAACCGGCCGCATGATTGTGCGTCAGCCGCTGCAGATTACGAACAATCTCGAAAGCTTTGACATCATGGTCAGCGTTGCTGGCGGTGGTGAGTCCGGTCAAGCTGGCGCGGTTCGTCACGGCATCACACGTGCGCTGATCGAATACGATGCAGCGTACAAACCCGACCTCAAAAAGGCTGGCCTCGTGACCCGCGATGCCCGCGAAGTAGAACGTAAAAAAGTCGGTCTGCGCAAGGCGCGCCGCCGTAAGCAGTTCTCGAAGCGTTAATTACGAGCGTCACTAGGCGCTAGCGCGAGTTTCAGTACCGCGTTTCGAGGCAAAGGCTGCGAGCGACCCTCGCGGCCTTTGTGCTTTATAAGTGTCCCATCTTGTTGCTATCCTGAGACAAGAACTAACCGAGGAACAATGCTTTGAGCGCAGAAAACATGATCAAAGTCGGCATCGTAGGCGGCACCGGATACACCGGCGTCGAATTGCTGCGCATGCTCACGCTTCACCCGAACGCGAAGGTCACGATGATCACTTCGCGCAAGGAAGCGGGCACGCGACTTGATGCGATGTTCCCTACTTTGCGGGGTCGCTGCGATCTCGCGTTCAGCGACACGGCGACGGCTGATCTGACGCAATGCGACGTCGTTTTTTACGCGACGCCGCATGGCGTGGCGATGGCCGATGCGCCGAAGCTCGTGGCTGCTGGCGTAAAAATTATTGACCTTGCGGCTGACTTCCGTTTCAAGGATTTAGCGGTGTTTGAGCAGTGGTACAAGCTGCCGCACACCTGTCCCGATCTCGCAGCAAAAGCGGCCTATGGTCTGGTTGAGTTAAATCGCGACGCGATCAAATCGGCACCAATCGTCGGCAATCCCGGTTGCTATCCGACGACGATGCAATTGGGTTATTACCCGCTGCTCAAAGCCGGTATCGTTGACGCTGGCCATCTGATCGCCGATTGTGCGTCCGGCGTGTCTGGTGCGGGCAAAAAAGCGGAGGTGGATTACCTGTTCACCGAAGCGGGCGACAACTTCAAGGCGTACGGTGTTTCCGGTCATCGCCATCATCCGGAAACGCAAGCGCGCTTGCAGGAAATGACGACCGATAAGGTGCGTCTCATCTTCACGCCGCATCTGACACCGATGATCCGCGGCATGCACTCCACACTGTACGCAACGCTCACAGGCAAGGGCCTGTCGATGACCCACGACGAGCTGCAAGCGCTGTTTGTTGATGCGTATAGAGGCGAAGCATTCATCGACGTCATGCCGTTCGGCAGTACGCCCGACACCCGCTCGACGCGCGGCAGCAACATGTTGCGCATCGCGTTGCATCGCCCGCATGGTGGCGACACCGTCGTCGTGCTGGTGGTGCAGGACAATCTGGTCAAAGGCTCGGCGGGTGCTGCGGTCCAGTGCATGAATTTGATGTTCGACCTGCCAGAAACAGCGGGCTTGCTAACGATGCCGCTGTCGCCGTAAGCGAACGACAGGCCACGCGCTTCAATGGCTCTGCTTCGCTCTGATCGCATCATCTCCGGCCTGCGCCGACGCTTTGGCATTTCCGCGCCAAAGCTCTCGGTGCGCACCCATTGGTCGTGGAAAGTCAAAGGTACGATCATCGGTGTCTCGGCGCTCGTATTCGCGGGTCTGTTCTACGGCGGATTCGATGCGGGCCGCATTTTCGCTGGCTTCAATGTCGGAAAGGTGCGCGATGAGCAGGCGCGTCTGACCGCCGAGGTGATTGCCCTGCGTGCCGACAACGAGCGACTGAAACAAGGCAATATCGAACTCACCAACAGCGCGCAAATGGCGGTGGGTGCGAAGGATGTTTTGTCGAAGCAGATTGTTTCGTTGCAGCAGGAAAATACGCAGCTCAAAGAAGAAGGCGCATTCTTCGAGAAGCTCATAGGTAGCGCCGCTGGCAGTAAAAACGGCCTCGCGGTGCAACGCATGCAAGCGGAGCGCGAAACCGTGAATAGCTACCGTTTCCGGGCGCTCATCGTGCAGGGCAGCGCTGAATCGCCGTTTAAAGGCAAGCTCACGCTGATCGCCACAATCATTGCCGACGGCAAGCGCAGCAACATCAATTTGCCCGACGAACAGCCCGATCTGATAGCCTCGCTGGCATTGGATTTCAAGACCTATCAACGCGTTGAAGGCATCTTTAAAGTGCCCGCCAACGCACAGTTAAAAACGCTGCAAATGCGCGTGATTCCTGCGGGCAGCAAAGAGCCCCGCGCGCAGCAATCGCTTCAGTTGTAAGGGCGTGAAAGCGCCATGATTTTTCAGGAAATATTTCAGATGTTTGGTCGCAAAAAAAATCACGTCCCGCAAAAGCAGATCGATAGCCTTATCGGCTCAGCCACCACCATCAGCGGCGACATCATCTTCACTGGTGGTCTGCGCGTTGACGGCGTCGTGAAGGGCTTCATCCATTCAGCGTCGGACGCGCCAGCCACGCTGGTGGTGAGCGAAAAGGCGACCGTCAACGGCGAGATTCGCGTGTCGCACATCGTGATCGACGGCACCGTGAACGGGCCGGTCAACGCGACGGAATATCTGGAGCTTCTGCCGAATGCGCGCATCACCGGCGACGTCAGCTATCGCACGCTCGAAATGCAGGTCGGCGCAGTCATCGACGGACGCTTGCTGCATGTGCAACAAGGCACCGCCGATGTGGTCGAATTGAAACGAATCGGCAACGACGGCAAGTAAACGACCAATCCCACGTCAAGAGCGCGGTTGAATTCCCGAGCCAGCGCCCTGATAATAGGATGTGAGAGGCGATTACGACCGCTCGACAGGAGTACCCCATGAATGCAATGACCGAACTGCCCGCCCCAATCAACTTCACCGACGCCGCCGCGAACAAGGTGAAAGATCTGATTATTGACGAGCAAAACCCGAACCTCAAACTGCGCGTTTTCGTCACCGGTGGTGGCTGCTCAGGCTTTCAATACGGTTTCACGTTCGATGAAGAAGTCAACGAAGATGACACGAAAATGGTAAAAAACGACGTGATGCTCCTGATCGACGCCATGAGCTACCAGTATCTGGTCGGAGCAGAAATCGACTACAGCGACGGCCTTGAAGGTGCGCAATTCGTCATCAAGAACCCAAATGCGACATCAAGTTGCGGCTGCGGAAATTCATTTAGCGCATAGTTTGCAATTTGCGCGGAACCTTGAAAGAGCACCTTCGGGTGCTTTTTTCATGATTACTTATGTCACAACTCTGTGTTGAAAGTGCCACTGCATCGGGGCTGAACGTGAATTATTGATGAAGTCGACTTTTCATCGAATCGCGATCCATGCCCAGATCAAGCTCAATTCAATGCAAAAGCTGCCTCTTCAAAAGCAGGCACGCGCTATGCTTTTATAAAGAATAATCTGAGATATTCAGTAGCGCACAATAAATCCGGGGAATTGTATGAATCGACACTTTCTGACGCTCGCCGTTGTCGGCCTGGCTTTGTCCCTGATGACGACGCTCGCCCCGGTTGCGTATGCCGCACCGCTCAAACTGGTGGTTCACGAGGACAGCGGCGCAGAGGGCGACCCGCTACCACCGACGTCGCGCTACAACGCCCTCAAGCGCTCGCTGGAAACAGCGCTCGGCCGCCCCGTCGAGCTTTCCTTAACCCGCGACCGGCAGCGAGTATTTGACTGGATGGAAAAAAACCAGCACGACGTCTTCATGACCAACGCAGCCGACCTCGCAGCCAAAGCGCTGACGTCGCTGGGCTATGAATTTATTGCTTCTGGGCGCCCCGACGTGACCGCCTTGTTCATTGGCAAAGGCGCGCCGGTTGAGAATTTAAAATCCTTGAGTGGTATGTCCGTCTCCATGCCGCGCGCCGAAACGATGTTCGGCCAGGTCTGCGCCGCCGAATTGCGTGACTTTATGGGACGTCAATACACCGCCCGATTCAGCACTGAATACAGTGCCATCGTGTATGCAGTCGAAAACAATCTGTCGAGCGTCGGCTGCATCCCCTCCATTGCACGCGCCAAAGATACGCTGGCGGCAAAAGGCATCAAGGTGATCTATGAGGGTCGCCCACAACCCGCGTTGCCCGTAGTCGCCTCGCCAGGCCTGCCAGCGGGTGACCGCGCGATCATCGCCAGGGTGCTGACCAGTTACGAAGAAGGCGAGGCGGGCGACGCCGTACTGAAGTCACTCAACGTGACTGGTTTCACGGGCGGTGGAGAGATTCGATTGCGTGCTTTGGCGGCCTGGCTCAAGCCCAAATAGACGACGGTCGCCATCAGGCCGGATACACGGCGCCCAAAATTCGCGGGCCTTTCGCGCCGGTGACCTCCGGCACATTGCCCGCAGCGCTGGCGAAACACTGGCGTGCGAGCCATGCGAAGGCAAGCGCTTCCACCTGCATCGGGTCTACGCCGAGCGCCTGCGTCGACTGCGCGCGCGGCAGTTGACGCATCAGCGCCGTGTTAAACGAGCCGCCACCACAGACGTAGCATTCCCGCTCGCCGATGGCGCTGACGATGCTGCGCGCGGTCAATGCGACTAACGTCGCTTGAACGTCCGTTACTACGACGCTTGATCCGAAGGCCGCCAGCTTTGTATCCAGCCAGGTCATGTTGAAAAGTTCGCGCCCCGTGCTCTTCGGCGGCGCTTTGTCGAAGTACGGTTCCGCGAGTAACGCCGCAAGCAGTCGCTCGTCAATCCGCCCGGTAGCGCCCCACGCTCCGTCGTCATCAAACGCCTTGCCCGTATGCCGTTCACACCATGCATCCATGAGCGTGTTGCCCGGCCCCGTGTCAAATCCTCGCACCGGCTCGCTATCTTCTCGCGTTGGCAGCATAGTCACGTTCGCAATCCCACCAATATTCACCACAGCGCGTGGCGCAGCGCCGCTAAACACTGCCGCATGAAAAGCCGGAACCAGCGGCGCGCCCTGCCCGCCTGCTGCCACATCACGCGACCGAAAATCAGCGACCACCGAAATACCTGTCAGTTCTGTCAGGTGCGCCGGCGCGTTCAACTGCGTAGTGAAACCGCGTTCTGGGCGATGGCGTATCGTTTGCCCGTGTGCGCCAATCGCAGCCACCTGCCCGGCTTTCATCCCTGTCTTTACGAGCAATGCGGCAACCGCCTCCGCATAAGATTTGGCTAACGCGACCGAAGCATCGCCCGCCCGCTCAATCTCGTCGGCACCACTCTGCATCAGCCCTTGCAAAGTCTCACGCAGCGCAGGCGCAAATGGCAAATGCACATGACCCAGAGTCGTGACTTTACCCTCAGCAAAATCCGCCAAAACGGCGTCAACACCGTCCACGCTGGTGCCCGACATCAGGCCGATGTAGCGATCATTTAGCAGCATTGCAGCGCCCACGCATTCAGTGATGAGAAAATCAGAGTGAATCGTACAAGACTATCGCTATGGCACTCTCCCCCCAGGAACAACTTGAAATCATGAAACGCGGTGTCGACGAACTGCTCGTCGAATCCGAAATGCTCAAAAAGATCGAAAAGAGCATCGCGACGGGCAAGCCGCTGCGCGCAAAGCTTGGCCTTGATCCCACGCGACCTGACCTGCACATCGGGCATTCGGTTGTGCTCAACAAGCTGCGGCAGTTTCAGGACCTGGGCCACACCGTGATCTTCCTCGTTGGCGATTTCACTTCGCTGATCGGTGATCCGTCGGGTCGAAACGATACCCGCCCGCCGCTGGATCGGGAGCAGATCATCGAGAACGCGAAGACCTATCACGCGCAGGCCAGCAAGGTGCTCGACCCCGAGAAGACCGAGATTCGCTACAACAGCGAGTGGAGCGATCCGCTCGGCGCGGCTGGCATGATCAAGCTGGCGTCGCGCTACACGGTGGCGCGGATGATGGAGCGCGAGGACTTCACGCAACGCTTCAAGAAGGGCGTACCGATTGCGATTCACGAGTTTCTGTACCCGCTGATGCAGGGCTACGACTCGGTCGCGCTGAACGCTGACATCGAGCTCGGTGGCACCGATCAAAAGTTCAATCTGCTCATGGGTCGCACGCTGCAATCACAGTACGGACAGGAGCAGCAATGCATCCTGACCATGCCGCTGTTGGTCGGGCTCGACGGCGTCGAGAAGATGAGCAAGTCGAAAGACAACTACATCAGCCTGACCGATCCGGCGTCTGAGATTTTCGGCAAAGTGATGTCAATCTCGGATGAGTCGATGTGGACGTATTACGAGCTGCTGTCGTTCAAACCGATGGCTGACGTTGCGGCAATGAAAGCAAAATGCACCGCGAAAGAAATGAATCCGCGCGACGCTAAAGTTGCGCTCGCACTCGAGATCGCAGCGCGTTTTCACACGCAAGCCGACGCCGATGCTGCGCTCGCAGCGTTCGAGGCAAGAAAAACGGGCGCAGCGCCCGAGAGCATGCCGGAAGTGACTATTCATTGCGCCGAAGATTCGATGCTGCTCACGCAGATTGCCAAGCAGGCGGATTTGACGGCAAGCACGAGCGATGCGGGTCGTTTGATCGACGGGCGTGGGTTAAAAGTTGATGGCGAAACAGTTGAAGATAAAGCGACGAAGTTAGCCAAAAGCAAGACTTACGTTGTACAAGCAGGGAAGCGCAAGTTTGCGCGCGTGACCCTGGTCTAGATCGGAAATCCATGTACATCTCGCTGACAGATCTCTTCAAGATCGGCATCGGTCCGTCGTCGTCGCACACAGTCGGGCCGATGCGGGCAGCGCGGCGTTTCCTGATCGAATTGCCTGAAGGTGTGCTCGCGAAAGTCACGCGAGTTCGCGTCGAATTGTTCGGCTCTCTCGCGCACACCGGCCAGGGTCACGGCACCGACATTGCGCTGCAATTGGGGTTTAGCGGCGAGCTGCCTGATGTTGTCGACACGGTGGCGATCCCGCAGATGATTGCGGCGATTAGCAGGAGCGAGTCGATCAAGCTTTTAGACGAACGCGCGATTCGCTTTCAGCCGATGCTCGACATTCGCTACAACCTGAAAGATGTGTTGCCGCTGCACTCGAATGCAATGACTTTTCGCGCGTATTCAGACAGCCTGAGTGAGCCCATCGCCAAACGCACGCTCTATTCCATCGGCGGCGGTTTCATCATCGACGAGGACGAAGCGTTTGTCGGCAGCCCGCGCGGCGGCGAAGTCTCGGTGCCGCATCCGTTCTCGCATATGGTGGAGCTGCTTGCGCGGTCGAGCGAAGCGAAGTTACCGATGAGTGAACTGCTGCGCGCCAACGAATACCACCTGCGCGGCGAAGTAGCTACTCGCGAATTTCTTGATCGAATCACAAAGACGTTCTTTGATTGCATCGACAAGGGCCTGCACACACGCGGGCAATTGCCCGGCGGCCTGAACGTCAAGCGACGCGCACCCGACATCCACTATCAGCTGTTGGTGGAGCGCGGACAACGCGGCATCGCGCCCCACAAAGTGCTCGACTGGGTGAGCGCTTATGCGATTGCCGTGAACGAAGAAAACGCGGCGGGCGGTCGTGTCGTCACGGCTCCTACAAATGGAGCCGCGGGCGTGGTGCCCGCCGTGCTGCGCTACGCGCAAGATTTTTGCAACGTTGACCGAGCGGGCCAGCATGAATTCTTGCTGGTTGCGTCGGCCGTGGGCGCACTTTGCAAAATGAATGCGTCGATTTCAGGCGCTGAGGTCGGCTGTCAGGGCGAAGTCGGCTCCGCTGCGGCGATGGCCGCCGCGGGCCTCGCCGCAGCGCTCGGTGCCAGCAACGAACAAATCGAAAACGCCGCCGAAATCGCGCTCGAACATCACCTCGGCATGACTTGCGATCCGATTGGCGGTCTCGTGCAAATTCCGTGTATCGAACGAAACGCGATGGGTGCCGTGAAAGCAATCAGCGCCACGTCGCTCGCCATGCGCGGAGATGGGACGCACCGCGTCTCGCTCGATCAAGCCATCGATACGATGCGCCGCACGGGGGCCGATATGCAGTCCAAGTACAAAGAGACGTCGCAGGGTGGACTCGCGCTGGCGCAGGTGGAGTGCTGAAATTCAAGGCGTGATCGTAGGTGATTGAGCGACCGCCAGAACAGTTGTCATCGAAATTTTCAAGGAGCCCCCATGCTCGACCACATGACCTTCCGCGTCACCGACCTCGCCGCCACGCGCGCACTCTACGAGGCAGCCCTCGCACCACTCGGCTACAAAGTGCTCCACGAGTTTGAATTCGACGGACAGAAAATGTTCGGCATGGGCTTCGACACTCCCGAAGGCGCGAAGGTAAACACCTGGTTTATTCAAGGCGCATCCGAGTACGGCGAGCCCGTCACGCGCGGCTGTCACCTCGCATGGAAAGCGCCGAACCGTGCAGCCGTCGACGCGTTCTACGCGGCAGCCATCGCCAGCGGTGCGAAAGACAACGGCAAACCGGGACTACGCGAGCATTACCACCCGAATTACTACGGCGCATTTGTAATAGACCTGCACGGCAATAACGTCGAGGCCGTCTGTCACCAGCCGGAATGAAGCGACACCGCGATCCTTTTCGCCTTGCTGCCAGCTATATATCGCTGCTGGCAAACAGTCAGCATCCAATCTGAGGAAATCGTGACGGCAACCATACGAGAAGGCAACAAAGGCACCCTGCTGGTCGTCGACGTACAGGCGGGCGTGATGGGCGAGGCGTCGGAAGCGCAACGCGTCATCAAAAATGTGGCGCGTACCGTCGAGCGGGCGCGCGATCAGGGTGTGCCCGTGATTTGGGTTCAGCACTCTTCGGACGAACTACCGCCCGGAAGCGAGCTATGGCAGTGGGTGCCCGAATTGAAACCCACAGCAAACGAAGCTCGGATAGACAAGCAGTTTGAATCTTCGTTCGAGCAGACGAAGCTTGAAGAGGCGCTCGCCAGAATAGGTGCGACCCGCATCACGCTGGCCAGCGCCATGACCAACTGGTGCAATCGCGCGACGGCCTATGCCGCGCTGGATCGCGGCTACGATGTGACGCTGGTTACGGACGCGCACACCACGTCAAACATCGACCTGGGTAACGGGAAGATGATCGAGGCCGCGAACGTCGTCGCAGAACTCAACATCGCGATGACGTGGCTGCGCTACCCCCGTCGCACCAACGGCACTGCAACGACGGAGACGGTTGACTTCCAAACTTCGGGCGGGACGCGTTAGGGAGAAGATCGCACATTCGTTGGCGCGATTGCCTTTCGCGTCGTCGGTGAATCCGGGGTTCCTGAGCGCATGATCAGGCAACAGCTTTTTCCTGAAAGCACCTCTACACCGGGGCTATATCGTAAATACTGCCCTAGTCGATAAATGGCATTTATCGCTTCTGGCCCCAATGAAGCGGCGTTTTCGAGAAAAAGCTGAGGTTACAAAAGCACGTGCTGCGTCATGACATCGAACGGCGTTTTCGGTGCGCCACGTACGCTGTCGGTTTCAAAATAATCGTTCCAGCCATTTTCGGCGAGCACGCTGAGATAGGCGTCTCCCATGTCCGCACTCGGAAACCGCCAGACGCAAAAATACTGGTAGCGATCGACCGTCGCAGCGTGGCCGTTTTGGCCCCAGGCGACGGCTTCGGCTTTGCTCCCGAGGCGTAGCCGCGTGAGCGCGGTCACCTTGCTCAGATACGCCGTTCGTGCAGGTTGCGACAGCGCGAGCCAACTCTGTTTTGGTTTCCACAGACCGATAAAAACGTGCATGGGCGGGACCTCAATACATCAAGGTGAAGATGGGAAACTAGGACGTTGCAGGCGCGGTAGTCGAGACGCCGACAAAAAAAGCATGCAACATGTGTCGCACAATTTCGTCACCGGAGTAGCTGTTGCCACGCTGCATGTAGTCAAGTGTCGGGTCGCAGGAGCGTGCATAAATCGCGGTAACGATGTAATCGGTGGGCAGCTCCCGCGACAGCGCGCCGTCGCTCTTGGCACGTTCGACCAGCGACGACAGCGCTGCGTTCAACGTAAATAGCGCCGCTAGATAAATCTCGTCGGTCATCAAGGAGTGCTCAAGTGCGCCGTTGGTCGAAGGCAAGTGCGGAATGCTGCCTTTCAGCCGCTCTTGCAGCACCCATTCCAGCATCTGTCGTAGCTTTTCGACAGCGGACAGATCGGGGGGTAGAGCGGTCAGACGCGTGATCGTGCGCTCAAAAAGCCGCGTCATGGTGCGCGCGGCGAGCTTCTCTTTCGATGGGAAATGCTTGTACAGACTGGCTTTGGCGATGCCGACCTCAGCGGCCACCACGTCCATCGTCATCTCTTCGTAGCCGAGCTTGCCTAGCAGCTGATGCGCAGCGTCGAGGATGGCTTCCTCACGCATTTCTAACTGGCGCAAACGATAAGGTGTTGCCAAAATGGAACTTTCAGGTAATAATTTGAACTAATGAGTTCAATTATTTACTAAACGGTGTGAATAAAGGCTTTTAAGGCCGATTCAGACCAATAAGTAGTTTTGTGACCATTTGTTCATTCTAGGAGTTTAATCATGATGTTCCGTCCCCTCAAGTCCGTTATTGCTGGCTTTGTCAGCGTTGCCCTGATCTCCGGTGCCGCCCTCGCGGCCCCCGGTACCGTTGTTGACGTCGCTGTCGCCAACGGCAATTTCAAAACCCTCGTCACCGCCATTAAAGCGGCTGGTCTCGCCGATACCCTTTCAGGCAAGGGCCCATTCACCGTGTTCGCGCCAACAGACGCTGCGTTCGCCAAGCTGCCCGCAGGCACGGTTGACGCGCTCCTGAAGGACATCCCGAAGTTGAAGGCAATCCTGACGTATCACGTCGTTTCCGGCGCAGTGATGGCCAAAGACGTGAAAACCGGCATGGTGCCCACCGTTAACGGCCAATCGCTTGACGTCAAAGCGGACGCCATGGGCGTCAGCGTCAATGGCGCAAAAGTCACGACGGCCGACGTAAAAGCGTCGAACGGCGTGATCCATGTCATCGACACCGTGGTAATGCCTAAGTAATCAATCCCAGGCAAACCAAAACTCCAGCTTCGCGTCCGCGCTGCTGGAGTTTTTTTTAACTTTTTTTTCGTGTCCTTTGTTTTTTCTGGAGCACCTGATGAAATTGCAAACTTATCTCCGCTACTTCACCGCCCTCACGGCAACCGCCCTGCTGGCTGCCTGCGGCTCGGATAACCATGAGCCGACGCCTGCTGCCCCCGTGTCCATCCTCGCGACCGCGCAAGCGACAGCCGATTTATCTTCACTCGTCGCTGCCGTGCAATTTGCCAGCGACAACAATGACCTGGTCAATCTTTTGGGCTCGGCCGGTACTTTGACCGTGTTCGCCCCGACCAATGCCGCATTCGACAAATTGGCGCAAACGTTGACTGGCAACGCCAACGCAAGAGGCCCAGACATTCTCGTGCCAGCGAACAAAGCACTGGTAAAAGCCGTGCTCCAGTATCACGTACTGACCAGCGTGGTGAAAGCCGCTGACATTCCGTTTGGTAAGGCGATCACGCCCGCAGGCGGCGGTTTTTTCAAGATTGATGTGGTAGCCGCCAAACCTGTCATCACCGATGGCCGAAATCGCAAGGCAAACATCACTGCAACCGACATCACCGCAAGCAATGGTATCGTGCACCTGATCGACGCGGTGCTGTTGCCCGCCGACAAAACCATTGTGCAAACCGCGATTGCCTCGGCGCCCGAATTCACCAGCTTAGTCGCTGCGCTGCAATTTGCCAGCAACGACGGCGATCTGGTCACAACACTATCTGGCACCGGTCCGTTCACTGTATTTGCGCCCACGAACGCAGCCTTTGACGCACTGGCAAAAGAGCTGACCGGCAACGCCACTGCGACCGGCCCTGACTTGCTCACGCCCGCCAACAAAGCCCTGCTGCGCTCCGTGCTCACGTATCACGTCGTCGCAGCGCGCGTTTTGAAAGCGGACATCACCGTGAACGTACCCATCACCACCGTGCAGGGCAGAACCTTCGTGATCCAGGCAACCGCAGCCGGCGTTGCGATTACAGACGGACGTAACCGTGTATCAAACATCACCGCGACTGATGTGCTCAACTCGAATGGCGTCATCCATGTCATCGACAAAGTGATTTTGCCGCCGCTGTAACCAGCGAACGCAAACGTCAGCTCATCGCGGTTGCCGAAGATCAACCGCGATGAGCAAAATTTTCCTCTCTCTCCGTCGGGCAAAAGGTCTGCATGGTTTTTCCCCTGGTCTTGACACCTCCGCTGCTCTCGGCTCGATGCGGGACAAGGACGGAATACCTTACGCGTGCACGGCGAATCTTGCAAAGCCTGACGCGACCGACTGCGGCGACTCTTCGAGCCAAGCGACCGACTACGGGGCGAAAGTCAAAACCGCCGATATGAAAGCCTCGAACGGCGTGATCCCTGTGATCGACACCGCGGTGCTGTGGAAGTAATTCGGCGACTCAATTCGGCGATTGCATAACACTGCGCGCGTTCGCTCGCGCAGCAAGCCGCGCCGCCTTTGGGCGCAGTTACTTTTTGCGGATAGCTCTGAGCGCTGCATACCA
>Ga0335397_10000582_pt1 | contig 47729 bp, 34 predicted proteins | sample MAT04_FD_205740 | JGI IMG/M metagenome (GOLD analysis project Ga0335397, IMG submission 205740) | Freshwater microbial communities from Lake Fryxell liftoff mats and glacier meltwater in Antarctica - MAT-04 (spades assembly) (version 2) ...
TACCTGTATTTTCCTGTTAATCCATTTACCCTGTGTTTGAATCTGCAAAATGTAAATACCTGATGACCAAGTGCAATCAACAGAGGTTTGTTTTGCTAATGGTGTTGAAGAGTGCAAAAATCTACCTGTAGCATCCAATATTATTATTCTCTGAATTTTAGTTTCCGATTGTATTACTACATGTCCGTTAATAATTGGGTTAGGATAAACGGAAATTCCCGGGTGCTTTAGTTCGGATATACCAACATTTGAATCGCAGCTTAAGGTTATATCCCAACCAGCTGCCTGATTTGTAGCATTTGAGAGAAATTGAAAAGTTAATGCACCTACAGGATTTGATGCTGTAATCTTTTGAGGAACAATGTTTCCACATATTGTTGCAATCAGATTTTCAGCAGTTGACGGGCCATCGAAAATTAATAGTTTGTCGTTCGTGCAATCCTGACCACCTTCTTCGATATCAACGCTGTTAAAGATAGCAGTAAGTTTTTTATTTGCTTCATCAGGCAAAAAAGTAATAACACTCTCTTCATTTTCAGTGTATTGTCCATTCAGGCAACCGGCATCAAAAAACTGCGCATCGCAAACGGTATAGGATTTATCAGCCATAAGGTACCATGGTTTTACTTCAATATACTGATTACGAACCAACGAATCTACTGCTCCATTCCTCGAAATAACAAGTTTTACTGAATAAGTGCCCGGTTGCTGGTAGCTTACAATCGGATTCATTTCACTTGATGTTGAAGGTGTAGCTCCTTCAAAAGTCCATGACCAGGAAAGAGGGTTCCCTGCCGAATTATCCATAAAATGTACCGGCTGATCGACAGCAAGAATAGTTGTTTCAGCCATAAAATTAGTTTCAAGACGGCCATCATAAAGCTGAACATCATGATTGGTAGTTTGCTTATCGGTTATCGAAACAGTAAATGTTTTTGGATAATATCCGGGCGACGAATAAGTTACATTGTATGATCCTGCTTTTAATAAGCGGTGATAATCGCCTACTTGTGGATCAGTAAAAACATGTGAGCTATCGAGGTCAAATCCCGAAATGTAAACTTTGGCATACAAAGGTGCCCCGCTCATCGAATCGGATACCAATCCATGCAAGCCATAGCCTGACTGCTCTATATAATTAAGAAGTGAACGGTAGTTGTAATTCCAATGTGGAATAAGTTGATTTTCAGGGACTAATTTTGTGTCCGATATTTCGAGTGTCGATTCGCGGCAATACCGGAAGTAATTCATATAATCCTGACGCCCGCCTTCTATTTCGTACCAGGCATTGCCATTGGTGATACCATTGCTGTAACCATTGAAATAATTTGATGGTGCATTCATATGAACAGTGTCAGCATATTCGCGGCTGGTGTATATCCACCATGCATCATCAGCTGTAAGTTTCGACCAGGTATCCCAGGGATAATTCAGTACTTCGGTTCCTCCATGGAAATTGGCTCCCATAGTAAACGAGTTGAAACCTGCAAAATTCATAAAAGCAACAGTTTCGGGCTGCCAGGCATTACCATCAGGATGTGGCCCGCCTTTGGGATCCGGATAATTACGGTTGCAATCAATATTATTGGCATTTCCGCGTGTTGCCCCGTTTACGCTGTTGTTTCCACCTTTATATGTGCCGTCAGGATTGGCAAGTGGACAGATCACAATATCAAAATTATTAACCATATTGGTAATCCGGGTATCTGTTCCATAACCTGTTAAAAGATAATCGGCCAGGTGAAGCATCAATATATAGCCGGTAGTTTCATCGCCATGGATGGAGGACGTATATAAAAATTCAGGTTCATTTTCCTGTAGGTTAACATTGTCCGAAATCCGCAAGGCTAAAATCTTCCTTCCGCTCGCAAGTGTTGTGATGGCTAACAACTTACAGATTTCAGGATGATCTGTTGCTAATTGCTGCATTATTGTTTCATATGCGGGATAAGTGGGGTAGTAATTCCATGTTAATATCTGTGCCGGATTATCCGAAATCTGAACAGGGAATAATTCAGAAGGTGCAGTAAGAACTTTGTAATCAAAGCCGTAAGCAACAAATTCATTAAATTCCTTTTGATTGGCATAAGCGAAAATGGTATTTCCGTCGATTTGACTTAATGATACTTTTTTTGTCAAAACTTTAAGCTGACTCAAATCGGCAAGCTGGAAGCTAAAATATACTTCCCCTCTACGGTTAAGTTCCTGTAATGCGCGCTCATATTTATTTACCTGCAATTGTGCTGACAAAGTAGTGAATGTTGAAAGAAGGTAAATGAGTAAAAAAAACTTTTTCATGTAGTATACAATAGGGTTATCAATATTGTTTAACAGGTTGGAATTCAGCCATTAAAGCTGCCAATTGGTTATAATGCGATTTTTCAATTTTTACTAAAGGCAAACGAATATTATTGGAAATGATTTCCAGTATTTCGAGAGCAGCTTTAATGCCCGAAGGGTTTCCGTCAGCAAATACTGATTTTGTAAAATCAGTAAGTTTATAATGGATTTCACGTGCTTTGCGCATATCGCCTTTGATGCCAAGAGAAACCATATCGGAAAATTGTCTGGGGTAAGCATTGGCAACCACTGAAATTACACCGTCAGCACCCATGCCCAGCAATGGTAATGTAAGAAGATCATCGCCTGATATTACCAGGAAGTCTTTAGGTTTGTTACGGATGATATCCATAATTTGTTCCATATTTCCTGACGCTTCCTTTACTCCTATTATATTATCAAATTCAGCAGCAAGTTGCAACGTAATTTCGGGTTTCATATTCACCGACGTGCGGCTGGGAACGTTGTATAATATAATCGGTAACGGGCTGACTGTCGCAACATTTTTAAAGTGCAGGTAGAGCCCTCGTTGCTGTGGCTTATTGTAATACGGTGTCACTGAGAGTATTGCATCGTAGCCATCGAGGTTATTCGAACGTATTGTATTAATAACTTCTTGTGTATTATTACCGCCTATTCCGATTATAAGAGGCACCCTTTTATTGTTAATTTCAACAACAAATCCGGCAAGTGCATTTTTTTCTTCCCGGGTAAGTGTAGCCGTTTCGGCTGTAGTACCCTGAACAACCAGGTAATTAACACCACCGGTTATTAAGTGTTCTATGAGTCGTTCAAGAGCAGTAAAGTCAATTGTACCTTGTTTGTGAAACGGGGTAATCATGGCAACGCCTGTTCCTCTGAATTTTGTGCTCATATATTTAGTTGTTTATCATGCTTAAATAATGAATAACCTGTTCTGCAAATGAATCAATAGTTTCATCCGGTCCTGTATGTATCATCAGGTCGAAAAGCAATTGGCGATCTTCCTGATATCTACCTGCTTTAATCCCTGCGCAGGATAAGGCGGCACAATAGAGTAATGGAAGATTTTCACTTAGACTGAGATCGATGAGAATATCGTATTCCGTATTTATAAATTCCTTCACGAATGGCTTTTGCGGTTGAAATCGCCAGTTAATGTCTTTTATTGTAATGATATCCTGCGATATTTTTGGAATAAAGTAATATGGAATCCTTTTCAGGTCAGTATAGCAAACTACCCTGATCTTCAAATTCAATTCGGTTAACCTGCCAAGAATCAATTCTACTTTCTTGTAAGTCTCTTCGTCGGCAAGGTAATATAACAACGCAAGCGTACGGGCACTTTCGATGCTCACAGGTTTTTGCTTACGTTCACTAACTTGTAATTGCTTAAGTATATATGACTTAGCAAATTTTTCGCGTATGTTTTGGATTATTTTCAATGATACCTGGTTATTTACTTATCATTGCGCCCTATAAAAGGAATTTTCTCTTTGAAACATGCTAAAATACTCATTTTATTGCATCATCCCGAAATATCAGAAAAAAAATCAGATGTTTATATTGGCTTGCTACTCAGCTTAAGTTTTTTAGCAGAAAAATCTTGAAGGATTAATGATTTGTTTTCACAACTCAGCAAGAAATTTAGTTCCGGCGAATGGCAGCTCAACTATTACTATCCGAAATTATTAAAACATGAAACTATTTCGCCGATATACATACGATGATAGTCCTTTTTTGGATAATTATTATGAATGCTTTCGGTCAGGAAATGTTCGGGCATAATGTCCGAAAAATACAGCTTGCGGCATTCGAGCATCAGATTCGACTGTTCATAAAAAACTGAACCCCCGGGCGATTCAAACGGTTTAAGGCCGGTAGCTTTTATCTTATCTGTCTGCCTGCCTGATACTTTGCCACACAAATTCAATGCATCGCGATAATTTTCATCGAAAAAACTCATGGTAAAGAGTGTGTTCAATTCCATAAATTTAAATGTATAGCGCTGCGGCCTTACGAAACAGAAAACAACCGGTTTATTCCATAAAATACCCATTCCGCCCCAACTGGCAGTCATGGTATTGAACGAATTCAAACTACCGGCAGTCAGAAGAAACCAGTCGTCATCAATAAGCGTAAACGGATTTTTGCGGATATCCTCAGGTGCTGTCTTTTGTAAGTCGGTATATGTCATCGGGTTTTCTTTACTTGTTTTAAACTAAGCAAATTTAGTGGGTTTGATCCTAAGCCGGAAATATTTTTTTGGCTAAACCGCAATACTTCATCATAAAAAAGTACTACTACCGGAGCTTCTTCGATGAGTAAACGGTCCATTTGAATGTATAACTGTCCTCGCAGTGAATCATTGCTTTCATTCATACTTTGCTGGTAAAGTTTATCAAATGAATTGGATGAATAATGAGTGTAATTAGGCCCTGCGGGACAGAAGTTCGGAGTATAAAATAGTGAAAGGTAATTTTCAGCATCAGGATAATCTGCAATCCATGAAGCTCGGAAAAAACTTACTTTCGATTGGGCGATCATTTCCCGGAGGGTTGCCGGTGGTGTAACATCAATCTTCACTTGTATGCCTATTTCACCCAGCTGGCTTTGTATAAATTTGCACAAATCAAGGTATGAGGCATTAGTTGTCAGTGTAATAGGTGGAAGTCCTTTTCCGCCCGGATAACCCGCTTTTGCAAGAAGTCTCATGGCTTTGGCGGGATCGTAATTATATCCTTCCACTCTGGTTTGGTCAAACCAGGGCATGCCGGCGGGAACAAAGCCGTATTTGCCTGGAATGCCAATATTATTCCGCAGATAACGCATCATTTTCACCCTGTCGAATCCTAAGTTAATTGCCTGCCTCACCAGCTTGAACTTCAGCGGGCTGTGCGACGCAGCTGCAAAATTTGTATCAATCAGTATCCCAAGATATTCCGTGTTCAGATAAGGTTGTTTAGTCAGGTTAATATTTTCTGAATATTTCGATTGCAATTCACCCGCACCGGTCAACAATTCATCCTTGTAACTTGCATCAATTCCGGAAACGAAATCGAGGTTTCCTTTTACGAACTCAAGAAAGGCAGTTTGCTTATCAACAATAAACGTTATAGCTACTGCATCAAGGTAGGGGAGAGGGCCTTCAGTTCCCTTCTCGAAATAGTTGTCATTCCGGAGCAACACCAGTTTAACACCTTCTTTCCACATCCCAAACTTAAACGGTCCGGTACCAACAGGATTTTGCCTGAAATCAGATCCATATTCTTCAACAGCTTCTTTCGGAACAACAGTACAATACTGCATGCCCAGCAAACCCAGGAAGGGTGGAAAAGGATCGGAAAGCCTGATAACAAGTGTACTGTCGTTGGGAGCGTGAAATGCATATTTGCTATTTTCTTTCCTGACCTTTTGAAGAACCCATGCACCCGGCGATGCAAGTTTTTCGTCAAGTATCCTGTTGAAACTGAAAACAAAATCGTCAGAAGTAACTTGTCTTCCTACTCCACTTTTAAAAACTTTATTAGTATGAAAATATACGTCGGTGCGAAGGTGAAAAGTGTAAGATAAACCATCTTCAGATATCTCCCAGCTCCTGGCTATGCAAGGTTCAACTTTTAGATTTTCATTAAGTTGAATAAGACCGTTATACAGTTGGTTATCAGCCCATATGTTAGCCTGATCACGTGCAAACGCGGGATCGAGCGAAGTGATACCTGCTGACTCATTGTACCGCAATACTGTTCTCCCGTCACTCTCGAAACGGCCTGATTTGCATGAAGTAAATACGATTACGAAAAACAGAATCGAAAATAGTATCCCGGAATAATTCATCAGGTGAGTTAAATGATTTATCAAAATTACGGGTTTGCCCGTTACATCAGTTAATCTGTTTCAAATTAGTAAGCTTATTTGACTATTTTTGTTCAAATTTTAAAACATTACATACATGATAAGGAATATTCTACTGTCAATTGCTGTTTGTGCACTGATTTCAGTTTCCGGTGTAAATGCCCAACCGTATAGATCCGACAAAGGTTCTGAGATGTGTTCGCACCGGAAGATACAGAATGGAAAAATAGCAAACCGCTCATTTCGTTCGGCCGGTTCCCCAATGCATACTTTCGATGTAATAAAATACACTATAAATATTAACCTGATTAATTGCCTGCTTAGTCCTTTTCCCAACAGCTTTAATGCGGATGTGAAAATCCTTTTCAGAGTTGACAGTACGCTGAATGAAATTGAACTTGATGCAGTTAATAGTTCGATAAGCGTAAATGCAGTTCAGCTTAACGGAGTTACGTTCACTCACAATAACGATAAATTGAAAATTCAACTCGATCGCACTTATAATCCGGGTGAGCAGGCCGAAGTGCAGGTTTTGTATTCCCATGCCGACGTTTCTGATGGTGCTTTTTATGCTTCCGGAGGATTTGTTTTTACGGATTGTGAGCCTGAAGGAGCAAGAAAGTGGTTCCCTTGCTATGATAAACCCAGTGATAAAGCTTTGACTGATATTACTGCCAATGTTCCGGCAGGAGCAAAACTGGGCTCAAACGGGAAATTGTTTGATTCAATAAATGATGGAAGCACCATCACTTACCATTGGGTAAGCCGCGATCCGGTTGCAACTTACCTCACCGTTATTACTGCAAGTAACAATTATAACCTCGATATAGTCAATTGGACTAATCCGAACACTTCGGAAATAATTCCTATCCGGTTTTATTATAACCCTGGCGAAAATCCTTTAAATATCAAAAATAAGATCGGGGATATGACAACTTTCTTTTCGGAGCAATTTGGCGACCATCCTTTCGAGAAAAATGGTTTTGCTACTTTGAATAATGAATTTATCTGGGGTGGAATGGAGAACCAGACTCTCACAAGCCTCTGCCCTAATTGCTGGGGCGAATCGTTGATAGCACATGAATATGCACATCAATGGTTTGGCGACATGATTACGTGTGCAACCTGGGCAGATATTTTTCTAAACGAAGGCTTTGCAACATGGACTGAGGCCCACTGGACCGAAAAGCAACATGGGTACGAAGATTATAAAAATGAATTAGCCTGGAATGCTGAGTATTACAAAGCCTACAATCCGGGTTGGGCAATTTCTGTTCCGTCGTGGGCAGTAACCACTCCCGAATTGAATACATTGTTCAATTATGCGGTTACTTACATGAAAGGCAGCTGTGTTTTGCATATGCTACGCTACACTCTTGGCGACAGTGTTTTCTTCCCTGCTATGAAAGCCTATGCAACTGATACAGTAGATTTTAAGTATAAATCAGCAACAATCGAAGATTTTAAGAATAAAATGGAAAGTGAATCGGGACAGGATTTGGATTGGTTTTTCGATCAGTGGATATATAAGCCAGATCATCCGGCTTACAGGAATGTTTATTCGATAGAGCAGGAAAATCCTGGTAGCTGGCTCGTCCATTTTACTGCTAATCAGGAAGTCCAGTCTTTTTTACCGTACTTCCAGATGCCATTGGAATTACGAATAAGTTTCAAAGATGGGACTGATACACTTATAAAGGCTTTTAACGGTTTTAATGGGCAGAACTATACTTTTGCATTCTCAAAGGAGCCTGATTACCTTACATTTGATCCCGATAATAATATTTTACTGAAGGATGGAACTACAGTTGTCGGCCTTAAAGAGAAAACATTGATGGAATATGGCTATTCGTTGAAAGCATCTCCAAATCCCTTTGCGAGTAAAACCCAAATATCTTACAGTCAGAAAGCACCTGAATTTATTACTATTGATTTATACAACAATATTGGTGTTAAACTCAGTACAATTTCTGAGAAATTTCAAACAGCTGGGAATTACACTAATATTATTGAAGGAGAAGGCTTAAAGAATGGAATTTACTTTGTTGTTCTTCGCACTGCAAACCAAACCGAAACGTTGAGAATTATAAAAGCTGAATAAACAGAAAAACCGGGCGGATCCCGGTTTTATATTTTTACATCAGTAAAAAGTAGCTTGCTACTTTTTCTTAACCAAGGCCAGGTCAAGCACTTCTATCATATCTGTAAGGTAATGAAACGTAAGTCCTTTTATATAATCGGGTTTTATTTCTGATATATCACGTTTATTGTCTTTTGATAAAATAATATCAGTGATTTTCGCTCTTTTAGCTGCCAGTATTTTTTCCTTAACGCCTCCTACCGGTAAAATCCTGCCCCGGAGAGTAATTTCACCCGACATAGCCAGTTTGTCATTCACAGGTTGTTTGGTGAAAGCCGATGCCAGGGCGGTAAACATGGTAATTCCGGCAGAAGGACCGTCTTTTGGTGTGGCTCCCTCCGGTACATGAATATGCACATTCCATTTTTCGAAAATTTCATTCTCTAGCTTAAGACTGCTGGCATGTGCTTTCAGGTATTCATATGCCAAAGCGGCCGATTCTTTCATTACATCACCCAGGTTACCTGTTACCGTGAGTATGCCTTTTCCAGGACTCAAGCTTACTTCAACGAATAGTATTTCTCCGCCTACAGCAGTCCAGGCTAGGCCAGTAGCAACACCAGGTGTATTACCTGAATAACTTTTCTCATTGTTAAAAGGTGCTGACCCAAGGATTTTTTCAATATCTGTAGCGGTAAGATTCGACGGCAGATCTTCGTTCATTGCTATATACCTGGCCCGGTTGCGGATTACTTTTGCAATTGTCTTTTCAAGCAGACGCACTCCGGATTCCCTTGTGTAATTTTCGATTATCAATTGAATAACCGGTTTCCCAAATACTATTTTCTTTTTCTCTATTCCGTGCTCGGTCATTTGTTTAGGCACCAAATGCTTACGGGCTATCTCTATTTTTTCTTCAATCAGGTAACCGCTAAGGTCAATTATCTCCATCCTGTCGCGTAAAGCGGGATGTACTGAATTTAGTGAATTGGCCGTTGCAATAAACATCACCTTCGATAAATCGTACTCAACCTCAATGAAATTATCGTAAAACGAACTATTTTGTTCAGGATCAAGTACTTCCAATAGTGCAGCAGATGGATCGCCATTCACCGTCATGCCTGAAACTTTGTCAATTTCATCCAGCACAAAAACGGGATTGGTTGATTTCGCTTTTCGGATACTTTGTATAATCCGGCCAGGCATGGCTCCGATATAAGTTCGCCTGTGTCCCCTGATTTCTGCTTCATCGTGCAATCCTCCAAGCGACATACGTATATAATTTCGCCCGATAGCTTTTGCAATAGATTTTCCTAATGAAGTTTTTCCAACTCCCGGAGGCCCGACAAGGCATAAAATGGGCGATTTCATGTCCCCTTTCAGTTTCAGCACAGCTAGGTATTCAATAATCCGTTCCTTGATTTTCTCCATTCCATAATGATCCTTGTCAAGAACCTTCTGGGCATGATGTAAATCAAAGTTGTCTTCAGTATAAGTTTCCCAGGGTAAATCAACCATTACCTCCAGATAATTCACCTGAAGGGAAAATTCCATTGCCATCGGATTCATTCGCTGAAGCTTGGCAATTTCCTTTTCAAAAACTTTAAACGCTGCTTCCGGCCATCTTTTCGAAAATGCCTTAGCCTTTATCTCGTTGATTTGTTGTTCGTTGGGATTATTTCCAAGCTCATCCTGTATCTGTTTCAGCTGCTGATTTAATAAATAATCACGCTGCTGCTTGTCCATATCCACTTTAACTTTATTCTGAATCTGGTTTTTAAGATCCAGCATTTGAATTTCCTTGGTCAGAAGTCCTAAAACTCTGTTTGCTCGTTCCTCTACATCAAGAATACTGAGCAGATTCTGCTTTTCCGTGATGTCAACATTCAGGTTTGAAGCTACAAAATTTACAAGAAAAACAGGGCTCTCGATATTTTTAATCGCAAATGCTGCCTCACTTGGTAAGTTCGGCGATTGATTTATAATCTGGATTGAAAGGTCTTTGATGGAAGAAATTAATGCTTCGAAATTCTTGTCTTTCTTTGAAATAAAGACATTCTTATCAATACTGTGCACTTCAGCTTTGAAATAGGGCTCTGATTGAAGTAATTTCCCAAGCTCAAAACGTTTCTTTCCCTGAATTATGGCGGTAGTATTGCCATCCGGCAGCTGAAGTATCTTAATAATATAAGCAACGGTACCTATTTTATTAAGGTCATCGTAACCGGGATCTTCAATATCACCATCTATTTGCGACACAACCCCAATGATACGTTCTCCTTTATAGAACTCCTTGATAAGCCGTATCGATTTATCCCGTCCAACAGTTATCGGAATAACCACACCTGGAAACAACACTGTATTTCGCAATGGTAAAATTGGCAAAACCGGAGGAACATCTTCGGCATTTATAATCTCTTCGTCTTCTGCCGAAAGAAGAGGTATGAATTCAGTTTCATCTTCCATAACATTCGAAAGATGCAGATCAGCTAAGTTTATTGTATTGTCCATATGTGAGAGTGACAGTTTGGCATATTTTATACCAGGATTTGATTGTCCGTATATAAGTCAATAATTATGCCACCTGATAAATATGGCGTACGAAAGGTTGTTCCGCAGTGAGGTTTTTGTATTATTTCTCATTGAATACACGATTGTGTGTTTTCTTATAACAAACGGTTATCACTTGCTAAATCAAATACTGCTTTGAAAATATTCTCTTCAATTGCATTAAAAGCAAGTTCCCTTCGGGCATAAACAGCTTTTGCTGTTTCCATGGCTTCTTCGCACTTGTGTTTCCTGAAACCGGAATTCCCGCCCCATACAAAGGATGGAATAAAATTCCGCTGGTAGCTTACACCAAATATATTTGAACACACACCGGCAGTAGTACCGGAGTTAAACATCGAGCTGATGCCGGTTTTGGTATGGTCGCCCATTACCAGCCCACAAAACTGAAGCCCGGTGCTCACAAATTTATTCTCACTGTAACTCCATTGTTTTACAGGTTCATAGTTGTTTTTCAGATTGCTCGTTGTTGTTCCTGCACCCAGGTTGCACCATTCGGATATTACGGAATCGCCAAGAAAACCGTCGTGTGCTTTGCTCGAATATCCAAACATAATACTGTTGTTAATTTCACCACCTGCTTTACACCATGGACCGATGGTTGTGCCTTTATAAACCAAAGTCCCCATTTTCAGCACGGAATGATCGCATAAAGCAACCGGACCTTCGATATGGCATCCTTGCATCACCTCAGCCTGCTTACCTATATAAACAGGGCCTTTCAAGGTATTAATGGTTGAACATTCAATACTCGCACCTTCTTCGATAAATAAATTGTTTCCTAAAATTTTATTGGTCGGAGAGATGCCGGCAGATTTTCGACTATTAGTTAAAAGTCGAAAATCTTCAGCTATAGCTTTTTTATTTAAACCGAATATATCCCAGGTGTTGCTGATTTTATAAAACAAAGTTTTAACATTTCTGCTTTTTAATTCGGGGGACGAACCTAGCGTGAAATGCTTCAGGTTTGCAGCCGTGAGATGAATGGCAATTATTGACCCTTCGTGAACGAGCGAAGTATCCGCATCGAGCGATAGAATTTCGGTAATGATTTCTTTATTAGGTAATACAGAGCCATTTATAAGGAAATTATCTGTTCCGACCTTCAGTTTAAATTTTTCCTGCAGGTACATCTCGGTAAGAAACGAAACCGGCTGTTGCAGGTATATTTCCCATTTCTCACTTATAGTGAGGATGCCGATACGAATGGCACTTACAGGTCTGAAAAATGTTAACGGACGCAACGAAACGCGACTTTGATCATCAAAAAGTATGAAATTCGACATGGTTGTTGTTTGTTGAAAAGGACTTTAAAGATACATGCTTATCTTTATCGGGCAATAAAAATCGACTTTCTGAATAAAATAGGGCATAAAAAAAGCTATCCATAAAGGATAGCTCAAATATTTTTCGGAACGCAAAACAGGATTATTTCGCCTTATTCTGAATTTGTGCTGATTTCTCCATTTTCTGGCGGAATTTATCAACACGTCCGGTTGTATCAACTAATTTGATTTTTCCAGTGTAAAAAGGATGCGATGTGTTAGATATTTCCAGCTTTACAAGTGGATATTCCTTACCATCTTCCCATTTAACGGTTTCCTTGGTATTAACGGTCGAACGGGTCATAAACGAGAAATCGTTCGATATATCTTTAAAAACTACAAGGCGGTATTCCTTAGGGTGGATGTCTTTTCTCATGATGCTTTCAGCTTAAATTTCAGGGCTGCAAAATTATACATTTTTTGCTCACAAACAAATATTCAATACATTTTCTTTAACAATATTTTGTTAACATGTTTTTTTGCTTTACCGATTAAAGTTCAGTTATAAACTTCATGGTATCAATTCCATCGGCATAATCGGCAACACCTGGGCTCTGTGTGTTTCCGGGGAGTACGGTTTTGTGTGAAACAAATGCATCAGTAGCAATGCATTGAATCAGATTATCGTCAGATGATAATTTTATCAGTAACTGCTCAAGGTTGTCGTAATATTGGTAATAAACCACCGGGATAGGAGAGGAGTATTGCTCCGACTCAGTCAGAATTACTGTACCATTATCTAAGTGAGGCGTATTGTTAAGTAAATAAATCGACCTGTAATAGCTGTAATTATTCATGTATTTATTATGATTATTCAATACATTAAAAAAAAGTGCTATACCGGTATATAACTTTGCAGGATCATACCCAAACGGTATAAATATTTTCGAAACATTCCGGCAACCTAATCCGAAAAACGAGCAAATATCCGATCCGAGTTTCTTAAGTGTTTCAGCACTTTCATTACCAGTTAGCACAGCAATTCCATTCCGGTTTTTGCGGATAATATGTGGATATTTCGAAAAATAGTATTCAAAATATCTGGCCGTATTGTTGCTTCCGGTAGCAATTATGGCATCAAATTCATTAAGTATTCCTTCGGTGAACCTTATCATTTTCGCAAACTCCGGCTCAATAGCACAAAGTAAGTCAGCCAGCGCAGGGAGCAGTATTTTGTCATCCGAGGAAAGTTTTCCGACAAAATAATTACCGCTGATCAGCGTACATATAAAATCATGAAACCCAACAAGCGGAATATTACCCGCCATAATCACCGCAACCCGTTTTGGCTCATTTAATTGAATCTTACTCTCATACATTCTGATCCATAAATAAACTGATTCTTCGTTTAAAGCTTTTCCCCAGGCTTCCAGCGCTAAAACTATGTTTTCCGGTGTAAACCATTGGTTATGATTGCCGGCTGATTGCAGCGAATCGTAAAAATCAGGGTATAAATATCTGAATTCTGAATCTTGCAAGCTTCCGGATTTAGCCGCAAGGCTCATAATTTTGCCGAGTTCGATAAATGAATTTGCTCGTGAATAAAGTGAAAGCGACTGTGCCATACTATTTATTGATTATGGACGTTTTGTACGAATATTTTAAAGGCAAAATTACCTGTAAAATCAATACTTTTGTCAATCTTAATTTATTTATCCGAAACCCTCTGAAATGAAATTAATTGTTTTTATTGCAGTAATTTCCTTCTTTATTATACCCGATAATTGTTTGGCTCAGTTTGCAAATAGCAATTCTGCGCTTCAGGATTCGCTTGGAAAACTAAGTTCTGAAATCTGGAAACAAAAATCCGAATCGGACCGTTTGGCAGCAAGCAACACCTTTTTTGAACACTTTCAAAAAGTACTTCAATCTTCAAATTCAACTGCATTTCCGCTTGATTCTGTTCCCGGCATAACAAGAGCGGCTTCAGAGGATGGCAAAATCCGGATTTATACCTGGAACGTGCCTTTGGCGGATGGTACAAATAAATATTTTGGATTTATCCAGATCAATACTATTGCCTCTGTTTTAATTCCTTTACAATCAGTTTTTTATGATGTAAATGATTTTTCAATAGCGACATTCACTTCCCAAAACTGGTACGGGGCATTGTATTATAAATTAATCGAAGTAAATACCGGCGATAAAACATTTTACACTTTACTTGGCTGGGATGGATTTACAAAAGTGGCAAACAGAAAAATAATAGATATTATTTCGTTTGATAAGGATAGCCAAATAATTTTCGGAATGCCTGTTTTCAAGACTGAAAGCGGAGTTAAATCGCGGGTCGTCTTTGAATATGCTGATAGAGCCAATATGCTTTTACGATATGATTATCAGGCTATAAAAGTGCAGAAGAAGAAGAAAATTAAAAAAGAGAGTGCATGGCTGATTGTAATGGATCGCCTGGTACCAATGGATCCTACATTGAAAGATTTTCGTAAATATTATGTCCCTGCCGGTGATACTTATGATGGCTATATTTTCCGGAATAGCAATTGGGTATTGGTTGAAGATATTGAAGTTGGCAATAAAGAAAAACAACAACAATAATTGATAGGCATCAGTGAAATAAAAAATCTCCTGATTCGACCATGCAGGTATTTCCCTCCGATTATTTAAAGCAAATTTTTAAATTGGAATAACCTTAAAATAATATCTTTTTTTTTGTGCGGCCTGTAAAACATTTTATAGCTTTGTGTTAATTTAATAACAATAATACAGACATTTTAAAACAATACTTAATTCGGTTTAACGTTCAGATAATCAACATATTATTAACAATAACTTACAAATATGAAAAAACATAATTTTAACGCCGGGCCATCAATTCTGCCCCGCATTGCAATCGAAAATACCGCAAAAGCAATTCTCGATCTAAATGGTATTGGAATGTCACTGCTCGAAATTTCACACCGCAGTAAAGATTTTCAGGCCGTGATCGATGAAGCTGTTGCACTGTTTAAGGAAATTCTGAGTATTCCCGAAGGGTATCATGTATTGTTCCTTGGTGGTGGCGCAAGCATGCAATTCTGTATGGTACCCTATAACCTGATGAATAAAAAAGCAGCTTATCTCGAAACCGGTGTTTGGGCAAAAAAAGCAATAAAGGAAGCCAAATTGTTTGGTGAAGTTGCAGTTATAGGCTCCTCGGCAGATAAAAACTTCAATTACATTCCTTCAGGGTGGGAAATTCCCGCTGACGCTGATTATTTCCATATTACAACAAACAACACTATTTATGGTACCGAAATCAGAGAAGATTTCGATAGCCCGGTTCCTTTAATTGCTGATATGTCGAGCGATATCCTGAGCCGACCGGTTGATGTTTCGAAATATGCAATGATTTATGGTGGTGCCCAGAAGAATGCCGGCACGGCAGGTGTAACTGTTGTAATTGTACGTGAAGATATTCTCGGAAAAGTTGATAGAGCTATTCCTTCGATGTTAGATTATCGCATCCATATTAAGGAAGGTTCAATGTTCAATACACCGCCCTGTGTAAGTATTTTTACATTGAAAGAAACGTTGAAGTGGGTCAGGGAATTGGGTGGTGTTAAAAAAATGGAAGAAATGAACATTGCAAAAGCTAACCTTCTATACACTGCAATTGACAACAGCAAAATATTTGAGGGTACTGCCGTTAAAAATGCACGTTCACTCATGAACATCTGCTTTGTTATGAAAGAACAATACAAGGATAAAGAAGATGCCTTTATGGAATTTTCCAAAACCAAGGGCATGGTTGGCATTAAAGGACATAGGTCCGTTGGTGGTTTCAGGGCATCAACTTATAATGCTTTGCCAATCGAAAGTGTTCAGGCACTCATTGATTGCATGAACGAATTCGAGAAGATGAACTCATAGATGGTTGCAGGCTTATTATTCATTTAAACTAAAAGTATGAAAAAAATACTGGTTGCCACCGAAAAACCTTTTGCAAAAGTTGCGGTGGAAGGAATTACTAAAATTGTTGAAGGAGCTGGCTTCGAAATTGCTTTGCTTGAAAATTATCTTCAAAAAGAGGAGCTTCTGAATGCTGCTGCTGATGCAGATGCAATTATAATCAGGAGTGATATCATTGATGCTACCGTACTCGAAGCAGCAAAAAAACTCAAAATAGTTGTCAGGGCCGGAGCCGGATACGACAATATTGATCTTGTTGCTGCTTCAGCAATGGGTATAGTAGCTATGAATACTCCTGGACAGAATTCAAATGCCGTAGCAGAATTAGCTATCGGGTTAATGGTGTATGCCGCAAGGAATAATTTCAATGGCTCATCAGGATCCGAACTTAAAGGCAAGAAACTGGGACTGCATGCCTTTGGTTATGTTGGTAAAGCGGTAGCGGCAATCGCCCGTGGTTTCGGAATGGAAATATATGCATTTGATCCTTATGTAGCTAAGAAAACTATAGAGGATTTAGAAATACATTATCTTGATAAGGTTGAGGATTTGTATAAAACCTGTCAGTATATTTCTCTTCATATGCCGGCAAATGCCCAAACAAAGAAATCAATAAACTTCGATCTGCTTTCGTTAATGCCCAAAGGTTCTACTTTAGTGAACACCGCCCGGAAAGAGGTAATTGAAGAGGATGGATTGCTAAAAATGTTCACTGAAAGAACAGATTTTAAATATGTCTCTGATGTTGAACCTGATTGTAAGGGACTGATTGCAGAAAAATTTTCGGGCAGATTTTATTTCACACCGAAAAAAATTGGTGCTCAAACTTCTGAAGCTAACAATAATGCAGGTTTGGCTGCGGCAAGGCAGATCATTGATTTCTTTGTAAAAAATGACTGCACATTTCAGGTTAATAAATAGAAATTCAGGTGATTATAAATGTAATGTTGTACATTTAAAAAAGTTGTTTGATTCTGAAAATTCTTTCAGATACCAAATTGGAATGTCTTTTTAATGATTCCGGTTAAAAAAGAATCTTCAGGTCAAACAACTTTCTTGTATTTCTGTTCTTTACTTTGTATATTAGCTGAAAATTTCAGAAGTTGTAAATTATATTAACCACTGATATATTTTTAAAACCAAAAACCACATTTTAATGGAAACTGAACTCGACAAAACTGCTACTTTCTTTCGTTTCGAGGATTTGCGGATATACCTTAAAGCACTGGATTATATTGATTGGGTATATAAAAAAGTAAAGAAATTTCCCGAAACAGGTTCAATCTCACTGGCTACGCATTTCTACAATTCGGCGCAGGCTATTGCTTTACATATTGCTGAAGGTTCGGCACGCAACAAAGCCCAGTTTATTCATTATTTGAAAATGGCTAAAAGCTCAGTTCGGGAATGTGTAGTGCATAGTGCAATGGCTTCAAGGCAAAATTTCTTCACCAACGAAGATCTTGATGATTCACGAAACCAATTAATGGAAATGACTAAAATGCTTGGGGCTCTTATCGGATCCCTTCAACGCTCTGCCGGAATTATTGATTCTGATGATGATTGACATTTGTTTTTAAAATGAAATTAAATTTAACCCAATGACTTTACTGAACATTGGGTTTTTTTGTTTTACTCTTGTTTCATTCAAATCTATTTTATTATTTTGTACACTAATAGCATTATTAACCCACAATTGAATTAAAATCTTAAACAATGGCAATACTTAAAGCATTCAAAGGTTTGCGCCCGCCTGTTGAAATTGTAAAGCAATTAGCATCAAGGCCCTACGATGTATTAAATTCGAATGAAGCCCGTATCGAAGCAGAAGGTAATCCTAAATCGCTGCTTCACGTCACAAAAGCCGAAATAGATCTTCCAGAAAATGTTGATGTACACGGTCAGGAAGTGTATGATAAAGTAGTCGGAAATTTTGCTTCTTTTATTGAAAATGGCTGGCTGATTCAGGATCTGGACGAAAAACTATACATCTATGCACAAACTATGAACGGGCGCACTCAATATGGTATTGTTGGTTGTAACAGTATAGAAGATTATTTTAATAATAATATTAAAAAGCATGAACTTACCCGCAAGGATAAGGAAGAAGACCGTATGATACATGTACGTATAACAAATGCGAATGTGGAGCCGGTATTTTTTTCTTACCCTGCAAATAAGGGAATTGACGAAATTGTTGCCAGGATAACTTCACATAATAAGCCGCTTTATGATTTCGTAGCTGATGACGGTTTTGGGCATCATTTCTGGACTATTGATGACAGAACTGTAATTGATAGGATTATTGATATTTTTGAAAAGGAAATCCCCAGCCTTTATGTGGCCGACGGTCATCACCGGACTGCTGCTGCGGCACTTGTTGGTTTGGAAAAGCGCAAAAATAACCCCAATCATAATGGCACCGAAGAATACAATTATTTTATGTCGGTGTTATTTCCCGATAATCAGCTTAAAATCATTGATTACAACCGCGTAGTTAAAGATATGAATAACCTGAACAGTGTGAAATTTCTTCAAAAACTTGAAGAGGCTTTCATTGTTGAAAAAAAAGGAACTGAAATCTATACTCCTTCCGGATTACACAATTTCTCAATGTATCTTGATGGCAACTGGTATTCGTTGTCCGCCACTCAGGGTACCTACAACGATGATGATCCGATTGGTGTGCTGGATGTAACTATCCTATCGAAACAGATTCTTGATAACATCCTGGATATAAAGGACCTGCGGACTTCAACACGCGTTGATTTTGTTGGTGGTATTCGGGGGCTTGGCGAGTTGAAGAAACGTGTTGACGCAGGTGACATGAAGGCCGCTTTTGCACTTTACCCGGTATCGATGAAACAACTTATCGATATTGCAGATTCAGGCAACATAATGCCTCCAAAAACAACCTGGTTCGAACCAAAATTACGAAGTGGATTGGTAATACACCTGCTTGATTAAACTGGGAAATTCGCTGGTATTATAGTTCCTGTCCGTGATTTTGAAGATATTTTTCAAGCAACGGTATCAGAATTTCCGATTTAATTGGTTTGGGTATAAAATCTACGAAACCAGCAGTAAGACTTTTTTCGCGTTCATGAGGCAATGCAAATGCCGTATAACTCATAACAGGAAGATCAGGCCGGAATTCAAGTATTTCTTTTAATGCCTCATATCCGGTTTTTATCGGTAATTGTATATCCATGAGAACAAGATTAATATCGGGTTCTGATTTTACAATATCTATAGCTATTTGCCCGTTTACGGCATGTAGTAGCCTTACCTCAGTTTTCTTTAGTAACGCTTCCATTAGCAGGTAGTTCTGCATAATATCTTCAGCTATCAGTATGGTTTTTCCTTTCCATTCCAGGAAGTTCATTTCAGTCCTGACATTTTTAACTGGTTTTACTTGAACAGGCTTGTAGGGTATGTTAAAATAGAATGTTGAACCCTTGCCAGGATTTGATTCCATCCCGATGGCACCGCCAAGCAGATCAACCAGGTTTTTCGAAATAGCCAATCCAAGCCCGGTACCTCCATATTTCCGTGTTGTACTCGGGTCTAATTGGCTGAAACGTTGAAAAAGTAGTTTCTGCTTGCTCCTTAAAATGCCTATGCCTGAATCTTTTACGAAAAACGAAAGCAAGTTTTGCTCTATTATATAACCGAACTCGATAGTGCCGAATTCGGTAAATTTAAGCGCATTGCTCAGAAGGTTTGTAAGTACTTGCTGCAACCTCATTGGATCAGTCATCACTATGAGATTGTTCTTCGAATCAGGCACAACAAGGTTTAGATTGATACTCTTTTTTCCTGAAGTACTTTTCAACTCTTCGAAAGTGCCATATAAATCACTTAACACCTGATTCAAATTGCAGGCTGATTCAGCCACCTTTAGCTGTCCTGCTTCAATTTTTGCGATGTCAATAATATCATTAATTAGCGACATTAATGATCGTCCGGAACTCTTTATTTTTGATATGAAATCGATTTTGTCCTCTTGTGTAAGATCATCTTCGGAAAGTAAATCGGAAAAGCCGATTATTGCATTCATCGGCGTTCTGATTTCATGACTCATGTTTGCCAGGAAAGCAGTCTTTAGTTTATCCGATTCTTCGGCTTTCTCTTTTGCCAATATTAAACGTTGGCGGGTTTCTTCCATTTCGGTTATATCTCGACTTATTCCTATTATCCCTAATAGGTTTTTATCCGAATCGAAATAGGGGGTTTTCAATGTGTAAAACAAACATCGCTGTCCGTTTGGATATTCAACCCAGTTGGTTGTTCGCTCCGGTTCCAACGACTCTTTAATTCGTATATCCGATAGCGTGTAGGTTGATGCTTCTGATTTTTGAAATAAATCATACTCTGATATTCCTACAATATCTTCAGCTTTTTTACCAATAAATTTTTCAAACGCAGTATTACATCCCAGGAATTTGCTTTCAACATCTTTAAAAAAGATAAGGTCAGGAATGGCATCTATCATATAACGTAAGCGCGACTTTTCTGCCGATAGCACTGATTTAATCCTTTCCCTTTCATGAATCATCTGGTTGGCAGCCTGAGCCAACGATTCAAATTCACTAAATGCAAGTTTTTCTGTATCAATTATCTGCATTCCCTGGGCCGCTCTCTTAAAAAAATGAAGAAACAATAAAATATTTGATTTAGCTTTTAAAGCAAAATATCGCATTGTTAAATGAGCCAGAATACTTAAAATAATTAAAAAAATAGTAAAACGTAACAGATTGTTGATAATATCATTCCATAATTCAGAATGCAGTTTCTCGATAACCGGATTAATATCATTAGTGAAAAATCCGGTACCGATAATCCATTCCCATTCATTTATTCCGGAGAAGTATGATGTTTTTTCGCTGCGTTCTTTTTCAGTCCGGTTACGCCAGAAGTAGGTCAGATACCCACCTTCCTGTAATCTGGCAAATTCGAGTTCTTTCAGGAAAATTTCGTTCCAGTTGGTTTCGGTGCTGCTCCTGATATCAATTGGCGGAACTTGCCTTTTACCCTTCGAAAGCAATGCAAAACCATCGAAAGTATTGATTATAACATATTCGTCGTTGCTATATTTGACTTTACTCAGGCTATCCAGAATCATTTCCTTTAATAATGCCAAATTATAATCAGGATTGTAGGTTATCCCAATTTTTATGCCTTTGATATTACTTTCCCGAATTAACAAATATGGTTTATCGGGTTTTATTTTCTGCTTTGATTCCTGTATAAACGAATCAATTGATGAATATTCCGATATCAAATATAATTTGCTCAAAATCTTTAACGCATTTTCAGATTTCTCATGTCCGAAGAAAGGGAATTCAGGAAATAACAATTCATTTTCACTGTTCAGAATTATTATTTTGTTGACAGATCGTTTATTCACCTCGCTGAGCGAATCTTTTAACTCGTCAGGAATCCGGATGTTTCTTATATGTCTGTTGCCCGAATATTTGTTTAGTAAAGCTTCGGTTGCTTTTATCCTGCTTTCTATATGTTGGGTAGTGTATTCATCAGGATGAGATTTTACCCATGAAATATATTCTTTTAAAAGTAATATCTTTGACTTTAATTCAGCGCGCTGTTTTTGCGGAAATTCTGTTTTTAATTTTTCAACCTGATTTTGAAACTCATTTATCTGTAGCCATGTATAATAGGCTATAATTGTACTTAAACCTATCAGAAAGAAAATGACAGGATATACATACAAGATTCGTATCAGACTAATTTTCTTAGGTCTGTGAATGATTTGTGATTTTTTTTTTCGAAATATATTCATTTAAATTATTTCATAACATTTTAAATATTGTTTATCAGTATGTTATAAATACAATTTTAACAACATTTATTTATTTACATCTCTGAATAGACATCCCAAAGAAATCGCACTAAAAAGTGTAATGATAATTTACTTAGGGATTTCCTGCACAATCATACTTCTACTCATATATTAATCCAGAAATTGTCAAATGGTAATACCATTTAATCCCAAAAAAAATAAGATTTTTTTAATATTTTTCTTGTAATCATTCAACTACATGTATATCAAATATTTACAATTAAAGTGTATATTTTAAATTATGTTGTTATTATGCTGTTTTTCTCTTTTTAATGTATTAAATCCTTTAATAATTTACGATTAACCAGGGATAGTGAGACTGCTGAATGAACAGAAGAAATTCAATTTTGCATATTTTCCTTAAATCGTGTAGGTTTGTGTCATCATTAATGTTGCTCAGATGAAAATTATTGATAGTTTTAAAGCCATTAAATCATCAGTTCCGGAAAGGGTGGGGATTGTTGCTGTATCAAAAACAAAACCTGCAACAATGATTGAGGAACTCTATTTTGATGCCGGACACAAAGTTTTTGGCGAAAACAAAGCCCAGGAACTTGATGCAAAGCATGCAATACTTCCGGCAGATATTGAATGGCACTTTATCGGTCATTTACAATCCAACAAAATTAAATATATTGCTCCTTATATTAGTCTTATACAAAGTGTTGATAGTTTTAAATTATTAACTGAGATAAACAAAGAAGCCTTAAAATGCGATAGGATTATCCCATGCCTTTTTCAGTTTCATATTGCGACAGAAGAGACTAAATATGGTTTTTCAATAGGCGAAGTGTACCGTATGTTTGATGATGGCAGATTAGATGAATTATCAAATATCTCAGTTCGGGGTGTTATGGGTATGGCTTCTTTAACATCTGATGAACGGCAGATCAGGTCTGAGTTTAAAACATTATTCAACAATTATAATTTACTTAAAAACAAATATTTCCTGCATAAACCCGAATTTCATGAAATATCAATGGGAATGACTGACGATTATCAGATTGCGATCGAAGAAGGGAGTACATTAATCCGGATCGGATCCGGTATTTTTGGCGAAAGATAAACCTATTATTTCAAAGAAATGTTATAACCGCAATTCATATTCTAAATCAGAATTATTTCATGCCCAGCCAGATAAATATGTAATATACCAACGCTGCAATTCCCATCGAGACAGGAATAGTAAGCACCCAGGCATATAGCAGGTTAATTGTAACACCCCAACGAACTGCTGTTACTCTTTTGGTTAAACCTGTTCCCATAATAGCACCCGTTATGGTATGAGTTGTGCTTACAGGTATTCCAAATGCATCCGTACCAAAAAGGAGCAGTGCACCTGCCGACTCGGCAGCAACTCCTTCGAATGGTGTAAGTTTGGTAATCTTAGTTCCCATTGTTTTAACAATTCTCCATCCTCCCGATAAGGTACCGGCACCAATGGCTGCATAACAGCCAAATACTACCCAATGAGGGATAGCATGTATCTTGCCATCGACCAGTGTAATATGTGCCCATTGAGGTATGGAAGCAGGATCAATACCATTGAAATAAACCATCAGGGTTGCGGCAATGATACCCATTACCTTCTGCGCATCATTTCCACCATGCCCGAGACTGAACAGCGCTGAAGATAATAATTGTAATTGTTTAAAATATTTTTCAAGTATATGAGGATTGCCTTTTTGTAAAAGATTGAGCAGCAGTACAGAAATAAAGTATGAAAATATCATTCCAAGCAGTGGTGCCAAAAAGATGAAAGCAGCAATTTTGATTATAAGTCCGGAATGAACCACGCCCCAGCCAGCATGTGCAATGGCTGCTCCGGCAAATCCCCCGACAAGCGTATGAGAAGAGCTTGAAGGTATTCCAAGATACCATGTAAGCAGATTCCAGATGATTGCAGCTATAACTCCCGCCAGAATAACATACAGCGTTATTGCGGTAGTATCGACAGTTTTTGCAATAGTATCGGCTATTTTTAGTTCAAAAATGGCATATGCAAGAAAGTTAAAAAAAGCAGCCCACAATACAGCCTGAAATGGGGTCAAAACCTTCGTAGAAACGATTGTTGCAATTGAATTCGCTGCATCGTGAAAACCATTAATGAAATCGAACAAAAAAGCAAGTGAAATTATAACAATCAGTAGTGTGAAGTCCATCAGTGGCAGATTGATTGGTTTTGATATTTTACTATTAAATTGAGTCCATTAAAAATCGTATAATCTCTTATTACCCCATTTTAACAGCAAGTGTCGAAAAAACATTTGCAACATCATCACATTTATCTATTGCTTTCTCAAGTGCGGTAAGAATGTCGCGTTTCTTAATCAGGTCAATTGCATTAATCTCGTGTTCGAACAGGTTAGCAAGGTACGACTGATAAATATCATCTACCTGGCTTTCCATATCGCCGATTTTCTCACAAGATGCAGTATATAGTTGAAAATCATTTACATTCTTAACACTTCTTAATACCAACTGTATTTCCTTATTGGCTGAGTGAATCAGGTCAGCTATCATTACAAATTCTTCCGGAAAGGTCGATAGCTTATAGAAATGTATTCTTTTTGACGCGGCATTGATATAATCAACAACACCATCCATTTTGCTGACTAGCTCATGAATATCTTCACGGTCAAAAGGAGTAATGAAAGTGCCATTAAGTTCGTCCAAAAGTTTCCGGGTTAAATCGTCGCCCACATGTTCAGCATCTTTTATCGCTTTCATATAGTCCTGTCTCTTGCTCAGATCTGATTCCCTTATCAATTTGATCAGGAGTTCCGATGCAAGCACCAGGTTATCAGCAGCTTCGTTGAAAAGCGGGAAAAATTTACGGTCCTTTGGAACCAGAAAACCAAAGATTTTATCAAGTTTCATTATTATTTATAAATTTAATTATTAAAACTTTGAGGGTTGCGAAAGTATGAAAATACTAAGATTTACTAAGCATACTTCAAAGAATTGTTATTAACAATTACCTTCTTCTCCCTTACGTTAGATAGTTTCACTTAGAAAACTCATTATTTTACACAAAAATGCTCATTTTATTTAACTTTAGGTTTGGCAGGCAAAACTCAATCTTCAGTGCGCGAGGACTTTTCCTTACGGGAACCAAGGGATGAGCGTGGGCAAAACTCATTTTAGACGCGTTTTCTTATAAGCATTAGATATGTCTCATTGTAAGTTTTTTTTGAGCTAATTATGATAATAATGGTAAAAATGAGTACTTTTGAATTGTGGCTTAAATTGGTAAATTGTATCGATATTGGGAAATAGGCCGTTTTTGAAACATTGTGTGTTAATAAGGGAATAATTTGTAAAGTGTAGTAAAAATAGGACAACTGTACCAAAAACGAAAATTTTGCTGGGCAATAAAATGAACCATAATATTGTTAAACAGAGCTTTATGAATTCTGGTACATTTGTTGCCTATTGCTTACGGTTCAAAAGCTTAATTTCTTTGTTTTATCTTAAATGCAGTTTTTTCGAAAATATCCACAATGCGCTGCTTACAAATGATAGTGTGAGTAGAGATTTTTCTGTTTTCATTTGGCTCCTAATGCATGAATCCAAAAAGCTAAAGCCGTGTTATTAATGTCTGCTTGCTCAAAGTTGTAGTAAAATGATTAATCTTGATTGGATAGCATCTCCATCAATTTTCATATCGATTAATCGAAGTGAAATAATTTTAAGTTTGATATAATCTTTTTCCTTGATAATTAAAAGGTTATAGCAAATTAATTTTTATATAGTAACCAAAAGTTGAAAAAAATAACTACTGATTGGGTTACTATTTGCCCTATCAATTATTAATTATAATTATAGTTGCAAATATAATTCTCTATTCAGCACAGCACGTTTGTGACTGAGAGGGCGAAGCTGTGAAGTATAATTTATGAAAATGTATGATTGTTTTTCTGATTAAACATCTTGAACTAAATGTTTTTCAAATAGCTGAATCTTTTCAATTTCAAAGAAATTTCTAAAATATCAAAAAAAGTAAAAATGAGTAAATTGATTCATGGGAATTGATTATTTTTTTTTGAACCCAACCATCCATTTATTGTTAAACTAATTCAATTTAAATACTTAACGCTTATTTCGAAAAAAGCAATATTATGTTACATCTTATAAGAAATTTGAGTACGATTTTGGTCGGGATTTTGCTGTTTATGCAAACTGGGTGTATAACACAGCGAGAAATGGAATATCTTCAAAAAGATGACAGAACGCCAAAATCATTTAAAGAAGCTGACGTTTCTGAGTATAAGTTGAGAGCCGATGATGAATTGTACATACAGGTTACCAGTTTGGATGAAGCTGCAGATAATATTCTTCAAACTTCAGGTAATCAGTTGCTAATAAATTCAGGCTCAATTCAGCCATACGGTGTTTCTTTGGTATCTTATACTGTAAGTAAAAAAGGCTTTTTAAGCCTTCCGATAATCGGTGCTATTTATGTTAAAGATAGAACATTGCCCGAAGTCAGGGAAATAATAATCGATTCCCTTGCCAATATTTTAAATCAACCTAGTGTAACAATAAAATTAGTAAACCGTTATATCTCGGTGTTAGGAGAAGTGCGAAATCCCGGACATTTTCCATATGCTCAGGATAAATTAACTATTTTTAATGCCATTGGTGCTGCAGGAGATATGACAAAATATGCCAACCGCAAAGAGGTGCTTTTAACAAGAAATGAAAATGGAACTAATTTGCTGATAACAGTTGATTTAACCAAACCAGATGTGCTGGAATCAAGTTATTATTACCTTCGTCCAAATGATGTGATTTATGTAAAACCACTTAAAAAACGGGTTTGGGGAACATCTGAATTCCCGTTCTCTCTTATTTTATCCACCCTCACATTTACTCTCTTATTTTATTCTGTTGTTAAATAAATATAACCAGTTAAAGAAATTATTCCATGTCTCAAAATAGTAGTATAAATTTACAGGAAGATAATGACTTAAAGAAAGCGGCAGAGCTTTTAATGAGAAATTACAAACTATTTATATTTAGCATTGCGATTGCTTTAGGACTTGCTTTTGTTCAGAACTATACTTCAATTCCCGTTTACAAAATATCGTCTTCAGTTCTCATAAAGGAGAATTCAGAAAGAGCTGGTAGCCGGGGTATGAATGATTATCTTAATAGTAGTTTGTTTGGGAATAATTTAAATTTTCAGAATGAGTTATGGGTATTACAATCTTCACCCGTTATTGAGAAAACAGTTAAAAATATTAATTTATCAGTAAGCTACTTCAGGAAATCTGATTTCAAATATTTGGATGCATACAAAAGTGCACCTTTTCGGATTTTGTTTTCGCCTAACCATTTACAACCATTAAATGTGCGGTTCGAAATTACTTTTAACAAATCGGGTACTTTTCAGCTAAAAGCGGAATCCGAAAAAGTGTATTTTTATAATCATGCTACTGAAGAATATAAAAATAAGAAACAAAACTGGGCCTTTCAAACTAGCAGTACTCCAGGCAAATTAATTGAAACTCCGGATCTGGCTTTTATAGTAGATGTTGATAGTAACAAGATTATCACCGACGAAGAAGCTTCAATTTACAGTTTCGAATTTTGTGATCAAAACTCAATTGCAAGGTCATTTAAAGGCAGTTTCCAATTTGATGTAATTGATCAAAAGGCAACCGTCATAGAAATTTCTTTTTTAACAGAGTCAGTTAGCAAAGGAAAAGATGTTGTTAATGAATTAATGAGAGTATATTCAAATCAAAATCTTGAAAGGAAAAACCACAATGCAACAATTACCATAGATTATATTGAAAAGCAATTAGGCGAGATATCTGATTCATTAAGCATGACCGAAAATAATTTGCAGCAATTCCGTTCAGCTAACCAAATATTAAATGTCGCTGAACAATCCACTGGTATTTCGGCGCAATATATTCAGCTTCAGAATCAAAGAGCTGAATTGGTGACAAGAAAAAGGTATTACGACTACGTGGCTGAATATTTGAATAAAAACGATGATTTCTCAAATATGATTGTACCTGCATCAATGGGAATTCCCGACCAGATTTTGACCAGTCTGATGACAGAACTCATTGCTGCACAAGCACAACGATCGAATCTGATTGATAATAAACAGGAAAGAAATCCTTTGGTTAGCAAGTTGACTATTAAAATTGAAAATATCAAAAAAACAATTGCTGATAATATATCGGCTGTCAGACAAACCACTGATATTTCGATTGATGAAATGAATAAAAGAATTTCGAAAATTGAAGATCAAATTAGCCGTATGCCGAAAACAGAACAGCAATTAGGAGGATTTGAGCGCAAATACAGGCTTAACGATGCAATTTATAACTACCTGCTTGAAAAGCGGGCTGAAGCAAAAATAACCAAAGCTTCAAATTTACCTGATGATATCATTATTGAACCTGCTGCACAAGTTGGTGGAGGACCTGTTTCGCCTAATACAAGTAAAAATTATTTGTTGGCTCTATTACTGGGAATTGGATTACCTTTTGGCTATCTTATTATCCGAAAGGCACTCAACAATAAAATTGATTCTCAGGAAAGTATCGAGAGAATTACAAATATACCTGTTTTAGGGAAAATTCTACATAACTACAGAAAAACCAGCAATGTTGTTTTCGAATACCCTAAATCTCCAATATCCGAATCATACAGGGTGCTGCGTACCAATCTTGATTTTACCCTGAAAGGTGGGAATAAACATGTAATATTGATAACGTCTTGCATTGCCGGGGAAGGGAAATCATTTAATGCTTTAAATACAGCAATGAGTTATGCCCAGTTAGGGCGTAAGACAATTCTGATCAATTTTGATTTGCGAAAACATACATCTTATTTTGACAAAAAGGAAGATACTGCGATTGGATTAAGTTCCTATCTGATTAACAAGATTAATTTAAAAGATATAATTCTCAAATCGCCTGACGAAAAACTTGACTATATCAGTTCCGGGCCTATTCCACCTAATCCGGCTGAATTATTGGCACTGGGTGAAACCAGAAAAATGATTGAGGACCTTAAGGAACTTTATGACTATATTATTTTAGATACTCCGCCTATAGCTCAGGTTACTGATGGATTTTTGATTATGGAGGCTGCCGATTTAAAGGTGTTAATAGTAAGATATAATTACTCCAGGAAGAAAGTACTTGCAATGATGCTAAAGGATCTGAAACACAAAAATATAGAAGATTTCTACATTGTTATTAATGATAACCGAATAAAAAGTGATCAATACGGTTATGGTTACGGTTACAATAAAAAAAATAAATAAGCATATGCAATTAGTTTAATCATAAATATTTATTGCAATTCCTCTCCACTTGTATTTCATATTTAAATAACATCATAGAACACAATTCAAAAAAGTATAAATTGACTAATGAAGGACTAATGATTGGAAATTTAGAAAACTTGTCAATCAATCAACATTGTAATTTTAATGCATAATTCCAATTCTGAATTAAACAATATGTTTTTTTTAAAAATAATTATTTTTAAAACCAAGTAGACATGTTAGATGACAAAACGCTATTAATCACCGGTGGTACAGGCTCTTTCGGTAACGCTGTACTTAAACGCTTTTTACTTTCTGGTATTAAAGAAATCCGGATATTTAGCCGTGATGAGAAAAAGCAGGACGATATGAGGCAGTTTTATCGTAATGATAAAATTAAATACTATATCGGTGATACACGGGATAAAAGAAGTGTGGATTCTGCTATGCATGGTGTTGACTATGTGTTTCAGGCGGCTGCCTTAAAACAAGTTCCGTCCTGTGAGTTCTTCCCTATGGAAGCTGTCAGAACTAATGTTTTTGGTTGTGAAAATGTTTTGGATAGTGCATTGGAGAATGGAGTTAAAAATGTTATCGTTTTAAGTACTGATAAAGCAGTCTATCCCATAAACGCGATGGGTATGTCTAAAGCATTGAGTGAGAAAGTAATGGTTGCAAAAAGTCGAAACCTTAGCGGTACAGGGACAATATTTTGTGGCACCCGTTATGGAAATGTAATGGCTTCGCGCGGTTCGGTCATCCCTCTGTTTGTAGAACAAATAAAGAAAGGAGAACCACTTACTGTTACTGATCCTCATATGACACGCTTTATGATGACATTGGAAGACGCAGTTGAATTGGTGCTGTTTGCATTTGTAAATGGTAAACAAGGTGATATTTTTGTTCAAAAGGCTCCTGCTGCAACAATTCTTACATTGACTCAGGCACTTAAAGAATTGTATAAGTCGGATAGTCCTGTAAAAGTTATTGGAACCAGGCATGGGGAGAAAAAATATGAAGTACTCGTTAACAGGGAAGACATGGTTAAAGCGGAAGATATGGGGAATTTTTATCGTATCCCAGCCGATAACCGCGATTTGAACTACGAACTTTATTTTTCGGAAGGGGAAGATGTTTCACAAATTGATGAATATCATTCCGATAATACGCAGCGCCTTGATGTTGAGGGAACTAAAAAACTATTGCTTAAACTTGATATGATCAGGAATGATCTTGGATTACAATAAAATCAACCCCTTGAAAATGATAACTGGTTCATAGTATGCTTAAAATTGGTATAACCGGGCAAGCAGGTTTTGTCGGAACTCATTTATTTAATTTCCTTGGTTTGCAGGAAAAGGTTGAGAGAATTGCATTTGAGGATTCTTATTTTCAGGATGAGATTCAATTGCATGATTTCGTTAGACAATGCGATATAATTGTTCACTTGGCAGCAATGAACCGACATAATGATCCTGATGTCCTTTATCAGACCAATATTTTGTTGGTTACTAAACTGATTGATGCAATGGAATCAGAATCGGCTAAACCTCATGTGATTTTTTCTTCATCAACCCAGGAGGAACGTGATAATAAATACGGCCGGTCGAAAAAAGTGGGGAGGGAACTCTTGATGCAATGGGCTGAGAGAAATGGGGCAACATTCACTGGAATGGTAATACCTAATGTTTTTGGACCGTTTGGTAATCCCTTTTATAATTCCGTTATATCTACTTTTTCCTATCAACTTACACATAACGAGCAACCTAAAATTGATGTGGATGGTTTGATCAAATTAATTTATGTTGATGAGTTGGTAGCAGAAATATGGAAGATCATGAATGATAGGCTGACTACTCCCGCTTACTATATTAATTCTACATCTGAGGCAAAAGTTAGTGGAATTCTTGCACTACTCTATAGCTTCAAAAGCAATTATTTCGAAAACAATGTTTTCCCGGAATTTTTTAATAGGTTCGAGTTGAATCTTTTCAATACATTTCGTTCATTTATTGATCATTCAAAATATTTTCCCGTATTTCTCCGGAAGAATTCTGATAACAGGGGCAGTTTTGTCGAAACAGTTAAAACATTGTCAGGCGGACAATTCTCATTTTCAACTACACATCCAAATATTACTCGCGGGGAGCATTTTCATACCAGGAAAATAGAAAGGTTTGCTGTAATTCAAGGTAAAGCAGAAATCGAATTGCGCAGGATTGGGACCAATGATATAATTCATTTTGAACTGAATGGTGAATCTCCTTCATTTGTCGATATGCCCATATGGCATACTCATAACATCACAAATGTCGGCAAAGAGGATTTGTTAACTCTTTTTTGGATTAATGAGTTTTTTGATCCAAATGATCCGGATACTTTTTTTGAAAAGGTTAGAATGTAAACTGATTCATATGTTTGTTTCTTGCCTCACATATTTTATCAATCAATAAATGTTTTGCGTAATCATCACTAAACTTTTCAAATCCTGGATTTTACATACTTTATGAATCAACCAAAATTAAAAATTGTTACTGTAGTCGGCACCAGACCCGAAATTATCAGGCTGTCACGAACTATGGCATTACTTGATAAATATGTAAATCAAATAATTGTTCATACCGGACAGAATTATGATTATGAACTGAATGAAGTATTCTGGCAAGATTTGGAATTGAGAAAACCGGATCATTTTTTAGAAATAGATACTTCATCTCTAGGATCTGCTGTTGGCGATATATTGCGAAAAACCGAAATACTGCTAAAAATAGAAAAGCCAGATGGGCTTTTGGTATTAGGAGATACCAATTCTTGCCTTTCGGCATATATTGCTAAAAGGCTCCATATCCCGGTTTTTCATATGGAAGCCGGCAACCGAAGTTTCGATTTTAATGTTCCTGAGGAAACCAACAGGAGAATTATTGATCATATTGCAGATTATAACCTTGTTTATACCGAGCATGCCCGTCGGCATCTTTTGAGCGAAGGTCTGCCTCACAGGCGCATATACTTAACTGGTTCCCCAATGCGCGAAGTATTGAGCTTTTATAAGAATAAAATTGACAATTCTTCAATTTTGAACTCATTGAATTTGTTAACCGATAATTACTTCGTAGTTTCAACTCACAGGGAGGAAAATGTCGACAACCCGTTGAATCTTAATAAAATACTTATCGTATTGAACGAACTGGCTCTAAACTATAATTTGCCGGTTATTGTCAGCACACATCCCAGAACCAGAAAACGAATTGAGCAAATAGGAACTAAAAGCCTTAATAGTAAGATTCAGTTTTTAAAACCATTCGGATTTCTTGATTACGTGCATCTTCAACAACATGCAGTATGCACAATTTCCGATAGTGGAACCATTAGTGAAGAATCCTCAATATTGAAATTTCCCGCAATTTCACTGAGGCAATCAATGGAACGTCCGGAAGCCCAGGATACCGGATCTATTATACTTACAGGTTTTAAACCGGAAATCATTCTTAACTCAATTGAAATGGTAATCCATGAAAAAGTTGATAGGAAATCATTCAGTGTGCCGGCTGATTACCAAATTGAAGATACATCATGGAGGGTAGTGAAACTGATCCTGGGAAATTGTAAACTCAGCAATCTATGGAGTGGAATAAATGAGATTGAATCAAACTGATCTAAGTTTGTTAAATTATCGAGGTTCCAGTCAATCAATTAGTTCTTGCATCTTCAGCCTGGTATTGGTCGAAGACTTTTTTGTTAAACTTTACAGGACAACCGCTTTTTTTTGAATTAGAAATTAAGCAAAAGGTATTAAAATTGTTCCAGTTACTTTTTAAATTCAAATCACATATATTCAAAAAATGGCTAAATTAATCCAGGATTGGGATTTGGTAATTGAACCAAAAGGAAGTTTGTTCCGGCTCAATCTGAAAGAAGTCTGGAAATACAAGGATCTCCTTGAAATGTATATCAAACGTGATATTGTCACATTTTATAAGCAAACGATACTTGGTCCCCTTTGGTTTTTCATCCAACCAGTTTTTACAACTATTGTTTTCATGTTCGTTTTTGGCGGACTTGCAGGCATATCAACCGATGGCATTCCGCAACCTTTGTTTTATCTTTCGGGAATATGTCTCTGGAATTATTTTTCCGATTCCTTACTTAAAACATCCGATACATTTTATACTAACCAGGCGGTGTTCGGCAAAGTTTATTTTCCTAGGCTCATTGTTCCCTTATCTGTTACAATCTCAGGCTTATTAAAAATGATGATACAGTTTCTGCTTTTTGCGGGAGTATACATCTATTTTGTTAGTAAAGGGACTTTGGTTGCTATAAATAGTTACGCGCTGCTTTTTCCGGTACTCATTTTTATATTAGCGGGATTAGCATTAGGCTTCGGAATTATAATTTCATCAATGACAACTAAATATCGTGATTTAAAATTCCTTGTAGCTTTTGCCGTTCAGTTGTGGATGTATTTCACTCCTGTTATTTATCCGCTTTCTGTCATGGAAGGAAATTACAAAAAATATATGTGGTTTATACAAGCCAATCCCTTGACTGCTGTTTTGGAAACTTTTAAATATGGGTTTCTTGGAAAAGGTTCATTTTCATGGTTTGCATTATGTTACAGTGTTGTGTTTACTATTATGCTTCTTTTAATCGGAACCTGGATTTTTAACAGGGTTGAGAGATCATTTATGGACGTAGTTTAATTGTTTTCTATCTATGTTTAAATAATTAGATAGTGATAATTTCAATATGTAGTTTGTTGGCTTACAATTATTAAAATTTAGCAGAAGAATAAAGAAATGGGTGATATAGCAATTAAATTTGAAAATATTTCGAAACAATACAGGCTCGGCGCAATTGGTACCGGTACCCTAAGCCATGATTTAAACCGTTGGTGGATAATGAACATTCAGGGTAAAGCGGACCCGTATCTTAAAATTGGCCAGGCAAACGACAGGGAAAATAAATCGACAAGTGATTATGTATGGGCACTTAAAAATATCAACTTTGAAGTAAAAAAAGGTGAAGTGTTAGGGATTATAGGCAAAAACGGTGCTGGAAAGTCCACATTACTTAAAATTCTTTCACGAGTAACCACTCCTTCAGCAGGACGTATTGTTGCCCAGGGGCGAATAGCATCACTTCTGGAAGTTGGTACAGGATTTCATCCTGAAATGACAGGGCGTGAAAATATTTACATGAATGGTTCCATCATGGGGATGACCAAAGCTGAGATAACCCGGAAACTGGATGAAATAGTTGATTTTGCAGGTGTTGAGAAGTATCTTGATACTCCTGTAAAGCGTTATTCCAGTGGAATGACCGTACGACTTGGATTTGCAATTGCAGCCTATCTCGAACCGGAGATTTTGGTTGTGGATGAAGTGTTGGCTGTTGGAGATGCCGAATTCCAGAAAAAAGCGATCGGGAAAATGCAAGATGTAAGCCACCAGGACGGTAGAACTGTATTGTTTGTCAGTCATAATATGCAAGCGATAACAAATTTATGTTCAAGGGTTGTTTTGCTTAATAAAGGAACTGTAGTTCAGGATAGTAATCCGCTGGAGGTCGTAAGGAATTATTTAATGTATGAAACACTGAAAGAGGGGGCAATATATTGGGATCAGGAATCAGCATTAGGCGATTCGACATTAAAGCTTATAGCAATAAAAATTTTGGATCAGGATAATAATATCAGGAGTCATTTCTTTTCAAAATTTAAAATACGAATTCAACTGGATTTTTTAATTAATCAACTTGAAAGCGATTTGGTAATTGGTTTTGATATAACCAACGAAAACGGGATGATAATATTGAGGACTTATCATAATGATAATAGCCCTGATTCCTGGCCTGAATTAAAAGTCGGTTTAAATTCAATAATTTGTGAATTACCCGGAGATTTTTTTAATGTAGGCACATATTATATTAGCCCAAAAATTAGTCTACACTTTAAAAAATGGATTATCAATTCTGATCCATTACTTTCTTTTGAAGTTGAGCTTAATCATGGCTTGTCACCATTTTGGAACAGGATTACCAAATCGACCAGACCAGGATCGCTGGCAATGATACTTCCGTGGCATACAAATAATTTAGATTGATAAAAAAAAGCTTATATTTATTGTAAGTTAGATTTTGAAATTAATACTTTTGTATATAAAGCCTTATTTTCATGTCTTTTGCATCAGAAAATAGATATTATGAAAAATGCCTTAATCTTTTCACTAGATTTTATCGGACACCGGCAAATCTATGTTTTCGTACTTTCGCATATATTACATGAATTAGGTTACAAATTGCATATTGCTGGTAATTTTTCTGAAATTCTTAATAATTCTTTTTATTTAGATATGCTAAAACATGATGAAAAAATTCTCAAGATCAATACAACTGAAATTGATGATTATGGATTAGGTATTTCTAATGATGCTTTTGTTAATCTACAGAATAGGTATAATATTGACTTAACTATTTTTGCCGAAGCTGATGATCACATTCCATTATTTAATTCACAGATTTTTTTCGGTAAAAAAAGATTCAGAGGCAGGATAATTGGTATTTTCCTGAGGCCAAATTATTATAACTTTAATTTTAACTTAATTAGTAAAATTAAATATATAAAACGGCTGAAGCGAATATGGAAATCGGATATGCGACTATTTTATGAAGTTTTAAACCCACATTTTAAACTTTTAGATGTTTCGCTATTTATTGATGATTATTTCGTTACTAAGAATAAGATGGCTAAATGGTTGCCTGATGTATTTCAGCAATATGCCGACAAACTGGTACTTGAGGAGAAGGCTGAGCAAAGAACATGGATAAAAAAATTAGAAGCTTTTAAAAATGAGAATAAGGGTTCTACCCTTATATTATATTTCGGTACAGCACAAAAGCGAAGAGGATATGAGGAACTTTTAAAACTATCAGTTGAGAATAAAGCATGTTTTATACATTGCGGTGTAAGGAATGAAAAGGAAACATATAATACAGATACGGATGAATTACGAAAGATTCTTGAAGTGGACAATAGACTTTTTGAAACGAACGAATATATAGCTGACCCAGTTTGTATTGAGTACTTTTTTTGCTCAGTCAGCCATCTAATATTACCGTACAAAAATTTTTATGGCTCAAGTGGCGTTATGCTTCAGGCACTTAGTTACAATATACCTGTTTTAGTTCCTAATATTGGAGTGATGGGTTACAGGACTACGAAATATAATTTAGGAATGACATTCAGTGAAAAGTCGTCTTCATTGACAGAACAATTTAATAGGTTTAAAGAAACTCCTAAGGAAATATATAGAGATTCAATTGAGTATTATATGAATTTCCAGTCTTCTGATCAGCTAAAGAGAGTACTCGTCGATGCTATTATTGGGGGGGAATCTAAAACAGTAATTCCATTATAAGAATTTTATGATTGAATTGGTTGTAAAATTTCTTCCTTATATTTTTATCTTATATTTCTTGGTTCGTTATTCAAGGGAGCCTATATATTTATTGGGGATTCCATTCATTCTGCTATTACGTGATTCAATTTTTGTCAATGAAGCTTTTATTTTTGGACTGCCTGGATCATATGGTGCAGATATAAGGTTCTTAGGATGGTTTATTATCGTTTGGATATCTATTTCATTAAAGGCATCTTTCATGATTGAATCAAATAATCAAATTGCGTTTAATAAACAGGGTCTAAATAAACAAGATTATATAATATTGGCATTGATTTTAATATCTTCAATTGGTTTGGCTCAGACGCTCATTGAATTTAATATAATTGAAAATGTTTATATACAGTATTTTACTCTCCTTTCTTTGTTTTTGGGATATTTTATGGTTAAAGATATCTTGCGCTATTGTAATCTTCAAGTATTATCAGATTTCCTCTATAACATAGTAATAATAAATAGTATAGCTTCGGTCTTTTACATATTACACCAAGGATTACATATAAATATTTATGGAAATAAAAGTGAATATTTGAGTATAGATTTTCAGGGGGAGCTGATAACAAGGACATTCTGGTTTATGCCCGTACTGTGGTTTTTTTCAATTTCTTATCTGCTGGTTTTCAATAAGAATAGATCTTTAGTAAATATTATATTACTGTCTGTCAATTTATTAGGTGTTTTTATTTCCTATACGCGTTCCTTCATGGGGATATCAGTGATTTTGTTTGTGATTTATTATCTGTTATTAGGCTTTAAAGGGAATAATTTTCTAAACTCAATCAAGAAATTGATAGTTACTGGTTTGGCAGGTTTTGTTCTATTTATAGCTGTTTCTAGTTTTCTTCCATCCAGCACTAATTATTTTTTGAATCGTTTCAAAGAATTAGATGAGGAACCTGTAGATGCACAATCGAATAATCTTATATATAGATTCTATAAAACCGATAGGATGATATATAGAATGGATGCCGTAAAAATTCTGTTTGGATATGGTTCAGTTACAGAGAAGCAATCGTCTTTTGCTAAAGTAGTTCACATTGCAGCTGCTGACATGGGATATGCTGAGGTGATATTTCGATGGGGATATTTGGGCTTAGCTCTTTTCATACTTCTTTTTATCAGTTCGATTATCAAAGCATTTTTTTTATTTTTGAGAAATGATGGAATTGTATCCCAATTCGCTCTTTTGCTTTTGTTAATAATTGTTTCTCAGCTAATTGAAGGTTTCACCTCATGGATTTTTATGTCACCAAACAGGTTCGCTATGGGACTCTGGTATTTCGGTGTATTATCTGCTTTAATTGAATTTGTTAAAGAAAAAAAAGAAAGATATAAAAGTATTGTTTATTGACTTTCTAAAGGAAAAATAAGTAAGCATCATGTAAGAATTTGTTGTTGATTTCGAACGAAGTCACAGTGAACCATGCTTAACATTTAACCATTCTATACATTTTAATAGCTTCTGCATATAGCAGCCGTCAAATCATAACAATCTTACCCTCTTATGTAAAAAATAAAAATAATGGTTTAAGAAGCAGTTAAAAAAAGATTTATTTATTTGTAATGTGCCTGCTCAATGTCCGAAAGCAGAAAGTGGATTAATCCTACCCCATACATGTGAAATTTGAACATTGTTTCATTGATAAAATTTTATTAATTAATTCAAAAAAAATATGAAAGTTTTATGGTTTGCTAACACTCCATCCTTAGGGGCAAATTATTTAAACGTTAAAGGTATTGGTGGTGGTTGGATTGAATCGTTGGAAACTGAATTAAATATTATCCCCAATATTAAATTGGGTGTGGTTTTTAAATGGAATAAACCTGGGGTAGCCAAAATATTTAATATCGGCAATACTCAGTATTTCCCGGTGAGTATTTGCATCCCTCAAGGTAGGATTAAAAAACTATTGAACAGGTGGTCACATAAAATTGAAAATGAAGAAAATATTCCACAATATTTAGAAATTATCCGGCAATTCGCACCGGATATTATACATATTTTCGGCTCAGAGAGTGATTTCGGGTTAATTATACGGAAAACTTCCGTTCCATGCATAATACATATCCAAGGAAATTTGAATGTCTATAATCACAAGTGGTTTAATGGAATTTCACAAATCGATGTATTAAGATACTCAAAGAAGAAACTGCTTTTTATGGGTTATGGCCTGGTTCACAATTATTTTGTAATGAAAAAGGAAGCTCGCAGAGAAAGAAAAATCTTTAAAGATTGTCAGTTTTTTATGGGTAGAACGGACTGGGATAGACGAATAACACTAGCTCTTTCAGGAAATTCAAAATATTTTCATTGTGACGAAATGATGAGAAAACCCTTTTATCAACATCGTTGGGAACAAAAAAAAACGAAAGACTATATAATTTTTACAACTATTCGAAATAATATTTATAAAGGTCTTGAAACAATTTTTGAGTGCATGAACTTGTTGCAGAAAAGAAGGAAAGAACTGAACATCGTTTGGAAAATTGCCGGGATAAGTCCCAATGATGAGATTTCGAATTTAATCGAGCGAAAGTTTAATCTAACATTTTTGAACCTGGGAATTCAATTATTGGGTCCATTGCAAGAAAGCAAATTACTAATTGAAATGCTGGGAGCAGATTTATTTGTGCATCCTTCACATATTGACAACAGTCCCAATAGTGTATGCGAAGCAATGCTATTAGGAATGCCAATAATATCTTCTAATGCTGGAGGTATTCCAAGTTTGATGAACGACAAAAAAGAAGGATTGCTAGTCCAGAATGGAGATCCTTTTGCTTTAACCGGCGCAATAATGGAATTAATCGACGATAGGAATCTGGCGTGCAGCTTTGGTGTAAATGCAAGAATAAAAGCAATTGATCGTCATAAGCCTGAAAAAATAGTAAATAATTTGTTGCAAATTTATTCATTAATTACAAGTGATGATATTAATAAACGTACTATAAATCAAGATGTTATACAGCCTGTATGAATTTTTTAAATGCGCAATCATGCTGGATAGTTTTTTAAATCTCTGCTAAGTCGTTAGGTTTTAGTTTTATATGGCTCTTATCATTATTGGTGAATCTTATACTTTCCCCGACGGGAATGCTGCAACAAATAGGGTGCATACATATGCGAAAGGATTCATCGAAAATGGTGTAAACGTTCATGTTATTTGTTTTGCTAGCAGATACGATACTCCCGGTGATGGAATTACAAATGGGATTCATTATTATCATCCATTTGGACAAAGGAAAAGAAATAAATATTTTCTCGTCCGGAGATGGCAAAAAATTACTAAGTATTTTAAAACAATTATCTTAATTGAGAAAATCAATAAAAGTGATAAAGTTTTTGCTATTATTTGTTACACTCAGTTACTACAAACTCTGTTATTTGTATTCTCTTTAGCAAAATACATTAACTCTAAACTGATACTTGAACGAAGTGAACATCCGCTGCGGAAGTATCAGAAAACCATTTTTACAAAAAAAATTGGAAATTTTAAAGCCAGAATTGAAACGAAATTATGTGATGGGCTATTCTGTATTTCACAATATTTAATTGATTTTTATAAAAAAAGAAATGTCAGCATTAAAAAACTCTTTTTGGTGCCTAGTACAGTTGATCCTGAAAGATTCAATATTCAAATAAAAAGTCCGCTCCCCTATAAATATATCTTGTATTGTGGGACTCTAACACTAACCAAGGATGGTGTAGATATATTAATTAAAAGTTATGCACAAATAGCAGAAAAGTTTTTAGATTTAATGCTTGTTCTAATAGGGAAAGGCGATACATCTAATCAGGAGATCATAATTAAGGAACTAATTTCCAGATTGAATCTTGATAATAGAGTGTTTTTTCTTGGTCAACTGCCACGAACAGAAATTGCTGTTTACATGAAAAATGCCCAAATTCTGGCTTTAGCTCGTCCAACTAGTATGGTCGCCGATGCAGGATTCCCTTCAAAACTTACAGAATATTTGGCTACAGGAGTGCCTGTTGTGGTAACCGGGGTAGGGGATATACCCGTATATCTAAAAGACAATGAGAATTCTTTTATAGCAGAGCCTGACAATGTTGATGCTTTTGCCTCAAAAATGGATTTCGTTTTAGAAAATTATGACCATGCTAAAAATATTGCTTTAGTTGGAAAGAGTTTAACTGGGGAAATTTTTAATTATAATTTTCAGGCAAAAAGAATGATGCATTTTATCAAGTCCTTATAAATTTTTTTCTTCCAAGGTTTTTGGCCGCAACCTTTTTTGAAGAGCTGAATTAGGTATGATTTTAATAAAACACCAGCTTATAATGTTATTAATTTAATCATGAGGTATTTCCGGTGAGCCATAGAACTAAATAATAACTCATGAAAATTTGTATCTGGGGGAATGTAACTGACGCAATAATGGGGATAACTCCGGGTGGAGCTGAACTTCAGATTGCATTATTAGCTAAAGCATTGAAACAGAATGGCAATGATGTTGTAATTATTGACCCAAGTATAAAAGAAGATATAGAAACTGAAGACGGAATAAAAATATTCTCGGTTAGAGGATGGGATAAAGGGATTAGAATACTTAGGACATTCACCCATCGTTTGCCTCAATTTTACAAGCTTCTCAAACAACAGGAAGCCGATATATATTATTGCCGGATACGGGATTTCCGACATATATTTTCATATTGGGCAGCTAAAAAAGTAAATGCGAAATTTATTCTTGCTCTTGCATCAGATCTTGATATATTGAGTTTTGGCATGAGGTGCAAACATAGTTATTTTACTCAATTAAGTGGCCCATGGTTATACCTGAACGGGCTATTAGTTGAAGCTGTTTATCCTTACCTAACAAGGAAATCTGATAAGGTTTTTGTTCAACATGAGGGTCAATTGAATATTCTGCAAAAAAAAAATATTGATGCACTTATCGTTTCAAATTTAATTGACTTGAAAGTTATTCCTTCAAGTTCCGAAAATAAGAGAAATGAATTTGTTTATGTTGGTGCATTCGATAAAAGAAAAGGATTTCAACAGTTTTTTGAATTAGTTCAGAAATGCCCTGAATGTATGTTCAGGGTGATAGGATTACCCAGGGACAGAACCGGAAATAAATATTATGAGAAGCTAAAATCTTTTAATAATGTTATCCTTATGGGGTGGCTAAGTCATTCAAAAACGATATCTAATATTTCAAAATCAATCGCGTTAATCTCAACTTCGCCAATGGAAGGTTTTCCTAACATTTTTATAGAGTCGTGGGCATGTGAAGTTCCGGTTTTATCATTGTTTGTTGATCCAGGTTCCGTAATTGAAAAAGAGAAACTTGGATATTTTGCTAATGGCAGAGTTGAAGTTTTGATAGAGAAGGTGAAATATTTCAATACCAATAAGATTACGTGCGAGAATGGTAAAGATTATGTTGCAAAAACTCATGCCTTAAATGAACAAAAACAGATTGAATTAAATTCAATTTTTGAAAAGATTGTTCATTCTAGATAATTTAAATTTGAGTTTTTCGAAAAATAATGGGCATCCTTTTCCGCATGAATTAATTTAAAATATCTGATATTCTTAATTACATATGTAATTGACTTTTCAGGCATTACACATGAAAATGACTAACATTGGGATAATTGTAAATAATAATCATGTTAAAGCATGGCAGCATCTGGTTATCCTTAAGTTATTCAGGCTGGAAGGTTTACAATTTGTAATCATAAATACTTCTGATAGTTCGATAGACAATGATACTACAAAACAATCAGTGGTATATATGTTGCACGAAAAACTGGATAAAAAAATCTTCAGGAAGAAGTTCAATTTTAATAAAAAAATCGATATCAAATCTTTTACAAAAGAAATTCCGGTTTTTGATCTCAATTCATTTGGTATTGATTTGTTTAATTCTGAAAATGATTCTATTGCAGAATACTTACACAAATATGATTTGGATTTTATCCTGAATTTTGGTCTGCAAAATTGTGGAGGAAAATTTACTCAGGCTGCCAGAAAAGGAATCATTTCATACATCTTAGATGGAGAAAATGTTGCCAATCCATATCCTCCCTGTTATTGGGAAATGGTTAAAAGTGTGCCGAAGATCGGAGCATCTTTGATTCTAACTGATTTTGATGGAAAAAATTCAGTCCTTTTAAAGGTTAGCTTATCTACCTATCCAAATTCAATTCATATTAACAGGGATCAGATTTATAAATTAGCGGTTCTCATAATTCCAAGACTTATAAAAAAGTTCAATACTTCTGGAGAATTGCCTGTTAATAATACCCTTGACTCAAGTAGCCTGGAAGTTGAAACACAACATGCTGAAAACTATGATTTTAACTTACCGGGTTCATTTGTAGCGATTAAGAATATTGGAAAGCTGTTTTTCAGGTTCTTGTCCAGAAATTTGTTCTACAAAGAATTAGGACTTTGGTCAGTGCTTTATACACAAAACCGATCCTCTGATCTGTTGGATCTTCAGCTGAATACATTCTGTTATCTGAAGTATAAGAAAGGAACCTTCATTGCCGATCCTTTTATTATTAATAAAGAAGGGATATCATATATTTTTATAGAGGAGTACGATTATAAGAAGGCCAAAGGCCATATTTCAGTAACTTCAATTGATAGCCAAGGAAATCAGAGTTCAATACAGAAGATTATCGAAAATCCTTTTCATATGTCATATCCATTTGTTTTTGAAGTAGATGGAACTCATTACATAATTCCTGAAACCAGTTCTGATCATACAATACAATTGTATCGCTGCATTGATTTTCCAGGCAAATGGGAGTTTCAACAAAACTTAATGGACAATATTAATGCAAAGGATTCCACATTGTTTTATTTTGATAAGAAATGGTGGTTATTTACATCAGTCAATGATGCCGGTATTAAAGAGTTGGTTTATAACGAGTTATTTCTTTATTATTCGGATGATGTTTTTTCGGGTAAATGGCAGTCTCATCCATTGAATCCAATAGTTACAGATCCAAAATTATCAAGATCAGCAGGAAAGATATTCCAACAGGATGGCAATATCTATCGCCCTTCTCAGGACTGTTTGGGTAATTATGGAAATGCAATTAATTTTTGCAAGATTACTGTTTTGAATGAACATAATTATGAAGAGGTCACAGTTTCTAAAATCAAGCCCGATTGGGATTCTAAACTAAAGGGACTTCATACGTATAATTTTGATGATCAGTTTGCTGTGATAGATGTTTTCCAATCCAGAAGTAAAATATAAATTAGTACGATTTCAGGTTTAGGGTAAAAAAATATTGTTTTCATACAGCAAACTAGCAGAATTAATGTATTCAGAAAATCAAAATGGTAAATCAAACACTCTCAGACGTTCTGGATAAGGATAGCAAAAATAAGCGAGAATCAAAACGAATACTAATCATCGATTTCTGTAATTTTGAAGATTATCCAATTGGAGGATATCTTTCTTTTGTACAAAACATGATGGTGTCATTTGAAAATGAGGTTGCTCTGGTTGGCATAACTACAGAAAAAAATGAGCCGATCGGGCAGTGGTTCAAGAAGAAAATAAATGGAATAATGTTTGATTTTTTTGCTTATGCATATTATTCGAAATCAAAAACAAAACATTTAATTCCTGATAGACTTGCCAGTTACTTTCTGATAAAATATTATAAAGACAAAATAAAAGCTATTAATATACCTAATATATTTATTCAACGCCAGGAAGTGTTAATGGCATTAAGAGAATTGCAAAGTTTCAATGTTTGTTTTTGTTTTGCAGGTTTAGAAAATCCTCTTGCTATTTCAAAATATTGGTATTCAAATTATATCGCGAAAAATTTTGAACAGATTTTCTTTAAGCGGTTAGTTAATGTCGATGTTATTTTAGCATCGGGAGATGAAATATCAATTAAGGATATGATTTTTCGAAGCAAGGAGTTAATTATAAGTTCATTTGTAACTCAATTCCCATCAAGAATTAATACTGATATATTTAGACCTCGAATAAAAAGCGAAGTTCGTATTCAACTCAGAATGCCTTCCGAATCATTAATAATTGTAACTACTGGAAGGTTAGGGTGGGCAAAAGGATGGAAGTTTATGATTGATTGTTTTTGCCTTTTTGAAACAATAAAACCTGGAAGTCTATTCTACTTTATCGGAGAAGGAGAAGATTTAGGGAAAATTAATGATTATATTGATTTAAAAGGTAAAGCAGGGAAAATTATTTTGGCCGGAAAGAAAAATGCTGACGAAGTAGCTCTTTTTTTAAATGCAGCTGATTTGTTCATAATGGGTTCATATAAGGAAGGTTGGTCAACTTCATTGATTGAAGCAATAGCTTGTGGCACTCCAGGATGTGTTACAAATTTTAGTTCAGCAAAGCAAATTATTATTGAAGGTAAAAATGGATATGTTATTGATGAGCACAATTCAGATATATTTGTAACAGGAATGCTTAGTGCTATAGAACTTAAGAAACCTGTTTTTAATGAAAATATACAAGCTTATTCAGCAAGTAAGCTTAAAGATGATTTACTAAAAACCTGGAAGCTTTTATGATACATTTTATACGCAAAATCAGGTTTTGTTATTTGGTATTATTAAAATGGAGGAGGTTTTCATTTGGAGAAAATCCATATATCGGCAGATTTGTATATATGTGGGCAAAACATTCTATCATAATTGGAGATAATTTTTATATAGGAAAGTTTTCCCAAATTGAATGTGATGCAGTAATAGGGAACAATGTTATATTCGCAAATCGTGTAGCGTTGGTTGGTAGATATGACCATAATTTTCAACAAATTGGAGTGCCTACTAGACTTTCGAGTCAAATAAGGGATCAAGATTATAATTGGAGAGGGCTTACCGACAAAATAATAATTGAAGATGATGTTTGGATAGGATATGGCTCAATTGTATTAAGCGGAGTGAAGATTAGTACTGGAAGCATAATTGCTGCTGGCTCTTTGGTTACCAAGAATGTTGAGCCGTACTCGATTTACGCAGGAGTTCCTGCAAAAAAAATAAGGGATAGATTTGATTGTGATCTTGACCTAAAAGAACACATAGAGCTATATAATAAAAATTTCTCCTTCAACACTAAGTAATTTTAAAACAATTATAGCTTTAATAATCAGCGACCTAGCTTTCTATAAAATGTTGTCTTATTTAGTTTACTTATAAATAGACAAAAGCACCAACATAAACATTAGAAAATATCCACCGGAAATATTTATGAATTCACTATTTAAATATCTATTGTTAGTTTTATGAATCTCTTTGTTTCAGACCTCAATCTATTTAACACTGATTTAGAGAATCTTCCTGATTCCAAATTGCTGATAAATACTATTAATGCTCATTCTTTTAATACAGCCCAAATAGATAAATTGTTTTGTGAAGCGATTCGGAATTCTGATATTTTACTCCCGGATGGAATCTCGATTGTATTAGCTACGCGATTTATATATGGACGAAAGTTAAAAAAAATAGCCGGTTCCGAATTATTTTTTTATGAGATGAATAGATTAAATAAAAAAGGCGGAAAATGCTTTTTTCTGGGTAGTAATACAAAAAATTTAAAACTAATAGTTGAAAGAGCTAAAATTGAATTTCCAAACGTAATAGCATATTCGTTTTCTCCTTCATTTAATAAAGAATTTTCGATTGAAGAAAATAAACAGATTCTTACAATGATTAATTCATCTAAACCGGATGTGTTATTTATTGGCATGAGTGCACCTAAGCAGGAAAAATGGGCATATCAACATTTTAACGAACTGGATGTTAACCATATTTGTAGCATTGGGGCTGTGTTCGACTATTATTCAAGGCGGATCAACCGGGCGCCAGAAAGCATAATTAAGATTGGATTAGAATGGCTTCATCGTTTAATAAAAGAGCCAAGACGTTTGTGGCATCGTTACCTGATAGGCAATGCGAAATTTATATATCTAATACTGAAGGAAAAGCTGTTGAAAAATATCAATTAGTTAGTCTCTAAATATGAAGGATATAACACCCATAATATTAATTTGAACGGGATTTCAATAAAATTAAAGTTGGGTTGAAACTGAGAGATCAAAACATAACCTTAACCTTCTTATTAACATAAGTTACAGATGGGTTTATAATACTGTTATGTGGAATTTCAAATTTCTAATGTTTCAATAAATATTATAATTAATTCGACATTATGAAGATATTAGATTATATTATTCTTATACCTAAGAAGATTCGAAAGCCAGTAAAGGATATTTTAGATGTATTTCATTTAAAATACAATCAAAATAATATAATCAAAAAATACAGAATATTTAGCATTAATAGAAAGGGCAATCATTTATCCTATCATTTGACAAATCCTGGCTCCTATAACTTTGAGAAAAAGCAGCAAGAGTTACTATTCAATATTCTCAATTATGCCAAGTTTAATGTACCTTATTATCATAAAGTAATGAGTAATGTGCTTCTTTCGAAAAGTCAAATAATTAACAATTTGAAAGAATTGCCGCTATTGTCAAAAGAAATTATTCGGGAGCAGGGAACAGATATGTATTCTGAACATTTTGAATCACTTCATAAAAATTGGATGAATACAGGTGGTTCTACTGGTGAACCTTTGAGATTTCCGGTTTCAGAAAATTTCGAACATGTTCATCAAAAGTGCTTATACGCTATAATGGGTGCTACCAAGAACGATATTGTTGTATCAATAGATGGAACCCGCATTAATGATAATATATTAAAAAAAAACATATATTGGAAGGAAGGGTTCGGAAATTTCCCATGGGGAACATTTCATTATTCTACTTTATATATGAATGATGGCAATATGAAATATTACATTGATCATCTGAATCTGATTAAGCCTGGAATCCTTAGGGGATATCCATCTGGTTTTGAAAATATTGCAAGATTCTTGATAAACAATGATATTAAGTTGAACTTCAAAATCAAAGGTATTTATTTGACGAGTGAGTATTTTGATCATTCGTTCACTGAATTGCTAAGTAAATGCTTTAATTGTCCAATTTTCGGCCAGTATGGCCATTCAGAGG
>Ga0335397_10000583_pt1 | contig 47708 bp, 56 predicted proteins | sample MAT04_FD_205740 | JGI IMG/M metagenome (GOLD analysis project Ga0335397, IMG submission 205740) | Freshwater microbial communities from Lake Fryxell liftoff mats and glacier meltwater in Antarctica - MAT-04 (spades assembly) (version 2) ...
GTGCCAGCCAGTCGTCGAAGTCGCGGGAGGTGTGAGCGCCGCTCGGACCAAGGTTGCGCAGATCGTGATACGTGAGCCCGCTGCCGATGATCAGCACATTCTCGTCACGCAGGGGCGCCAGCGCTCGGCCGAGTGCCAAGTGTTGCTCGGGGTCGTAGCCAGCCTTGATCGAGAGCTGCACAATGGGAACGTCGGCATCGGGGTAAGCGACATAGAGCGGTGCAAACACACCGTGGTCGAAGCCGCGATCGGGGTCTTGTCGAACGGCGATTCCAGCGTCACCGAGGAGTTCCGCGACCCGTGCGGCCACAGCCGGGGAGCCCGGAGCTGGATAGGTGATGTGGTAAGTGAACTCCGGGAAGCCGCCGTAGTCATAGAGCATCGGCGGATTGGAGTTGTTCTGGACCGTGAATTCCCGTTCCTCCCAATGCGCCGAGATGACCAGGATCGCTGTCGGCGCGACAGCGAGCTCGCGCGGAATCCGCCGGAGCGACTCTTCGAGTGGTGACATATCGAACGGCATCTCGTCTTTCAACCATGGCCAGGGGCCACCCCCGTGGGAAATGAAGTAGGTCGGAAGACGTATTCCTTGGTGCTCGCTCATGATGTGCTCCAGTTCGCTGTGTTGTTCAACAGATATCACCCACTTCGACCGCTAGGCACTCGCCATGCTCTCGTCGACCGCTACGGGAGCAACACCCTGAATGGAACCCGCTACAGAGCGGGTTTCGCAAGTTGTCGTTCCTGCCAGCGTGCCAGGACGACGACGGCCACGAGCGAACCGATCAACGCCATCGTCATGTCCCACTGCGGGTCGAGCAGGTCACCATTGGTGTCAACGAAGTCGCGGGTTGCCTCGCTGCCGATGAGTCCCAGGATCATCTCGATGATCTCGTAGAGGGCCGCAATGCACATGGCCACGCTGATCGACAGGAAGGCGACCAACGGACCGGCCTGCAAGCCTGCATGTCGTCGGAGCACTTCGCGCGCTGCCAGCGCCGGAACGATCCCTTGGAAGAGGTGACCGACACGATCCCATGGATTGCGCGAGATTCCGAGCGTGCTGCCGAGCCATTCGCCGAGTTGCGCGTGCTCGTAGGTCGTGTGGGCGCCGTGAGTGATGACCAGCATCTGAAGCACGGCTGCGACGGCAAGCACACCCGTGATTTCGTGTCGAGCGGAGAACCACCAGACAACCGGGACGGCAACGAGAACCACCACCTCCTCGAGAATCCAATTCACGCGGTCGCCGGTGGTGGCGAACGACACAGCCGCAACGCCAAGCACGCCGAGCATCAGCAGCTCGACCTTGCGGTGACTGATCACCCTCTCGACCGTAGTGGCGGATCGTTCGGTCACGCTCGGCGTCGGGCACGCAACACGATGTCGTCGACGTGGTGCGAAGCCGTGGCAGCCCCGGCGGGCCGGGGCCGCTTCTCGTGAACTTCGATGTCCCAAACCGACGAGTCGACGAGCGCTTGTGCGAAGTCGTCGACACGCAGGAAGGCGTCGGGATCGAACGGGCGGCTGTGTTGGTGGGTGTCGATCGGCGTGCGCATCGGCTCGAGATCGTGGCTCACGACGATGAGCGTGCCGCCAGGAGCAACTGCGTTGAGCGCATTGAGGACACCCCGACCATCGGGGGTACGCGGGATCGATGCGTACTGTGCCGACACGAGATCGAACCCTCCCGTTTCGAACGCGTCGAGCGCGTTCGCGTCCGCGTGATGGCACTCGATACGTAGACCACGCCGTTCGGCCTCGGCAGCAACCCGGTCCAGCGCTCGCTTCGAGACGTCGCTCGCAGTCACCTGCCAGCCCCGCTCTGCCAACCAGACTGCATCGCCGCCTTCGCCGGCGCCGACGTCGAGTGCGCGGCCCGCGTCGCGGCCGCCGATCTCGTTGACGAGCGTGCCGTTCGGATTCCCACTCCAGATCTGGTCGCCCCCGTAGCGGTGATCCCAGTCGGCCTCGTTGGCCGATGGTCGGGCCGCTGCTTGGCTGTGGTCGTTGGCGAGACTGAAGCTGATCATGGCGCCGACCCGACTGCCATCCGCTGCAGCGTGCAGCACCTGCAGCATCGGGTCGGTCACATTTCCTGCGGCGTAGAGACCGGGTATCGCCGTAGCGCCGGTGGCGTCCGTCTCAACAACGTCGCCGAGGCCGGTCGGGTGCTCCGCAGTCCTGAGACCCAGCGACACGAACGGTTCCGCACGCGCTTTGAATCTGGCGCCAATCACGATCACATCGGCATCGATCCGGTTGCCATCGGACATCTCGACTGCGACGACGCGCCCGTCGTCACCCGCAACAACCCGGCTCACCTGCCCGTCGACGACGCTCACCCCGGCATCTCGGAGGATGTCGAGCTCGGGGTTCGATGCATCAACCCCAGCGTGAAGTACCAAGGTGAGTCGGGAACTCAGATGGCTGAACAACACGGCCGGATGAAGGCCCAGTGGGTGGGTGACGATCTGAACAATCCGCTGATCACGCACCTCGAAGCCGTGGCAGAACGGGCAATGGATGACGTCGCTCCCCCAGTGTTCAGCGACGCCGTCGATGTCGGGGAGCACGTCGGCCAGGCCGGTGGCTGCGAGTACTCGACGGGCGACAATTTTGTGGCCGCCCACGAGGTCGATGAGGAAGCGCTGATCGTCGGTGCGGGTGACGTCGATGGCGCGCCCTTCGATGACCTCTCCCCCATAGCTGCGAACTTCCTCCCGCCCAATGGCAGCGAGCGTTGACGGCGGGATCCCCTCGTGACCGAGATAGCCGTGCATGTGCGAGGCGGGGGCGTTGCGCGGGTCGCCGGCATTGACGACGATGACCGAGCGGCGCTGGCGGACGAGCTGCAGCGCAGCAGCCAATCCAGCGGCCGATCCGCCGATGACGGCCACGTCGCAGTGCCGCTCGAAGGTGCGGGGGGTGAGATCACTCATAGGGCGATGCTAGGTTGGAATCCCATAAACCACATGAGCCCTTGCAGTATTCGCAAGATCGGAGGTCAGTCGTGGCAGAACTCAGCGAGATCGAACACGTTGTTCGCACTCGATTACGCAGCCTTCGCACGACGCTGGGATTGTCGCTGGACGAACTCGCAGTTCGTACCAATCTCAGCCCCTCCACCATCAGCCGGATCGAGACCGGCAAGCGGACGATCAGCCTCGACGTCCTGCTCCCCCTCGCCAACGCGCTGCAGGTCGACCTTGATTCCCTCCTCGACGTACGCAGCGACGACGACGTGGTGATCCGCCCGGTTCCGAGTTGCTCGGGTGATCGCACCACCTGGATGCTGAGCCGACCAACCGGCAACACCATTGCGGTCAAGATGCGGTTTGAACCAACCCACCGCGCGCCGAAGCAGCGCGTCCATCCCGGTCACGATTGGTTCTTCGTCATCGAGGGCCGGGTCCGGTTGTTACTCGGTAAACGCGAACTCATCGTCGAGACCGGCGAGGCCGCCGAGTTCGCCACCATGACCCCACACGCCGTCGCGGCTCTCGGCGGCCCAGCCGAACTCATCATGATCTTCGACCGCGACGGCCAACGCGCCCACGTCCATCACGAACCACACGCGTAGTTGCCGACCGTGCGGTGAGCCGAGCGTGCTCCGTTGGTCGCCGGGCATGATGGGAGCTCGCAGACGGAAACGAGATCGACATGACGGGCAACTTCGACAGCTCCACGACATCCGACGAAGTGCTCGCCGGGCTCGATGTGTCCGGCCGACGGATCCTCATCACCGGCGCAGCATCTGGCCTCGGATTCGAGAGCGCACGGGCGCTCGCATCCCACGGAGCCGCGGTGACGGTTCTCGCTCGGAGCCTTGAGCGGGCCAACGGAGCCGTCGCCCACCTCACCGATCTGGTACCCGAGGGCCAGTTCGAGTCGGGAGGGGTCGATCTCGCTGATCTGTCATCGATCCGTTCGTTCACGGATGCCTGGCTGGCCACTCACGATGCATTCGATGTGCTGATCAACAACGCAGGAGTGATGGCGTGTCCCATGGGGCACACGGTGGACGGGTTCGAGACCCAGTTCGGAACCAACCATCTCGGGCACTTCCTGTTGACGGCACGAATGGCTCCGGGGTTACTCCGAGGCGACGCACCGAGAGTGGTGACGCTGAGTTCAGCCGGACACTCGCGTAGCGACGTCGATCTCGACGACCCCAACTTCGAGGTCACGGACTACTCGCCGTGGAACGCCTACGGGCGGGCGAAAACCGCTAACGCTCTGTTCGCGCGGGAACTGGCCAACCGCGGTGGCGATCTCGGTCTGCTGTCCTACTCGGTGCATCCTGGCGGCATCGTGACCGACCTCGGACGACACCTCACCGACGAGTTGATCAACGAGATGGTCAGCTTCGCGAAGGAGCGTTCACAAGGAACAGACCCCGAGTCGTCGTCTCCGGGCATGAAGTTCAAGAGCGTCGAGGCGGGCGCCGCGACGGAGGTGTGGGCGGCGACTTCCAGCGATGCTGAGCTGCTCGCACACAACGGCGCCTATCTCGCCGACTGTGGCCTCGGTGTTCTCGGAGCTGACCCGGGACAGAACGGATTCCTGGCGCACCTTCTCAACGACGAACGGGCAGCAGGGCTCTGGGAACTCAGCGAACGAATGGTCGGCGAGGCATTCGCGTTGTGACGACACGCCTGAGCTGAACCCCTCGAGCCGAACCCGTCGAGTGCGGGCAATACTCCGGTGGGCCGCAAGCGCGCACGCGTAGCGACACGGGATGTGGTCCAGGCTTCGCGCTTCGCACGACGTTGGAGTCGGTGCGGGTGGCTTACTCACCCCCCGAATTGAGGGGCGGCATCGCCGGGCTACCGTCACCACTAGGAGGAAAGCCAATGAGTCAACTCAACGTGAAAGATCTGTTCGGAGTCGAGGGCAAGGTGGTGCTGGTGACCGGGGGCTCCCGTGGCATCGGCGAGATGATCGCTGCGGGATTCCTGGCCAACGGCGCCACCGTGTACATCAGCTCACGCAAGGCCGACATCTGTGACGCCACCGCGAAACGTCTCGCCGAGGAGTACGGCGGAACGTGCGTATCCATCCCCGCCAACCTGGCTGAGCTCGACGGCATCAACGCGCTCGTGGCAGCGCTGCGAGAACGTGAGTCGCAACTTGATGTGCTCGTGAACAACGCCGGCGTGTCGTGGGGCGCGTCGATCGATGACTTTCCCGAAGCCGGTTGGGACAAGGTGTTCGATACCAACGTGAAGGGCGTCTTCTTCCTCACCCAACAGCTGCTCCCCCTCCTCGAAGCCGGCGCAACCCCTGGCGATCCGTCGCGGGTGATCAACATCGGCTCCATCGACGGCATCAGGACTCCAGCCTTCGACACGGTCTCCTACGGACCGTCGAAGGCTGCTGTGCACTCGCTCACTCGCCAGCTCGCCGCCAAGCTCGTGCGACGCAACATTTTGGTCAATGCCATCGCCCCCGGACCGTTCCCCACGTGGATGCTGAGCACGGGAGTCGGCACCGGGGGCGACGTTGAGGGCACCGATTGGGACGCTCTCGGGACGACCATGCCCCGCGGACGGATCGGCACCCCAGAGGACATCGCCGGTCTGGCGATCTTCCTCGCCTCACGAGCCGGAGCGTTCACCGTTGGCGAAGTGATCACCTGCGACGGCGGCATGGTCGTTTCCTGACCGGGCGACCGCGCTCAGTCAGCCGCAGTCAGCCGAACTCGGGCGGCGGAAGCGTCGACGGTCCGACGATCTCGTCGAGCCAGTAGTTCATCGGCGCAGCATCGCGCCAGACGCCCTGGATGTACCCCAACGCCTTCGCAGTGGATTGCCACTTGGCCCGGCTGAACATGCGGGAAATGACCAGACCTTTTCGGCGCGCGAGTTCGATGCGGGGATGTTCGCGATCCCACCCGCGAGGTGCGATCTTCAGCGTCTCTGCAGCCGTGACGTCGTACCCGGCCGCCGCCAGATCATCGGTGACTACTGCGATGCGCGACCCCAGCGCCTCGTCGAGCAGCGCTTCACGGAACCTCGCGAGTTGGTCCGTTGCCAAGTGATACATCCCGGAGCCGACGAAGAGCCCCTCCGACGACAGCTGCACGTAGTACGACGAGCCGCCATGGCTCTCGGTCATCGCCCCCGTGACGGTCTTGTACGGTGACTTGTCCTTCGAGAACCGGACATCGCGATTCGGTCGGAATCGGTGCAGCGGACCGAATTCGTCGTGGACTGCGGCCGCCAGCGCTTCGAACGGCGCAACGATTGCGCTGTCGTAGGTCGGACGGTGCTCGAGCCACCAGGCCCGGTTGTTGTTCGCCTCGAGCTCAGCCAAGAACTCGAATGCTGCGATTGGCCATCCCGTGAAACCCATGACGGAATCGAACTGTACGGCCTTCGGGCGAAGACGCCCGAGCGATCCTCGCGGGCGAGCCGACGGAACATCGTTGCGAGCCATTCGGCGCGGTCGACCAACTGGTTCAACCCTTGGCGAAGGCGCAGGCCTGGCCGAGCAGCGAGTCCTCGACGTGGGCACCGGCTGTGAGGACGAGCCCCTGGTCGGGGTCGATCCGAATCTTTCTACCCCCGCCGACCTGGATCGTGACGGCTCCATCGATTTCGAGAGTGAAGGTCGCGGTGACGCGTCCTTGGCAATCGAGGACTTGGGAAGTGATGAGGTACGAGCTGGGTTCCATCTTCGCCATATTAGGAGTGATTCTCATTCTTTGTTATCGTCCCCCCATGCAACAGCTACCGGTCACGGTGCTCTCGGGATTTCTCGGCGCCGGTAAGACCACCGTCCTCAACCACGTGTTGGCCAACCGCGAGGGCAAGCGGGTGGCTGTGATCGTCAACGACATGAGCCAGGTCAACATCGACGCAGACCTCGTCCGTGGCGGCGGCGCCAGCCTGGACCGCACGACTGAACAGTTGGTCGAAATGACGAACGGGTGCATCTGCTGCACGCTTCGCGAGGACCTCCTCATTGAGGTCGCCCGCCTAGCTGCCGAAGATCGATTCGACTATCTGCTGATCGAGTCGACGGGTATCTCCGAGCCAATGCCCGTCGCCTCAACGTTCGCATTCGTCGACGAGGACGGCTCCTCGCTCGGCGATCGTGCGCTGCTCGACACGATGGTGACCGTCGTCGACGCCGAGCGCTTCAGCGACGACGTGGCGTCGGTTGATGACTTGGCAGCCCTCGGAGTCGGCGCCGACGATGACGATGAGCGGACGATCGTCGATCTGTTGATCGACCAAGTCGAGTTCGCCGACGTACTCCTCATCAACAAGTGCGATCTTGTCGACGAGGCAAAACTTGGCGCACTCGAAGCCCTCCTCGGCCGCCTCAACCCTGGCGCCGCAGTCGTGCGGGTCGAGCGGGGCAACGTGGCACTCGACGCGATTCTCAACACCGGACGCTTCGACTTCGCACAGGCCGCCGAAAACCCCGGTTGGGTGCGTGCTCTGAACGGAGAGATGCCGTCAGAGACCGACGAGTACGGCATCGGGAGCTTCGTGTACCTGGCTCGTCGACCGTTCCATCCGAAGCGCCTCGCACGAGCTCTCCGCGATCCCTTCGACGGCGTGTTGCGATCCAAGGGTTTCGTCTGGATCGCTAGTCGACCCGAGGTGATGGGTCTGTGGAGCCAAGCGGGCGGGTCACTGATGCTCGAACCACTCTCGCGATGGCTGGCCGATACCCCCGTCGACGACTGGCAACTGGACTCCGATGAGACCGAGTCCATGGAAGCACTCTGGGATTCTGCAGTCGGGGACCGTCGTCAAGAACTCGTATTCATCGGCGTCGACCTCGACGAGGCGGCAATCCGACGCCGGCTTGATGATGCCCTCCTGCACGACCGGGAGATGGCGGCCGGTCCGCGCCGATGGCAACGCTTCCGCGATCCGCTCCCCCGTTGGGATCTCGGCGATCTCGGCGACCCGGATGGCCTCCACACGCACTGATCCGTCACAAGACACGACCCAAGGAGACAACCAATGTCCCAAGTGTGCATGGTGACCGGAGCCCGACCGGGCTTCGGGAACAACGTCAGTCACAGCCAACGAAAAACCCGCCGAATGTGGAAGGTCAACACCCAACGGAAACGGTTCTGGGTGCCGTCAGAACACCGCTGGGTGACGCTCACCGTCTCGGCACGCGGGATCAAGACCGTTCAAAAGAATGGCATTGAGTCGGTGCTCGCAGACCTTCGCCGTCGCGGAATGAAGCTCTGATGCCGAAATCAACAAGCCGGCCGATCATCAAGCTTCGCTCCACCGCTGGAACTGGTTTCACGTACGTCACCCGCAAGAACAAGGTGAACGACCGTGAACGGATTGAGCTCATGAAGTACGACCCAAAGGTTCGACGTCACGTGTTGTTCCGGGAGGAGCGCTGAACCGCTCACTTCCAGTCACGATTGTCACCGGCGGCTTCGGCGCCGACACCACGGCGCTCACCCGCCGCTTGATCCATGGGACTGGCCTTGAGCGGACAGCAGTCGTTCACTCGGGCGCCGACCCCGGCGACCTCGGTGCCTGGATCCAGATCCATACCGAGGAAGGAGTTGCATTCACCGCTGACGATGACTGTCCCTGCTGCGCCCTTCGCCTTGACCTCATGACGATCGTCGAGGACCTCTGCAGGCGTCGCGAGCGTCCTGATCGCGTGATCATTTCGACCACCGGTGATGCCGATGTGGCGACGATCGTTGCAACACTTCTGGCTGACGGGATGCCGGGCTACGCAATTCACCTCGACGGCATCGTAGTTGTCGATGAACCCACCGCTTCCGTATGCGGTCACCGGTGGTCGCCGGATGATGCATACACGACGCAGCGCCTCGCCATCGCCGATCGCGTGGTGTGCGATATCGCCGCCTTGTCCAACCTCGGGCTCCGACGCTTGGTGACTATCGGGGCCTTCGATCCGCACACGACCGCCCGGCGGCTCGAAGGTCCCCATCCCTCGGAGCACACCGTGCCACTGGCGCCAGCATCGGGTGGTTGGTCGACGGCTCTCGTCGGTATTCAGGGGAACCTCGATCCCCATCGTCTCGAAGAGTGGATGTCGGAGGTTCAGCATCAACTCGGTGCGGATCTGCTCCGACTCGAGGCGGTCCTCGCGATCGACGACGAGCCGAACCGACTCATTGCACACGGATGCCGGACCACACTCCGCTTTTCCGATGGCTCGATGTGGGGTGAAACGGCGCGACGATCAGTGATCCGCCTCGTCGGCAGCGAGATCGATATCGATTCCTTGGCCGATCGGCTCCGGTGGTGCCTCCTCCGGTGATGGCAGCCGCTGAGGGTGCATGCAACGTTCCGAAGCTGCAGTTGGATGAGGCGATCTCGCATCTGTCCTGGTCAGACGACGGGAATCGTCTCTACATCGGAAGCCGGGGGCGTCAGCACATGATTGCCGATCTCGGCGGAATCCAGTTTCTGCCATCGTTCGAACGAGGGGTCAGCGCCGCGGCTTGGAGCCGCGACAGCTCTGCGCTCGCCATTGGCTCGCCCGACGGTCAGGTGCTCGTCGACACAGATGTTGGTCGTTGGCACGTCGATGAGGGTGGTTGGGTACACGACCTCTGCTGGAGCGGAGATCTCCTCGCGGTGGCAAGCGGTGAGAGCGTTGCGGTCCATGCGCACGACGGAACGCTCGTGCGTCGCTATCCCCTCCAGCCGGGTCCGGTCATGGCGGTGACTTGGATACCGGGACCGAGTGGAGATCTGGTGATCGGCACGGTCGGAGGCCTTCGCAGTTTCGACCCGATTGACGGGTCTCGGCGGGACCCGGTGTCGGCGTCAGTGTCTCCGGGAGCGGTGCTCGTTCTCCGTGTATCACCGGACGGTCGGGCGCTCGCATGCGGCGATTTGACCGGCGATGCGCGTGTTCTCTTCCTGGAGTCGGACCATGAATGCGACCTCGGCGGGTTCCCGATCGGGGTCAGGTTGCTCGCGTGGACGACGACCGCCACCCACCTGGCTGTGGCCGGCGGTGTTGACCTCACCGTGTGGGAAGTTGGGGCCAACGATGTCGCGTCAACCCCGATCGTGCTCACTGGGCACGCTACCGAGATCACCGCCCTCGCAGCAGCCACCCACGACGACATGGTTGCGACCGGCGACGCGGATGGGACCGTCGTGGTCTGGACACGGACAGACGTCTGGCGTCGGTCGCGCCAACTTGTTTGTCGGGCCACCGTGGCCGATATCGCCTGGCGTCCCGACGGCCAGGTGCTTGCGGTGGGCGACGATGAAGGAAACGTGTACTTCTCACACCCGTAAGAATCTTTGGCCGTCGGTGGCTCAACGACATCCCGAGAGTTGCCGCACCCGAAGACCGTCCGGTCAGGGCTTCGCGTCCCACCAATCTCGGAGAAGCCGTTCGCACTCCTCGAAACCGAAGCCGGGACCCTGGGAGCTGAGCAGCGCAAGGGCTTGGCCGACCTCAGGACCTGAGCCGATACCGAGCAGCGCCATCACTTGCTCGCCGTTGATCGCTGGCCGCTCACGCCTCAACGTATCCTCCCGAGCCAGAGTGCGGATTCTCGCCGCCAGTTCGTCGACGTCGGCGTTGAGCTGACGCCTTTTGAATGCGTGGCGTGTCGTGCAGTCGTACCGGGCAAGGTCGAGTAGATCCTCGAGCAGCGGACCGGCGTCACGAGCGAAGCGGCGTACTGCGGCGTCGGTCCAGCCATCTCGATATCCGTGGAATCGTCCGCTGAGTCCGACCAGCTCCGCCACCTCGCAGGTCAGCGTTGGGTCGACCTCCATCCGCTCGAGGCATCGACGAGTGAGACGCGCGCCCGCCACCTCATGGTGTCGAAAGGTGACCGTCCGGTCGTCGACGTGCCGGGTTACCGGCTTGCCCACGTCGTGGAAGAGCGCAGCGAATCGCAGCCGAAGTCGTGGCGGCGTCGATCCGGTCACCATGAACGTGTGGGCGAGAATGTCTTTGTGTAAATGGCTCGAGTCGTCTCCCATGTCCAGGTCCGAGATCTCGGGCAACCACTTGTGGATGAAGCCGCTGCGGTGGGCGTCCCTGAGCGCTGCCTCCGCGTCGCTGGACAACAAGATGCACAAAAGACGAACTCGAGCGTCCCCGACGTCCGCCGACTCAGGTATGTGCGTTGGAGGAGAGGGCACCCGCTCATTGTAATGGGAATGGGAATGGTTCCTATATCTTCTGGTCCTGCGCCCTCATCACATCTGAGCAGGAATGAGAATCACTCCTATTCACCGCTATCCTGTGGGGCATGCAGACCACTCGCTCCACGACCACTACCCGCCGGATCGACGTGGCCGTGATCGGCGCCGGTCCCCACGCGCTCACTCATTGCGCTCATCTCCTCAAACGCCGCCCGTCACTTCGGACATCGTTGTGCGTGGTGGACCCACGGCCCGGCTGGCTCGGGGCATGGCAGCACTCATTTCAGCGCTTCGATATCAAGCACCTGCGGTCACCGGTGGTGCACCATCCGTCTCCGAATCCGTCCGCGCTGGGTGTCCACCACCTCGCAACGCGCGATCGTCTCTACGGGCACTACAACCTTCCGTCCACTGACCTTTTCGAGGCCTTCTGTGGCGATCTCGTCGATACGCTCGGACTCGAATCGTGCCGTCGCAACACCTCCGTTGAATCCATCAATTGCGCTGGAGACCGAGCAGTTTCGTTGCGCTGTTCCGATGGCACCAGGATCGATGCGAGCTGTGTTGTGGTTGCGGTCGGCGGGGGTGGGCCCAACGTTCCTGCGTGGGCGGACGGCCACAGCAACGTGTGTCGACACGCATCGCAGGTCAATCTCGGGTCGGAGGATCTGACGGGACGGACCATTCTCGTCGTGGGTGGCGGCTTGACCGCTGCTCACCTGGCGCTTGGCGCCATTGCACGCGGAGCACACGTGACGTGGGCCGTTCGCCGAAAGGTGAGAATTTCGGAATTCGACACTGATCCCGGCTGGCTCGGACCGAAGGAGCTGGATCGATTTTCTCGCGAAGCAGATCCAGCCGCTCGCCGAGCGATGGTTCTCTCAGCCCGCGGCGGTGGTTCGGTCCCGGATTGGGCCCGGGATGCCCTCGCCGTTCAGCGTGACGCAGGTCGCCTTCGCTGGTGCGAACACACAGAGGTGGTCTCGATGGGTCAAGCCCCCGACGGTTCCGGACGAACGCTTGCACGGGTTCAGGTAGCAGATGCGCCCGGACTGTCCGACGAGATCGTGGACAACATCTGGCTGGCCACGGGTTGGCGTCATCACCTTGACCAACTTCATCTCCTCGACGCGCTCCGCCGCACCCATCCCGTGACAGAGGTCGACGGCATTCCGGTGCTCGGATCTCACCTCCGTTGGGGAGACGCACCGGTGTGGCTGACCGGCCCGTGGGCCCAACTCACAGTCGGACCAGCGGCTGGGAACCTCATCGGCGCCCGCTTCGCAGCTGAGCGGGTGGTCGACAGTCTGTTCGATGTGCTCGACGGGAACACTCGCTAGCGCGTCATCTTCGGGGTTGCGTTCCCTCCGTACATATGCGAATATCACTATGTGAGTGCATCCACCGACCGTCACGAAGCCGCAGCAGAGCTACTTCGTTCACTGGCGAACCGTCACCGAGTAGCCATCGTCGAAGCGCTCGATCAGACGCCGCATTGCGTACACGAACTCGTCGAAGCGCTCGGCATCGGCCAGCCGCTTGTTTCACAACATCTGAGGGTGCTCCGAACGAGTGGACTCCTGACAACCGAGCGCAGAGGCAAAGAGATCGTGTACTCGCTGACTGACCACCACGTCGCCCACATCGTGGGCGATGCCATCACACATGCACAGGAGTGACATGAGCATTACCCACGAGATCCACACCGACCACGACCACAAACATCAAGAGGCGTGCGGCCATGTTGCCGTCCAACATGGCGATCACACCGACTACCTCCACGATGGACACGCACATCACGAGCACGACGGCCACTACGACGAGTGCGACCTGACAGACGTCCACACAACCGCCGAGGACCATGGCGATCACCAACACGGCGACAACTGCGGACACGAAACGGTCGCTCACGGCGACCACGTCGACTTTCTCCACGACGGACATCGCCACGCCGCCCACGGCGACCACTACGACGAGCACTGATCACGGGGCGATCACGACCTCGCGAACACGACATCACGACCCCAGCGATCAGGTTCGTGAACGCATAGCCACTCGCTGGGCGGTCCTACCGCGAACTGGGTGACTGGTACTCGCGTCACTCCATGCGGCGGGCTCGCCTTCGAGCTGCGCCAGCGATCAGCGACGCTCCAACGAGGACTGAGATCCCAGCCCAGAGCGTCGTGGTCCCAGATTCGAGTCCCGTTCGGGCGAGCGACTGCTCAGCGGAACCCGTTGCGTTGTTCTGCTGTGCAGAGAGAACGGCTGAGTCCACGTCTGGGCCGGCACCCGGCTGCTGCGTTGCGCCCGACAGTGCTGATGTCGTTGTTTGGGATTGTCCCGGCGCCTTCGGCACGGAGGTCACGCTGGTAGTCGTTGGATTGGTCCGGTTGGCCGGCGTGGTCGTCGTCGACTGGCCCCACGGGGCGAGGGGTGTTGCGTCACCCACAATCACCACGTAGGTCACCTTCGACGACGTGACACTCCCTCCTGGCAACGCGGCAGAGGCGGTGATTCCCAGCCGATATTCTCCGGGTTTCTCGAATGCCCAGCTGGCGTGGGCGTGGGTTCGAATTGGGACATCCACCCGGCTCTTACTCGGCACCGTGCTCTGGAAGATCACATTCGGAGCGCCGAACTGATTCGTGGTGAAGAGCGAAAAGTCTCCGGGACCGCTGAATGAGGACAGAGTGACAGTGACCTTGTCGCCGACCACTTGGCCCGATCCGAGCCGCTCGGTCGACCATCCCGGCCAAAGTATTCCTGGCTGTTGCACCTGAGGGAGCAAGTGGATCGAGGACCCGGCAGCGCCAAGGAACGAGAACTGGTTGCCCGCTGGCACGTTGACAATGGCCGCATCGCGAACCCTGACCTGAACGTTGGACGGGTCACGGAAGACTGACCCACCTGGCTTCGTATCGTCTTTCACTCGGACGTTGAGAGCGCCGCCATCGACGGTGACCTCGATGAGATCGGTGTGGCCCTCAGCGAGTTCGACCCGTTCGGTCGCTTGAGCGGTCGAGTTCAATCTCTCCACGGATTGTCGTTGAGGGAGGACAGAAGTCGCATCAGCGGAGGCGGTCGTGAGAGGGGAAACGGTCGCGGGCGCCGTGACAGGGGACGTCGTTGTTGGCGGAGCCGTTGTGGCAGGAGACGTCGTTGTTGGCGGAGCCGTTGTGGCAGGAGACGTCGTTGTTGGCGGAGCCGTTGTGGCAGGAGACGTCGTTGTTGGCGGAAGCGTCGTTGGTCCCCCTGAGAGGTCGGCGGTCGATGTGGCCGCGGATTCTGTGACCTCGACTGCGGAAGCGTCGCTGATGAGTGGCACCGCCGTGACGGTAGGGACCGTCGGCGGCGATGCCAGCATCGGGGCACATCCGCTGAGAGCCGCGACGAGAATCGTCGCGGCTATCAGTCGAGGATGGCTCGAGCGACAGCGAAACACCGTGCCCGTGGTTGTGATCACGTTGCTCCGCATGGCTTCAGGCCGGCAGAGTGCCGACAACGAACGTGTACGGAACCGGCCCAGAGGTCACGGGAGTCCCGTTCGCAAGGGTGGCGGTTGCACGGAACGTCAGGGTGTAAGTGCCAGTCGCGCTGAACGCCCAGTTGAAGTGAGCGTGCTGATCGACGTTGATCAGCTTCGACTGGGGCCACGCGTTCGATGACGAGAACCACGAGAGGGGGTTACCGAATGAATCGTTCTGGTAGAGGTTGAAGGAACCCGGGCCGCTGACGGAATCAACGTTCCAGGTCAGCTTGTTGGTTTGGAGGACGCCATTTGAGATGCGCTCAGTCGACAACCCTGGCCACAGCAGGTTCGGATCCTGGACCTGCGGTAGGAGCCAGAGCGGCGCCCCTTGTGCTCCGAGGAAGAGGAACGGGGCGACACCTGGCGCTCCGCCGGGCACCGAGGATGCCGGCGGGGCTTGCAGAATCGTCTGGGTCGGATCACGGAAGACCACGCCGGGACCACCGGACTGAGTGGAGTCTTTGATCTGCACCTTCAGGGCGTTGCCGTTGACCGTGACCTCGAATGCATCGATGTGGCCTTGAGACAGCACGAACTTCGGCGGGGCCGGAATCGTGGTGGACGTGGTCGACGTGGTCGTCGGTCCAGGGGGGCCACTTGGCGCAGGGGGGGCGCACGCTGCTGCTATCGCAAGCCCAGCCATGCCCGGAAGGAACAGTTTCAGTACTGATCTTTTCATGTGGGTCTCTGTTTCTGGTGCGCTGCCGCACCGCTTGTTCCCTCCTCCCGTTGGAGGCGAGTCATGAGTTCTGCGACGTTGTGGCACCTAGCTGCTCGCTGGCTCGAGGAGAACGTCGGTGTGGAAACTAGGAGTGATTCTCATTCCTGTCAAACGATGGGGAGATCCGCCGGCCCAGCCGCTCTGGACGCATCGCCCGTTGCCGCAGAAGTGCCCGTACCCACTTGGCCAGCAACCCGTGGCGAGGCGCGAACGTCCAAGCGAAAAGAAACGCTGCGGTGAGAACCAGAACGATGGTGCCGCCAACCGGAAGGTCATAGCTCCACGACAGGTACAGGCCGACGAGTGCCGACGAAGCGCCGATCATCGGGGAGAGCATCATCATGACCCCCAACCGATCGGTCAGGATGCGAGCCGTTGCAGCGGGAGTGATCAACAGGGCGAGGACCAAGATGTTCCCGATGGTTTGCAGCGAGATGACAACTGCCAACGTCACACAGACATACAGAATGATGTCGAGCCAGAACACTCGAAGGCCCATCGAGCGAGCCATCTCGCGATCGAGTGACACCGCCACGAACTCTTTGTGACAGAGAAGCATCACGCCGAGCACCCCGAGGCCGGTGAGACCGACCGTCACGAGATCGCGATCCGGGATGCCGGTGATCGAGCCGAAGAGGAACTGCTGCAACGAGCCCGCGTATCCGGGGGCTTGCGAGATGATCACGATCCCGAGCGCAAATGCTCCGACGAAGAACACTCCGATGATCGAGTCTTCCTTGATCCGTCTGTTCTGAGAAAAAACCGCTACCAACAGAGCTGTGACGACTCCCGCCACCGCTCCCCCGATGACAAGGCTGCCTTGGAGGACGAAGGCGACGGCGAGCCCCGGGAAGACGGCGTGGGCAACGGCATCGCCGATGAACGCCATGCCTCGCAGCACCACGTGACAACCAATGACCCCACACACGATCGATGACATGACCGCGATGGCAAGCGCTTTCGGAAGAAACGCGAGGTCGGGGTTGAAGAGGTCAGTGAGGAAATCTCCGAAGGACACGTCACACCACTTTCAAGATCTTCAGCAGCGGGCTGTTCTCGCTCACGCCGAAGGTGTCCATCCAGAGCGAACTGTCGCACCGGAGCTCGCGGGGAGGGCCGTCCGCAACAATGGTGCGGTTCAAGAGCACCAGGCGTGAACACGCTTCCAGCGCTCCGAGCAGATCGTGGGTCGTCATGAGAACCGCCGTGCCTTCTCTGGCAAGTTCATCGAACAAATCGGAGAGCAACTCCTGGGTCGGCATGTCCAGTCCCGTGAACGGTTCGTCCAACAACAACACATCAGGGGCGAGGCCCAACGCTCGGGCCACCAGGACCCGCTGGCGTTGACCGCCGGAGAGTTCTCCGACCGGGCGGGTCCTGAGGTCAGTCAGTCTCACTCTGTCAATGGCGTCACCTACCGCTATCCAGTCAGAGACTCCAGGGCGGCGCCAACGCCCAATGCGCCCAGTTCGGCCACTCATCACTGCCCGCTCAACGGATATCGGGAAGTCCCACGCGAACTCGTGGCGTTGGGGAACGTATCCAATCGCGGAGCTTCCTCGTCGGGCGGCTCTGCCGTCGACTCGCACGCTGCCTGTTCGAATTCGGATGAGTGACAACAGTGCTCGCAACAGCGTCGTCTTGCCAGCACCGTTCGGCCCAACGAGACCGACGAACTCACCGGCGCCGACTTCGAGGTCAATGTCGTGAAGCACGTTGCGACCGCCAAGATCTACACCCAGCCCATCGATTTTCAAGACAGTCATCAGTCGCCGTCCAGCGGGTCAACGATCGCCGGAGGCGTTTGAGTCGCAGAGTTCGCCGGAGGCGATCGAGTCGCATCCGGTGCCGAGAGCGATTGACGTTGAGCGTCTGCACGCCGTTTGGCCGTTCGACCACGAACGATCACGAGAATGACAGCCCCCAGCATCGCTGCGGCGAGGACCGCAACAGCGATCTTGAGTGTTGCCGATGTTCCCTCGTCCATCGACGGCGCTTGCTTCGCCGGCGACTTCATCGACGCAGATGCGTCCTCGGTTCGGGGCGAAAAACTTGAACGCGTCGAGAGTGCTTCCTCAGCGCTCGCCCCGTCGCCGACCGCGAAGCGAAAGGCCCGTGTGTCTCGAACCGTGGTTCCGTCGATCAGCTCGGCAGAGATCTCGACTTGGGCGAGATAGACCCCCGGCTCGGTGAACACCCAGTTTGCATGGGTGTGTGTGTTGACGTCGACCCAGACCGGCTGAGGAGCCGCTTCGGTGGACTTCCACAACACGTCCGGCGTTCCGAAGTTTCCGGACTGCAGGTACATGACCATGTCGCCAGGGCCGTCGACGCCGAGCAGTGTCATGGTCACGCCACGACTGATCCGTTTCATCATCTGGGGATCCTGGGTGTTCCATCCCACCCACACCACACCGGGCGTCTGTGTCTGCGAAATGACGTGAACCATCTCCCCGGGGGCGACACCGATGAACGCGTAGTTGGGATCTTCGGGCACCGGCTGGGAAGCGGCGTCGGCAATGCTCAGCACGGTTTCGTCGAGGCTGCGCCAGACCGACACGTCAGCGGTGTCATCGTGAATCATCATCGTCCACACCCCGTCAACGAACCGGGGGCCGATGTCGACGTGGCCAGAACTGAGGACGGCTGGCCCGGCAACAATGGGTTGGTCCGCATCGAGTGCCTGATCGAGCGACGGGTCATCTGTCGTGGTCTGCGCCTCGACCGGCGCCATCACGACCACGAAGGTCGTGAGCGCGGCCACCGCCACGAGGAAGGCTCGCCGCACTCGTACTGCTGCAACACGGCGCGATTTCTCGATGTTCACTAGCGATTCTCCTGAGGTCACGTGGACAGGCAGTCGTGCAGCGAATCGGCGTTGAATCGCATCATCGTCACGTAGTCGGTCACCCGAGCGTCGAAGGTGTCGCCATAGATCGGGCACACCTTCACGCCTTGCTCATCGGCGACCTCGGTGAGGGTCGAGCTACGGGCTGCCAAGTTCGGTTCGAGGAAGACGGCCGGGATCTTCAGATTCCTCACCGTCTCACTGAGTTTGCGGCGGTCCACGAGCGATGGTTCCGCCGCGGGGTTCGGCGTCACGAAACCCGAGATTTCGATGTCATAAGCTTCGCCCAGGTAACCAAACGCATCGTGCGTTGTGATGAGGTGGCGTCGGCTTTCGGGGATCGAAGCGATTCGCTCGCGAACGTAGCGGTCCACATCGTCGAGCCGATCGATGTAGCGCGAGGCGTTGGCCCGATAGTCAGCGGCGCCAGCGGGATCGACACCGATGAGTGTGTCCCGAATGAGCTCTACATAGCTGATCGCGTTTCGGACGTTCTGCCAGAGGTGCGGATCGATCTCGCCGTGGACGTGCTTGCCGAGGATCGCCTGGGGCAATTGGTAGACCTCGTCGCCTGGCCGACCGAGAAACCGGAAGCTCGGGCCACCCGGAACTTCGAGCAACGCCTTGTTGGGCACCGAAATCACCGTCGTCGCCGGGTCGTATACCTGTTGGCTGGCATCGCCGCCTCCCTCGGGGTCGGCATAGATGTACATGTCACGGTCGTCGAGATCGACGGTGAGATCAGCATGTCCAGCATCGAGAACATCCCGAACGGTCATCCCTGGAACGGAGCGGGGGTCGACGCCGACCGCGAAGGTGAATGTCTGCCGTCCCATCGCCTGGGGCTTGTCGTCGTCGCTGATCGCGAGTTGCGCGTCCAATGTGAGGTGGTAGATGCCGGGTTTCGTGAACGCCCAGCTCATATGTGTGTGGGCATCGGCTGGCAGGGTTGCGGTGTCGTCGCGGTACCCATCAGACGCATCGAAGCCGTCGAGCGAGTTCAGGTAGACCGTCGGCCGCCCGAAGGACTCCGTCAAGTACGCGACCACGGCTCCGGGGCCCTCGATGTCGGTGCCTCTGACTCTGACGTCAGAGGAACGGGTCGCGCCGAGGTCGGCCCCCGAGCCACGGACCCGCATCCCCAGCCAGATCGTGTCGAGGGACACATCTTCGACCAGCGGGATGATCTCTGCGGAGTACTTCACGGCGCCCTCTGCCAGCGAGATGTTGGGAACACCATCGCCAAGATTGGCGTCGAGCGTCTTGATGATGGCCTGCTGCTCCAACAACACGTAGTTGCTGAACGCCACATCGGCATAGACCACGTTTCGCACATCGCGAAGCGAAGGTTCATACGAGTGAGGATCAGCCTGATCAGGAACGAGTGACGTGACATCGACCCGGTCACCGCCGACGTTGCTGACGAGGTCTCTGAGAATTCCGGTCGTCGTGACGACCTGAACCCGGTCGCTGTTCGCGTCCAGAGTGGGGACAACACCGCAGCCTGTCGTTGCCGCAAGGAGTACGGCAACGACAGGCAACGTTCTGAGGATCACGAGTCAGAGCGACTCACGCTGGTGGATAGGGGCCCACGACGAAGGTGAACGCCTTGGGTCCCGAATCAAGCGGGGTGCTGTCCGCCAACGAGCCAGTGGCCGAGAAGTTGATGGTGTAGGTGCCCGCGGCACTGAACGCCCAGTTTCCATGCACGTGGGCACCGGCAGGAAATGTCGTCTGCTGTGGCAGCGAGTTGTCGCTGTCGAAGATCACGGTCGGCACGCCGAAGCCATCGGTGTTGTAGACGGCGAAGCTGCCCGGGCCCGACACCGAGATCAGATTCCAATTCAAGACGTCGCCGAGCAGCACTCCCGGAGCGATTTCCTCTGATGCCCAACCTGCGTACAACACGCCGGGCGTCTCAGTCTGCGGCAGGACCCAGACGGGCGAGCCTGGCGTACCGAGGAATCCGAAGTTCGGGCCTGCTGGCACGGTGGTCTCGGTTTCGGGCTTTGCCTGAAGGATCGCCTGCGACGGCAGATACTCGACGTCGTTTTCCTCGTCGTGGATGTGCACGAAGAACTCGCCGTCCTCGACAGCTACCCCAAACGCATCGACGTGACCCTCCGACAACACCACTGGCCCTGCCGGGGGCGGGGGTGGTGTGGGCGCGCACGCCGTTGCCCCCATCGCAAACAACGACAGACTCACTGCCAACAAACGCATCCGCATTTTCACTCCATTCGCCTTCACTGCCGATCATCGACAGCCGCGTCATACTAGGAGTGGTTCTCATTCCTTTGCCAATCGGAATGATTCTCATTCTTCACAGCGCGTGCGTAGATTCGGCAACTACCGATCATTGCGACGAGCACTGAACAAGCCGCCGAGAACGTCACTGGACTCTGAGAACAATTCTTACTTCTTGGTCGGGCTGCGCCAGCTTCTCGACCCCATTTGCGTGTTGACCGACGACGCTCGCTTAGCCTGAAGTAGCTCATGTCGCCATCCCGTTCATCGACCACCGCCACACCAGATCTGCATTCCGTCGCGGCGGCTCACCTGCGCGTGATCGGGCACACCTATCCGACCAGGCGTCGTGCGCTCGTCGCGATCTTCGAGCGGGCGACGCAACCCCTGTCGATTCCCGAGATTCTCGAAGAGGACCACGAGCTCGCCCAGAGCTCGGTCTACCGCAACCTCGCCGTCTTGGAGTTGGCTGGGATTGTGCATCGCATCGTGACCAAGGACGAGTTTGCGCGCTTCGAACTGTCCGAGGCGATGAGCGGCCATCACCACCACCACCTCATCTGCTCCTCCTGCGGAACGGTCGCAGACGTCACGCTGCCAGCGGTGGTCGAGACAACGGTGAACCGAGAGATGAACAAGCTGGCGAAACGCCACGGGTTCGTGCCGTTGAGCCATCAGATGGACCTCATCGGGCTGTGCGCCGTCTGTCAGTGACGGAGGCGTCGAAGAAGCACTACTCGGAGGCGGGGCGAGGCGGCACGCACACAACGTTGAAATGCTCCAGCTGATAGATCGCCCGTCGACTCGTCGATACGGCCAGCGAGCCGCTCGGAAGCGCATGACTCAGGATCGTCTGATGGTTCGAACGCCGTCTTTGCGTGCCCAGATGGTGTACTCGAGCTGTTCGCCGATGACTCGGACGAGGCTCGCGGTGTCGAAGACGAGCACGAATGCGGCGCCCGGATGACCCTGGGTTGCGCCATCGGGGCGGAACGCGCCGGAGAGTTTGGCGCCCAAGATGTGATGAACGTTCGCTCCCAGGCGCTGCTCGATCGCGGCTGCAAGTTCTGGGGCGTCAGTGGCGAGCTGCTCCCAGATTCAGTCATCGGTGGCTGCTGTCAGATTCGTGGGCTGTCGATGTGCGCTTCGGGAGTCGTTGGGCACCGAGCACGCCCGCCAACATCATGATGGCGGCGCCGATGAGTCCAGCACGGTCTCCGTTCACGAGTTCGCTCGACTCAGTGTTACCTGACACCGCGTTCGCAACAACGACCGATCCGACGAGCGGCAGGCGGATGTCGACAACGGTCGCAGCTATCACGGTGGTGATGCCACGTTGCGAGGTCTCATCAATGGCCTGTCGCAGGGCTCGGGCAGCGTCGAGATCGAGCGTGGCGGTGCCCGTGAGGGAGATGATCGCCGCCGAGCCGGTCGGGACGTGGTCTCCCCTCGGACCTTGTGAGCAAGGCTGTGTGCTCTGATCGATCCGAACGGCAAGTGATAGACCGTGTTCATTCGGCTACCTGACGGGGTAATCATCCCAAGACTCCAATCCTGTTGGATGAGAGCTTGGACGACGCAGATTGCGACCGCATGCGCAGACCATGCGATTTCGACAACGGATAGGGCCCATGACCGAGCTGCTGCTGGTGGAAGACGACGAACAGATTCGAGCCTCGATGGCCGCAGCGTTGCGTCTCGAAGGCTACGACGTCGGCGAGGCCGCTGATGGTGAATCTGGTTTGGCTGCCTTCGCCGACCGGCAACCAGATCTGGTCGTGCTCGACCTCCGACTTCCGGACCTGAGCGGCTTCGACGTCTGCCGCCGAATTCGAACTCGAAGCAACGCTCCGATCATCTTCGTGACTGCGCAAGATGACAGCCACGACCTGGTAGCGGGTCTCGAGGCCGGCGCCGACGACTATGTCATCAAGCCGGTGGACCCGAAGGCCCTCGCAGCTCGGATACGTGCGCTCCTACGTCGCTCGGCGATGCACGATCGACCCGATAGCCACGCCACGTTCGAGCGCGGCCGAATCCAACTGCGGAAGTCCGAGGGCGTCGCCACTCGAGACGGGCTCGACGTCGGTCTGACGCGCACCGAGTTCAAGCTGTTGTGCGAGTTAGCGGCCCACTCGGGGATGGTGCTCAGCAGGGAACAACTTCTTGAAAGTGTCTGGGGATACGACTACTTCGGGGACAGCCGAATCGTTGACGCCCATGTGCGTCGACTCCGTTTGAAGATCGAAGACGAGCCCGACCAACCCACGGTCATCGTGACCATGCGCGGGCTCGGCTACAAGCTTGCGGTCGAGTGATGTCACTTCCACGGGGAGCCCCGAGTGGCAGCACGACCGAACGCGAGGGTCCGGCGCCATCGCGCCGTAGGTCGAACGGGCCGTGGCGAGCAGGGTTGCGCATTCGAACCGCAAGTTCGTTCGCCTTCGGAGCGCTCCTGGTGGCCTCAATCATGGCGGCACTCACGTTCACGATCGCCCGTGCCTACTTGATCGACCAGCGCGAATCGGGCGCCCTGCGTCAGAGCTATGTCAACGCACGCCTCGTCCGAGACGCCCTTGACGACCCCAACGTTGACATCGCAGACCTGTTGACCAGCCTTCGGGCAGACGGCAGATCGGAGGTCGCAGTGCTCGTCGGCGGGCGCTGGTATTCAACTTCGGTCGCTGTGAGTGAGCGCAGCATTCCGGCCTCGCTTCGGACAGTCACCTCCGTCGACGAGGCCGGACGTCAACTGATAACGATCGACGGCACGCCGACGCTCGTCAACGGTGTCGCGCTCCCCGGGGCGAATGCCACCTACTACGAGCTGTTTCCGCTCCGAGAACTGGCGATCACTCTCACTGCCATCCGTACCGCGCTGATCGTGTCCGCCGCGACAGCGACCGGGATCGGCGCCCTCGCCGGGTTGTTCGTGAGCCGGCGCGTGCTCCTCCCGCTACGACGGGTCGCCGTTACGGCCAACGAGATCGCCACGGGGCGCATCGATCGACGGCTGGACGCCTCAGGCGACCCTGACCTCGGTCCGCTCACCGATTCGTTCAACTCGATGGTCGATGCCCTTCAGACACAGATCAAGAGGGAAGCGCGATTTTCATCAGATGTCAGTCACGAACTGCGGAGCCCGCTGGCAGCTCTGTCCAGCGCTATAGCGATCGCCAAACGGCGTCGTGGCGCGCTGCCCCCGGACATCGATGACGTCGTCGACGTGATCGACGACCAGGTAAAACGATTTCAATCGCTGACTGTCGACCTTCTGGAAATCGCCCGGGTGGATGCCGGGTCGGCCGACCTCCATCTGGAACAACTCGACCCTGAGGTCTTTGTTCGACGATGCATGGACTCCTACGACGACCCGATCGAGGTTGTGGTCGAGGGCAAGCCGCTCCCGGTGTTCGCAGACAAGCGGAGGCTTCGACAGGTCATGACGAACTTGGTCACCAACGCGACCAAGTACGGCGGAGGGGCCGACGCAATCGTGGTGTCGAACGGGCCGGATCACATGGTTCGGCTGAGTGTCGAGGACCGCGGTCCCGGCGTAGCAGCGGAGGAACGCGACGAGATCTTCGGCAGATTCTCGCGAGGACGCGTCGCTGCTTCACAGCCCGACGTGCGAGGAAGCGGCCTCGGATTGGCTCTGGCCCGCGAGCACGTCTCGCTGATGCACGGCAGCCTGTGGGTCGAAGATCGTGAGGGCGGAGGAGCGCGATTCATCGTCGAGCTTCCTGCCGAGGTCGATGGACACGAGCCGATCACCGAGGGAATCCGGCGATGAGAGCGAAGGCAGCCGCCAGCACGGCGCTTCTTCTCCTCGTGGCAGCGGTGCTCTCGGGCTCATGCGGAATTCCCGCCGAGTCGACGGCCCGACGAGCCGACCCTGCCGACGTGCCGTTCGGTCTCCTCGCACCAGGTGATGTGTCGACGACGACGACGGCGACGCAGATGATTTCCGGGAGCATCTACCTCGTCCGTGAGAGCAAGATCGAAGCGGTTACGAGACAGGTCGGCTCGCCGCCCTCGGCGCAGAGTTGGCTCACCGAGCTCACAAAAGGACCCACCACCGACGAAGCCGACAAAGGATTCCGAACACCTTTCGACCAGCCGAACCTGATCGGCAACGTTCGCGAAGGCGGGGGACTCATTCAAATCGACCTCACCGCGAACTTCACCACCCTGCCGCCACCCGACCAGCTCCTCGCTCTCGCCGTCATCGTGTACACCGCCACAGAATCCAGCCGCGACGACACCGTCGCCTTCACCGTCGAATCCCAACCGATCCGACCGCTTCGTCCAGACGGTCAATCGATCGATGGACCGGTCAAGCGAGCTGACTACGAGACCTTGGTTCTCAACTAGGAGAATCTGCTGAGATGCCTGCCTCGCGGATGATATGTAACTCACTACAACTATTGCTATCCTGCAAACATGCCAGGAAAGCCCGACGGTCGCCGGTCGACGTCGGACCCGAAACGGAGCGACGCGACGTTCGAGGCTCGGATTCTCACGGCGTCGCGGGCACTCGTGGGAATCGCGGCGCGGTCGCTCGCTGACCTCGAGACCGACGTGACGCTCCAGCAGTATCGGGCACTCGTCCTGCTGGCGCAGTTCGGCGAACAACGGATGACGGAACTCGCCAATGCGCTGGCCATCCACCCTTCGACGACGTCGCGGCTGTGTGATCGACTCGCCGTCAAGGGCCTGATCGAGCGGGGTCAGGCCGCCGACAACCGTCGCGAGGTCGTCGTCGGGCTGACGGTCGCCGGGCGGGCTGTCATCGAGTCAGTAACGAAGGCTCGCCGAAGAGAGATCGCGAATATCGCGAGCAAAGTCCCCGCCGGAAAGCGGGCCGATCTCCTGCATGCGTTCGAGACGTTCGCGACGGCCGCTGGTGAACTGCCCGACGACGCGTGGAAGCTCGGATGGTCATGACCGCCACCGAACGTTCGAATCGCAATTCCGCGACATCGGTCATCCGCTCCTTGGGCGCAGGAGTCCGATGACCAGGCCGACGCTCAACCGTGACCACACGCTCGCCGTGGCGATGCTTCTCGGCGCCGCGGTCGGAGTCGGAGTGTTTGCGTTCGAACGCACCATCCAGTTCATGCTCGACAACGTGCGGGCTGCACCCACCGCTGTGATGATCGTGGCGCCCAGTGTCGGACTGATCGTGACGTCGTTGATTCTGCGACTCGGACCCACGCCCCGATCACGTTCGACCGCGGATGAATACCTCCTGAGCATCCACAACCCGACCCGTCAGATCCCCATCCGCCAGATCGCCGTTCGCATGTCGGCCGCCGTCGCGACGCTCGGCGCTGGCGGATCCCTGGGCCTCGAAGGCCCAGCGATGCTGCTCGGTGCCGGAACGGCCGACAACGCCGGGCGGCGGCTCGCCCGACGACTGGTCGTCGACCATCAAGCGCTGCTCGTTGCCGGTGCGTCCGCCGCGGTTGCCGCCGTCTTCAAAGCGCCTGCGACGGGGGCGGTGTTCGCGCTCGAAGTGCCCTACCGCACCGACATGGCACGTCACCAACTGCTTCCAGCGCTCGTCGGCGCGGCCTCCGGCTACCTCGCGCTCGTCAGCCTCGCCGGCACTGATCGCCTGTTCCCAACCGGAGACAATCCACCATTCGATCTCCGGGACCTCGGCGGAGCGATCCTCATCGGAATCGTCGCCGGCGTGCTCGCCCGACTCGTGTCCCGGGCGATCCGCTGGGCCAAGCACTGGGCCAAATCAACCAGTGCAGCCGTCCGACTCCCAGTCGCCTCGCTCGCACTGAGCGGCGTGGCGTGGGCCGCATTCACCCTCACCGACCAGCCACTCGGAATCGGGCCCGGCTACCTCGTCCTGTCGTGGCTCGACAACCCAAAGCTGGCCGTCTGGGTCATCGTCGCCATGTTGGTCTTGCGCCTCATTGGGGTGGTCGCCACCACGGCTGGTGGCGGAGTTGGTGGATTCTTCATCCCCCTGGTCGTCATCGGAGGCCTCCTCGGCCGCGCCGCCGCGGGCATCGCCGGCACTGCCGGCTCGGGTCTCTTCCCAATCCTGGGGGTTGCCGCCGTACTGGGCGCCGGCTACCAGGTCCCACTCGCGGCGGTCATGTTCGTCGCAGAGTCCAGCGGACGGCCCGGCTACGTCGTACCTGCGCTCCTCGCCGCTGTTGCCGCTGACATTGCTGTCGGCCACGACAGCGTCACCGACTACCAACGAGATAGAGCATGACCAATCCGCCCCTCGCGACACCCGGCCCCTCGCGTGGCCGAATCGCGCAGGTGGCAGCAACTGTGGTGTCGCCCCCGCAGGCGGTGCCGGCGGCGTGACAATCCCCGACAACCCGGAGGACACCAGAGTCGGGGAAGTTGCCGCGCCCATTTCGGCGAGACTGCCGCGACCAGTCCGACGATTCGTCCGAACGGAATCCGCCGGCGCCGCCGTGTTGCTCGCCAGCACGCTGATTGCCCTCGGATGGGCGAACTCTCCGTGGCACCAGTCGTACGAGACGTTGCTTCACACGGACTTCACCCTCTCTGCTGGCCCGTGGGCGCTGCGCCTCGACCTCCACCAACTCGTCAACGACGCTCTCATGACGCTCTTCTTCTTCGTCGTGGGATTGGAGATCAAACGGGAACTCACCGACGGAGAGCTCAGCGACCGCCGCAAGGCGACGTTGCCGGCACTCGCCGCCATCGGGGGAATGATCGTCCCGGCGAGCATCTTTGTCGCCATCACCTTGAGCTACGGCGGCGCGAAGGGCTGGGGTATCCCGATGGCAACCGACATCGCGTTCGCGCTCGGGGTCATCGCGGTGTTCGGGACTCGACTCCCCGACGGGCTCAGGGTGTTCATGTTGGCACTCGCGGTCGTCGACGACATCGGCGCAATCATCGTGATTGCGATCTTCTATTCGACGTCGATCAACCTGGTTGCGCTCGCCGTTGCCGTGCTGCTCCTCGGCCTCGTCGTCGCGCTACGTCAACGCCAGATCATGCTGACTCCCATCTACGCGATCGTTGGGGTGGGGGTGTGGCTTGCGACCTATGCGTCGGGGGTTCACGCCACCATCGCGGGTGTCGCACTGGGGCTCCTCACCCCCGCAACCGCGCTCACTGGGGGCCAGATCGCCCGCGAGTGGGCCGACGACCTCGATGATGAACCCACCGCCCCCGAGATCCGGGCGATGACCCAACTCGCCCGCTCATCAGTGTCGGTCGCTGAACGACTCCAGTACCGAATCCATCCCTTCACAAGTTTCGTGGTGATCCCACTCTTCGCGCTGGCCAACGCCGGTGTTCGGATCACCGCCGATGCGCTCGGCGCCCCAGGCGGGGCTGCAGTTGCGCTGGGTGTAGTGACCGGCCTCGTGATCGGCAAGACCATCGGGATCACCACGTTCACCTGGCTCGGCGTCAAGGCCGGCGTCGGAAAACTCCCAGCGCAGATGACCTGGGGCCACATTGTGGGCGCCGCGACCATCGGAGGCATCGGGTTCACCGTGTCGCTCTTCATCGCGGATCTCGCGTTCACCGATCAGCCGATGCTTCAGAGCCCAGCCCGGATCGGGGTCCTCGCCGGATCAGCGCTCGCTGCCGGCGTCGGCTCCCTCGTGCTCTGGGTCGCCTCGAGGCAAACCGCCTCCCCCGTGAACTCGGCGGCAGCCGACGGTGCTTCGGTCGAGGTCGTGGGATATGTGACGCCTAGGGTGGCGCCCGAACCGGAGACACTCGACATGGCTGATCACCCCGCACCAACCCACTTGCCGGACGACCCCGGAGTCGTCCATGTTCAATTCGGTGCCGGAACGCTCAGCAGCGTGGCGGTCGCTCTCGACGAACTGCTCAGCCACCTCGAAGCCAACTCGGCCGTCATTGTCGACCTCGATGGGGTGAGCTCAGAAACCAACGAAAACGACATCAGCACGATCGGCGACGCTCTCAGAGCAGCGAAAGACCGTGGTGTCATCATTGTGATCGCGGCGCCGGACGAATCGGTGCGATTGGAACTCAACCGACGCGACATCGACCGGATCGCGCCGGTCCGCTTCGGCATTGACGACGCCCGAGTCATCATGGACCGCATGATCTCCATCTGACGACGGCGAACAGTCACGGCGAACCGAGCAATTCGCGGTCACAGCGCCACCCGTGGCCGACGGTCTGACGCCACGGCGTTCGACGACCCCTTGGAGCGCGCTGCGGTGGCGGAGAGGATGGCGCCGAGGGCGATCCCGAACATCATGTGCTCGATCGCGAACGTGGACCAGCCAACCATCTGTCCCATGTGGGAGATCGTCGTGCCTGACCCGGTCACGGCCGCGGCGATCGGCAGAAACACGAACGACGCGATGACGAAAACACCGAGACCGTAGAGCGCTCCCGCGACCACCAACACGCGGCGAGGCACGGCCCGTGCGATGACCGCAAAGGCGACGCCGAACATCGCGCCGGTGACCATGTGGACCATCAGCCCGGCGAGCGCAGCGCCGGGGGTGAACCAGAACCGGTGACCGTCCATGGCCTGCTGGACCGAAATCATCATCGCCTTCGGGGACTCGACGAGCGCCGAGATGTGGAACAGCGGGGTGAAGAACCCGTGGTGCTGGTAGGTGACCGACGCGACCATGGCGAACATCGCCATCGCCATCGCGGCGGCCATGCCGGCCACCGCACCCCCGATGAGGGTGCGAGGAAGGTCGCTTCGGTCGGTCGTGGACTGAGGGTTCGTGGACATGGTGCTGCTCCTGGGTATCGGACGAGCGCTGCGCTGGCTCGGTGCACCCGGAACCCGGTCCGACCCGGAAGCTCTTCCATCGAGCACGGGATGTCTGCATCCACCGAATTGGATGGAAGGATCGAGACCGTGAAGCGGGTTTCGAGGTCATGAGCAAGTCGACCATTCCCATGCGCGCCCTCCTCAACGGGGTGGTTGTGGCCGAGAGCGACGACACGGTGGTCGTCGAGGGCAACCACTACTTCCCGGTCGGATCGGTCAACCTGGATGTCATGTCCGACAGTCAAACCCGGACGTTGTGCCCGTGGAAGGGTGTCGCCCGGTACAAAGACATCACGGTCGGTGGCGTCAACGCACGCAACGCGGCCTGGTACTACCCGAGGCCATCGCCGCTCGCGCGACGGATCAAAGGCCGGGTCGCGTTCTGGAACGGGGTTGTCGTGGAGCCGTCACCGACAGAGTCATCGGCCACGAGCGTTGCCGGTCGGGGTGAGTGATCCAACCCCATCACCAATGGAGACGGCTGCCGCGCGTTTCGACGCGGTCGTCGCACCGGAGATCCCCACGATGTGGCGTGCGGCGTGCGCGATCTGCGGGAACACCCACGATGCCGAGGACCTCATGCAGGACACACTGGTGCGCGCCTACCGGTTTCTCGATGGTTTCGACGGGGCCCACCCCCGCGCGTGGCTGCTCACCATCTTGCGCAACACCCACACCAACAACGGCCGACGGCGGCGACCCTCGCTACTGGCGACAGGTGAGATCCCTGAATCGTTGGCAAGCGATCCGAGTACACCGGCGAGCGCCGAAACCGACTCCATGGTCCACGCCTTCGACGAACGCGTCGAGAAGGCCGTTCGATCGTTGTCGCCGAAGCTCGCACAGGTCGTCGCGCTGGTCGACATGGGTGGCTTCACATACGACGAGGCTGGGGTTGCGCTCGGTATTCCAGCCGGCACGGTGATGAGCCGCTTGCATCGAGCACGACGCCACATCCGCTCCCAACTCGACCGCTACCCCGATCTCGGAGGCACCCGATCATGAGAATGCGAGACGTTCGTCCCGACATGTTCGCCAAGCGCGGCGGCGCCCGCTGTGTCGAGGTCGGCCGCGTCCTGCAGCGCTACCTCGACGGCGACCTCGACGAGTCGACCCGCACCCGGGTCGCCGGTCACCTTGCCGTGTGTCGACGCTGCGGACTCGACGAACAGGCCTACAGCGAGATCAAGACCGCGCTCGCCCGCCACGGTGACACCATCCCAACCGAGCCGATCGATCGGCTTCGAGCGTTCGCCGATCACATCGCATCGGCCAACCCGTCCCCCGGCGACACGCGGTGACCACCCCAACCCGTGCCGCGTCACCGCCAGAATCCGCGGCACAGCGGTGGAAGCGTCGCCGCGTCACGATCCCCACCATGCTCGCCGCAACAGCGGCGGCCCTCCTGTTGGCACCGATCATCGTCCCGGTCGCCGTCGCTTGGGACGTTGTGCGACTCCGATGGTCGCTCCCCACGGTCCGGGTGTACCTGTTCATCGCCCAGTATCTGATCAACGACACCGTCGAGATCCTCGCCGCCGGGCCGCTGTGGATCATGGCCGGATTCGGGACCACCCTCGACCGTTCGGCCTCGCGCCGACGCCACGAGCGCCTCCAGGCCTGGTCGATCGCAGTGCTCGCCCGCCGCGCCGACCGGCTCCTCGGCGTCCGCCTCGACACCGATCCCGACATCGACGAGGCGTTGACACCCGGCCCCGCAATCGTGATCTGCCGACACGTCAGCCTGTTCGACGCGTCGCTGCCGGCGCTGCTCTACCAGCAGCTCGGCTACCACACCCGCGTAGTGATCATGGCCGAACTGCTCGCCGACCCAGGCTTCGACCTCCTCTACCAGCGGGCCGGTTCCGTCTTCATTCCCCGCGACAACGACGCTGACGCCAAGCATCTCGCCGCGACGACCGGCGCCGACCTCGATGAACGCACCGTCGCCGTGATCTTCCCCGAGGGGCGGCTCTTCCGACCCGAGATCCTTGTCCGGTCGCTCGAACGGCTCACCGAACGCGACCCCGGCCGCGCCCGGCGACTCGCCAGCCTCGAACACCTCCTCCCACCACGGCCCGGCGGTCTGAACGCGCTGCTCGACGCCGCGCCGACCGCGGATGTGGTCGTCATCAACCACGCCGGCCTCGACCGTTACCCGACGTTCGCGGAGATGACCCGCAACGTGCCGATCGACCTGGCGATCCGTGTCACCGCGCGACGCATCGAGCGTCAGAACATCCCAAACGGCATCGTCGCCAGAACGGCGTGGCTCGACGCGCTCTGGCTGGACATGGACGAGTGGATCGACGAGCAGCTCCGATGAGCCGGCGCACCGATCGCCGTGCCTGGGATGCGTACATCACTGAGTTTCACGACCGACGACCCGGCATCACCGAAGCCGTCCTGTCCCACTGCGTCGACGACCGCGGTTCCACCCCGTACGACTGGCTTGTGGCAGGTATTCAGCCAACGGACCGCGTGCTCGACGTCGCCTGCGGCAGTGCGCCAACCCGGCCGCTCATCGCCGGTCGCTGGCTCGGTGTCGACCGGTCATCATCCGAGCTCCACGAGGCGCTCCGTGATCACCGTTCGGCAGTTGCGCAGGGCGATGCCACAGCCCTGCCAGTCCGCTCGGGGTCGGTCGATGTCGTCCTCGTTTCCATGGCGCTCATGCTCATCGACCCGCTCGACGACGCGCTGGCCGAGATCTACCGTGTGCTGGTTCCGGGTGGCGAACTACGAGCGCTCCTCCCGACCACCACCGCGATGACGATCGGCGACCGACGGGGATATGCCCGGCTCGCCATAGCATCGCGGTCGATCCCGCGGTTCCCGTCGACCCCACTCGACCGAAGCCTCGCCCCCATCGTGGACTCCGGTCTACGCCTCAGCGGCAATGACCGGCGTCGCTTTACACATCCGTTGGCGGACACGAGCGCTGCCCGACAATTCCTCGACTCCTGGTACACACCCACAACACCAACAGCGCTCGAAACTCGACGGCAATCGTCGATGCGGATCCCCCGCATCGACGAGATCGCAGTGCCGTTGCGCCGAATTCTGGCCCGACGGGACTGACCACAACCCAGATGGCCTCCGATCGCGCCGACCGACAAGATGCCAGCCAAACGATGACGCCGAGGCACAGCGGCTCGTGGAGCGGGCGCGAGCCGCACGCGGTGCGAGTTCGATCACCGAAAGCGGCGTGAGCGTCGCACGCATGGACATGGAGCTCGACAAGTCCGCCGCTCAAGATCGAGCGATTGACTTGGCGGCCGTCAGCGTCGGGACTCCCACGGTGCTCGGAGACTCGGGCGGCGACACCGTCTGGAGCGCCATTCGTAAGACCCCAGTCGCTCCCGGCACGCCCTGTGGCTCTCGATCGTCAATCTCGCCGGCGATGGTCAAGCCGGCCTCCTCGTCCACGGTGGACCCGACAAGGCCGTGTACGCGTACCCGTCGGAACACCTGGCGACCTGGAGTGGTGAACTCGGCGCCGTGCTACAAGCTCGCGCTGCACCTCGGACGCTCCGATATCCAGCAACGAATGCGTCGCAGCGGTCGTACCGGCTGGTACCTCCGAGTGCTCGAGCCCGGCGCGGTCCCCGCTGACGGCCCGATCGAAAGGATCCGGCACGATCTGGCGGGGCTCAGCGTTGCCGAAGCCCACGCCGCGATGACCGATCGTCATCTCGAGAACATTGACCTCGTGACCGCGCTCGCGGCCGACGATCGGCTGGCAGCAGAGTGGCGAGAACCACTTCGTGAGCGGCTCTCCCGGAGAACGTGAGCGACAGGTGCCTCGGCGAGTATGGATCGCCCGCCGCACGGGTACAGAGCCACGTGAGTCTCGGGAACGTGCCGAGCGGGGAGTAACGGCGTGGGAAACAGCAAGAGGAAATCCCGCAAGGGCCGCAAGCACCCCGGCCACCTTCCGAAGGTCGGCACCCCAGCGAACCTGGAATGGCGCCACCGGACCCGCTTCAACCAAGTCTTCGGCTCGTCGTTGTGGCGAGTAGCCACCATCGTCGCGGTCATCCTGGCGTTGCTCGGCCTCGCATTTTCATTCAGATAGACGAAAGGAACTGGACATGTTGGCGTTGCTCGCAACAGACGGAAGCCCCCCTGCAATCGAGGCTGCACACAAAGTCCTCGGCCTGCTTCACCCAAACGTGGAGATCGACGTGATCACGGTGATTGCCGAGACGGAGGACCCAATGGACATGGCTGGCGGCTTCGAGGGCCCGTTGACCACCGTTGAGGAGGCCGACCAGAACCACTTGATCGACGAGCAGCACGGACGCGCTGCGCTCCGGTCGACGCTCGCGGCGGTCGGAGCGCCAGCGACATCGGAAATGATCGAGGGACCCAACGCTGGCCGGGTCCTCTGTCGCCTGGCCGCCGAACGCTCCGCCGACCTGCTCGTCGTCGGCGGTAGCGACAAGGGCTGGTTCCAGCGTCTCGTTCACGGATCAGTGATGGAGTACACCGCCCATCACTCCCCCTGCCCGGTCCTCATCGTCCGACACGCCGACAGCGCCTGATCGGGACCGAACCAGGCGGTCACGAGTACCTTCATGCCGGTCAACCCGCCCGGAAGATCGTGATGGCGTCGAAGATCGAGGACGACGCGTTGCTGTCAGATCTGGCCTCGGCCGCGCCGGTGGGTCGTGACGGGTCGACCGACTGGTTGACGTTCCCGCGCTTCGACTCCGACGCCTGTTTCGCGGGTCTGCTCGGCGATCCGAGCAACGGCCGATGGCTGATCGCGCCGGCTGGAGCGCCAAGCAACGTTCGCCGCTCCTATCGGGGCGACTCGCTGGTCCTCGAAACGGTGTTCTCGTGCGTCGACGGCGAGGTCGCTGTCGTCGACTGCATGCCGGTGCGTGGCGACCAGCTCGACGTGGTGCGATTGGTGGAGTGTCGCGCCACACGGGCGCTGGCACGACCCCGTGCCCGACCCGACACCGTCACCGTGACTCGACACGAGGGAGCCGCCGTGAGGGATCAACGTGACACCCCACCGCGTGGTCATCGACGCTCCCGGTTCGAGGCGCACCAGTCCGTCACCGGTCTGAAATGCGTTCGGCGGGCAGGTCACGGTTCGGCTCCCATGCCTCGTCGCCGACGATCCATGGTGAGCGTGTCGCCGGTGTACAGCTCCAGGATCGGAAAGCTCTCGTCGACCCACATCTCGACACGGTTGCCGTCGGCGCCAGTCAGGCGAACCGCAGCACCTTCCGTCGTCGTCACGGGTGAGATCGGTGAAGGGGTAGTCGAGTCTGAGTCCCCCGATCAGTCGTGGTGTAGCGAAGTCGAACGGCGACCCGGGGACGGGCTCGCTCCCCGTCGGCAGCTGACGTTCGTTGTCCGTGAGGATGCGCGTGGCAGCGCCCAGCTCGAGGAGGCAGGTCGTCGATCAATCCAGTGCCGGCAGACAGGTAGGGATGTTGACCGCATCCGTATGGCAACGTAAATGTCCCGACGTTGGTGGCCGTCGTGGTGACAGTCAGTCCAGCGTCATCGAGTTCGTACTCGACCGACACCAGCAGGGAGAATGGATATCCGGCAATCGGATGCAGGACCGTCGTCATCACGACTCGACTGGCGCTGTGATCCAATGCTTCCCACGAGCGCCAACGGAGGAATCAATGGATCGCGTTGCTCCTTTCAGGCTCGGTCAACGCAACCTGGTGATCGATGCCTTCGAAGTGGTAGCTACCGTCGGCGAGTCGGTTCGGCCACGGAATGAGCACCGCTCCGTGTGCACCATCACGCATCGACGCGAGCGGGTACGGGTCGAGGACGGGACGGTCGCCGACCGCATACTCGCGGATGCCACCTCCGACTTCGATGACCGTTGCAGCGTGATCGCCGTGGGTGATCGGGAGCTGCGCTCCGGACGGGTACGTCATTAATGGGTCTTCACTGTTCATCGGCGTGATCCTCGCTACTCGTGGTGCCGAAAAGCCCGCTCGAGAATCGTTCCGTCCCGGCTCGTCAACTCGTCGTCAGCACGAGGCTGTACTGCACCGTTTCTGGGGAGTTGCCCAGACGGGGCGCTCTCTCACTGCTCACGAGCAGGGAAGCCCCGTCCTTCGTCCATGTCGCCCGGGCAGGAGCACGCGGTCCCTCGCCGACGAGGTGCGGGGAGTCGACCATCTGCCACCCGCCGAGATGAATCCGGTAGTAGTCGAGGACCTCAAGCGGAGTGACGGTGTCGGCACGGTAGGACCTGGTCGTCGAGCTCCCACGGCGCGTCAGGGTGCCCGCCGGCGTCGAGTTCGGATAATGCGGTAGAGCGTCGAACGACGCAGGGACCGCGATGCCGGCGTCCGCAGCCGGTTGGGTTCCAGCTGTCGATCCGCCGCACCCGCTCGCGAGAACCGAGAGAACCATCGCTATGGCTACGAGAGGAGGGACTTTCGACGAGCGGGTTGAACTGCACGCACGGTCTGCAGAGGTCGGACGATTTTCCCACATGCTGATGCTTTACCCATCGGCGGCGTTCCACAAACGACTAGGGCGACGGCGACGGCGACGCTCGCAATTTCAACCTTGTCGATCCCGCGTGACATCGGGGCACTCGACGGAGACTTCATCAATCCAGGGCGTTGACGGGCCGGGAGATAGCCGTATACGGTCGCAGGAAGAGGAAGGGAGCGCCAATGTTTCTTGAAGCTCCTCCAAGACGAAGGCGGCGGCAGCTCTTGGCGGCTGTTGCGGCAGCGATGGCTGTTGCGGCGCCGGTCATGCCAGCGGCGGCATCCGCTGAAATTGTCCCGTCGCTCGGCCCGAACCAGGCGATTCTGACAAACCAGGCTCTGACTTCGCCAAACGGGCGATACCGCGTCGTCATGCAGGGAGACGGCAACCTGGTCGAGTACGGGCCCGCTTCGGTGGTTTGGTCATCCGGTCGGTTCGGTCCGAACGCCACGTTGCACATGCAGGCCGACGGGAACCTCGTCGTGTACGCAGCAGGCGGGACGCCGATCTGGGCGTCCATGACCTTCGGTTCCGGCAACTTTGCGACCATCCAGGACGACGGCAACTTCGTGCTCTACCTCGCCGACGGCCGGCCGGCCTGGTCGTCGCGCACCGGCACTACCGGCGCGACCGGCACTACCGGCGCAACCCTCGCCGCTGGCTCTGTCCTCGGGCCGAACCAGGAGCTTCGGTCACCCAGCGGCGAGTACACCCTCATCATGCAGGGCGACGGGAACCTGGTCATATCCGGCCCGAACGAGGTCATGTTCGCTTCCGGCACTTACGCACCCAACTCTGTCCTCGCAATGCAGACGGACGGGAATCTCGTCATCTACGACCGCGCCGGGGTGGCCATCTGGGCGACCATGCGTTTCTCACGGGGCGCCCATGCAACCCTGGGGAACGATGCGTCCTTCGGTGTTTACAGCCGACGCGGGTCTCGTATCTGGTGAGCAGCGAGTTCCGACGGTGTCAGCGGGGCCCGGCGCGCCGGCTTCGGCAGTGACGAATCCGTCGCAGACGTTCGCTCCTCGCTGCCACCGGGAACTGGCACGAAGGAGGGGCCACCAAGCGACGGCGACCGCGCGCAGCCCTACGACGAGCAGCCGATCGGGCTCCGAATGGTCGATCAACCACTCGATGTGGACATCGCTGCCGCCACCGATGACTGAGTCCGGTGGTCCGATCTTGTCCGTCACGGCGTCCGCCGTCGGGGCGTCGACCAGGACCTGATCAATGCTCGGACTTCGGCGTCTCGAGAGCGGTCGTGCACGCAGACCCGTAGCCGCTCGCGCGGACCGCTGCCGCAACGTCCGAGGTAGGAACTCGTGCACGAATGAGGTTGACAGCAATGATCGTTCCGTCCTCGAGCAGCGGAGTCGGGACAGATTTGACCAGTCCGCCGACGAACAGCCAACGCGTTGAAGACCAAGCGACTACGAACTGCAACCCGATCAGAACTGTCAGTGCTGCGATGCCATCAACAACTGGCACCGTGGCGAGAACGATGGATGCAAGAACTGACCCCAAGGCGATCGTGGCAACGAAGTCGAACGCGTTGAGCTTGGCAAGGGTGCGCTTGCCGGACACGCGTAGCAACGCGACCAGACGCGCGTATGCAAGGGTGCCCGCCACCAGGACCATTCCCAACCGACTCCAACCCCGAACCAGCCCGACATCAGCCGGCCGCCACCCCTGGCGTCGATTCGTGGGCAGCTCCGTCGGCATGCGGCGTTGGTGACGACCGGCGCCATTCACGCACATGCCTCCATTGTGAGCGCTGCGGGCAGATGGCTCCTGAGCCAGCAAGGTCGGTGGCGCCGCGTCCGGTCATCTTCGTCCTCTCCATGTGCCATTCCGTCATTGAGGCCTACCACGGTCGGCCGCTCGATATGCAGTTGTCACGAGATCGCACATCCTTGCCTTCACCTCGAGCGGTTCATCAATTTCGCAATCGATCGACCTGATTCGCCAGCCACGGACGCTGAAGCAATGTTGCGATCCCGTGCGATTCCAAACCCATCGGTTTGATCAAAGTCTGACCCGGGTACGGGATTGAGGTCCCCGGCGAATGCCGGGATCGGCCCGGAATCGGGCGGAGCGCCGTCAGGCGGGTCGAGTTAAGGAGTTCTGCTGTGAGTGTCGTCGAGTGGTTGGTGATGATCGTGATACTGGTCGTGCTCTTGGCTGTGGGGTTGTTGGCGGCGCGACGATCCCGTCGAGCCGGCTCGGTGCTGGCTTCCAAGTCCATCGAAGGCGGTCCGCGATGAACCTCATGCGTGCGAGTGATGTCATGGGCTTGCCGGTGGTATCTATTCAGTCGGGCGAGGATGTCGCCGAGGTGCGCGACGTCGTGTACGACGGGGAGGCGCATCGACTGGTCGGATTCACGCTCAACAAGCGGGGGTACTTCGCGGGCCGGATGAAGTCCGTGCTCGGTGACGACTCGGTCGCTGCGATCGGTCCGGACGCGGTGATGATCGAATCAGAATCGGCAATCGACGACAAGGCCGTGGCCCCGGCGCCGTTGACGGAACTCGACAGCGCTCGTCCCGTGCTGGGCAATCGGGTGCTGTCTGAGGACGGCACCGACTTGGGTGAAGTGGTGGCGGTGATTCTCTCGACAGGTGACCGACCAGAGGCGGTTGGGTACGAGCTCAGGTCGCCGACTCACGACGGCACCTCGTTCGTTCCGATCACCGCCCAGATGGCGTTGTCAGGCGAGAACCTCGTCGTGCCGGTCGAGGCGACGCAGTTCATCCGTGGCGATCTCGCCGGTTTCGGCGCAGCGGTCGCCTCCTACCGTTCAGACGAGTTGGAGAAACAGCGATGAGTATCGAGACGTTCAAGCAGGTCGACGGGCGGACCGTCATCGCGTCGGACTCGGCCGACACGATCGGTCACGTCAAAGGATTCGTCCTGGATGCTGCCGGAAGGCAGATCGAGGCAATCCATGTCGACGGTCGGGGAAAAAACGCCAGCGTGGTCGACTGGGCGACGCTCACCGCGTTCGGTCAGGACGCGGTGATGGTGCCATCGGAGTCCGATCGCGCGACTGTCCACGACGGTCATCAGACGGAGGCCGTCAAAGGGAAAGTGGGGATGGTCGGCTCCCGGGTGCTAACAGTCGAGGGACGGAGCGCCGGCAAGGTCGTCGATGCGGAGTTCGACACCGAGACGGGTGCGATCGTACGCGTCATCACCGACAACGGAGCAGTTGATGCCGGTCGCGTCCGGTCGCTCGGATCGTACGCGTTGGTCGTCGAGCTCGAGGAGGCACACTCATGATCGCGCTCGCCGGACCCGAGCGACTCGAAGACCTGAAATCGCTCGTCACGTCAGCAGACAGGTTTCTGACGGTGGCCTTGCCGGCGGGGAGTGATCGTGCCGACGCCAAGGAGCGTTTCGAGACGGAGTGGAAAAGCGCACGACGGCGTGTCAACGCCGAGTGGAGTGAGGGTGAGCTCGCGGAACTCGACGACGTCGTGGCGGCTCTCCACCACGGCGATGGCGCTGCGGTCGTGCTCGTTCACGCCAAGAATGGGGCGACGCTCGTCGAATGGCTTCAGGAACCGATTGTTGCGTCAGCCGTCTACGAGGGTCCTTTGCCGATGCTGGCGACCGTGATCGAGGGACGGCAACGCCTCATCGCCCACGTCGTCGTCGAGACGGATCGCGCCGGAGCCGACGTCACCGCCTTCGACCGAGGCACCGTGCTCACCACCGAAACCGTCGACGGTTCGACTGAGCACATCCATCGCGGCCATTTCAGCGGCCTGTCGCAGCGACGGTACCAACAACGCGCCGAGAACACGTGGGAGCGCAATGCACACGAGGTCGCTGACGCGGTCTCCGCGATCGCCCGGCAGGTCGATGCGCGCCTTGTCGCGGTCGCCGGCGACGTGCGTGCCCAGACGTTCGTCCTGGAGGCGCTTCCCGCCGACCTGGCCGACAAGTCGGTCAAGATCGAGGCTGGTTCCCCAGCGGGTATCGCGGACGAGGTGGCGCGATTGCTGTCGTCGATTGTGGCCGAGCGGGTCACCGAACTGGCCGACCATGTTCGCGACCGTTTGCCCCACGGCACCGCGTCGGTGGACAGCGATGACATCATGGTGGCCCTGGGGGAAGGACGGGTGCAGACGCTCCTCGTCCACGACGACGGTTCGGGCCAAACTGACGACCCGACGGATCAGCTCGAGCCCCGCCTGGTGGACCAGGGAATTGCCGGCGCGTTGTCGACCGATGCCGAGATCATGGTCGTGCCGCGTCTCGCCATGATGAATGGCCCCCTCATGGCTGTGATGCGTTGGTAGTAGCCGCTGGCGCGCTCGCCGCTGTGCCGGCGGCGTTCGGATCCCAGCAGGACGGCGGGTCGGCCGCGACCGATGATGTCAGCAGTTCCGCGCGCTCACTCTGGGAGACGACGCTCGATGCCTTGCCGCGGGTCGGGATCGCGATCGGCATCATCGTGATCGGTTGGGTGATCGGCCGCGGCGCCCGTTGGGTGCTGCGCCAGCGACTCCAGCAGTCTCGGACTCACAGCTTCGCGAAGGTGATGAGCAAGTTGGGAAGCTGGACGGTCGTGTTCGTCAGTGGACTCCTCGCGCTCGCGCTGACGTTCCCGTCGGTCAAGCCGGTCGACATCCTCGCCGGGCTGGGTTTCTTCTCTGTCGCCATCGGCTTCGCGTTCCAAGACATCCTCGAGAACACGCTGGCGGGGGTGCTCCTGCTGTTCCGCCAGCCCTTCCGGTCGGGCGACCAGATCACCGTCGTCGGCCAGTCGGGAACCGTCGACGAAATCAACATTCGCGAAACCCGGCTCACGACGTTCGACGGTGAACTGATCATCGTTCCCAACCGCGACGTCTACAAGAACGTGATCCTCGTGCACACCCACTTCGGGTCGCACCGTCTCCACTTCGACATCGGGATCTCCTATGACGACAACCCCGCCGAGGCGGTCGACGCGATCGTCGACGCCTTGCGCTGTGTGGTCGGGGTCGCGCAGGAACCCACCCCCGAGGCCATGGTTCGCGAGCTGGGAGCGTCCTCCGTCGTCATCAGGGCGATGATGTGGACCGACCCGAGGCAGCACGAATCGATCTCGGCCCTGCACGCTGCGATCACTGCGGTGAAGCGCCGACTCGACCAGGACGGGATCGAAATGCCCAGCGACATCGTCACGGTGCGGGCCACACCTCGTCTCCGCGCTGCGCTCGACGCCTAACCCGAAGCGGAGGAGGACTGCCATGCGAATTCGAGTGAACCGATATCTGGAGACGGCACGCTCGAGCCTCTTCCTCGTGCCAACTCTGTCCGTCGTCGTGGCGGTCGTCCTCGGCGAACTCGCGCTCGGGATCGACCGTCGATTGGATGGCTCGGCTTCGCTTCCTGCGGTCTTCACCTCCACGGTCAATAGTGCGCGAGCCGTGCTGACGACGGTTGCCGCCGCCACGATCAGCTTCGCGGGCGTCGCATTCTCTGTTTCGTTGTTGATCATCCAGCTCGGGTCGAGTCAGTACTCCCCGCGGGTAGTGCACACGCTGTTCCGGGATCCGTTCAACAAGAGGGTGATGGGAATCGTCGTCGGGACGTTCACCTACTCCTTGATCGTGCTCCGTTCGGTCCGATCGCCGTTCGAGGAGGGGGGAGACCCGGTCATCCCCAACCTGTCCGTCGTTGCGGCCGTGGTGCTCGGAGTCGTCGCCATCTTGGCGGTCGTCTCGTTCATCAACCACAGCGCGCATTCGATGGATATCAGCGAGATCCTGCAGCGGGTCGCTCGCGAGTCCATCGACAGCGTCGGTGACCACTGGTCCCCTGACCCAAGAGTCAGCGTCCCCACCCTTCGGACGCCTCCGGCGGGATCGACCATGACAGTCGTCAGGTTCGATCGTGCCGGGTGGGTGCAGCAGATTGATCTCGACGAGTTGGTTCGAAGCGCCGGTGCCGAGGGGACAGTGAGACTCCACACGGCGCCCGGCCGTTACGCAGTGGAGGGCACCCCCATTTGCACGATCACCCCGGCGCCAGGCGACGCAGACGACGAGGCCATCGCTCGTGCCCGTGCGGCTGTCGGAATCGGTTCCACGCGCACGATGCAACAAGATCCGTCCTACGGGCTCCGCCAGCTCGCAGATGTCGCGCTCAGGGCGCTCTCCCCCGGCATCAACGATCCCACCACAGCGCAGGATGCGATCTTCCATTCGACGTCAGTGCTCGCCAACCTGCTGCACCGATCACCGCCGCCCGACGTGATCGACGGCTCCGATGGTCGACAGCTCCAAATGGAGCAACAACCAACGCACGACCAACTGGTACGCCTCACGTTCGACGAGGTGAGGCGAGCAGCAAGGAGCCAACCGTTGGTCTGCGTCTACCTGCTCGAATCACTCGAACTCCTGCACGAGTCCCTGTCACACGCCGGCCTCACGGACCGACTGTCGGTGCTCGAACAACAAGCTGAGCTCGTCGTCGCGGGGTGTACCTCGTCGACAGCGCTTCTCAGGAGCGACGTGGCCGTCGTCGAGGAGGCCTATCGGAGAAGGTTCGGACGGGAGACGTGACGAGGCAGACCGGTCCCCCCGGTATCGCGGTCAGTTGGGTCGGATGTCGTTGTACCAGCCGAGGATGGCGACGGCGATGAGCAGCAGGCCTGAGATGGTGGTGATGAGCCGGTGGTGGCGGGTGAGGGCGCCGGTCATCCGGCGTTGCATCGGAGCGGCGACGAGCGGGAGCAGCACGAGGGGCCATCCGAAACCGAGTCCGAAGAACAGGAAGTAACCGAGCGCATCGAGCAATGCACCCGCTCCGTTGACACTGCCGACGACGAACGCAGAGATGATCAGCGGTCCAGTGCACGGGAGTGTGAGCGGCCCGAGCGCAAGCCCGTACACGTACGCGCCTGCCACAGGGTTGCTCAGTATCGGGACCTGGCTGGTCGCGAGGCGGGCGAGAGGGTTGCGGTCGACCAACATCGCGATACCGAACAACAGGACGATCCCGTACAGCACCGGAAGCGCGTAGGGAAGCACGTCGGCGAACGATGTGCTGACGAGGTGCAGGACCGCGCCGATCGCGATCATCGCGGTGAGCACCCCGGCGAGGACGAGGATGCCGAGCCATCTCAACGCGTTCGGGGTGGCTCCTCGCTCGCTGCGATCGGCGAGGAGAACGAACAGTCCCGGATAGAGGGGCAGCATGCACACGTTGCCGAGGATCGCTGCGTTTCCGAGGACGAACGCCTCGAGGTAGTCGCTCACGCGGTTGAAGCGAGCCTCGCCGCGATGTCGCTGGGGCTCTCGAATCCTGTGACCGTCTTGCCGACCGTTCCGTCGCTACCGATGATGATCTTGGGTGTGCTGGGAGGGTTGAGCGCCGTCGTCCCGAATGCGTCGCTCGTCGCCGCGAGAAACTCGGGGGTCATGACCGCGAACCGGATGTTGTCGAACCCGTTCTTCTTCGCGTACTCAGCGACATCGGCGAAATCGATCTCGGTCTCGACGCTCAACGCAACGAACACGGCGGCACCCCCAGCGGCGGCTGCGGCCTTCTGGGTATCATCGAGTTGGCGGAGACAATTCGAGCACCACGTCGCAAAGTTCTCGACCACGACCGGCTTGCCCGCGAACTCGGAGAGAGCGAATGGTTTGCCATCAACATCGGTGAGCCGGAGGTTCGTCCACGCCGCTGCTGTGTCGGCACTGTCGACGGTCGACCCGCAACCTGTGGTCACCGCCCAGAGCACCAGCGATGTGATGGCGAGTCGTCGGCCGCGGTGTCCGGAGTACCGGCCTGGCTGGCGAGACACGGGAACCGACATCGACATAGGGAAATGGTACCCGCCGACCGACTGGGGCAATCGTCGGCAGACCGAACAATCGCTGCACCGGGATCCATGGTTCGTCGCACCGCATCGAAGTCGAGGGAATCGGGGCGGGCGTTAGCGTGGCACCCATGGACATGGCGCTCGACGTATCCGACGCTCACCATCGAACCATTGGCCTGGCAGCCGTCAGCGTCGGCACCCCCACGGTGCTCGCAGACTCAGAGGGCGCCACTGTCTGGAGTGCCATTCGTAAGACCCGGGTCGCTCCCGGCACGACTCTGTGGCTCTCGATCGTCAATCTCGCTGGCGATGGGCAAGCCGACCTCGCAGTCCACGGTGGACCCGACAAGGCCGTGTACGCGTACCCGTCGGAACACCTGGCGGCCTGGAGCGCTGAACTCGGACGAGCTCTCGGACCGGCGTCCTTCGGCGAGAATCTCAGCACACTTGGCGCGTCGGAGGCCTCGGTGTGCATCGGCGACGTCTGGTCGTGGGGCGAGGCAACCCTCGAGGTGTGCCAGCCGCGCTGGCCGTGCTTCAAGCTCGCACTTCACCTCGGACGCTCCGATATCCAGCAACGATTGCGTCGCCGCGGCCGTACCGGCTGGTATCTCCGAGTGCTCGAGCCAGGCGCAGTCCCCGCTGATGGCCCGATCGAAGTGGTCCGTCACGATCCCGCTGGGCTCAGCGTTGCCGACGCCCATGCCGCGATGACCGATCGACATCTCGACCGGATCGACCTCGTCACCGCGCTCGCGGCCCACGAACGACTGGCGGCGGAGTGGCGAGAACCCCTCCGTGAGCGGCTCTCCCGCAAGGGGTGATGCGACAGGGGTTGGTGTGGTCTCGGTATTCGCCTACAACCAGAGGTCGCCTCGAAGGAACCTCCCGTCATCGGTCATCGAGACCATCCGCGAACGTAACACCGAGTGCCTGACTCTCGGCCAGATACGACGATACCTCTGACGCCGTCATCACGTTGAGGGCGTCGTGGACTGACTTCCACCACTCGTCGCGGTCGAGTCGGTGCACCGCGTCAGACACGACGTCAATCATCATCGTCGGCGGACGAGCGCCAACGTTGCCTATGCGTGCGGTGTCAACCGTCAAACCGCTGCAGCTGGGCCGAAGACCTGTGGCCAACCCGGCCCAGCCAGTTCGTGGTGGTCGATGGCCGTGGCCTGCCACGCCGAGACTGGCACGCCTGGCTTACGGAGATGGCGGACGTCGTCGCCCGCATATCGAACCGAGATGGCCCGACGACGGACGCTCGAACTGTTCGGCGGGGCACCGTGCAACGTCCGGGCGTGGTGGACGACCACGTCACCGGGAACGACGTCGAACGTGACCAGTTGCCCCGCCAACGCGGCATCGCCCACGATCTCCGGTACGACCGTTCCCAGCGTGCCCGGAAGCGGCTCGGGATCGACAAAGAGGTTGGGTCGATAGTCGTCCGGCCAGAGATGGGAACCGGGCAAGTACTCCACCATGCCGTTCTCGGGGCCAGCGGGATCGAGGGGCGCCCACGTCGTGCAGATCTGGCGACCACTGAGGTGGAAGTACCCGAGGTCCGTGTGGAACTGCGTTCGCTGGGTGCTCCCGGGCTCCTTGACCAGCACGCTGTCCTCCACCAGCCACACCCGATCGCTGCCCAGCAACGATGCCGCCACCTCGGGCAGCGGCGAGCGACAGGCGTAGTCCTGGAACTCGTCGTGATGACGGAAGTGATCGGTGCCCGCCGCGAACGTGGGTCCGGGTGATCCGAGCATGGCGCCGAGATCTGCCACCTCGGGTCCGGCCAGCACCCGCTCGAGCGGATCCGCCATGGCCTCCAGGAGCCGAGGGTCCAGAATTCCGACCAGGTGCACCACACCCGCCTCGGCGAACCGGGCGACCTCGTCGTCGGTCACCGATCGGACGGGGGCCAGCAGCTCGACGGGGATCACGCACGAACGGTAGCGAGCACTCCAGAGATCTGCAACACTCTGTTGCAGTTATGGTCGCAGCAGCAGCCACGGGCACATCGAGACGAAGCGACTGGGAGTCCGCCCGGATCCGGATCATCGACGCCGCGTGCGAGCTGTTCGCCACACTCGGACCCGACGCTGTCACCATGTCCGGGGTGGCCCGGGCCGCCGGGGTGAACCGGACCACGGTCCACCGCCATCACCCCACCCGTGACGACCTGTTGTGGGCGGTCAGCGATCGCCTGATAGCGGGACTCGACGTGGCGCTCGGCGAAGAACTCCACCCCAGTCGATTGGAGCAGGGAGTCGAAGCGGTGGTCGGCCGCCTGGTCGACGATCCCGATCTGGCCCGCCGCAGCCTGCGATCACTGATCAGCGAGCACCCCGGCGCCGAGGCCCGCCGACTCCTCGGGACCGAGACGTCCATGATGGGCCTCCTGGCCGCGGGCCCGCTCGGCCGGCTCGGCATCGACGCAGAGGTCCTGGCCGTCATCAACCTGGCCGGCGTGCTCCTCTGGAGCGCCCTGTCGGACAGCGGCACCGTGGATGGCGGGGCCGATCGTTACCGCGCCGAGATCATGCGGCTGATGTTGCACGGCGCCATCGACCCGGCGGCACTTCCCGCCACAACCACCACCACGGGAGGCCCCAGTGGCCAGTGAACTCGTCAATGGGCGGCCCACCGGCTTCGACATCACCGCAGCCGGGGCCGACGCCGCAACGTTGATCAGACACCTGGGCCCCGAGCCCGGTGCCCCATCGGTGTGGATGTCCCAGGGCCTGTCGAACAGCTTCATGGTCGTCACGCCCGCGGGGCGGATCGTGATCAACACGGGCATGGGCTTCGAGGCGGGTGTGCACCGGGCCCTGTTCGACGCAGTCGACGACGGGCCGATCCGATACGTGCTGTTGACCCAGGGTCACGTCGATCATGTCGGCGGCGTCGATCGATTCCTGGACCAGGACACCGACGTGGTGGCCCACGAGGCGAACGCGACGTGCCAGGCCGACGACGCCCGCATCCACGCCTTTCGGGTCCGACGCTCGATGCCGTACTGGATCGACGCCATCACGGCCGCCGACCGCTTCATCCGGGCCCACGCCGCCGACGGCGTGCCCGTCCAGTCGACACCCACACCCACCATCACGTTCGCGGACCACCTGGACCTGGAACTGGGCGGGCTCGACATCCAGCTGCTGTCGGTGCCCGGCGGCGAGACCATCGACTCCGCCGTGGTGTGGTTGCCGCAGCACGGCATCGCCTTCGTCGGCAATCTGTTCTCCGCCCTGTTCGGCCACGTCCCGAACCTGGTCACCATGCGCGGCGACCGGTACCGGTTCGTGGAGCCGTTCATCGAGTCGCTCGAGCGGGTCCGGGCCCTTCGCCCCGAGGTGTTGTTGACCGGACACTTCGGCCCGATCGAAGGCGCCGAGGTGATCGACGCCGAGCTGATCCGGATCCGCGACGGCGTCCGCTCGCTGCACGACCAGGTTCTCGCCGGGATGAACCGAGGTGTGGATCTGTGGACCCTCATGCGCGACGTCGAGCTGCCCGAGGAGCTGAGTCTGGGTCAGGGGTACGGCAAGCTGGACTGGGCGGTCCGCGCCATCTGGGAGGGCTACGCCGGGTGGTTCCACGGCCGGTCCACCACCGAGCTCTATCCGGTGCCCCACACCGAGGTCGCCCCCGATCTGGTCGAACTGGCCGGCGGCATCGGACCGATCCTCCAGCGCGCACAACAACGGATCGACGCCGGCCAGCCCGTCGAGGCCATCCACCTGGCCGAGCTGGCCGAACACGTTGCGCCGACCGATCCCCAGGTGGCCGCAGCGCTGCTCGCCGCCCACCGCCAGCTCCTGGAGTCGGTCGACGGACGGAACTTCTGGGAGACGGGCTGGCTCCGCACGCGCATCGCTGATCTGAGCAAACGGGCCGGCGCCACACCCGGGACCGGGTCCTGATGCGCCAGGTGGCGTCCGTCGACGAACTGGTAGAACGGGCCATGGTCGAAACTGGCCACGACGACATGGGCGCCTCCGGCCGCGACGACATGGGCGAGCACGCCTGGCGGGACGGCCTGAGCGTCCTGGTCGACTCGGCCAACGCCGAAGCCGACCTCAACCGATTCGGAGTGGACCTGTTCGAG